>Ga0209075_1001670_pt1 | contig 20690 bp, 19 predicted proteins | sample Stecom2011_FD_187523 | JGI IMG/M metagenome (GOLD analysis project Ga0209075, IMG submission 187523) | Agricultural soil microbial communities from Utah to study Nitrogen management - Steer compost 2011 (SPAdes) (version 2) | ecosystem: Environmental > Terrestrial > Soil > Agricultural land...
CGGCGAATAACCTTGGGCGCTATCCGGCTGCCACCAGGGCGTTAGTAGCTGGACCGCCTCGCACATGGCTGTCCAATCGTAAATCTGCTCAGAGGGTATGGGATCATGAAATGCCGACAATCCGGAGCGATGACACAAAACTTGTCGAACGCTGATTGCAGCTTTATCTGCGGCCGCGAACTCCGGCCAATATTCGGCAATTGGCGCATCCAGATCCAGTTTGCCCGCAGCCGCGAGCTGTAACACGGATAATGCCACCAAGCCCTTGCCCGCGGAAAAAATATTGACACAGGTGTCTTCCTGCCAGGGAGCATCAATCGTTTTGGTGCTGGCGTTACTGTAGGTGCCGGCCCAGACATTGACTACCGCAATCCCGTGACGATAAATAGACAGCGCTGCACCTTGCTCTCCGACATCGGTAAAATTTGCCGCGAAGGCATCCACCACGGCGTCCCAGCCTTTTTCCCAACTACCCTCAATCATAAGCTACCTTTTTGTTGCTGATTATTGCTGATTTGATCATTCACTACTCATTCGTAATCTGGTTTTCGCGAGCCGCCAAATTGTCGTGACGCACCTCACTAGCACCAAGCGAAGCTGGCAGGCTGGCAAAGTAGTGGCTGAGCGCATGAATATCCTCGTCCGACAAATTCTGTGCGACAGAACCCATCATCGGGTTTTGTCGTTGTCCCGTCCGAAATGCCTGTAGCTGCTCAGTAATATAAGCCTCGGGCAAACCCGCTATTGAAGGATAAGAAGCAACACGCGAAATACCTTTTGGACCGTGACAGCCGGCGCACATACGCGCTTTTTGGCCACCGGCCTGTATTAACTGTTCTGCGCTCGACAAAGGCACTGCCGGAGTTTTATCCGTACAAGCGGTAATAAAAATCATCAATAAAAGCAGGCCGGCTCGACGGCAAAAGCAGCTCGGAAAGTTTTTTATCTGCATTATTTTTCTCTCCAAAAGTTCTGATTCTTATTGCGCGGAATAAATACCCGAGGCAATTCTAGCACCCTCGCCGCTTACGGTTCAGGCCAATTGCGTTATCATGACCGGCCTTGTATCGACCTCACTGGATATTCTTTATGAGCAAAGACAGCCGTCTGGTTTACTCCACCGACACAGGCCGGATTAAAGAAGACAAGCATCCTCCAAAAGCCATTCCCGCGGGCGACGGCATAGTACGCATTCGCCGCGAAACCTCGGGCCGCAATGGCAAAGGCGTGACCACCATCAGCGGCATTCCTGCAGATGATCGAGAATTAAAAGATATCGCCAAACAGCTAAAGCAGCTCTGTGGCGTTGGCGGTTCCGTTAAAGATGGAATCATTGAAATACAGGGCGATCAGCGCGAAAAAATTAAAACCGAACTGGAAAAACGTCAATACACCGTGAAATTGGCGGGAGGCTGATCATGGATGCCTATCAACCTGATCCACAGCTATTGCGCGATCTGGTCACCGTAGAAATGCCTTTCGGAAAATATCAGGGGCGCGTGCTGGCAGACGTGCCCGAGCATTATCTGGTATGGCTGGCTGGCAAAGGGTTTCCACAAGGCAAGCTGGGACAACAGTTGGCCTTGCTCTATGAAATTAAACTTAACGGCCTGGAAGCGTTGCTCCAACCGCTGCGTCAGAAAACCTCCAGATCTTTCTAAAACCAGGTTCCAGGGTCATATTTAAGCCTCTGGCCTGATTTTTGCTCTCTGTCTATCAAAGAATGCTTATCGACGTATTTTTGACAAAGAGGCAAAAATGGATATCGAAACCCTGATTCAGCTTGGTGAAACCTCCCTAAAAATGGGATTTGGTGCCCTGATTGCTGTGTTCAGCGGCTGGTTTATGCTGCGCCGCAGCGCCAACCTTAGCAATGCACCGCGGGAAAACCGTCGGTTACAGATCCTTGAGGAGGTCTCTTCCCAGGTTGGGGCTGTTACCCACGTATTCGCCAAATATTCGACACTGGTTGTGGAGTCTATTCAACTTGGCGATCAATGGCATATCAACCGAAAAATGGAACTCGATGCGGTTAATATCGAACTTGCAGCCGAATTTAAAAAATTGGCTGATGCAGAAGCCAAATTGCTGATGATTGGCGAGAAGAATCTTGAACGCAGCTTGCGGATGTATGCCGCGCGCGTTGCGCAATTTCGCAAGAATGTTTATGTCGGGCGCACAGACCTGACCAACGAGCAAATTAATGCGCTGAAGCAATCTATCTTTCAAGTGCGTGAACAGTTTTACGATTTTTTAAGCCGTAAATATGATCGCCTGCTGGCTGATGCTTAAGGCAACTCGCATTGTTCAACAAAAAATGATGGTCGTTGTATCGCGCCGAAATTAAAAACCCAGCACAAAAAAATCAGCCACTCCCGCCATTAATTATTGCCTCAACAAATCATAAAAAAGCCCGCACTTTTCAGTGCGGGCTTTTTTGGTATAAACATTTCACTACAGGTTCGTGAGTCGCTCGGGCTAGCAGGCGTTATGGATTGCCATAGCTCATAAGCCGTTGATAACGACGTTCCAGCAATGCATCGAGAGGCTCCTTCATTAACTGGTCTACCTGAAGCGACAGGCGCTCACGCAGTTTATCGGCCATGGCATCCATATTACGATGCGCACCGCCCAGAGGCTCTGGAATAGTTTCATCGACAATTCCCAGATCTTCCAGGACTTTGGAGGTCACACCCATTGCCTGAGCCGCTTCCGGCGCTTTGGCTACCGTTTTCCAGATAATGTTGGCACAACCTTCTGGGGAGATCACAAAGTAGGTGGAGTACTGCAGCATATTGAGCTGATCGCCAACACCGATGGCAAGCGCGCCGCCGGAGGAACCTTCGCCAATAACCGTACAAATGATAGGCGTGCGCAAGCGCGACATTACCGCCAGATTCTGTGCGATAGCTTCGGAAATACCGCGCTCTTCTGAGTCAATTCCGGGATAAGCTCCGGGAGTATCAATCAAGGTCAATACCGGCAACTTAAAGCGCTCCGCCATTTCCATCAGTCGCAATGCCTTGCGATAACCTTCAGGTTTAGGCATACCAAAATTGCGAAAAACCTTGTCGTGAACACTGCGACCTTTTTCTTCTCCGATAACCATTACCGGCTTGCCGTCAAGACGAGCAACACCGCCAATGATAGCTTTATCATCACCAAAATGACGATCGCCATGCAGCTCATCCCAATCGGTGAAAACACGCTTGATGTAATCAGAAGTGTAAGGGCGCTGCGGATGACGGGCGACTTTCACCACGTCCCATGCCGTTAAATTGCTGTAAATGCTTTCGGTAAGCTTGGTACTTTTCTCACGCAGTTTGGCAATTTCATCGGCAATATTGAGATCGTTGGCATTGCCAACTAACTGTAATTCTTCAATTTTGCCTTCGAGTACCGCAATCGGCTGCTCAAAATCCAGATAATTCAGATTCATATAACTAGCTGGCTCAAAGTTCAGTGTGCTGTTTTGACGTCGCATACTGCGGCGCTGTTTGATTTAATTGTGCTGTTTTGAAGGCGCATTAAGGTGAGGAATAATACGCATAAAACACGCGGATCACCTGCCAGGTGACGGCGCTGCAAGGGCGCTACCATACGCTAAAGCACCCTTTTAGTCGACCTCTGGACTGGATTTTCCTTCTTCTGAGAAGGCTATAGCATGATCAATTAATAGACCAGGCGAACACAATCGGCACCATAGTTATCCCGCAGTCGCTGCAACAGATCGTCTTCCGGACGAATTTGCCAGTTGGCGCCCAAGCGCAGCTGGGCACGGGCGTTGCTGCGACGATAGTCAATCACCAAAGGGCAGCGGCCTTCGCGGTATGGCTCAAGGATGCCTTCCAGCTCGCGGGTAAAGTTAGCCGCAAGACTTGCCGAGTCGAGCTCCAGGCATAATTCGCGCGCTTTTTCCTGACGTACATCGGCCAGCAGGCTGATGTTATCAGCGCGCATTTTCAGCATGCCGTTGTATTCATCGTAGCTGACCTGGCCGTTGATCACCAACAAACCATCCTTCAACAACAAGTCGCGGAACTGGTTATAGGTATCGGCAAAAATTGCAACTTCAATGCGGCCGGTACGATCATCCAGGGTCACGAAAGCCATGGTATCACCGCGTTTGGTTTTCATGACACGCTGTGCGACAACCAGGCCTGCAACGGTTTGGTTACTTTTTTCCGGTTTTAAGTTAGCGATGCGCGAACTGACAAAATGGTTCAACTCACTTTCGTATTCGTCGATAGGGTGGCCGGTTAGATATAAACCCAGGGTTTCTTTTTCGGCGTTCAGGCGCTCTTTCATGGTCCAGCTGCGCACGCGATGAAAATCGCTGTACACATCGTCGTTGCCGCCGCCACTGGGAATGACATCGCCAAACAAATCCATCATGCCCGCGTTGCTATTGGCCGCCGATTGCTCTGCTGTTTTAACCGCTTCATTCATCGCTGCAAACATCACCGCGCGATCATGGTCGAGATTGATTCCCGGGCCAAGATTATCTGCAGCGCCGGAGCGAATCAGCGCTTCGAGCGCGCGCTTGTTTAATTTGCGTGGATCAACGCGCGCACAAAAATCAAACAAATTTTTAAAAGGACCGTCTTTACGCGCAGTAATAATGCTTTCTACCGGACCCTCACCCAAGCCCTTGATGGCTCCCAAGCCATAAATAATATTGCCAGCATCATCCACGGTAAACTGAAACTCACCACTGTTCACATCAGGCGGCAACATTTTGAGCTTCATCTGGCGGCATTCTTCGATAAAGGTCACCACCTTATCGGTCTTATCCATATCCGAGGATATAGTCGCGGCCATAAAATGCGCCGGATAATGTGCCTTTAACCAAGCCGTTTGATAGGACACCAATGCGTATGCGGCGGAGTGAGATTTGTTAAAACCGTAGCCGGCAAATTTTTCCACCAGATCAAAAATCTTTACCGCCAGATCGGGATCTATCCCCTGGTTCTTGGCTCCTTCTTCAAAAACTTCGCGCTGCTTGGCCATCTCTTCGGGTTTTTTCTTACCCATAGCACGGCGCAGCATATCTGCACCGCCAAGTGTGTAACCGGCAAGTACCTGCGCGATCTGCATAACCTGTTCCTGATACACGATGACCCCGTATGTGGGCTCGAGTACCGGCTTCAGGCTCATGTGCTGGAATTTCGCATCAGGATAAGCCACCTGTGCACGACCGTGTTTCCGGTTGATAAAGTCGTCCACCATGCCCGACTCCAAAGGACCGGGTCGGAACAGTGCCACCAGTGCGATCAGATCTTCAAGGTTATCCGGCTGCAATCGTTTGATCAGATCTTTCATGCCGCGCGATTCAAGCTGGAATACGGCGGTTGTTTCTGCACGCTTTAATAACGAAAAAGTTTTAGCGTCATCGAGTGGGAGCGCAGAAATATCGAGCGGCGGCTCGCCTTTTTTAGCGCGCTGCTTATCAATCATAATGCGCGCCCAGTCGATAATTGTGAGCGTGCGCAAGCCGAGGAAGTCAAACTTCACCAAGCCCGCTTCTTCCACATCGTTTTTATCAAACTGGGTAACCAGGCCACCGCCGGTTTCATCACAGTACAGCGGAGAAAAATCGGTAAGTTTGGTCGGCGCAATTACCACGCCGCCGGCGTGTTTGCCAACGTTGCGCGTGAGTCCTTCGAGCTGCTTGGCCATCTCCCAGATTTCCTGGGCATCGCCATCCATTGCTAAAAACTCGCGCAAAATCGCTTCTTGTTCCAGCGCAACATCAAGCGTCATACCCGGCGTGGGCGGAATCATTTTGGATAATTTATCCGCGAGTCCGTAGGATTTTCCTTGCACACGCGCCACATCGCGCACCACCGCTTTGGCGGCCATGGTACCGAAGGTAATGATCTGACTGACTGCATCGCGGCCATAATTATCTGCCACGTACGAGATCACTTTATCGCGATTATCCATGCAAAAATCGATATCGAAATCCGGCATAGAAACCCGTTCCGGATTCAAAAATCGTTCGAACAGAAGATCGTACTGCAAAGGATCGAGGTCAGTGATTTTTAACGAGTAAGCAACCAGTGAACCAGCACCCGAACCACGACCGGGTCCGACAGGAATGTCGTGATCTTTGGCCCACTGAATAAAGTCCATCACGATGAGAAAGTAACCGGGGAATCCCATCTGAACAATAATATCCAGTTCGAAATTCAGACGATCGTCATACACTTTACGCCGCTCGGCATAGTCGGCTGCGGTGGAATCCAGAATGCGATCGAGGCGCTGCTCCAATCCCTCACGGGTAATTTTGCGAAAAAAATCAGCTTCGGTTAAGCCTTCAGGAATCGGATATTCGGGCAAGAAATATTTGCCCATTTGAATATTTACCGTACAACGTTTGGCAATTTCCAATGTATTAGCGATGGCTTCGGGAAGATCACTGAATAGCTCAGTCATTTCTTCGGCGGTGCGCAAATATTGTTGATCACTGTAACGGCGTTCACGACGAGGGTCATCCAATGCGCGCCCTTCACTGATGCACACGCGCGCTTCGTGCACGTCAAATTCATCACGTTTTAAAAAACGCACATCGTTGGTCGCAACCACCGGGCATTGCAGTCCATCGGCAAGTGCCACCGCCATGTGTAAATGCTCTTCATCGTTCTCGCGCCCGGTGCGTTGTAATTCGATATAAAAGCGTGAAGGAAAATCACGCATCCAACCTTGCAACAACTCCCGCGCCTGAGGCGCACGACCGGCAAGCAAAGCCATGCCAATATCGCCCCATCTGCCACCCGATAATGCGATCACACCTTCACTGTGTTCAGTGACCCAGGCGCGCTGAACATAGGCGATCCCTTGCTGCTGTCCGTGCTGCCATGCACGCGATATAAGTTCGATAATATTTTTATAACCGCGCTCGTTCATGGCCAGCAAGGTCAACAGCGTTGGCTTGCCTTCGCTATCACTATTGGCGACCCAGAAATCGCTACCGATAATGGGTTTTACCCCAGAACCCTGCGCCGCTTTGTAGAATTTGATCAGCCCATAAAAATTTGTTTGATCGGTGATAGCGCAGGCAGGCATATCTAATTCAGCAACGCGTTTGAGCAACGGCTTGATACGCACCAGACTATCAGCCAAGGAGAATTCGGAATGGAGACGTAAGTGAACGAAGTTAGCAGCCATGGTATTCAAATTTTAAAAAGGTGAGTGACGCAGAAGAATTCGTCAGAATTTTTTTCGTGTAACAAAATTGAAGGTAGACAAAATTTTTAGCATACGCCGTAAAATGAAATTCCTCTGCAGTCTTTTTGTGCTTTATTTTCGAAAGAAATGGAGATGCGAGTTACCGCCATGGAAATCAATATCCAGACTTTTGAATCCTTTTCTACAGCAGTTCCAACTGTGCAAGCCTGGCTTTCACTGGTGCATAAGACGCGCGATGAATCGGCGTAACTCCTAATTTTTCTAAAGCCTCCAAATGCACCTTGGTTGGGTAGCCTTTATGTTCGCCAAAACCATATCCGGGATATTGTTTGTCCAGAGCAACCATTTCACGATCGCGAGCAACTTTGGCAAGAATTGATGCAGCACTGATGGCCGCCACTCGACTATCACCCTTCACAACCGCTTCGGCAGAATAATTCCACTTGGGTATTTTATTGCCATCAACTAAAACATATTCCGGTTTTATATGCAGACCGTCTACCGCGCGAACCATGGCCAGCAAACTGGCCTGAAGAATATTTATTTGATCTATTTCTGCAACACTGGCGCGCGCGATGCACCAACTTTTGGCTTTTTCCTGAATCTCGTCAAACAAATATTCGCGGCGTTTTTCGGTTAATTTTTTGGAGTCATTCAGACCTTGAATGGGTTGTTCCGGATCAAGGATAACCGCTGCTGTTACTACATCCCACGCCAAAGGGCCGCGCCCGACTTCGTCGACACCGGCAAGCAAATGGCCTTGATAATTGGGGATAAATAATTCGAACATATTAATCTCGGGCAGCAGTAATAAGTTCTGCAATCGCTTCTGCCGCACGCTCACTGGCATCGCGCCGCAAGGTTTCGTGCATGCTGTAAAACGTAGCGCGTAACGCCTGGGTTTCTTCCGGGTGCTCAAAATATGACATAGTCGCATCGGCTAATTTTTTTGGCGTTGCCTGTGTCTGCAATAACTCTGGCACCAGCTTTTTCCCTGCGAGCAAGTTAGGTAAACCGACGAAAGGCGTTTTCACAATACGAGATAATATCGCCCAGGATAGCCCGGCAACTTTGTAGGCGATGACCATCGGACGTTTTAATAAAAGCGCTTCAAGCGTTGTTGTGCCTGATGCCATCACCACTACGTCGGCGGCAGACATCACTAATTGTGAACGACCATTGACCAGCTGAATGGGATAATCAACAAAACTGCTTAGCTGCAAATGTAATTGATGGTATCGATCAGAATTAGCAGCGGGAATAACAAATTGCAACTTTGGGTCACGCTCATAACATAGCGCGGCCATCTGCATAAAAATCGTTCCCAGCCGCTCAACTTCACCGCTGCGACTGCCGGGTAACAAAGCCACGACTCGCGCATCAGGTGCGATATGCAAGGACTCACGTGCAGCCTTTTGATCAATCTGCAAAGGTATTTCATCAGCAAGATGATGGCCGACAAAAGCAACAGGGATTTGATGCTTTTCATAAAACTCTGCCTCGAAAGGCAAAAGCGTTAACATCAAATCAACCGAGCGAGCAATTTTAAGCACACGCTTTTGTCGCCACGCCCAAACCGATGGACTGACGTAATGAACGGTAGCAATACCCGCTTCTTTTAAGTTGCCTTCAAGGGTGAGGTTAAAGTCCGGCGCATCAATTCCGATAAAAACGGAGGGAGGCTGAGCGATAAAATGATCGCGCAAAAAGCGGCGTATCTTGAGCAATTCGGGGAGGCGTTTAAGCGGTTCGACCAACCCCATTACCGCCAAACGATCCTGAGGGAAAAAAGAGTGGAAACCCAGTGCCAGCATACGTGGTCCACCAATGCCGGAAAACTCTGCATCGGGAAAGCGCTTGCGCAGGGCTGTCATTAATGCAGCCCCGAGAATATCCCCCGAGGCTTCTCCAACTACAATTCCGATACGTGTGCGCTTAGCCATTAAGCCTCCGTTAACGCACGATACCGCGAGTTGATGTTTTCAAGGATTCAACCAGCATATCAAGGGCTTTGCTCGTCTCGGCCATAGCAGAGATCTCGCCCATCGCTTGCTCAAAGGTGAGTCCGCGGCGATAAAGTATTTTGTAGGCCTTGGTAATAGCGGCGATATCTTCTTTAGAAAAGCCCCGGCGGCGTAATCCTTCGCTGTTGATACTCTTGGCTTCGGCCGGATTGCCGTTAACCATCACGTAAGCAGGCACGTCTTTACCAATGGTAGTGCCCATGCCACTGAAACTATGCGCACCGATTTTGCAAAACTGATGCACCAGGGTAAAACCACTCAAAATTGCCCAATCACCAATATGTACATGGCCCGCAAGTGCGGTGTTGTTAACCAGAATACAGTGATTACCAAGCACGCTATCGTGACCAATATGCACATATGCCATCAGCAGATTGTTGTCGCCGATGGTGGTTTCATGGCGATCCTGAACGGTGCCGCGATGGATGGTGACGCCCTCACGAATAATATTGTTATCACCGATTACCAGACGAGTAGGTTCGCCTTTGTATTTCAAGTCAGGCGTGTCCTCACCTACTGTGGAAAATTGAAAAATCTGATTGTTCTTGCCAATGACTGTCGGGCCTTTGACCACGACATGAGAGGCGATCACCGTGCCCGCACCAATCTCTACATCCGGTCCGATAATAGACCAGGGGCCAACCTTAACATCCGGTGCCAACTTGGCTAAAGGATCAATAATAGCTCGTGAATCAATCAAAGGAGTTATCTCTTCTTGATAGCTGAAGGGTCGGTATAAAGCAGAACCCCGAAACCTATGTCGCAACGCACTGTTGAGTGCAAATTACCTGGGTCTGACTAAGGCTGGACTTTTCTATCTGCGCATAAAATTGTCGCTGATGCAGCCAGAACGCCATCAACTGTAGCTCGGCATTCAAACTTCCAGATACCGCGCTTCTCTGAAATTACCCGAGACTCGAGTTGTAAGCGATCACCGGGTACAACCTGACGCTTGAATCGAACATCGTCGACGCCGGCAAACAAATAGATGGAGCCGTCCTGCGGTTTTTTATTGGTGGTTTTAAAGCCCAAAATCCCGGAGGCTTGCGCCATAGCTTCAATAATCATCACGCCGGGAAATATCGGACTAATCGGAAAATGTCCGTTAAAAATCTCTTCATTGATCGTGATATTTTTGTAAGCGACAATCGACTCGCCTTCGACCAGTTCCACTACCCGATCAACCAGTAAGAATGGATAACGATGAGGTAAGTATTCGCGTATTTCATTAATATCCATCATGGCCGGTGACCCCTGCATATTCAATTTTTGCTGCTTATAAAAAAGTAAGAGACTTTTGCATTACCTGATACAGACTAATGGCCGACGCAATCAATGATCTCGTAGCCAAACAATCTTTTATATCAGCTAATGCAAAAGTCTCGGTTAATCAATCGCTTTGAAAGATTTTTCGAGTTGACTCAAGCGCTTCGCTATAGAGTCCAACTGACGGAAACGCACGGTATTTCTGCGCCATTCTTTTGTGCCGGCCATAGGTGTTCCCGAAGAATAAGAACCGGGCTCCGAAATAGATGCGCTCACCATCGTCATGCCCGTAAAGTGGACATTATCGGTGATGTTAATGTGTCCAACTACACCAACCCCACCGGAAAAAGTACAATTCTCCCCTACGATGGTGCTACCAGCAATGGCTGAAGTTGCAGCCATTGCGGTACTTTTACCTAGCTGTACATTGTGCGCAATGTGAACGAGATTATCGATGATGACACCATCATTCAAAACAGTGTTGCCCAAAGCGCCGCGATCAATAGTGGAACAAGCGCCAATCTCTACACGATTACCGACAATAACACTGCCCAGCTGATGAATTTTTACCCAACTTTTGCCATCGGGAGCGAATCCAAAACCATCGGCACCAATCACCGCCCCGCTGTGAATGATACAGTCCGAGCCAATTGAAATACTGTGATAAATAGTGGCGTTTCCCATCACGCGGGTCCGCTCACCAATCACTGTGTCATCGCCAATTACCGCACAAGGTCCGATAAACGCACCCGCGCCAATCGTAACCCGCTCACCAATGACTGCATTAGCGGCAATGTAGCTATCTTCACCGATAACAGAGTTCTCACCGATAACCGCAGATTTATGAATACCTGATTTCCGCTCATGGCTTCGATCAAATAAACGGGATAATCTCGCATAACCGAGGTAGGGGTTAGCTATTAGCAGTTTATTGCCCGCAAATTCTCCCGCTTGATCAGGGTGCAGAATGAGGGCACCAGCACGGGTCGTCGACAGGTATTTATAAAAGGCGGGGTTAGCGACAAAACTAATATGCGTAGCATCAGCATCTTGCAGGCTAGCAAAGGTGTGGACCTGATAGTCCGGGTCACCAACGAGCTCAGCACCAATGTGCTGAGCCAGTTCTGCAAGCGAATAGGAAGTTTTCACCTGATTTTCCAATGACGTTGAAACTGATTACTTGGCTTTATTAAGCAATTCGGTCAATTTCGGAGTGATATCGTAGGCAGGTGTCGCATGAATAGCGACCTGGCTATTCAGTACCAAACCAATATTTTCGGAAGTGATCAGTTGCTCAAGAACGGTACGAGTTTTGGGGCTCAACTCTTCCATTACATTTTGCATAACCGCTTGCCTTTCAGCTTGTAATTTTTTACCTGCCAGCTCGTAATCCGCACGCAGGTATTCAACCTTCTTCCGGTGATCTGCCTGCTGCTCTGCTGACCAGGTCATGCTGTTTTTTTCAGCATTCGCCTGAAGACTTTTCATATCCGCAACCAGACCATCCAATTTAGCTTTTAAGGATGCGTACTCGGGGTTTTTGTCCAGCGCAGTCAAGTTTTTCTTTGCGACATCAGTCCCCAGTATTGCTGCCTGTACATCCAGAATAGCAATCTTACCTTGTGCAAAGGTTGATACAGAGATAATGCATAAAGCCAATGTTGCAAATATTTTTCCAATAGCGGTCACAATCTATATCCTCGTATTTATAAAATTATCGCTGATCTTGCTAAAAGTTTGTCCGAGCTAAAAATCTTGTCTGAGTTAGAAAGTTTGTCCGAGCGAAAACTGGAAGAATTCTGTTCGGTCGTATTCGTTTTCTCTCAGAGGTCTCGCAATGCTAAATGTCATCGGCCCAAACCCTGAAATCCAGGTTAAACCCAAGCCCGCTGAAGCATTGATGTGAGCGAGGTCGACATCATAACAGTTACGTTGGTCAGCGCCACAATTTGTATCGAACACGTTACCGGCATCGACAAAGAGAGTGGTTTGCAGCATCCGTTGATCTTTAATAAAGGGTAAGGGAAACAGGATTTCTGCGCCACCCTCAATTAATACGTTACCGCCAAAAGCCCCTCTATTACGACCATAATCGCGCACTTCGGCACTGGTGGTAATCAGCTTCCCAGGGCGACAATTGGTGTTTGCGGCGCCTTCATAAACGCTCGGATCCTGACACAGAATATGGTATCGATCCGAAAGCTCGCCTTGCTGTTGAATACCGTCACCGTTGACATCATCCCAAGCTGCATAGCCGGTTACGGCTGTCTCTTGAGCAGTACCGCGAGGCCCCAGGGTATTACGCTCGAATCCTCGTACTGAACCAAACCCACCGGCGAAGAAATGCTGAAAGAAAGGCAGCTCGTCCATATCACCATAGCCATCGGCATAACCCAGACGGGCGTGCAAACGCAGTGTGAGATGACGGGTTAACGGCTTGAACATCTGAGCGTCGTAGTCGATTTTGTAATATTGCAAATCACCGCCAGGTAAAGAGACTTCCATAGAGAGTCGCTGTGACGCCCCACGGTCGGCCAAGATACCTCTGTTAAGCGTCGATTTACCCCAGAAAAGACTAAAAGTCATGTCCTGGAAGTGATCGCCATAGCGATCAAGAAAGCCTGGCTCAGCGAGAACATCCTCAGTTACAGGAAACACCTCAAAGGTGCCTGAGGGGTAATCATTACCGTCTGCCAACCAATCACGAATATCCTGGATGTTCTCCTGTGGGAGATAGATTGGATTCGGGTCGCTTGCGGAGAAATAGGCAGGGGTTCTGACAATTTCCCGCGGCGCAGAGGAATTCGCTTTCACCGTCAAATCACGCAGTCCGATATCGAATCCGATACGTTCAATGTCGGAAATCGGATAACCAAAACTCATTTTTCCGCCGTATTGATCCGTGGTATAGCCACTCACATTGACCACATCGTATTTGGTTTTCTGGTAGTAAAGACTGAAACCACGACTTACACCGTCGACGGTAAAATAAGGGTCGTTGTAATTAAAGTTGTAACCCGTTTGGTAGCGGTTATGAGAGAAACTAAAGCCCACCTGCTTGCCAGAACCGAACCAGTTGTTCTGCTGGATGTTGGCAGAAAAGAGGACGCCGGAGTACTGCGCATACCCCACTTGTAAACCCATACTACCGGAAGGCTGTTCTTCCACAGTGAAGTCTACGTCTACTTGATCAGAAGTACCGGGAACTTCCACCGTATTGACCTTAACTTCTTTAAAGAAGCCTAAACGCTCCAGACGAACTTTAGAGTGCTCAATCTGTGCGGTGGAGGCGGAGCCACCTTCCATTTGCCGCATCTCACGACGCAAGACTTCATCGATAGTTTTGGTATTTCCGCGGAAGTTAATGCGGTTTACATAAGCACGTTTACCTGGCTCGATGAAGAAGGTAATTTTTACCGTTTTATCGTCATCGTTACGCTCGGGAATACCCTCAACTTTAGCGAAGGTGTAGCCCTCATTGCCCAGCCGCTGGGTGATATATTCTGAAGAGGTGGTCATTAATATTTGTGAAAAAGTCTGCTCTTTTCTGACCAGGATCAGCCGGCGGACGATGGCTTCATCAATAGCAGGATCACCCGCCAGCTCAACATCGCTGACTTTATAAATATCGCCTTCGGTTATGTTGGCGGTGATAAAGATTTTGGATTTATCCGGACTCAGCGATACCTGGGTAGAATCAAGAGAAAAACCCAGATAGCCACGATCAAGATAATAGGATTCTATGCGTTCCAGATCGCCTTGCAGCTTCTCGCGCGAATACTTGTCATTGCCGCTTATCCAGGAAAACCAGCCACTCGATTTCAGCTCGAATAAATCAATTAATTCCTCATCGCCAAACGCGGAGTTACCAATAATATTTATTTGCTTGATGCGCGCCACAGCGCCTTCAGTGATATTGATTTTGACTTTCACCTGGTTGCGCGGCAGATCCTCAATCTCGATTTCCACATTGGCGCCATATCGGCCCTGGGCAATATATTCACGCTGCAACGCCTGACTGATGCCTTCCAGCGTTGCGCGTTGAAAAATTTGACCTTCCGATAAATCATTGTCTCGCAGGCTGTCCATAAGGCTTTCGGTTTTGATGACTTTATTGCCTTCAATCTCGATAGCGTTAATAGCTGGGCGCTCTTTGATCACCAGCACCAGAACATCGCCGTCGCGCCCCATGGACACATCAGCAAAATAACCCACTTTAAAGAGTTCACGTGTCGCTTGCTGGATATCAGTTTGAGTGATTACGTCCCCTACCCTGATAGGAAGAGCACTGAAAACTGTACCTGCCGAAACCCGCTGTAGACCTTCGACGCGGATGTCATTGACTCTGAATGATTGCGCCTGTGCAGAAAATGACATCAATAGCATTATTAAACAGCAGAAAAATCGCATCGAAACTGGTTTCATATCATCTGTTCTAATTAGTTAATTATTTGGCAAGCAGATTGTTACCACCGCCTACAGCCGCATTATGTCGTTATAGAATGCAAGCACGCTCAACCCAACCACCAAAAACAACCCCACCTGATAGCCGGCCATTTGAATTTTTTCTGAAACAGGGCTGCCTTTTATTGCCTCGATCAGAAAGTACAGCAAATGCCCGCCATCCAATATAGGAATAGGTAAAAGGTTAAATACTCCGAGAAAAATGCTTAGCAGAGCCAGGAAGGCAATAAAGCTTTTCAACCCGCTCTCCGCTGAAGAGCCCGCCACCTTAGCAATGCTGATCGGCCCGCTCAAGTTTTTCGTGGAAATTTCTCCGAGTATGAGTTTTTTAACCGATACCAGAACGAAACCGGCCGTTTCCCAGGTTCTATCCATCCCTGCTACAAACGCGCCACCGAGCGAATAGTGGAACTCGCGTATCATTTCTTCTGGCCAAGCTTGCGATTGCACCGCCATGCCCACGCGCCCGAATGTCTCACCATTCTCGCTGACTGTTTCGGGCGTCATTGCCAAGCTCACGGATCGACCTTCGCGTTCAACCTCAACACGCAAAAGCTGATCAGGATGCTGCCTCACATAATTGATCCAGCCCTCTCCCGTCTCAATTCGCTGACCATCCACGCTGATGATTCGGTCGCCCGCCAACAGGCCGGCTTTATCCGCGGGACTTCCGGGCGTTACCAGACTTGCGACCGGATCCAGAGGAGGTGTAAATAACGTTAAGCCAAGACCGGAAACAGGATCGGGATCCTCATCGCCCTGCAACCAGCGGTCCAATACCACTTCGGACTCGTAGGTCATGGTGGACTCAGGATATTTCAAAGCGAAACGCATTGTTCCGCTTTCACCCAGACGTCTTAATAATTGTTGGTAAAAAGCTTGCCGCGTTGGCGTCAGCTCACCATCGACAGACAACACTTCCTGCCCCTCTTCCAAGCCTGCGTGCGCTGCAATCGAACCGGGCTCAACCTTGCCTATGACGGGCACCAGATCCTGCGTCCCCGGAAGCATCAACCCCCAGAATAACAAGATAGCGAGAAGAAAATTAGCCAGTGGACCGGCGATTACAATCGCCATACGCTGCCATACATTTTTGGCGTTAAAACTGCGGTGCCGCTCGTTCTCGGGCACAGTCCCTTCGCGCTCATCGAGCATTTTTACGTAGCCGCCGAGGGGAATTGCCGCTATTGCGTATTGGGTGCCTTGTTTGTCATGCCAGCTATACAAGATCCGCCCAAAACCGATGGAAAACCGTAATACTTTTACGCCGCATTTACGCGCCACATAAAAATGGCCAAATTCATGAATGGTCACCAGGATGACGATGGCCACCAGGAAACTCAGGATCATTTGTGCTATTGCCACAGACAGTACAACCTCATGAGAATGAATCGATGAGCGAAACCGCCACTCTTCGTGCCTCTGAATCGGCGTTTTGGACAACGTCTAATGACGCTGGTTCAGTGAGAGGCAGGCGCATTAATGCACTTTCTATCACCAGCGGGATTTGATCAAAGCGGATTTTATGTTGCAGGAATGCAGCGACAGCCACTTCATTGGCCGCATTTAATATTGCGGGGGCGGTAGCCCCGGCTACGGCAGCGTCTTGTGCCAGGCGCAAGCAGGGAAAGCGCTGGTAATCGGGGGCCGAAAAATCCAGCTGCGCGGTAGTAATTAAATCCAGACTTGCCACACCCGATTCAATTCGATCAGGCCATGCCAGAGCATGAGCGATAGGCGTGCGCATATCGGGATTGCCCATCTGCGCAAGAACCGAACCGTCAACATATTCAACTAACGAATGAATAACACTTTGAGGATGAATAACCACTTCTATCTGTGCCGGGCTGGTATTGAACAGCCAACAAGCTTCTATCAGCTCCAAACCTTTGTTAAGCATGGTCGCGGAATCAACCGAAATCTTTTTGCCCATACTCCAGTTGGGATGCGCACACGCTTGTTCGGGAGTCACATTGCGCAAATCAGCCAAAGGTGTCGTACGAAAAGGCCCGCCAGAGCCGGTTAATAAGATTTTGCGGACACCGCTACTGCGGAGGCCGTACTGCAGATAATCAGCACGATGGTTGGGCAAACACTGGAATATCGCATTGTGTTCACTGTCGATGGGTAATAGTATTGCTCCGTGATCGACAACAGTCTGGGTAAATAGAGCACCCGCCATGACCAGCGATTCTTTATTCGCAAGGAGAACTTTTTTGCCTGCTCTTGCAGCTGCCAAGGTGGGCAGCAAACCCGCAGAACCTACGATGGCTGCCATCACTGTGTCGACATCGCTGTGAGCCGCGACCTCTGCCAATGCCTCGCGCCCCAGTAATACTTCGGTATCGCAGCCAGTTTTTTTAAGCTCTTGCGCCAAACTCAGCGCAGCTGCCTCATCGCACAATACCGCGTAACGCGGGCGATGCTGCTGGCATTGAACACCCAGACTCTGCCACTGACGGTCGGCGGTCAACGCAAAGACCTTGAATTTTTCCGGGTGGCGAGCCAATACATCCAATGTGCTGACACCGATCGAGCCGGTTGCGCCTAAAATTGTTATTTGCTGCATGACTTCCTACCCTAACCAACCACTAGTGAGCATAGCCAGGGCAAATACCGGTGCGGCGGCGGTCAAACTATCGACACGATCAAGCACACCACCGTGGCCGGGCAACAAATCACTGCTGTCCTTAATACCGCGTTGACGCTTCAGCATGCTTTCAAAAAGGTCACCCACCACCGAAATCAAACTTGTCGGCAGGATAATAGCGAGCAATTGCCAATAATTGCCGCCCGCGACCATCCAGATCAGCAGCGAGAGGACAAGATTACAAAACACTCCCCCGGCAAAGCCTTCCCAGGTTTTGCCCGGACTTACCGCCAAAGCCAGCTTGTGCTTTCCCCAGCGACGGCCGAAGAAATAGCCACCGATGTCGGCGCAGGCCACTATCGCCACAATCAGAAGTATCAGCCAGATACCCTGCTCGTGAGCGCGCACAAAGGTGAATGAAGCCCAAGTCACTATCAGGACAATAAAACCAATAGCGGCACGAATATAACGGTGCCCCCACAAGATAGCGCTCGAGGGATATCCCTGTATCAACAACAAGGCAACCGCCCAAAAGCCGCAGCCCACAAGAAGAAGCTGCCGAAAGCGATCACTCTCAATGCCCGAAGAGAGAGATGCTATATCAAGATAATATGCAGCAAGAGCGAGGCCGACAGCCGCCAAAACCACATACACCAAACGCCTGCCGGTGGATTCATATCCGGCAAGGTTGGCCCACTCCCATGCCGCCACTAAGACAGCAGCAGCAACAAACGCAGAAAATAATGGAACCGGTAAGAAAAGAAGCGCAGCCAAAAAGGCCGCCACTAACGCTAGCGCGGTGATAATTCGCTGTTTAAGCATCGCTTGACTCCATAGGTTTTTTTTCTTTTTTTGAGGCAAGGATTTGGTCGCCGGTTAATCCAAAACGGCGTTGCCGATCATGAAAAGCGTCCGCGGCAAGATGAAGCTCCGCAGCTTTGAAGTCCGGCCAGAGTTTATCGCTGAAATAAAGCTCCGCGTAAGCGCTCTGCCACAACAGGAAGTTGCTTATTCGCACCTCTCCGCCCGTGCGAATAAGCAAATCCAGCTCGGGCAAATCTGCCATGGATGTATATTGATGCAGTACATCCTCAGTGATGTCTTCTGCCTTGAGCCGGCCAGCTGCCACCTCGGCAGCAGCGTGTTGTGCAGCCTGTGCGATATCCCACCGGCCGCCATAATCTGCTGCGATCACCAATGTGGTCTTGCCTTCGCGAGTCAGCTCCTCGGCGGCCACTATAGCTTTTTGAATCGAGGCACTGAAGCGTTTGCGATTGCCGATAACGCGTAAACGCACACCTTTTTTGCGCAGTTCTTTCGCTTCCCTTTTGAGATACAGCAAGAACAATGACATCAATGCTTCCACCTCGAGCGGCGGTCGCTTCCAGTTTTCACTACTAAAAGCAAATAGCGTCAGAACCTCAATCCCGAGATCCTGACAGGCGCTCATCATATCGCGAATACGTTCTACACCGACTTTATGTCCGGAGATACCGGCCAAACCTTGTCGTTTTGCCCAGCGATTATTGCCGTCCATTATGATGGCCACATGGCGCAGGGAATTAGACACGAGAAACTCCTGAGGGGAATACTTTTAGATCGATTTACTGGCTAGCTGATCGTGAAGCGCGCCAGACGAAATAGTGAAGGTTTTGTCGGCGCCCCGTACGATGTTTTTATTATCCATTGAGCAGAGTTATCGCATTGGTACGCCGACATGAGGACAATTTAAATAGACAACAGGTCAGCCTCTTTAACGCCTAGAGCCTTATCGATTTCGACGATATATTTGTCAGTAATCTTTTGGATTTCGTCTTGTGCGCGACGATCATCATCCTCACTGATAGCTTTGTCTTTCAGCAAGGCTTTAACATCAGATAACACGTCACGACGAACATTGCGTATTGCTACACGGCCATTTTCGGCCTCTGCGCGCGCATGCTTGATAAAGTTCTTACGCGTTTCTTCCGTCAACATCGGTAAGGGAATTCGAATAACACCATTGTTGGTCGAAGGATTGACGCCCAGATCTGCCTTCATGATCGCCTTTTCAATATCGGGTACGAGGTTGCGCTCCCAAGGGCTGATCGATAAGGTACGAGCGTCTTCCACGTTAATATTAGCCAATTGGCTCAGCGGCGTGTCCGAACCGTAATAAGGCACCATTACACCATCGAGCAAGCTTGGGTGGGCACGGCCGGTACGAATTTTATTGAAGTTGTTTTCAAGCGCTTCAACGGCTTTTTTCATGCGGCTTTCCGCATCTTTCTTAATATCGTTAATCATCAGATTTTTCCCTCTTCAATCAAAGTACCCTCGTTGCTACCGACAACGATATTCAGTAGAGCACCACTTTTATTCATACGAAATACACGCACTGGCATATCGTGCTCACGGCACAGGCAAATCGCGGTTAAGTCCATCACACCCAGTTTTTTATCGAGCACTTCATCGTAAGTCAGACGATCAAATTTAGTTGCCGAAGGGTCTTTCATCGGGTCTGCGGTATAAACGCCATCGACTTTAGTCGCCTTAAGGACTATGTCGGCTTCAACTTCAATTCCGCGCAAACACGCGGCTGAGTCGGTGGTAAAAAACGGATTTCCGGTGCCTGCAGCAAAAATAACCACTTCACCCAACCCCAAAAAGCGAATTGCACGGCGGCGATCATAATGCTCCACGATGCCACTCATCGGAATAGCTGACATTACCCGCGAGGAAATATTCGAACGCTCCAGGGCGTCACGCATCGCCAGGGCATTCATAACCGTGGCAAGCATTCCCATGTGGTCACCTGTGACACGGTCCAGTCCCGCTGCGCTGAGCGCTGCGCCGCGAAACAAATTGCCACCACCAACGACCAGACCGACCTGAACCCCGATGCCGACCAATTGGCCGATTTCCAAGGCCATTTTATCCAACACCCGAGGGTCAATACCAAAGCCTTCCGCCCCCATCAATTCCTCACCGCTGAGTTTTAACAAAATACGCTTGTACTTTTTGTCTCTTGGGCTGGCCATCGATATTATCTCCAAAGGATGGGTGGGCTAATCAGGAAGGTTAAAAAAATCACGGCAGTTTAACAGAAAAAAAGAGGCTGTGTGGGACACTCAGCCTCTTTTCATAAAGCGCCTGGCAAGTCAGCAAATCAAGAT
>Ga0209075_1001671_pt1 | contig 20680 bp, 19 predicted proteins | sample Stecom2011_FD_187523 | JGI IMG/M metagenome (GOLD analysis project Ga0209075, IMG submission 187523) | Agricultural soil microbial communities from Utah to study Nitrogen management - Steer compost 2011 (SPAdes) (version 2) | ecosystem: Environmental > Terrestrial > Soil > Agricultural land...
GAATAGAAGTCCTAAAAATCTCTTTTTCCCCTGTTTTGAATAGAAATCTGAATAATCCATTTTATTGGGTTTATGAAGTAATTATTAACAATTGAGATATTCTCCCACATTTTACCACTAAGATAAAAAGTCGTATATTTGTTGTTAATAGATAGTTTAGGGAGGTCGTTGTGTAACTTTTTGCGTACGTTTCCGTAAATAGTTTTCAACACTTACGTTAAAGTGGTAAAAAGTGGTAAAATTTCCGCTATTTTTACACATTATAAAGTACATGGCAGGATTAGTAGGAGAATATGAAGTTAAGTTGGATGCCAAAGGGCGTTTCTTATTTCCATCTCATTTGAGAAGGCAACTTTCTCCTGCTGCCCAAGAAAGTTTTATGTTGAACAAAGGTTTTGAAGAGTGTCTGTCGCTATATCCGATGAATGAATGGGAGAAGTTAAGCGAGTCGCTGAGTAAAATAAATTTGTTTAAACCGAAGAATCGAATGTTTTACCGATTGTTTCATCAAGGCGCAAAGGATGTGTCGCTTGATAAAACAGGACGTATGCTGATTCCAGCGGGACACATGGAGCGTGTCGGTCTTAAGAAAGAGGCAATACTAATTGCTTACAACGATCGAATTGAAATCTGGGATAAATCTAAATACTTCGAAATGATCGAAGGTAGCATGTCTGATTTTGCTGATTTAGCAGAAGAAGTAATGGGTAATATAGAAAATGGCGGAGAATAAAGATCAATACGAATATCATGTTCCAGTAATGCTTCAAGAATGTCTTGATGGTTTGGATATTAATCCAGATGGAATCTACATTGACTTAACTTTCGGTGGAGGTGGTCATGCGAGAGAGATGTTTAAACTGATTTCTGAAAAAGGGAAGCTTATTGTTTTTGATCAGGATATAGATGCTAAGAAAAACGCATGGACTGCACCTAACTTTCATTTTATTGCTTCTAATTTTTCATTCTTAAGAAACCAATTGCGTATGCTAGGTATTTCTAAGGTTGATGGAATTTTAGCAGATCTAGGTGTTTCTTCTCATCAGTTTAATGAACCAGAAAGAGGGTTTAGTATTCGTTCGGATGAAAAGCTCGATATGAGAATGAATCAGCGGAGTGGAGAGTCAGCCTTTGAGGTGGTAAACGAATATTCTGAAGAAGATTTGATGACTATGATAGGGAAGTATGGTGAGGTAAAATCACCGCGTCGTATTGCTCAGGCTATTTGTTTAAGAAGACAATCTTCTCCAATTTCTACAACAGGTGAATTGATTGAGGTGCTGGAGCCAATTGCTCCAAAATTCAAAGAAAATAAATTTTATGCTCAAGTTTTTCAAGCTATTCGTATTGAAGTTAATGACGAAATGAATGTGCTGGAAAGAATGCTTGAACAAACTGCTGAAGTGTTAAAGCCGGGCGGAAGACTTGTAGTGATGTCATACCACTCTTTGGAGGATCGATTGGTGAAAAATTATATAAAGAGCGGAAGCTTTGATGGAAAAGTTGAAAAAGATTTTTTCGGAAATATTTTAAAGCCTTTTAAAGGAATTACAAGAAAGCCAATTGTGGCTAATGATAAAGAGCTGGAACTAAATTCAAGAGCAAGAAGTGCAAAGTTGAGGATTGCAGAGCGAAATGAAGGAGAATAATTACATATCGGATAATCAGAAGCAGGCAAAGACTAAAAAGAAGAAGAAAAAAAGTCGTATCGCCGAAGCGAGTAGAAAGCAATCGCAGTCATTGGTGCAAATCATGAATGGGGACTTTCTAACGAAAGGGTTTGTGTTGAATAACCTTACCTATATCTTCTTTGTGATTTTCTTAATGATTTTGATGGTGTCAAAAGGATATTATGTTCATCAGTTGGCGAATGATATCACAAAGGAAGAAAAGGCAGTAGGTGATATTACAGCTGATTATGTAGAGACTAAAGCAAAGCTTGAAGAGTTGACCAGAAGAACTCAAATGATTGAAAAATTAAAGCCTTTAGGATTGAAGGAAACAATTAATCCAACAAAAGTTATTCGTATTAAAAACGATAAGAAAGAGAAGTGAAAATGCCCAAAGCAGTCATAATACGTACGTATTTGATTTACTTTTTAGTAGTCATTGCAATGTTGGCGGTAATTGTTAAAACTTTTACCATCATTATAGATGGGCGAAATAGTATTTTTACTACAACATCTGATAAGCTAGAACAACGTTCGGCTAATGTTGAACCTCGTCGAGGTGAGATTTTAGATGTGCACTTAAATCCATTGGTGACTTCAGTTTCTTTTTATGATATCTATATGGATCCTTTAACGGTAGATGAGTCTACTTGGAAAAAAGGGATCGGAGGACTGTCTGTTGGACTTTCAAAGTTGTTTCCTGAAAAAACTGCGCGTGAATATGAAGAGTATTTAAGGGAGGCGCGTGCCCGAAAAAGAAGGTATGTGCTAATTCAGAAAAAAGTCACCAACGAAACCCGAAAGAAACTGCGTGAATTACCCATTTTTGAAAAAGGGCGATTTAAAGGTGGAATTATTGATAATAAAGCTACGATTATTAGAAAGCGCCCAAACGATGACTTGTTGGCCCGTACTTTAGGATATGTTAAGTTCAATACCCATGACACACTTTATGTTGGTTTAGAGGGGGCTTATAATTCATACTTAGCTGGACAAAATGGAGTAATCGTTGAACAGAAAATTTCTCATTCATGGAAGCCGACAGGAACAGTGGTTCGTGAAGCTATCAATGGGTATGATGTGGTGACTTCCATAGATAAAGATATTCAGGAAGTAGCACATACAGAGTTAGAAAATCAGTTGAAGTCAAAAGGTGGTCGTTACGGTTGTGTTATCGTAATGGATGTGAAGACTGGTTTTGTTAAAGCAATGGTGAATTTACAGAAAACCAGTGGAGGACATTATGGAGAGGTCTATAACCATGCTATTGGAACGCGTGAAGTACCCGGCTCAACAATGAAATTGGCTTCTTTAATGGCGGCTCTTGAAGATGGTAAGATTAAAATGACAGATACCGTAAATGCTGTGGGGAAGTATGAGTTTTATGACCGAAGTTTGAAAGATTCTCGTCCTTGGGGATACGGTAAAATAACAATCAATGAAGCTTTTGAGGTTTCTTCCAATGTTATCTCTAAAGTCATTTTCAATAGCTACAGAAATGAGCCTTCTCGTTACATCGATAAAATGGCTCAGTTTGGGTTGACAGACAAAACGGGAATTAATATACAGGGTGAGGTAGATCCTATTTTTTCTAAACCAGGAAGTTCTCAATGGTGGGGTGGTTCTTTAGCTTGGATGTCGATTGGGTATGAATTTCAGTTGACTCCTCTTGAGTTATTGGCTTTCTATAACGCTGTAGCGAATGATGGTAAATATATGAAGCCGCAATTTGTTACAAAGGTAATTAACAACAGAAAAGTTATTGAGGAATTTGAGCCTGTTGTTAAGCATGAGAGAATAGCAAGTCAGTCTACTATTGATGTGATGAAAGAAGCACTTGAAGGGGTGATGATAAACGGAACAGGAAAGAACTTAAGGTCAACTTTCTTTAAAATAGCAGGAAAAACAGGTACAGCGCAGATTGCAAATAGAAATGAAGGATATGGTGCTGAAGGAGAAAAAAAATACATCGCATCTTTTGCTGGTTATTTCCCTGCTGATGATCCAATCTATTCTTGTATTGTAGTAATCGCTGCTCCAACAGATGATATTTATGGAGCTTCTGTATCTGGTACTGTGTTCTCAGCAATTGCGAATAAAGTCTATGCATCAAGTTATAATTATCATAAAGCGGTGAACGAAAAGCCTGCTATCGCTTCTGTTCCTTATGTTCAGAATGGTAGCCGTTATGATATCAACACTGTCTTGAATCGTTTTGAAATCAAAAAAGAATTTAATGGAAATCAAAGCTGGGTGAAAACAGCCACAGTAGGAAATGATAAAATAGCTTTTACAGATTATCAGTTGAAAAAAGAACGTGTTCCTGATGTTAAAGGAATGGGGCTAAGTGATGCAATGTATTTGCTGGAGAAACAAGGAATGGTTGTGCATTCTGAAGGATATGGAAATGTAGTATGGCAGTCAATTGCAGCTGGTGCAAGAACAGTGCAAGGCGGATTGATAGAATTGAAATTAAAACCGAATTAAGAAGTGAAAAGCGTACGCGACATATTATACGGGAGTTCAATTAAAGAGGTAATTGGAACAACAGCAGTAGAAATCAATGAATTGGTGTTTGATTCTAGAGCGGTAAAGTTTAATGATTTATTTATTGCTATTAAAGGTGCGGCTGTTGATGGACATAACTTTATTGATAAAGCTATTGAAAATGGTGCGACAGTAATTGTTTGTGAAGATAAACCGCTGAAGTTGAATGAGAATGTAAATTACGTTATTGTTGATGATGCTCATAAAACACTATCTGTTTTAGCAAATAATTTTTATGATAAACCTTCTAAGAAGCTTAAGTTGATTGGAGTGACAGGAACGAATGGTAAGACTACAACTACCACTTTGTTGTTTAATCTTTTTATGAAAATGGGAATTCCTGTGGGATTGATTTCTACTGTAGTAAATAGAATTAATGATATTGCTATTCCAACCGAAAGAACTACTCCTGATGCGGTAAGCTTAAATAAATTACTTTCTGAGATGGTTGAAGCAGGTTGTGAATACTGCTTTATGGAAGTGAGTTCACACGCAATTCACCAAAACCGTATAGGGAACCTTTGTTTTGCTGGTGGTGCTTTTACAAATATTACACATGAGCATTTAGATTATCATAAAACATTTAAAGAGTATATAGATGTAAAGAAGAAATTCTTTGATGGTTTGTCTTCTGATGCTTTTGCAATTACAAATGCAGATGATAAAAATGGAGATGTAATGCTTCAAAATACCAAAGCAAGAAAGACTTCTTATGGATTAAAAAACGTAGCTGATTATAAAGCGAAAATTTTAGAAAATAACTTTGCTGGTTTAGTCTTATCAATTAATGAAACAGAACTGTATACACAGTTAATAGGTGATTTTAACGCTTATAATATACTGTTGGTTTATGCTATCGCGGATCAGTTAATTGGTGAACCCTTGGAAACAATGCGCGTGATTTCTGAATTGAAGTCGGTGGAGGGAAGATTTGAATATTATAAAAGTAAAACTGGAGTAATTGGAATTGTTGATTATGCCCATACACCAGATGCTTTAGAAAATGTACTAAAAACTATTAAAAATATCCGTACAGGAAACGAAACTGTATTTTCTCTTGTGGGGTGTGGAGGAGACCGGGATAAAACTAAGCGTCCAACTATGGCTGCGATTGGTTGTGAATTTAGTGATAAACTGATTTTAACTTCTGATAATCCAAGAACTGAAGATCCAGAGAAAATCATTGAAGAAATGATGACCGGTGTCGGTGGTGAGCATTTTAAGAAAACAATCAGCATCACGAATAGAAAAGAAGCGATTAAAACAGCGTGTAGTATGGCTGAGCCAGGAGACATTATTTTGATTGCTGGAAAAGGTCATGAGACGTACCAAGAAATTAACGGAGTGAAGCACGACTTCGATGATTTGGAAATACTAAAAGAATTACTAATCAAATTTGAGAAATAATGTTGTACTATTTATTTAATTACTTAGACACTTTTGACTTCCCAGGGGCGGGTGTATTTCACTATATCTCCTTTAGATCAGGAATGGCTTTAATCACTTCGTTGATTATTTCAATCCTTTTTGGTAACAAGCTGATTGGGTTGTTGCGCAGAATGCAAATGGGAGAACAGGTAAGGGATTTAGGACTTGAAGGTCAAAAAGAAAAGGAAGGAACGCCAACAATGGGTGGACTTATTATTCTTGGGGCTATTCTGATTCCTACTCTACTTTTCGCCAAACTTCACAACGTTTATGTAATCATTATGGTGATCGCAACAGTTTGGTTAGGTGCAATCGGGTTTATCGATGATTACCTGAAAATGCGAAAGAAAAATAAAGAGGGGTTAGCAGGGCGCTTTAAAATTGCTGGACAAATTGGAGTTGGGGTTATCGTAGGGGCAATGTTGTACTTCCATCCTGATGTAAAGGTGCATAAAGAGGTTTCGGCAAACTATGAGTTGAAACAAGGAGAGCGATTTGTTACTGATTCTCACAAGAAAAATCCAAATGAAGATGTTCAGTGGATTGAAACACGTGATATGACCACAACGATTCCTTTCGTAAAGAATAATGAAATTAATTACAATTGGTTTCTAGGAGATAACGCAAAATTTTGGGGTTGGATCATTTTTATTCCAATTGTTATTTTCATTGTAATTGCAGTCTCAAATGGTGCTAACATGACAGATGGTTTGGACGGTTTAGCCACGGGAACCTCTGCTATTATAGGAATTGCCCTGGCAGTTTTAGCCTATGTTAGTGCTCACGTACAGTTTGCAGACTATTTGGATGTCATGTATATTCCTTACGCTGAAGAACTCGTGGTATTTATCTCCGCATTTGTTGGTGCATGTATAGGCTTTCTGTGGTACAACTCATATCCAGCCAAAGTGTTTATGGGAGATACAGGAAGTTTAGCAATCGGTGGAATTATTGCTGTTTTTGCTATCGCTATCCGTAAAGAATTATTGATTCCAGTATTGTGTGGTGTTTTCTTAGTTGAAAATCTATCCGTGATTTTACAGGTAGGCTGGTTCAAATTAACGAAGAAAAGAACTGGAGTTGGAAGACGTATTTTCTTAATGGCTCCACTTCATCATCATTATCAGAAGAAAGGAATGCATGAAGCGAAAATCGTAGCGCGTTTCTGGATTGTTGGAATTTTATTAGCTGTAATCACCATTGTTACTCTGAAGTTGAGATAAATGAACACAAAGATTAAACATATTGTCATTTTGGGCGCTGGCGAAAGCGGTGTCGGAGCTGCGCTTTTAGCGAAGGCTAAAGGGTATGTTGTTTTTGTAAGTGATGCTGGTAAAATTAAAGAGAAGTATAAAATTGAGCTTGATAATAATAAGATTGATTGGGAAGAAGGCAAGCATACAATGGAGCGAATCTTATCAGCTGATGAAATTATTAAAAGTCCGGGTATTCCGAATAGCAGTAAACTAATCAAAGAAATTAAACAAGAGGGTTTAACCCCAATTTGTGATATTGAATTTGCAGCCCGCTATACCCATGCAAAATTGATTGCGATTACAGGAAGTAACGGTAAAACAACAACCACTCATCTAGTTCATCATGTGCTGGAGTCAGGTGGGTTAGCTGTTGAAATGGCGGGTAATGTAGGAGTGAGCTTTGCGCGTAGTGTAATTGAAGATAAATCAGATTTCTATGTGATTGAACTCAGCTCTTTTCAGTTAGAAGATATGTATGACTTCAAAGCTGATATTGCAATTCTGCTCAACATTACTCCTGATCATTTGGATAGATACAATGAAAGTGTTGTAGAATACGGTAAAGCGAAAATGAGGGTAATCCAAAATCAAACTGCTGCTGATGTTTTTATTTATAACGCTGATGATGTTCAAATTAAAAAACAGCTAGAAACACACAAAATTATTGCAAAAAGTTGCCCTTTCTCACTTGTCGATGACACTGTGGAGGGAGGGTTTTATAAAGAAGAAGAACAAACAATAACCATTAAAAATAAGTTAACTATGTCGATCCATGATTTAGCCCTAAAAGGCAAGCACAATGTTCAGAATTCTCTTGTAGCAGGAATTGCTGGGAGATTACTAGAATTAAGAAAAGAAAATATTCGTGAAAGTCTAGCCGACTTTACAAATGTTGAGCACCGCTTAGAGTTTGTAGCGAAAGTCAACGGAATAGAGTTTATAAACGATTCAAAAGCAACGAATATTAATGCTACTTGGTATGCTTTAGAAAGCATGACTAGTCCAACAGTCTGGGTAGTTGGTGGTGTTGATAAGGGGAATGATTATGAAGAGCTAATCCCTTTAGTAAAAGAGAAGGTAAAAGCAATTATTTGTCTTGGAAAAGATAACTCAAAAATAATTGAAGCTTTTTCGGGAGTAGTTGATACAATCGTTGAAACGCAATCACCAATTGAAGCAGTTGGATATGGTTACCAATTGGCTCGTAAAGATGATACTGTTTTGTTATCTCCTGCTTGTGCAAGTTTTGATTTGTTTGAAAACTACGAAGACCGTGGTCAGCAGTTTAAAAATGCTGTTCGTTCACTTTAATACAATTAATAATGAAAAAATCAATTGAAGATTTAATCAGAAATGCAAGAAGTTCTGCAGTTGAGGATTTTAAACAGAGGTTCAAACAAAAATGGTATAATGATACGCCATGCTTTCATTGGAAAGAACTTGATTTGAATGAAGACCTGAAGTCTATAGTATTAACTGAACATCCATCAGTTTGGCTTTTGTCTTACGATTCAACAGTGAGCTTTGAAGATATCGAATGGGAAAGCAAAGATGTTTATAGCATTTTGTTTTTTGACTGGTTAAGCAAAGAACTACCAGCAATTGATGAATCAAAGAAGGAAAACTGGTTTCAATATAATATTTCACAAGGTTTAGGAATGTTGAATTTCAATAACAAAGATCTTGTTTTATGTTATCATGAGGGTGCAGAGCCTTTTTCTAATGAATGGAAAGCTCACTTTGAAAAACATCTTAAAGCGTAATTGTGCAAAATATATTCAAATATCTAAAAGGAGATAGTGTAATCTGGATTGTCACCATTTTGTTCTTGGGACTTTCCATGTTAAGTGTCTACAGTTTTGTTCCTATTTTAGTGAAAACTGAAGGAGGTAGCCCGTTTGGTTATTTGTTTAAGCATGTAATTTATATTGGAATTGGTTTTGGAGCAATGTATTGGATTCATCGACAGGATCCTAAATACATTGAAAAACTATCTAAATTTATTTTTATCGTTGCAATTGCACTCCTGGTTTTTACTTTCTTCTTTGGAGTGAGGGTCAATGATGCTTCTCGTTGGGTGCGTGTTCCTATTATTGGACTGACTTTCCAAAGTTCAGATTTTGCAAAACTTGCACTGGTTATTTTTATCTCTCGACGTTTGGTAAGCAGTCGTGATCATTTTGAATCTTGGAAGAAAAGCTTTATGTCTGTTGTTCTGCCCATTCTTTTAATTTGTGGGTTAATTGCAAAAGATAACTTTTCTACAGCTGCAATCATTTTTGTGGTTGCTCTACTTTTATTGTTTGTAGGTAAATTCCCAATGACTAAAATTTTTGGAATCATTGGCTCTGGTATAGTTGCCGTATTTTTGATTGTTTTAACTCACCTTGCACTTCCTGCTATGAATTTATTGCCGCGTTTTGAAACATGGATGAGCCGTTTCTTTAAAGCTTATGGTGACGGTGGTGCTTCAGTAGAGAATATGCAAGCCATTAATGCAAAACTGGCTATTCATAATGGGGGGTATACTGGTGTTGGTGTAGGGGATGGAGATTTGAAACACTATACTCCTGAAGCTTATGCCGACTTCTTTTATTCTTCTTTTGTTGAAGAGTTTGGACTCTTTAGCGCAGTTATATTGATATTTTTATACCTGATTCTTTTCTATCGTATCCTTAGAATTGGCCTAAATTCTAAAAACCTCTTTGAAACTTACTTGTCAATTGGAATTGGTTTGCTTTTGTTAACTCAAGCCATGGTTAATATGTTCGTTTGTACTGGGTTAATGCCTGTAACCGGACAGAACATGCCTTTTCTTGCAATGGGTGGTTCTGCAATGGTGATGAGTTGTGTTTCTTTAGGAATAGTATTGAGTATTGCGCGAAAAAACAATCCAAGTGGTGTCTCGTTAAATTCTACTAATAAAATGGATGGAAATGAAAATTAATAGAGTTATTATATCAGGAGGAGGGACTGGTGGACATGTTTTTCCAGCAATCGCAATCGCTAATCGTATTAAGTTTGAATTTCCAGAGGCTGATATCTTATTTATTGGTGCAGAGGGAAAAATGGAGATGACTAAAGTTCCTGAGGCTGGTTATAAAATTGAAGGACTTTGGATTAGTGGGCTACAAAGGCGACTAACCACTAAGAATCTAACATTGCCTTTTAAGCTACTCTCTTCTCTATTGAAAGCAAGGAAGATAATTAAGAGGTTTAAACCTGATGTAGTAATTGGAGTTGGAGGATATGCAAGCGCACCAACCTTGAAAATTGCAAGTATGTTGAAAATTCCTACTATCGTTCAAGAGCAAAATTCTTATCCTGGAAAAACCAATAAAATTCTTTCTAAAACAGTAACAAAGATTTGTGTTGCTTATGAAAATTTAGAACGATTTTTCCCTGCTCATAAAATTGAATTAACTGGAAATCCTGTACGTAAAAAAGTGGTAGAAATAGAGGGGTTAAGAGAAAAAGGATTCGAATTTTTTAAACTTGATGCTAACAAAAAAACAGTTTTAGTTGTTGGTGGAAGTCTAGGTGCAAAAACGTTGAATGAAAGTTTTGTAAACAAATTAAAGCAACTTCAAGATAAAGACGTTCAGTTGATATGGCAATGTGGAAGTTATCAGTTTGAAGAGATGAAGGCTCTAACTTCTGATTTGGATATGAAAGGTGTTGTTTTGACGGAGTTTATTACTGAAATGGAATTAGCTTATGCTGCTGCTGATGTTATTATTTCTCGGGCCGGAGCAATTGCTATTTCTGAACTATGTATCATAGGTAAACCAATTATTTTAGTGCCTTCACCAAATGTGGCAGAAGATCATCAAACTAAAAATGCTATGGCTTTAGTGACAGATGAAGCGGCTATTTTCATCAGTGATGCTGAAGCAAGAGAAAAATTAGTGTCAAGGGTTTTAGAGTTACTTGATGATGCCAAAGAACAAAAGAAATTGTCTGATAACATTTTAAAAAAGGCTATTGCTAATGCCGATGAACGAATAGTTAACGTTGTGAAAAGTATAATGAAGTGAAGGATTTAAAGTATTCAAATATCTACTTTATTGGTATCGGTGGAATCGGTATGTCTGCACTTGCTCGTTATTTTAATGCGAAAGAAATTCCTGTTGCTGGTTATGATAAGACAGAAACGAAGTTAACTCAACAGTTAGCTGAAGAAGGAATTAAAATTCACTACGAAGACATTGGTGAGAAGGTCAAAGAATTAGTTGGAGAAGTTGATTCTACTTTAGTTGTAATTACTCCAGCTGTTCCTCAAAATATGGCGGAATTAGTCTATCTTAAAAATGCTGGATTTAATCTTCAAAAAAGAGCTCAGGTTTTAGGTGGAATTACTTCGCGATATAAAACGCTAGCCGTTGCAGGTACTCACGGAAAGACAACCACTTCAACAATGCTGGCTCATGTTTTATCTTCTACTGCTGAAAAATGTAATGCTTTTTTAGGGGGGATAAGTGCAAATTTCAATTCTAATTTGTTAATTGAAGAGGCTAGCCCATGGATGGTTGTGGAAGCAGATGAATACGATAGAAGCTTTCACCAACTAAACCCATTCTCATCAATTATTACTTCTACAGACGCAGATCATTTAGATATATATATAAGTAAGGAGATGTTAGTCCAAGCTTTTGAAGAGTATGGCCATTTAATTTCTTCTGAGGGTAAGTTAATTCTTCATAATTCAGTGAGTGTTTGTAAAGATTTACCCCATTTAACCTATGGAATTGGAAAAGAATTATCTGTTGACTACGAAGGTTTAAACTTAAGAATGGAAAATGGACACTTTATGATGGATGTCCAAACACCTACTTTTTTACATGAAAATATTGTATTGGGCTTACCTGGAATTCATAATGCTGAAAACGCACTGTCAGTAATTGCTTTGTGTGAGTCGATAGGAATCGAAATGGAAGAGATTCGTCCTGCTTTACTTAGTTTTAAAGGAGTGAAGCGCCGCTTTGAATTGGTGGCTAAGAAAGATGGCCTAATTTATATTGATGACTACGCTCATCACCCAACAGCAATAAATAGTTTATTAGATTCTGTTCGATTAATTTATGAGGATTACCCAATCTATGTCGTTTTTCAGCCTCATTTATTTTCAAGAACACAAGACTTCATGAATGAGTTTGCTGAGTCTTTAAATAAAGCAGATGAGGTTTTGTTGATGCCAATTTATCCTGCACGGGAAGAGCCTATTGATGGAATTACAAGTGAAGCCTTGGGTGAATTGATGGATATAAAAGTTAGTGTTCAAGAACCCGAAGCGGTTTTGGAATCAATTAAAAAGATTAAGTCAGGTGTGATTTTAACTGTTGGTGCTGGAAATATAGATCGTCTTGTTGAACCTATACGAAATATGCTATTATGAAAAGGATTTTAAAAATAATAGTATTGGTAATTCTTCTAAGTGGAACGGTATTCCTTCTGATTGCAGCTAATCAAAAGGTAAGTAACCAACACATGGAAAAGCCTGTTATTGACTTAACAGTTCAAGATGGTATTGCTTTGTTGACCGAAAAGGAACTGTTGAATGAACTTTATGTTCTGCGATTGTTTCAAGACAGTATGAAAAAACAAGATTTAAAAATAAATGAAATTGAATCTTACATAGAAGGAATGAACGAGGTTTTGTCTGCAGATGTTTACATGAAATTAAACCAAAAGTGGCACATTGACGTTAAAACCCGTAGACCAATCGCGCGTGTAATTGCAAATAATATTGACGATTTTTATATTGATAACAATTATGAACTGATGCGCTTATCTCCGTATGCAAAACCGAAAATACTTGCGTTCACCGGTTTAGAGCAACTCATTAGTGTTGAGATAGGTTACGATGAGATAATTAACAATGATAGTTTGAAAACTAAATTAAAGATGGATCAAATCTATCGTATTTCAAGCTATGTTTGTAATGATGCATTTTATAATGCGCAAATTGTACAGGTTCATTACACGATAACAGATGGTTTTGTGCTAATTCCAAGAGTGGGAGATCATAGAATTGTTTTTGGATCTGCAGAGTCAGATGAGGTAGTGGAGGATAAGTTTCGAAAGTTAACCACCTTTTATGATGAGGTGATTCCCTACGAAGGATGGAATAGATATGAATCAATCAATTTGAAGTTTAAAGATCAAATTGTAGCTAAGAAAAAAGAATAGGATGTCAGATATTATTGTAGGACTGGATATTGGAACAACAAAAATCGCTTGTTTTGTTGGACGAAAAAATGAACATGGAAAGATTGAGATTCTTTCAATGGGAAAAACTGAATCACATGGAGTAACCCGTGGGATGGTTTCCAATATTGAAAAAACTGTCAACTCTATCCGGGAAGCTGTGAGAGAAGCTCAAGAAAGCGTTGAGGGTGACCTGACAATTGGCGTTGTAAATGTTGGGATTGCTGGACAGCATATCAAGAGCTTGCAACACCGTGGGATTTATACCCGTAATTCTAATCAAGAAGAAATATCTCAAGCGGATATAGATGCTTTGATTGACGATATGTACAAATTGGTGATGGAGCCTGGTGAAGAAATTATTCATGTTTTACCTCAAGAATATATTGTTGATGGTGAAAAAGGAATCATTGATCCAATTGGAATGTCAGGTGTGAGAATGGAGGCTAACTTTCACATCATTGCAGGAAGAATTGCAGCAGCAAAGAATATACAAAAATGTATAAATAAAGCTGATTTAGAAGTTGAAGAGACTATATTAGAACCTCTAGCAAGTGCTGCAGCTGTACTTTCAAGTGAGGAAAAAGAAGCTGGTGTTGTATTGGTTGATATCGGAGGTGGTACTACAGATATAGCAATTTTCCATGAAGGAATTATTCGCCATACTGCAGTTATTCCTTTTGGAGGAAACGTAATTACTGACGATATTAAAGAGGGATGTACTATTCTTCAACGCCAAGCAGAAGCATTAAAACTAAAGTTTGGTAGTGCTTTAGCGAGTGAAAGTCAAGAAAACGAAGTGGTTTGTATTCCTGGATTAAGAGGACGTGAACCAAAAGAAATTTCCATTAAAGCATTGTCTGGAATTATTCAGGCAAGAATGGAAGAGATTATAGAACACATCTATTACGAAATTAAAAATTCTGGATATGAGAAAAGACTCATTGGCGGAATTGTCGTAACAGGTGGTGGTGCAGAATTGAAAAATATTAATCAATTATTTGAATTTGTAACGGGAATGAATTCACGTATTGGTTATCCAAATGAACATTTGGGGCAATCTGCAACTAATGAAATATTAACAAGTCCAATGTACGCTACAGGTGTAGGGCTAGTGTTAAAAGGTTTTGAGTCTACCGAACGTAAAAATCGTTCAGTGGCTGCTGTTAAATCACACTCAAAGCGAACAAAAGGATCATTCTTTGACAAGCTCCTTGAAAAAGGAAAAAGCTGGTTTGAAGAAGATGTAGAATAATTAATTTGCAACCGATAAATAACAAATAATATGGAATTTGATATCCCAAAAGACCACTCATCAATCATCAAAGTAATTGGTGTTGGAGGTGGTGGAAGTAACGCGGTAAACCACATGTATAACCAAGGGTTTAAAGGAGTTGATTTTATTGTGTGTAATACCGATAGACAGGCATTAGACGTATCTCCAGTCCCTTACAAAATTCAACTCGGACCATCTTTAACAGAAGGGCGAGGTGCAGGCTCTATTCCAGAAATTGGAATGAATGCTGCAATTGAAAATATAGATGACATTAAAGAATTGCTTTCAAATAATACTAAAATGGTTTTTGTAACTGCCGGAATGGGTGGGGGTACAGGAACTGGAGCTGCTCCTGTGATAGCAAAAGTCGCTAGAGACCTTGGTATCTTAACAGTGGGTATTGTAACAGTACCATTTAATTTTGAAGGAAGAAAACGCCGTCAACAAGCTGAAGAAGGTCTTGAAAATATGCGTGAAGCAGTTGATACATTACTGGTCATTAACAACGAAAGGTTACGTGAAATTTCAGGAAACCTTACGCTAGGAAATGCTTTCGCACAAGCTGATGATGTTTTATCAACTGCTGCCAAAGGAATTGCAGATGTGATTTCTGTAACTGGAGCAATTAACGTTGACTTTAATGACGTAAATACGGTGATGAAAAATAGTGGTGTGGCAGTAATGGGATCTGCAATCGCTGAAGGTGAAAACCGTGCAATTGAAGCTGTTCAAGCAGCATTAAGCTCGCCTTTGTTAAATGATAATGATATTTCAGGTGCTGAATATGTATTGTTGAATATTACTTATGGTACGAATGAAGTATTGATGGATGAAATCTCTGACATAACGGATTTTATCCAAGATGCAGCTGGTTCATCTGCTGATGTTATTTGGGGGCATGGTTATGACGAAACATTAGGTGAAGGTCTTAGTGTTACAATTATCGCTACTGGATTCAATCAGTCTCCTGTTACAGGGTTCGAAAAGGCTCCTGAAAAGAAGGTTCAGGTGTTAGAAGATGAAAATAAAAAAGAAATTACAACTCCTTTAACAAAAGCAATTGCTCAAAATGAATATAAAGCTCCAGAAGAAGCGGAACCTTATATCAAACCTGAACAGACTGAGTTAGAATTAGAAGATGATTCTAATGCATCTACAATGAATTGGGAGGTAAAAACAGTTGTTCCAAGTCAAGAAACTCCAAAAGAACAACCTTCTTCTGGTGAACAAAAAGAAGAGGTTAAACGTTACTTTTTAGATGAAGAAATGGATGCTGATGCTTCTTTTGAAGGAAACGCAAAGTCACATGAGTTAACTCAAGAAGAACAACAGTTGCGTACCCAAGAGAGAATGGAGCGCATCAGAAATTATACTTCTCACTTGAACAGTGCTGAGGGATTAAATGAATTGGAAAGAGAGCCTGCTTTTAAACGCAGAAAAATCGATTTAAACGATAATGTTCGCTCTTCTGATGACCATACTTCTCGCTATGAAGTTACAGATCCAAACAAGAGTGACAACAATACAACTCTTCGCGGAACGAATTCGTTCTTGCATGATAACGTTGATTAATATTTATATAAATGACTTTAACAGAAAAAATAAATCAAGATATTAAAGACGCAATGCGCGCCAAAGACAAAGAAAAGTTGGCAGCTTTGCGTGATATCAAAGCAAAACTCTTAAATGAAGCAACTTCTGGACAAGGAGAAGTGGATGAAACAAAAGAAAATAAAGTCATTATTAAACTACATAAACAACGTATGGATTCATACAATGTATATGTAGAGCAGGGGAGAGAGGATCTGGCTGAAACAGAGTTGTTTGAAGCTAAAATCATTGAGGCTTATATGCCCAAAATGATGAGTGAAGATGAAATTAAAACTAAAGTCATCGAAACTATCGCTGAAGTTGGTGCAACTGGACCTCAAGATATGGGGAAAGTAATGGGTGTTCTTACAAAAGCGCTTGCTGGAAAAGCAGATGGAAAACTTATCTCAATGCTTGTAAAAGAAGCGTTGAAATAAAGAGTAAAAGAATTTAATAGTAATTACTTGTTGATTAAAATCGGTTAAGAAAAAAAGACCTCTGCTTATACCTCAGCAGAGGTCTTTTTCTTTAAATTATAATATTGAATGAGAAGACAATCTATTTTTAAAACTTTCGTGTTTACAGTTGTTATAACTGTTGTGTTACCGATAATTTCCTCTGCGCAATTGCTAGATAATTCTTTAGGAAATGCTTTTACTGATCAACCTTATTTTAATGAGAAAATCATTAAAAAAAATAAAATTAAAACGATTTCAGGTGGATTCATCTATTATAAGCTAGGTGATATTTTACGGGAAACTGATTATTTTCGACAGTATTCTTTTAACGAAAAAGGACAACTTATTCGTCAGCTAGAAAGCAGGCAAGTAGCTAACGGACAAGATACTTTAGTGAGCCTGTATGAATACGATAATGATGGAAATCTAACCGCTTTGCGACAACGAGATCAATATGGTTTTTATGCCTATATATACGAATATGATGATCAGGGAAGGGTCGTTAATGAAGAGTACCGAAGAAATCTTAATAAAAACAATACAAGCGTTACAAACTTTGAATTGGGTAGGGAATTTACGGTGTCTTTCGAACGTTCTTCTTATGAGAATTATGATGGACAACAAAAACAAACAATCTATAATAGTTATGATATTCCTTATAAAGACATCTTCACCTATTATGATGATATTGGTCTGATTACTCAAAAAATTGAACGCTTACATAGAACTTCTGGAACAAAAACAACAACCTATTCTTATAATGAAAAGAATTTAATTGATTCTATTTTTATTCGATCAAATACTGCAGGTGTTCAGAATAGAACTTACGTTTTTGGTTATGATAAGTACGATAATCTAGTAAAAAAAGAAGAATACAAGAATGACGAGTACATTACTCAATATCAAGTAATCTATCATGATGAAACAATGTTAATTAATGATGTACTTATTCAAAATATTGCTACAAATTTCATCATGGTTTTAGAACTTAGACATTATACCTACTTTGATGACTAAAGTTCCTTGTGTTTTTTAAAAATCATCTTAACTTAATACTTTCAACATTGTGTTTGATTGAGTTTGTATTTTTTAAAAAAAGAGTTTATGTCTGAATACATTAGCAAGAATCTAAAAGCAATTCATTCTAGAATTAATAAAGCATGTGAAAAGTTAAATAGAAATCCTAGTGAAGTTCGTTTACTTTTAGCAACGAAAACGGTTGACTCAGAAAAGATTTTGTATGCCTTGGAGCAAGGAGAATCCTTGATTGGTGAGAATAAAGTACAAGAACTTACTCAGAAATGCTCTTTTGTCGAAAAACTGAAGCCAGAAGTTCACTTTATAGGTCACCTTCAAACCAATAAAATTAAAGAAGTTATAAAATGGGTCTCTTGTATTGAATCTATCGATAGATTAGATTTAGCACAGAAGCTTCATCAAAGGTTAACTTTTGAAAAGAAAGAAATGGATATTTATATCCAAGTCAATACATCGTATGAGGAAAGTAAATTTGGAGTCGCCCCAGAAGATGCTGTTGAGTTGATTCGTCAAGTTTCAAAACTAGAATCTCTTAATATTAAAGGACTAATGACGATTGGTTTGTTTAGCGCTGAAGCAGAAAAAGTAAGAAAGTGCTTTAAACTTCTGAAAAGTATTCAAAAAGAAGCAATGGCTCTACAACTCCCTAATGTTAACCTCAAAGAACTATCAATGGGAATGAGTGGTGATTTAGAAATAGCCATTGAAGAAGGGGCAACTATTATTAGAGTTGGTACAGCAATATTTGGTGAGAGAATTTATCCTGATAGTTTCTATTGGAATGAAGATAGATAGTTTAGAAAAGAGAAAATATATGTTCTTACTTTATTTAGTTTAAGTTTAAATATTTGAAAATGATGAAGTTGCAAGTATTTTGGTTTGTTGGTTTGGGATGAGTTCGATGCCAATAGGGACTCATTGAAAACCTGTTTTAAAAATTGAGATATGAAATTTTTACTTTATATTGCTATTAAAACAGAGCTATGGAACTCAATATTATCGAAAAATTTCTTTTATTGGCTCACCATCCTAAGAAGGGTGGATTCAGCTCTTCTTTAAAATATATCAAACTTGGATTTGCAGGAAGTGTGTTTTTGGAATTGGCGCTTTTAGATAAATTGAGTATTAAAAAGAGAAGAATTTTTCTTAAAAACAATAATAAGCCTGTTAAGCATATTTTTCTTAAAAACATTTTAGAAGAATTAGATCAGGCGAATAAACCTAAAGTACTTAAAAGTCGAATATTAAGTCTTTACCGTAAGCGAAGCTCTGGCATATGGATGTTTATTGAAGAGATAGCTTATAAAGATCTGGTACATGTAGAAGAAAAAAACTTTCTTGGGATTATTCCATACCGTAAAAGCTTTGTAATAGATTCTGAAGTACAAGATTCATTAATAGCGGACTGTAAGGCAAAGCTTACCTCAGGACAAGAGCTAAGTGCTCAGGATAGGGCATTAATTGGCTTGATTGATATTTGTAAATTATATTCAAACATTTCTTCAAAACGTTCAGAACGGAGATTGCTAGAGCAAAATGCTAAAAGTATTCTAAAAACCATGCCAGCAGAAAATAGCATTGATGATGCTGTTAATCAAACTTTGAAAATAATCAACGCGACAATGTATCTGACTATTTATTACGGTCCGTTTTCATCTATTTCTAGAAAATAGCCTTACTATATTTACGGAGTAATTAAACTAAGTTGTAGACTGTTGTTTTATTTTTATTACTATCTATGTAGTTTTACCTTTTATCAACAACAATCATAAATAAAAGTAGATGGACGAGTTAAAATCTGAACTGGTTTCTTTGATAAAAATTCAAGAATGGAAGGCCTTAAAAGCTGAGGTTGGAAAACTAGAAGCCTTTGATGTTGCTCAACTTTTAGAAGATCTTTCAGAACGTGATAAAATTATCATCTTTAGATTGCTAGATAACCAACAAACAAAGGACGTTTTTAAAATGCTCTCTCATGAAAAACAACAGGAAATTATTGAGGGATTAGCAGAAAATGCTTCCAAAATAACACGTTTATTAAACGATATCGAACCTGATGATAGAACTGCATTTTTAGAAGAACTACCGGGTGAGGTTGCACAAAAACTGATTAAACAACTGTCTCCCGAACAAAGGGCTATAACTAATCAACTTTTAGGTTATCCAAAGGACAGTATTGGTCGACTTATGACCACAGAGTATGTTGCAGTTAGACCTGAGTTTTCCGTTGATGAAACATTTAAACATATTCGTGAATATGGACATGATTCAGAAACACTCAATGTAATATATATCGTTGACTCAAATTGGAAATTAATTGACGATTTACGAATAAAAGAACTTTTATTAGCTGATCCGAATCAAACAATGAACGATTTGATTAATTATCAATTTGTATCGCTAAATGCTACAGATGACCAAGAGGAAGCAATTAAAGTATTTAAAAATTATGATAGGGTTGCGCTTCCTGTAATTAGCGAAGAAGGTGTGCTTTTGGGAATTGTAACGATTGATGATATCATGGATGTTGCTGATGAAGAGTCATCGGAAGACTTTCATAAGTTTGGGGCTTTTAGTAAAGCGATTGCACATCCTTTAAAAGCAAGAATATTTGATTTATACAAAAATCGTGTAGTATGGTTATTGGCATTGGTTTTTATGAATCTATTTTCCGGGGCTGCGCTAGCTAGTTTTGAAGACGTAATTCAATCTGTTGTTGCTTTAGTCTTTTTCCTTCCCCTATTAATTGATAGCGGAGGGAATGCAGGCTCTCAAACTGCAACTTTAATGATTCGTTCTTTAGCAATGGGGGATGTTAAAATGTCTGATTGGTATAAATTGATTGGAAGAGAAATCATCGTTTCCTTATTTCTTGGTGTTACAATGGCCGTAGGCGTTGCTTTGGTAGCTAACTTCCGTGCTCCTGAGGTTATAGTTGTAGTTTCTATGACGATGGTGTTAACGGTGCTAATGGGGAGCGTCGTTGGTTTATTGTTGCCCTTTGTGTTTACAAAACTCAAACTTGACCCTGCAACAGCAAGTGCGCCATTAATTACTTCCATAGCTGATATAACTGGAGTAATCATCTATTTCAGTATTGCAAGTTGGTGGTTCGGGTTTTGAGTTAATAATGGGGGTATAACTGCTTCTTTATTGATCAATAAATAAAATTAGTCTGAGTAGGGCGGAGAGATGCTGTTAAATGAGAGT
>Ga0209075_1001672_pt1 | contig 20675 bp, 21 predicted proteins | sample Stecom2011_FD_187523 | JGI IMG/M metagenome (GOLD analysis project Ga0209075, IMG submission 187523) | Agricultural soil microbial communities from Utah to study Nitrogen management - Steer compost 2011 (SPAdes) (version 2) | ecosystem: Environmental > Terrestrial > Soil > Agricultural land...
TCAACCTCTTGCATCAGGAAAGAAGGACAGGAGCTCAAAAGACGGCCCTGCAAATTCAAGGCCGCCTCCGCTATTTATCTCGAAAGGTAGCCCAGGGGTTTCTGGCGGTTACCCTAGTTGTGCTGCTACCGTTGGTAATGTCGGTTTCTTTTCTCGGCATAAGGTATGGTTTCTCAGGACTCAACCACCCGGTTTTGGTGTATAACAGCTTCTTGTCTTTCTCAGTGAACCCGGAGCAGGTAAATATGTATGAGCTAACAGATAATATACGGACGCTAGGGCTGAGTCAGTATGCCGAGGGTCATACCAGTTTTTATAATTTAGAGCAGCTGGACTTCATCCCCCTCTGGCAGTTCTTAAGTCTCGCTTTGTTGCTCACACTGTTATTTATCTTGTTCTGCTCGGTGTTGGGGATACTTATTTCTCTGGTGATTAAGAATGGCGTCTTCGCCCAGGTGGTGGCGGCAGCAGTTGCGGTTCTAGGGGCAGCGTTGGGCAGTATAATCCCCAATTTGGACACAACTCCCTGGGATATATTTTCCGCCGCCAATCCCATACCCTTGCTGGAGGGAGCTTATTACTCTACCTATTTGAGCAGTTTTCTTATCCTCGGTGCGGCGGCCATGTCATTATTCTTGCTCAGTATAATTGTGTTCCAGCGTCAAGATGTAAATTGCTAGATTTATAGAGTAGGGTAACCACTCTCATGGCTACCCCCTCATCAAACCGCATGTGCCCTATTAAGGCATACGGCTTACCAATGTGATTAGTCTAAACTAAGTCGTTGCGAGTCTTTGGGCATACTGCATTTTACGAACTCGGTCGGGGGTATAATACTTTCGACCGTTTTCGTTTGCGCGTTCCACTTTTCTAGCGTGGTTCTTTTTCTGCTTTGCTTGCATTTTCCTGATGTATTCCTCAAGTGTAAAGCCGTATTGCTTTGTGTAGTAGAACCAATAGGCTGGTACTAAGCCAATTCTTGCGAAGAACTATACCAGAACCGTGAACAGTATGTAACAGATCTGATGAAGCTGGTCATTGAAGAACGTAACAAAAACAGGATTGACAGGCTAATTTGAAAACTCTACTCAAAAACAAACTGATTACGGAAACTGAATATAGAGCAATCAACAACTATATAAAACAAAAATATGACATTTTGACAATTGCGTAACTTTGTGTTTACTAGTAGAATGGTGCTAAGGAAGGAATATGAACACATAGGAGGGGGAAAATGGACAAAGAAGTTAAAGTCATAGAGGCGAAGGAAAAGGTTAACAGGCGAGGCTCTAAGCAATTAGAGCGCTCTAGGGTAGCAGCGTACTGCAGGGTATCAACAGATAGTGAAGAGCAGCTGCTTAGTTACAATTCCCAGGTTGAACATTATAAGCAGTTCATAGAGTCAAATCCTGATTGGCAATTCGTCAATATCTATGCTGACGAAGGTATTTCAGGGACTCAAGTCACTAAAAGAGTAAAATTCCAGCGAATGATTAATGATGCGCTTGATGGCAAAATAGACATTATCATAACAAAATCAATCTCCAGGTTTGCAAGGAATACTTTAGACACCTTATAATACGTGAGACTGCTTAAAGAAAAAGGGGTCACCATTATCTTTGAAAAGGAGAACATTGACACGGGAGGCATGCAGTCCGAGTTGATTCTCACTTTACTCAGCTCTGTCGCACAAATGGAATCAGAATCGATTTCTGGGAACGTCAAAGCAGGCTTACAGATGAAAATGAAACGTGGCGAACTCATAGGATACAACAGTTGCCTTGGCTATGATTACGATAAAGAAACAAAGTCTATTGCAATAAATGTAGAGGAAGCTGAGACAGTCCTCTACATTTTCAAACGTTACATCGAAGGTGCAGGCTGTTTTATAATAGCCAAAGAGTTGACACAACTAGGGTTTAAGACAAAAAGAGGGAACACTCTTTGGCACGAAAGCACAGTTCGGAGGATAATTAAAAACGAGAAATATCGGGGCGATTTGCTTATGGGTAAAACTTTTACTGTTGATCCTATTTCACATCGGAGATTAGAAAACATGGGTGAGGTAAAAAAGTATCTTAAAGAAAACAATCATGAGCCAATTATATCAGCCGAAGCCTTTGAAAAAGCTCAAGATATTTTGAAAAGACGAAGTAGTAAACACAACAATAAAGGCAGAGGTCAGAAATATAGCCGAAAATATGCTTTTAGTTCTATGATACAATGTGGCTTCTGCGGCACTAGTTTTTCTCGCCGGACCTGGCATGCCGGAACAAAACATGAGAAGATAACCTGGAGTTGCATTAACGCCATAAAAAATGGGAAGGAGAATTGTCCTGATTCAAAGAGCACCAGCGAACGTGATCTTGAGCTGGCATTTGTTGACGCTTTTAACACTCTTTGCACCTTTTTACACAATTATATGGGCTTAATCTATTGTTCGCAAAAACCATCTACACTCCGTTAATGGTTCATGCTACATGTAATCGATCTTCTTTGGTTAGTTGGATAATCTCCGGCTTAACATAACATCTTCCTGAGGACCAGTCCTCTGCATACTCAATCAGATAGGTCGTAACCAAGCGGATGTATGAGTCCATGCTAGGAAAGATGCCAACGACTGATGTGCGCCGGCGTATTTCTCTTTTAAGACGTTCAAGCATGTTTGTTGAGGAAACTTGCGAGAATCCAAACGGTCAAAGCTATAGAACTGTAAGGAGTCTTCCAGGCCAGATTCGAGCACCTCTATCGCCCCAGGATATTGGGTTTCGTATGAATCCATCAGTGCATTGGCGTAGCTCCTAGCACTATCAAGATCCGGTTGCAACCAGATTTGCTTCAGTTTCTCAGCGAAAGTTGCTTTACCTTTGGCCGGTAGATGAGCCAGGATGTTACGCATAAAGTGAACTTTGCAGCGCTGCCAGCTGCAGCCGATAAATGAAGTCTGGACTGCTTTTACAAGCCCCTTGTGAGCATCGGACACTACCAACCAAGTGTCTTTTAGACCCCGATCCTTTAGCTTTTGGAACAACTCCCTATAGGTGGCTTCAGATTCATCCTGCATCGGTTCAATGGCTAATATGTCGCGCCTGCCGCTTTCATCAATCCCGATAACTACAAGGACTGCCATGTTCTTCACATGCCGATCATATCTAATCTTCTCGTATAGTGCATCAACCCATAGGACAGGATATGTCTTTTTCAACGGACGTTTCCGGAAGGCTTCCACCTAATCGTTTAGTTCCTTGGTGATTTGAGAAACCTGGCCTCGGGAAATTGAGTCTATACCCAGGCTCTTGGCCAGCTTCTCAATCTTGCGGGTGGAAACGCCGTTAACATAGGCCTCTTGGATAACATTCATTAGGGCCACTTCTGATCTTTTCTTCTCAGTGACGAAAAAGGGTATATAGCCACCCTTGCGCAGCTTGGGAACAAACAGATACATGGACCCCATTCTGGTGTCGAACCGGCGGACACGGTACCCGGAGCGGTATCCGGACCTTTCTGAGTTACGTTCTGACTTGGCAGCGTTGACCTTAGCTGTTACTTCCGCCTCCATGAGTTGCTCACACAGCCATTTCAACATGGAGAGCATGGGGTCATCTTCTGACATGAATTGCAATAGCATTTTCTCGAAGTTTCCATTAGAATTAGAGTAAGCCATCGGTAACAACTCCTTCAGTTTGCTCGTCACTTACCATTTCGGAGTTGCCGATGGTTTTTCCTTTTCACTTTTGCGAACTTAATTGTACACTATCTTCACATCCGAGATACTGGTAAAGTGATTATTATTCTTTCGGTATCATTTTTACTTGTTACATTAGAGCATTCGATGACTGGGATTTTTGGATTCTCTGGGTTACTGGCTGTAATGGCATTAGGTGCATCTGTTCAACAAAAAATATGCAGTATCTAAACGTCTTTCTGGCAAGTTTTCAAAATTGTGGGTTGGTGCTGAGGTGCTTCTTTTCGTGCTTGTAGGTACAACCGTTAATATAAGGTATGCTCTAGATGCTGGTTTTTTATCAATTCTACAAATAGTTGGTGTAATACTATTTAGATTAGTGGGAGTTTATATTAGTCTCACAAGAACAGAATTGAATTACAAAGAGAGAATTTTTTCAGGGTTTGCTTATATGCCTAAAGCTACTGTTCAGGCTGCTATTGGCGGGTTACCTTTAGCCATGGGGCTAGTTTCGGGAGAGATTATTTTAACTGTAGCAGTTGTATCAATAATCATAACAGCACCTATCGGGGCTTTACTACTTGACAGATCATATAAGAAGCTATTAACGAGAGAGTAAGGATCTCCCACGACAGCCTCTTCTCAGATTTTTGCAGTAAGGATTCTTCACTGCGCTACGCTTGTTCAGAATGACAGGGGAGCGCGTGCCGGATTAGTCCCAGGAGTCTCAGCCGCAATAATACCTTAAAGGGGGCAATCCAACGGATTGCCCCCTTTAAGCAAGTTAAATTAATCTCTTACCACAGCCCGGCGAATTAATGAGTAGGCCAGACTTCCAAAGATGACACTGAACAGGATGCAGGAAATCATGGAGAAGTACGGGTTATACCCGTTTTGGTAACCCCAGGCAAAGTCCAGCACTTTTCCGATTCCTTCAATTATAGCACCGTTGAAAAAGGATGTATCAATCAGTGGAAGTACAATCATAAAGAATGCAGGAACGCCAATGGACACTATCCATTTCATTTGTTTATTCATGCGGTAATAAAGGGCTGTGATGAACAATCCAATTATGGCGACCATGGTGTATGCGGTCAAGGACCACAGGAATCCCTCGATAAATTGCATGACTCCCACCGCCTCGGTAAAACGAGGCCCATAAAATTGCAGGAACATGTTCTCATAATTGGTAAATTGATTCATCAATATTCCGTTGAGACCATCAATCAGTGCCATAACAGTCGCAATGGGTATAATGCTATACACAAAACTGAGAAAGATTGTTTTGCGGGAACATCCGTTTTGGAGTAGCATTTGAAAAGGCTCCGAAAACTCCAATCCGACAATGAAGATGAAAATCATTGATGCAAACTCCAGGCCGTTTAAAGTAATAACTTCATTTACGCTGGAAACAGCGATGATTGAAGCAATCATCACTAGATAGATGATCAAGTAAAAGATTATCAGCGCTTTTCTGTTTTCCCAGAGCCGGTATTTAACAGCGGTATTTGTTAACATTTCCATGCCTCCTATTTAGTGAGCTGGATGAACAGCTTTTGCAGATCTAATTTACTTACCTCAAGTCCTGCAGGTAGCTGACCCTTATTGACAGTTCCCAAGATATACGCAGTCTTCAGCCCGCCCAGGCTATCACAGCCGATGACTTCTTTATCTGCAATGTAGCTATCAATGGTGGCTACGTTACCCGAGACTGTATAGCCCTGACTCAGCAATTCCTCACAGGGTTGATTCTTCAAAATCTTCCCCTGGTCAATTATAATGATATCCTCGATAACATTGGCCACCTCATCAATTAAATGTGTAGAGATTACAAAGGTTTTGGGCTGTTCATCGTAGTTTCTTAACAGGGTTTCGTAAAATAATTGCCTGTGGTTAGCATCCAGCCCCAGTACTGGTTCATCCAGCAAGACATAGGGGATATTGACGGACAAGGCAATAATAAGCTTGAGAATAGAGGCGTAGCCGGTGGAAAGGGCTTTTACTCTTTTTGTTATATCCAGGCCGAATTCCTCAGCTAAGTTAAGAGCATAGTCCATATCGAAGGACGGATAAAATTCCTGGGTCCATTTAAAGATTTGGCGTATCTTCATTCCCTGGGGGTAGTAATTTTTTTCTCCCATCATGTAAATCTTTCTCTGGGCATTGTCATTTTCCAAGGCTGTTTCCCCATCAACCTGCACCTCTCCGGAACTGGGGAAAATGCGGTTGGAGATGAGGTTAAGCAAAGTTGTCTTGCCGGCACCATTGCGGCCCAAGAGGCCATATATTTTTTCATTCTCAAATTTCAAGTTGATATCCTGGAGGGCACAGACCTCTCCATATGTCTTGTTAAGATTTTGCGTCTCTATACCTTTCATTGGTCAAAACCCCTTTCCATTAGAGATATTACATCACCCTTGGGAAGCTTAAGATTTTTTGCCTCCCTGACTGCGGGAATAATGTAATGATCGAAGAATTGTTCTTTGCGCTTTTGTAGCAGCTTGGATTTTGCCTCCTGGGCGACAAACATACCCACGCCCCTCTTTTTATAGAGGATGTCGTTATCTACCAGGAGATTCATGCCCTTCAAGACAGTCGCGGGTTAATCTTATACCTAACTGAGATTTCCGTGGTCGAAGGGATTTGACTGCCTTCGGCAAACGCATCGGACAGTATCCCATTTTCAATTTCCTCTGCAATTTGGATGAAAATTGGTCTATCATCATCAAAATGCAAGAGAACACCTCCCTTACTTGAGTGGTTAATTACTTGTGTAGCTAAGTATATAAACAGGGTGATTTTTGTCAAGCAATTTTTGTGTCTTTTTCTCCCCAGGGCATCCTGGGTTTCCCCCCATGTTATCCATAGCTTCCCCCTTTGTCATCCTGAGCGCAGCGGAGGAACTGTACAATCAAAGCCTCTTCATGTGAGGCTTAACTTATAATTCACTGTACTCCGGACGAACGAAACACTAAAAGCATTGGCCTATTCTTGAGCACAACACTTTGATAAACTGTAAGTAGTCCGGGATAGGGGGTAATAAACATAGAACGTATAGAAAAAGAAAAGGCAATTGTCCGCCAGATGATTATCATTTACTGTGCAAAAACATCGCTCTCAGGAGCTATGCAAGGAATGCCAGGAGCTCGTGGAATACTCCCAGGAGAGGTTGTTCAACTGGTTTTTTAGGTAAGTTCCCGGGTTTTTTAATTCCCCGGGAAATAACTGTATAAGGTGAGGAAGTAGTTGATAGTGTGCATTCTATCCATGGTCAAGGGTACTGCTGGCTACCCATTAAATGGAGTCAGGGGAATGGCCCGCGAATATTGCCACCATTGAATTAGATAAGTCCCAAGGACATGAGCGCATACTGAGAGGAGTAAAAAATGAAAATTGGTTTAGTTTCCTATGAATTTGTTAATAACGACATTGCATTTAATATATCCCAGATGGAAAAGGCAATGAGATCACTCCAAGAAAAGGTTAGTCTCCTGTGCTTTGGAGAAGCTTTTCTGCAAGGGTTTGATGCACTCAGTTGGGATTATGATAATGACAAGCACATTGCTATTTCGGTTGATTCTGAAATCATGCAACAACTTTGCAGCATGACCCTGCGATATAAAGTAGATTTATTGTTTGGATACATAGAAAAATGTGGTGATAGCCTTTACTCATCGTGTGCAGTTATAGAAAACGGAAAGTTAGTACACAATTACAGACGAATCTCTAAGGGGTGGAAAGAATTTAGAATCACCGATAGTCACTACAAAGAAGGAACCGACACCAGCGAGTTTCTATATCATGGGCAGTCGATAATGATTGCATTATGCGGTGATATGTGGGATTACCCTGAAAGGTTCAAAGCAAATAATCTCTTGATATGGCCTGTCTATGTTAATTTTAATCTGGTTGAGTGGACTCAATATGAAGTGGAGTATGCAGAGCAAGCATATTTTGCGGCTAATCAAACTCTGATGATAAACTCCATTTCGGAAAATCCAAAGTCCTATGGCGGGGTGTTCCATTTTGTTGATGGGAAACTTGAGAAAAAGTTGTCGGATGGTACAGAAAATATTCTGATTGTAGAAGTGTAATAGCAGCGACAAATTTAAGGTTGACGGTGAGCAAACATAAAATTGAGTTCGGACATTAGGTGTAACTTAGCAAATTCTTTCGCCCCGGTGTTTTCACAATAAATTTTCCGGTTTTCGGTGAGTAATACCAGGTATTTTTCACAATCCTTGGTGGCATCATCTGAGGTATTTCACATTTTCACAGTTTTTCTCTCCCTAGCCTCGAAAAAAATCCCTGAAATTCAGGGCATAGAAATGTCATATTTCAATCTCGGGTTGAGCACAATCTTGTATATGTCCAATATTACATACCAGTCGTTTCCCGGCTCCATCCTAACGGGTATATAGCGACCTTCAACCTTAAGGCCAAAACACTCGCCACAATGAACTGGGCAGTAGTACTCATCCCCATTGTAAACATGCCAGCGATCGCTATCTGCCTCATAGGCAAGTATTTGCATTATAGCCCAGCCTCCTCTGCTGCAATACGTACAATTTCCTCTCTGCCGAGGTGTTTCCCCCAGGCCATAGGCCAATCCTCGGTAGAAATCCATCACTGTGCCGGTAGAAAGGGGAAAGTATATTACCTTATATAGTGAAGTGCTCAATGTGTCAGTAAAACAGCGGAGAGTAAAGGTCTTGCCGGAGCCAGGTTCACCGGTAATAAGTGCTACGCCCCGGGTTTTAAGTAAATATTTTAGTCTAGCTTCAGCCTCGGCAACAGAAATGGAGCGGTAAGCTTCACTGTTCTTAAGGTTCTTACCAAAAGGCTGACGGGTCAAAGAATAGAAGGACTCATACATCGTTTCTATCCTCCTGGATTTCCTTTAGAGACAACTTTCGCTTGGCATGGGCATTAACTTTGAACTCCACTGGTTGGGCCTGCTCCACTTCCGCCCCGTCTTCGTAGACATAAACTCCTTCATCGTCGTACCGAATTTCAATCTGTTTGCCAATAAACCGGGGAGAAACCTCATACAATTTTGTCCGGACTGAAATTGTAGCATCATGGCGAACTTTACGCTTATCCCTTTTCCTAAACAGGGTCGTTAAGATTGTTGGGTCTTCTAGCATTCGCACCTTTTCCGCCTGGGAAAACCAGAGGTCGAGAGGTGCCATCTTCAACGCGCTATGTTGTTTGCGGTGGTAGTCTTCCTCTAGCCATCGCCAGAACCTTTGGTTCAACTCCTCCAGTGAAGCAGGCGCGTCCGCGCCCAAACGCGGGTAAAAACGGGTCCTTACCGTTTTAAAGAAGCGTTCAATTTTACCCTTAGCCGGGGCATCATACGGCTGAGTATGTGCTAAGGTAATCCCGAGGGTGGCACAGGCAATCTGGAATACATCAGATCTGTAAATCTTCCCGTTATCTACGTAGACTATTCGGGGGATTCCTCTTCTCAGCAAGGCATCGCTAAATACTTCCCTGAGGGATTCAGTCCCCTCAGACAGATAGAAGCCGGCTCCAGTGATTACCCTGGAGCAATCATCGATGAAGGCAAGTAAAAACGTCCGTTGCTTGCGGCCTTCTATCTTCAGATAAGGACCATAGGAGAGGTCACCTTGCCAAAGTACATTAATAGTGTCATGGGCAAAGCGCTTACGCTCCGGAGCCACTAACTGAGCCTTGCCAGCCATGCCGTTTCGCTTAAGCAGGCGGTAGATTGTGGAGTAGGACACATCAGCTGGCAAAATCTCGCCTGTCTCTACCAAGTGGTCATAGAAAACAGTCACTGCAGCGTGTCGCATCTCATTCCTGAGGGCGAGCAAATGCTCTTCTTCTTCCCGAGACAGTTTGCGGGGCACCCCGCGATCTTTCCTGCTCTTTGGTTTAAGACCGTCAAATCCCTCGCGGCGGTAATTTAACACCCATTGTCGAATGGTTTTAGAGGTATACTCTCTAACCCCATAACCGGGTACATCGTGTTTTTGGGCAGCAATTTCAGCCAGGTAGTCTTTTGTTTTCACCTGGCTGTTGAGTATGGGCGAAATGAGCCCAAATTTGAACAAGGCGAGCTGTTCTCTTACATTATCTTCCACAGATATCCCTCCGTTTCCAGAGGCAAGACCGGTCAAGCCTTCAATAACCATTGTAACTGGCATGAAACCAGACTGCCAGACAAAGGGAGTGTGGAAATGATTTTATCTTTTTTTTGGGGCACGCCTATGCTACAATAAGCGTGCCATGAAGTTGTGTGTGAAATGTTCCTTCCACCTTCTTAGGAAGGTGGGGCTGGTGGCCTGGATCATTTCTACCAGCTTTATGGCTTTTTCTTTTCCCTTGGGAAGTGCTTCAGTAAATCCTTCGGAACGAAAAAACATTTCCACCAAGTTCAGTTGCTGCAAGAATCTATGCCGGTAATACTGAGCCAGTTGGTAGTAGATAGATCTAACCTTGCCGATAATAGCTTCCCGCAGGTATTTCATGATGTTGCTGAAGACATATTGGTAGCGTGGAACCAGGAAGTGGGGTAGCAGTGAGCAGGTGGAGCGACAACTAGGGCAACGGAGTCTGCGGATGTAAACAACGTGGATTGCTTCATCTAGGATCGCATTGCGCATGTAGAAGCCATGGCGGTAGAGGCGAATACGGCCTTTACAGTTAGGACAACAATCTGGTTCAGGGAACTCATTTTTCTTTCCAAGACGAACATACTCAGAGAAACCTACTTTAGATTCATAGATAATTGACAAAAATACACCCCCTTGATTGTGCTTAAAGTTTAGCACAATCCGGGAGTGCTGGGGATATATTGGGCGGTTAGATTTTGCAAAGAATGAGCCGATTCTAGCCATAGGAAAGTGGAAGATGACACTACTACCTGTTCGACTATTTTGATGATGTTCTTAAGGATGCGGGGTCAGCTTTTGGCATTGATTTCTCCAAAAGGGGTGCGTAGTCGAGGAGAAATAAAAAAAGTTTTGGCCGCCACAAAAAACAACCAAAATTCGATGATTTTCGGGTAAAAAGTAACAGCCATCAATCCCCAATACACCAGGGATTGTGGCTGTTTTTAGACCGATTCAACTGCAAAAGTCAAGTTCTATCACATTAACTAAGCTCACACAATTATATCTTTCGGGACAAGTGAACAGAGGATATAGATGAAAGAGATTACTTCATTATTCCTGAGAAAAATCTATGTGAAGGGACAGGATTACAAAAATAGATCTTCAATACCAACTAGCTGATGGCTGTCAAAAAGAAGCAGCCTGAGAAGCTCGATAGAGTCAAATACATATTAATGATCCCGGACTACCTGCACTATCTTCGCAGCGGACGACAAGAGAATTGAGTATACTAATGCTACTGCAACCCAGTTGGTCCGTGCCATTAGTAGAGATTGGGATAGAGAGTAATTGAGTGCTCGGGATCCCCGGGGAAATCTCGTAGAGATATCCCCGGGGACTGGTCTTGGTGAACTAGTATTGCAACTCTGGAGGTTAGGAAAATATAATGTTGATCGCTGTCATGTTTGCAGTGGCTACTATTGTCCAATCTGTTTTGAGATATATTTTGGCCTTATTGATGATGACCGTTATTGCCGTAAGCGTTAAAAGGTTTGAATAGTATTATTGCAATTCAGGGCATGGGGCTCAAAAAGACACATTGACATCGAAAGATTTAATGTATAAGTTACAGGGTTTACATTAAGAACTAGATGGCGATGAGACTAAAGGGTAAGAATTCTATGCATGTAACTGAAGAGGGTGTTTAGTTCTAAAGTATCCAAATGGGGGGACACTGACACAGTCCAATAATTACCATAATCGGATTTTGTGAAACTGTTATCCTCGCCGATATTTATTTCAATATCGATTAGGTCAGTTACCGATTTATTTGTTCTAAGTAACTTTTGCGACCCCAAAATGAAAATTATGCTTGGGGAAAAAAAAAGTAAAATAGTTTTGACAAAGCTGGTGATACTGTTTAAATCTGGGCAATAATCGTATCCTGGCAAGAAGTAATCTTTTTCTATTGATATAAAACGGCAAGAATACCCCTTAGCTGTAATATAGTCGTGGAAACAATTAGATACGAATAGAAAATTCTTGGTTGACGAGAGGTAGATGATGGGACAAGTAACATTAATGTATTTTAGTAGGCTTTGACCGCTTATAAGGGTATGGAAAGCATCCATATAGTTTTGCGGATCCCAGTAGAATATCCTCTTACTGCTACAGGCGTTGCGAATAGATTGAGACACTTTATCAAGAAATATACAATATTTTGGCCTAAAGGTGTAAAGAATTTCCAATATCTCATCGTCATGTCTAGACAGGTCTTTATCAATAACTAAATTTTCATAGGTTGTTTGTAGTGGAATTGAGTTAGGCGTAATAGATTTTGTAACGTTTATTATTGACGGTAATAATTGCTTTGCATTTACATCTTGGCGAATATAAACGTAGTTCTTTGATGTATAGGGATGTACCAATTCAAACTGTTTTCTTTGATATTCGTTCAAAGTGGAATCTGAAGCATTAACTAAGTGAGCCATTACCTTTGGTACGGAATAACTGTTGCTACGGTTGTTTATAAGGATATTACTGTGGTCAGCTCTAACCATGCTATTTTCGGTAGCCTCGAAATTGATGCCAAGTATGCTTTTATCTAGGTATGTAATATCATATGACTCGCTTGCAGATTTTGAGCGGACACCGAAGACATGAGGCAAACATGCTGGTACAGTATATTGATATGTGTTTGAAAGAGACGCTACAATCACACATCCATTAAGAAACAATCTCTCTATTACATCCCTCAGTTCTATCTCCTCTGGATAAGACGGATGGATCACGCCAATACTTAATTGAATGAAATTAATATTATTTGTTAAACACCATTCTAATGCATAAATTAAGCTGTTTATTGAAAACTCTTCCATAGCAATCGAACCAATTCTGGCCCACGGTAAATGTTTTTTTAGTAGCAGAAAACAAATTTCCCCATGTCCATATCTTTTTGTGCTTAACTTGTAATCATCTACTTCCCCGTTGGCCTTTACAACTAGATTAAAGGCTAGCTTGTGCATAAGACAATTTGATATCCCTTCATCAATGATAGCGACTGTAGGAAGGTAACTCATTGATATCAGCCTCCTATATTAGTTACAATTACTTATCTGGCTTTTGCAAACTCTCCGTGTAGCGGTTCGCCAGGGATTTAACGCCTAGCCTCTTTTCCCAAGGAAAGTTTAAACCTAGTAGCCCTGGCCATCAAATAATGCAGATAACTGTAGTGATCTAAGCGCCCATCATGGCAGCTGTTTTTTGTTCGTCATAAAAAGTGCATACATATGCTAAATTGAAGCTGGTCACCCTACTTCACTTTGATATCACTACATACTACCATCTTCTACTTTTCTAATGCGAGAACTGCTCATTCTTTACAGAAATGCAGTAGCCCCAAATGTCCCGAGATCCGGATTGGGCTAAACTGGACACTAATCAAGGGGGTGAATATTGTGACAACTATCTATGAAATAAAGTATTATTCTCCGAGTATGTAGCTTTGGAAAATACAATGAAGCCCCTAAACCAAATTGTTGTCCTAACCGTAAAGGCCGTATTCGTCTCGACCGCCATCACTTTTGCAACGTTATCCCAAACGAAATAGTCCGCTTAGTTTACATCCGTAGCCCCGTTGCCCTACTCACTACTCCAATTCCTAATTCCATAGTAACTGTATGTTTTCAGCGCACTATCTGCAGGAAGCCCTCACCGGCAAGGTTAGGTCAGTTACTACTAATTAGCCCAGTATAACCAGTATTGATTCTTGTAGCAAGCTAGTGAAATGTCCTTTCGTTCAAAAGGATTTAACCCTAATATTAGTGACAACTCACTTATCTGCTAATCTCTTAGGAATTTCTCATCCCTATGATTTATTCGAAATGCTAGAATAATCCTCACTCCCATTATAAACCATAATATTAAGTCATAGCTTCGTAGCCTTCGGTGGGACTTGGACTCATATTCTTTCCCATACATCATCCTAAAGCAATCTATGAAAATATTCGACATGGGCATTCAAATTAGGCATATTCGGAGGTACACGCTCATGTTCTATAATTAGTATCATACAGCACGCCTCTGACTGGAACAAAACTGTAGCCCATTGTCCGTACAGACTACGGTTTTACTATTCTGCATAAAGCTGAGGCAACTCCCAACTGATCAAGCTCCTTCTTTATGCTAGCTTCAAACTCCTGAAAACTGCGACCATCATCAAGAACCTCTAAGATTTTTAAAAGCTGATAAGATTTTGTCCTCTACTGAACGAATTATTTCCATGAGGAAACCTCTGTCTCCTTGTGGGGTATTCATTCGTGCTCAATGTGAGGTTCCTCTTCTATTTACAATAGGGTCTTTCTTCCAATTACTTACCTGCGATATTTTTACAGGTTGATAAGGGATCCCAGCAAGCGGGACCAGGACGACGCTAAGCTTCTTAAGATTATTAAGGCCGTACGTCAACAAAGCCGTTACAGACTTACCTTAGAGTATGCGGTTGCTTTGTGCTTCGTCGGCCACATGGCCTGACCTTCTTAACTTCATGATGGACCAGTCTTGCTCCACTCAAAAATTCATTATAACATCAAATGGCGGCAATTAAAACCAGAAAAACATCGGGGTTTTATGAATTTAAAATAGTGTATACTGAAAAAAATGTTTTGTTAAGCAAGGGTGAATAAAAAAATGAAAATATAAGCTCGAACAACGAATTTAACTTATGGGTTGATTGACCCCGAAAAACTTACGTTCTAGCTCACAAATATGGTCTGTCTGTAGTTCCAAACAGCCTTAAATATAAAATCAGCAATGGCTTTTACGCCTGACCTCCTGCAGTATGCATAGAAGGCCCTGAAGTTGTATGCCATTACCTTGGCGTTCACCCAGATTCGAGACCTGTTTTGGCCCCTTACTGGGATTCTGTCAATATTGTACATGCGCCTTAAGACTGAGGGGACGCCTTCAACCCCAGCCCTAAATCTCGATAGCATCGCATGTTCCTCCGTTCCTATTTCGCATCTAGATATATCTGTTATATATTGCTTTCGTGTAAACTTAACCTGGTTATACCGACTGCTGCGCTTTATGGGACATTGAGTAGCCATGGGGCATTTTTCGCATAAGTCCCTAGGGAATTTAGCGGAATAGGTTTGGTTACCTTCGTTGTATTTCGCTTGTTTAGGTCGGTGCCCAGCTGGACATCTTATTATTCTCTGGGTATCTTCATCTATAACAAATTTACTAACTCCAGCATGGCTAGTTTCTTTCCTGCCAGTTAGAGCAGAGAAACTCATCTTAATTCCTTTGCTGTTTGCCTTTTCAACATTTTCGCTGGAAAAGTAGGCTCCATCGTTGGCGATACTTTTTACTTTATTAGCAATCGGAGCATCCAAGGTGTTATTGCCAAACTCAACATCGCTGACACTATTTTGCTGTTGTTCATGGTGCAGGATTAAGCCGAGAGCTTTTTCTTCGTCCCTTACTTCAACCATATTTAGGGCATACCCAACTGAATCTTTCTTCCCTTTCCTTCGGTAGGTAGCATCTGGTTCGGAAGGATTTTGAAGGCCTTTAGCGGATAAGCTCTTTCCATCTTTAAGTGTTCGGTTGCCATTGTCTGTTATCTCTGTTTGGTCAGAAAGTAGGCGGGCCAGATTACTATATTCAGTGGTTTCCTTCATGGATTCAGGGATTACCCGCAACAGTTCCACTGATTCTTTCAGCAACTGCTGAAGCTTGCTGCCAGCATCTCGATTCTTGGTCCGGTATATATAGTCATGCTTATCATCTTTGCTCAGGTAATGGTGGCAAGATTCCGGGAGCAGATTTTCACAATGTTTTTTAAGTGCTCTGACTACATTGGAGTTAACGGTATAATACCCATGCGCCTGCAGTTGGCACTAATCATCATGGAATCCTGACGGGCGAGGGATGTGTCCATTTCAGCGACATCAGCTAACTTGTCACTCAAAAATGTTACTTCTTCATGCAATAAATCTCTACCCGTTGCCTCGGCATGCTCTACTAAGCGCTTGCGAAAGTTTCCGATGGTATTGATGCAAATCCGTTCCTTGTCAAAATCTGCTATCCCCAGGGCGTATTGGACACGGTAGTCGAAGTAAAGGGAGCTGATTAGTTCCTCATCAGTACAGCAAGTTAATTCTTTTAAGAACAATAAACCTACAAGCAGGTTGACAGGAGCGTTGGGGCGACTGTAGTTCTCGCTGTAGAGTACGGAGAATCGTGATTCATCAATGTTGCGGAAGATGTGTTCAAAGAAGAACTCTGCCCAGCTGTTATGCAAGGCCTCCCGAACATATTTCGGGAAAGAATGGTATGGGTCATCTATGTTGATCTGACGGACTTTTTCGCTTTCTTTGAACATGTTGCATCCCCTCCGGTAATGACATTAATTAGGAAAACCCTATGTTAATTATACCAGAGCGGGAGCGAAATTTGTACTATATACGACCTTTTTGGGGGTCAATCATTTTTTAGTCGCCATTACTATTATACAATCTTTACGTCCAAGATACACTTTTTGTCTATATGTGCCTAAACATATAAACAAAAAATAATATCTAGTATAAAGGAGGTCCCCCATTGAAGGTACTGTTATTAAGTCTTAGTTTGTTGCTCGTTTTCTTACCCACTGCAAATGCACTAATTGAACCGGAACAAGCCCCTGATTATTATTCACTTGAGTATCAGACTATATTAGCATCACAATCTGATTCTTTAGTGTCCCCACAATCTTTAAGAGGTTATAGCTTTAAGTTTCTGGATGTTCCTGTCTATAGTCAACAACAAACCAACTGGTGTGGCCCAGCATCGACGAAAATGACCATTCATAGTATAAATGGATCTAGTCCTTCTCAATCCGTTCTCGCTGAAGAAACCGATGCGGATCCAAAGGGGTCATATGTTTACCTGATTGAGAAATCCTTAAATAAATATATCGCAGATAAACCTTACAAATATTATATAATAAAAGATGTTAATCTAATTAATAAAAGTGTTCAATCCTTCCATAGCGGGTTGCCAGTGATTTATCGCCTAAAAACGAAGAACTTGCCAGGTTATGGGGCACATGATACTACTCATTATGTTGTCGGGACAGGGTACTTTGTTGCCTGGGACGAAACTGGAACTATTCGGAATGATGTCTGGTACAATGACCCTAATGGTTACCGTGCAGGATGCCTAGGAGAGCATATTATACCGTTCAGCACCTTAGAAAACGCTGTTCGAAGAGCTGGAGACGGTTGGTTCATTCCAAAAAAATAATGATATTGATTTTTTATTAGTTATCCGTGAAGGCTGATCTTTGAATGGCTATTGTTAAGACACCGCTTGTTCGGAGGCTATAAACAAAATGATACTTCGTGAAGTAGAGGAGGGTCCCCTTGAAAAATATTTTTCTCTTTTTCTTGCTTTCCATTATGTGTATTACCTTGGTGGGATGCTCCAGTACTAGGCCTTTGGTCTTAGAAGTGGTCGACACTCCTTCGATAGAGTACGAGGAAGTTCTCTTTACCTCACTGTATAATACGCTTGACAGCTCGGCGTTGACTGTACTAGGTTTTTGTGAGGACAGTCTATATTTTGCAGAGAACATCTGGGAGGAACAGCCGATAGCGCAAAGTCTTAATAAATATAATATTAGTTCAGGACTTATTGAAACAGTTTTTTCATTTCCTCAGAGTCCGCCTCTTGCCTTAATGTCACTGGTAGTCCAGGACGACGCTCTGTATTTTTCTGCATTTAATAGTAGGACACAGGATCAATATTATATCTATAAATATGATAGTCAGTTAACTTTACTGGCAGAAGGTTATTTAACTCACCCACTCAGCACCCCAGACTTAGTTGAGTACAAAGACAGTTTGTTATTTATTGACGAATATTATTTAGATGATAATTATTATTATCGGGTTAATCAAATAGCTGAAGGTAAGTGCTCAGAGATAATATCAGATCGGTCTTCAGATAGTGACTCCGTTGCCGTCGTTGTGTCCTCTTTAACCGCTAACACGAATTATTTTGCCTATTCTGTTACCACTGCGGATAGCACCCGAGTATATATTGCACAGGATAGCGCTATCTTTAAGGAATTTACCATTGAATTTCGTGTGGGCGAGATAGCCTTTTTGGACGAATATATTCTGATTCCTTATTATGCTGGAGACTTAGAGCACCCTCGAAATATTGAGGAAGGTATAATGTTAATTGAAGTGAATAAGGATACTCGCTACCAACTGGAGGCTTTTAATAACCGTTTGTATGATTTCTGCCCTATCAATGATAGCATTGTCTTTGCTGATATATATAAGGACTTAAGCAATTCGCAAGAAAACTATGTCCCTTATCTACTCAGTGCTGAGGAAGAAACATTATATGCGGCAAAACTGGATAAAAGCAAATTGCCTAATCAGCCTGTTTTCGCTGCAAGGCTAGACGATACTGAGTTCTTAATGTTTAATTGGTCTTCTGAGAACGACCAATTACAAGCGGTACGGGTTAGAGTTAAATGACAAGATTAACAAATTGTATCCCCTGAAATAGCATCTTTCAATACTAACATGCTCCCCAATTCGGGACTACGCAAAAGGGGGGCTTTTGGTCATCCACCCGGGGGACGGGTACCAACAGGTTACGCCGGTGGTAGTCCACTTTGTTTTCCACATTACCTTTCTCGTTCCAACTCTCAGGGTTACAAAAGGCGGCAATAAATTCATAATGATTCTTGAAGCGTAGGAACGAATCTGTCAGCTCACGCCCATGGTTTTTCAGGATCTTCTTTACTACTGGCGAAAGGTTGTCGAACCAGAGCCTTGAGGTCTTCCCGCTTTAACGGACACAGCTGAGTGTGACTAGCTCGTCCTACCGTACGATTCCTTCAAATTACGCCCCTTGCTGTGTTTCCCCAAAGTTCTTTATGTAATCTGTCGGAGTCATATAATTCAGACTTTGATGGATGCGCTTTCGGTTATAAAATAACTCGATATACTCAAATATTGCGTTGCGGGCCTGGGCCCGGCTTTCAAATCTATGCAAGTATATTAACTCGCTTTTTATCGTGCTGAAAAAAGTCTCTGCACTTGCGTTGTCGTAACAGTTCCCCTTGCGACTCATGCTGCAGCGCATTTTATGTTTGGTCAGCAATGCTTGGTAGTCTTTGCTGCAGTACTGAACTCCGCGATCGGAGTGGTGTATCAGGCCGGCTGGCGGCCTGCGTTTCAGAATTGCGCTGGTAAGGGCCTGTATTACTAAATCCCTTGTCATCATGCTGGATACAGCCCACCCGACAATCTCCTTGTTAAAAAGATCCTTTACAGTAGCTAGGTAGTCCCAGCCTTCATCAGTCCAGATATAGCTTATATCGCTTACCCATACAGTATCGGGCTTGTCCACGGTAAAGTTCTGGTTCAACAGATTATCTGCAACAGGCAGGTTATGCTTAGAGTTAGTGGTTGCTTTATACTTCTTTGGCCTTTTGGAGTTGATTCCATTCGCTTTCATCAAGCGATACACCCGCATACGGCCACATGGCCGAACCTTCTTAACCTCATTATGGATTTTGTCCAGGCCATAGAGGCTACGGCTTCGTTGATGGACATCCTTTATGATTTGAAGAATTTCTGCATCATCCTGGTCCCGTTTACTGGGGCCCCTCTTCTTCCAGTCATGGAAGCCGCTCCGGGATACCTCAAGCGTCTGGCACATCTTCTCCACCGGAAAGTCGGAGCTGTGTTTATCTATAAACCGATAGATTACTTCCGGGGGGGTGTCGCGAAGATGGCCGTAGCCTTTTTTAGAATATCCACCGTTTGCTGCAGTTCATTCTCACGCCGTTTGGCAGCCTTGAGTTCAGCCTCAAGTTCCATTATTTTTGCCTTATCCGGATTTTGACGGGATTTGGCCTTATCTAGCCATCGGTAAATGGTCTGTTCAGCAATCCCTAGGTCTTTGGCAACGCTGGAGACGCTGCGACCATCCTCCTTGATTAAACGAATTACGCCGTCCTTAAATTCCTGGTTATACCGCTTTCCATTGCTCCCCATTTATATCGACCTCCACAAGAATATTGTACCTCACTCTTGTGTGTCCGACAAACTGGGAATAGGTCATTTGCAAAGTATCTTAGAGGTGAAGATCATAGTTGTTTCCTTAGTTTTATTTATTGTTTCTGTCGCGTTATTTTGGGTTGACTGGGTTATCTTGCAGTAAGCTTAGTCAAATCTTTACGATGGAGTGTTTAACACTGCTATTATTTTGCTTATCCCATTGCTATGTCTAGCCGCCTTATTAGGAGTAATTAGCTTTATTATGTTAGTCAAGAGTTGAACTTTTCGATAAAAACAAAGGGATATTAGAAGAACAAATCAATATTGATGATATCATTGATAATAGAAATGCACCCAAATCAGAGCAATAGGAGGTGAAAAGCATTGAAAACCCACAATTATTTTCATTATTTACTGATTGGTCTCGGAATAGGTTTTTTATGTTCTGTCTTCTTAAACCTCGCTTTTACTCAAGTTTTCGGAGTAGCATACATATATTTTCCGATACTTATAGCCGGAACAGTTTTAGGTGGAGTAATTTCATCTATCGTTTACCTGATAGTTATCCGTAAAAAGGAAAAAACAAAAACCGCCCCATACGTAAGCGTCAAATACTCCCCACCTAGACACAATCTCCTTCCACATGGGACAATTTCTTAAAGAAATTGCCTAAGGGGGAGTTTTCTATGAGCAAGCAAGAACTACGGGAAATGTGGTCTGCCAGAGTGGCGGAGTTTAAGGCCAGCGGGCAAAGTGTACCTGCCTGGTGCGAAGATCACGGCCTTAAACCTCACCAGCTGAGGTACTGGCTGAGAAAAGAAAAGGAGTCCAGCAAGCCCA
>Ga0209075_1001673_pt1 | contig 20668 bp, 23 predicted proteins | sample Stecom2011_FD_187523 | JGI IMG/M metagenome (GOLD analysis project Ga0209075, IMG submission 187523) | Agricultural soil microbial communities from Utah to study Nitrogen management - Steer compost 2011 (SPAdes) (version 2) | ecosystem: Environmental > Terrestrial > Soil > Agricultural land...
AGGCTTTTCTTGCGGCCTGACCGGTTTTTTCCCTTTGCCGGCAGGAATTTCGTTGTAATATGGATAATTAGTTATCCAAATGGCCGGCCGGCAGGGAGGATTGTACAGTGAAGCGATTATTGATTATTTTTCTTGTTATTACCGGATTTTTAGTCACAGGAACTTCTGCTGCCGGTTATGTTCAGGTGGGAGCGGATTGGGGACTTGAAGAGGAAAGTTTGGTCTTTAAAAGCGCCGGGGTTCAGTGGTGGTCCGAGAAACGGTGGGGACTCAGAGGCGCTTACAGCCTGGTGGAAGAGGATTTCTCCGGGGTGTTGCTTTATAAAACAAAGGAAGGGATATGGACAACGCTTTATACCGGGCTGGGCGTGCGTGATCTTTTTGATCTTTTGGGTACTCCCTTTAAATACCGGGTAGAGTTTGTTGCCGGCCTGGAAGTGGAGCTGGGTCATTTTCTTTCCGGGTTTTCCACCGCCGGCGAAATCCGGCTTATTCCCGCGGCTTTACTGTCAGCGGCAGAAGAACCGCAAACCAGAACTGAATTTTCACCATTTTTAGGGGTGTCGCTGAATTACCGTTTCGGCGAGAGGGAGAGAGTACCTGTGGATGCAAGAGTACCCAAAGATGAAGTTGATCTGTTGGCCCGGTTAATTACTGCCGAGGCGGAAGGAGAACCTTATGACGGGCAGGTGGCCGTGGGAGCAGTGGTGATAAACAGGGTAATGAGTACTGAATTTCCGAACAGTATCAAAGAAGTTATTTACCAGAGCGGGCAGTTTTGTTCTGTACCCAAGCTCCCGGGGACTATACCGACGCAGTCTGCGGTGCGGGCGGCCCGGGAAGCCCTAAACGGCAAAGATCCAAGCGGCGGGGCTTTGTTTTTTTACAACCCGGATCTTGCTTCTGTGAAGGGCGCAAGGTTTTTTGCCGGCTTACGGGTTACTGTGCGGATCGGTAACCATGTGTTCATGAGATGATAATTTTTTCGCGCGAATGATTTCGTCCCAATCATAAACACCGGTGGTCCGGTGAAAAGGCTGGACTACTAAAAAGTCCTCGTTTTTCCAGTTGCCGAAGACGAGGTTTTTTATTAACCTGATGTCTCCGGGCAGTTCAATGTATTTTTTTCCGTCCGCCGCCGCTGCGACCCGGCATTTTTCGGCATACCCCAGGCGGGCGGTTTCCTGGATCTGGATAAAGATCATATCTCCGGGCTCCTTTTCCTTCTGGTGAAGGATGTCCCATAGATACTCGGCGTTTTCTTGTCCGTAACGCTTAACATAGCTTTCGAAATTTTCGACCGGAGCCCCGGGGATGTTTACCCGGCGGGAAAAATTGTCGTATTCCCGTTCACAACAGCCGGTTGCATAAAACGGCCTGCTGGGATTGTTGCCAAAGTATTTTTGGAATTTTTTTTTGGAACCAAGAAACAGCGTGCAACAGTCGTGAGCACGGGGAATGACAAGACGTGTTTTGCGTGCCGTCAGATTTACCGTGGCGTTGCCGCATAATCCGTAACAAAGGAGAACGGCGTCATAGTTTTTTTTATTTTTGGACGCCCGGTCGATCCGTTCCTGAAGAATGGTGCGGAGAGTATCGCTGTTCTCATGGGCGCCTATGTCGGTGAATTCCAAATCGACACGATGAGGAGACCGGGCGACGCAATAACAGATTTCCCGCGTGAAGATTTCACAGGCGATGAGTTTGAGTAACATGGATGGTTTCCTCCTTGCTGTTGAAAACACTTTCGTGCTTTTTTCCACCCGGGCAACAGGCGACCGGTTATGAGCTGCGGGACTATTCTTCGCCCAGTTTAACCGCGGTTCCGTAAATCTGCAGGTGAAAACGGCCGGGTGCGTATGAGTTAAGGGTGATATGTTGCCTCATGTTTATAACAGCGTCCGCTCCCAACATCGCTCCGCGTCTTTTCAGTTCTTCCACGGCAATAAAGAAAGCTCTCTCTTGCCCGCTTTGTTTCAAACTCCACCTGCCGTAACGCTGGTTCCAAATGTTGCCGGCGGCTTTCTGTTTTTTATCCCCGCTACGATAGTCTTTGGTATATTTTTTAATCAGCTTTTTGAGCGGCTGAAAAAATAGTCTCCTGTTTGATACCTGGAAAAAAACAGGTCCAATTACTTCGTAGTTTTCTGGGAGATCACCGGTGGTTACAAGTATGGGGCTGGATTCGTTCACAAGATTCACCTTCCGTTATAAAGTTAAATATACATCATTCTTCTATTTTAACCAAATTTCCTGCCGGGAAGAAAAAAGAATCAAAAAAGGAGGTTTTCAAGTATATGATGGCAAACAGCAGGAAATCAGATGAACAATGAGAATATAAAATGAAGAAAGTCAACTATCCGAGGGGTTCAGGCGGGCGACAAAGAGGGTGATTTATTGATTGAACTGGATAAATTGGTATCGATCATGGAAGAATTGGCCCCAGCGAAAATCGCCGACCATTATGATCCACCCCGCTACCAGGTTGAGCCTAAAGCCGGGGAAAAGGTAGAAAAAATCGGGGTTTGTGTTGATCCTACGGAAACTAACCTCCGTTCCGCCTCCCGGAAAGGTGTGGAATTGTTAATTTGTCACCATTCTTGGCAGGGGGAGGCGGCAGCCGAGGTAGAGACAAAAGGGATGGGTATTTATCTGCTGCACAGCGCCTGGAATAAAGCACGGGAAGGAAATAATATTACCCTGGCGCGCCTTTTGAATCTTGTGGACCCGGTTTTCGAAGGTGATGCCGTCCTGGGTACGACTGATTTACCCTTTAAAGACCTCCTGGCCTGTTGCCGGCGGATCCTGGAAATAAATTTCATCCCTTATACCGGCGATTTGAACTCCCAGGCCGGTAAGGTGGCGGTGGTTTCCGGCCCGGGTTTTTGGCCGGTTTATAAAGAAAAATGGAACCAGTGGCTGGCCGGCGGCTGCCGTACTATTCTTTCTGCGGAATTAAGCCGGTATAGTATAGGGTATTTTTCCCGCCACAATACGAATTTAGTTGATTTGGGACACAGCGTTATGGCCAAACCGGGCATGAAGCACCTGGCTTATACCCTTCAAAACCGTTTGAAGATATTCGACTGTGAGGTGGGATTTTTCCCCGATACCTATAGTATCAATTATCATACCGGCTCCATCTATCCCGGCATGGGCGAATACTATACGGAAGAGGAGGATTAGCGATGATCCTGGTTCTGGATGTGGGTAATACCCAGATTTTGTTGGGAGTTTATTCGGGAAAGAGACTTGTCGCCGACTGCCGGCTTTCCACGGAAAGACAACGGACAGCTGATGAGTACGGCCTTAAGATTACGGCTTTTCTGGCGGAGAATAGTTTGGTCAAAGAGCAAATCAAAGCGGTGGTTTTATCGAGCGTGGTACCGCCGGTTACCGCTTCTTTTATTGAGATGTCCCGCGGTTATTTCAAATGTGATCCCCTGGTAGTCGGGCCTGGAATCCGGACCGGACTGCCCATTCGTTACGAAAACCCCCGGGAGGTAGGGGCCGACAGGGTAGTGAACGCCGTAGCCGCCGTGGAACTTTACGGGCCGCCGGTGATTATTGTCGACTTTGGCACAGCCACCACTTTATGCGCAGTCAATAAAGAGGGGGAGTATCTGGGAGGAATAATCGTACCGGGAATCGGTATTTCCGCGGAAGCACTCTTCCAATATGCCGCCAAGCTTCCACGGGTGGAATTGGAAGTTCCCCCAAGAGTGATTGGTAAAAATACTGTAACCAGTATTCAATCAGGACTGGTCTTTGGTTATACGGATCTGGTGGACGGGTTGATTCGACGTATGACCCGTGAAATGGGAAACCGGCCCAAAGTGGTGGCCACGGGTGGCTTTTGCCGCTTGATTGCCGAAGAAACAGAAATGATTGCCGAAGTGAATCCTGTATTGAGCTTGGAAGGGTTGAGAATTATTTATGAACTGAATAATGGGGGGAGGGAAGACTGATTATGGCCAAAGTCGCCCGGCGCGGGGAAAGAGCTGTTTTAGTGGGCACATCCGCCGGCAGACTGGGAAACGGCCCGGATTACGGGATCGAGGAGCTTAAAGGGCTGGCGGAATCCGCCGGCGCCCTGGTGACGGCGGTTCTTTTCCGGCGGGAGGTGCGGCCCGATCCGGCCACGTTTATCGGCCCTGGTAAAGTGGAGGAGCTGCGGAGAGCCGTAATAAAAGACCGGGCGGATTTGGTGGTGTTTGATGATGAACTAACTCCGGTTCAGGCCGGGAATTTGGGAGAAATATTGGCAACCAAAGTCCTGGACCGGACCGGATTAATCCTGGATATTTTTTCCCTCCGGGCCCGCACCAAAGAAGCCAAGCTGCAAGTGGAAAAAGCCCAACTGGAATATATTCTTCCCCGCCTGGCGGGGGAAGGAAAGGCCCTATCCCGCTTGGGCGGGGGAATCGGGGCCCGGGGCCCGGGTGAGACGAAGCTGGAAACCGACAGGAGAAAAATCCGGCGCCGGATGATGGTTGTTAATAAACAGTTAAAAGAGGTCAGGGGCCACCGTGACCTACAGCGCTCCCCCAGAGAAAAAAGGGGTTGGCCCCTGTTGGCTTTGGTCGGGTATACCAGTGCCGGTAAATCAACGCTTTTTAAGGCAATTACCGGTGCGGAAGTGGAGACTTCGGACCGTCTTTTTTCCACTCTTGATCCCACCCTGCGCAAGGTGACTCTCCCTGATCACCAAGAGGTTTTTCTTGCGGATACCGTGGGGTTCATAAGCAAGCTCCCTCACCAGCTGGTAGAAGCTTTTCGCGCTACTCTGGAAGAGACGGTTCGCGCGGATCTTTTATTGCATGTGCTTAATCTGGCCGCTCCCGAAGTGGAAGAGGAGTATGCTGCGGTCAGCAGCGTGCTTCGCCTGTTGGAGATAGAAACCAAACCCCAGGTTACGGTGTTGAACAAAAAGGATCTGGTGGACAATGAGTTTACCATTGCCCGGTGGCAGCGGATTTTTCCCGAAGCAGTGGTTGTTTCCGCCCGGACAGGGGAGGGGATCCCTCTTTTGCTGGCGGAGATCATGTCCCTTTTGGCCGGCAGGATTGAGAAAGGGAGTTTTTTTGTTCCCTATGCCCAAGGGCGCCTGCTTTCCCTTTTCCATGAAAAAGGCCGGGTCCTGCAGAAAAGGTTTCTTTCCACCGGAGTTTTTCTCGAAGCGGAACTGCCCCGGTTGTGGTTTAACCGGTTACAAAAGTTCAAATCATCTTCTCAATGAGGGGTGATTTTGTGTATATTTTATTCTTACGTTGCATACGGTAGATTGATACTTTTGGCAACGGAGGAAAAGATGAAACAGGCCGTTGGCGGTTTTTTTCTTTCCCTGGTCTTTTTCTTATTGGTTGTGCCTTTTTTTCTTACCCGTTGTGTCCGGGAATCCCGGCCGGAATTTGCCGTTCATCTTTATTTGACCGGCAAAGGGAAACTGGTCACCCTTGATCTGGAGGATTACCTTGTCGGGGTGGTAGCCGCGGAAATGCCGGCGTATTTTCACCTTGAAGCTTTGAAAGCCCAGGCGGTGGCGGCACGTACATTGACGGTGAAACGGATGCGGGCTTTCGGAGGGGGTGGCTATGAGGCGCATCCCCAGGCTGATTTGTCCGATGATTTCCGGGAAAGCCAGGCCTGGTTCTCCCGGCAGGACCTGGTCAGGAAATGGGGCTTATGGGAGTACTTAAGGAACCAGGCCCGCATTGTGGAGGCGGTAAAAGCCACAGCGGGGCTGGTTTTAACATATAACGAAGAAATAATTGACGCCGTTTATCACTCCACCAGCGGACCACGAACGGAGAATGCTGAAGAAATTTGGGGTGATTATTATCCTTATTTGCGAAGTGTCGAATGTCAATTCGGGCAACATTCTCCCAGGTATCATGAAGAAAGATATATTTCCTTTTCCGAATTTTGGGCGAAAATGGGTGGAGAGTTTTCACCGGGAACCGGCCCCCCCAACCTGCGGATTCTGGAGTACACTACCGGCGGGCGGGTGAAGACGGTTTCCGTGGCAGGAAAACGGATACGGGGCGAGACTTTACGTGGCCTGTTGGGGCTTAATTCTTCCCGATTCGCTTTTCAGGTGTTGAATGACGGTATCCTTATCCAAACAACCGGCTACGGGCACGGGGTCGGTCTTTGTCAGTACGGAGCGGATGGTATGGCGCGACAGGGGTGGGATTTTCGTTCCATTTTAAAATATTATTACCAGGGGGTAGGGATCGCCCGGCTTAAAACCCGCGGATAATAATGGTATATATGGGAAGACTATCTTCCGGAGGTGGTCAAGATGGACTGGAGTTTTTTATCCCGTTTTTGGCGACAACTCCGGAGGACGGCGCAGAAGTTGCTGCTTTCCGGAAAAAAGATTTGGCAAATGCTGCGGGAGAAAATCGCGGCGTTACCCCGCCGTCGTCTTGCTTTGTTCCTGGTTTTAGTGGTTTTTTTGGGATTGGCGGTTGTGGGTTATCCCCGGCGCCCGTTCCGGGACGAATCCCCCCCGCCGCTTGTCCTGAATACCGAAGAAGTCTTTTTTCCGGAGAATATTTTCACCGGTGAAGAAAGAACCGTAACACAGGAACAAGAAAAAGAGGAAGCGGAGGCGGTTCTTCTCCGGCTGCAGGAAGAGATCGCCGAGCTGCGCCGGGAAATTCAGAACCGGCAGATAGAGGAAGAAAAGGCGGTTACAACCGAAAAATCCGTTTTGCCGGCTTTCGGCCGGCCGGTTCAGGGTCGGTTGCTCCGGACTACCGGTTGGTATCGCTACGGGAATGAATGGCGGTACCATTCCGGTGTGGATCTTACACTTCCGGCCGGCCGGAATGTACTGGCAAGCGCCGGCGGCAGGGTGAGTGAGGTGCGGGTGGACCCTTTTTTAAGGGGAGTGGTGGTTATTGACCATGGGTCCGGATGGAGCAGCCTCTACGGGCATATTAGTGGCGTGAGCGTAACCCCCGGCCGGGAAGTGCAGAAAGGAACAGTGTTGGGAAAAAGTTCCTCATCAACATGCGGACCGGAACCGGGTATTCATTTTGCCCTTTATTATCAAGAAAATCCCGTGGATCCTCTCTCTGTTATCCCCAGTCTTTCCGATTAAGCCTGCAGTATTCGGACCGGCCGTTCCTTGGAAAAGGTATATTGTCCCTGATCCACCCATATAATTTACTGATAAAAGCGAGGGAAGGGTGAGGGACGTGAAGGACTATATTCAAAAAAGAGTATTGGACCTCAGCCATTATATAGCCGAAAAAAATGCCACTGTGCGCCAGGCGGCCGGTCATTTCGGGGTAAGCAAAAGTACAGTGCATAAAGATGTTACCGAACGATTGCCGGGAATTAATAAGGTTTTGGCAAAAGAGGTCAAAAGGATTTTGGAAATTAATAAAGCGGAAAGACATATCAGAGGAGGTGAGGCTACGCGGAGAAAATACCAGACAAGACTAGAAGGACGCGTAAAAAAAGGAGGATATTCCATTAAAACGTAGAATAAATGGTTAAGATTTTGTTTCGCTCCGGAAGGGGAGGAAAGCGGATATGTTCAATATGAGCACTGATATTGGTATTGATTTGGGAACAGCCAGTATACTTGTGTATGTTCGCGGCAGGGGAATACTGATCAGAGAACCTTCCGTGGTGGCACAGGAAAAAGAGAGCGGCAAAATATTGAAAGTCGGTGAGGAAGCCAGGCGTATGATCGGGCGAACACCCGGAAATATAGTGGCGGTCCGTCCGCTCAAAGACGGGGTGATTGCCGACTACGACATCACAGAGGTAATGCTGAGGTATTTTATTGAAAAAGTCAGTCCCAAACCCCGCCTTTTCCGCCCGCAGGTGGTGGTTTCCATCCCTTCCGGAGTGACCAGTGTGGAAAAACGGGCGGTTCTGGAAGCAGCGATGCAGGCGGGAGCGAAACAGACTTTTTTGATTGAAGAAACAATGGCCGCCGCTATTGGCGCAGGTATTAATGTCTATGAAGCCAGCGGAAATATGATCGTGGACGTGGGAGGAGGGACCACGGGCGTGTCCATAATTTCCCTGGGGGGAATTGTGGTCAGTGAGTCCCTTAGAGTGGGTGGGGACAAGTTTGACGAGGCTATTATTAAATACATAAAAAAGATGTACAATTTAATGATTGGCGAGCGGACCGCGGAAGAACTAAAACTGGAGATCGGTTCGGCTTATCCGGAGGGAGACAGAAAATCCATGGAAATTAGGGGACGGGATCTGGTCACGGGTCTCCCGCGGACTATTACTTTTACTTCCGCCGATTCTTTTCAGGCGATGTCGGAACCGATTACCGCCGTAATTGACGGGATAAAATCTGTTTTGGAACGCACTCCTCCGGAATTGGCTTCCGACATTGTGGATAAAGGGATTGTTTTGACCGGCGGCGGTTCTTTGCTAAATGGTTTCACAAAACTATTAAGTGAAGAGACGGGTATACCGATACATTTAGCAGAGGACCCATTATCCTGTGTGGTGTTGGGCGCCGGAAAACTCTTGGAGAGTTTGGACGGGTTAAAGAGCAGCCTGATTGTGGGCAGCCGTTCCGTATAACCGGCGAAATTTTCACCGGCAACAAGACAGTGGGTCGTCATCCACTGTTTTTTTATTTGCCATGAACGGAAAGGAGGTGTGAGCATGTATCGGGGTTTGTACACCGCGGCCTCCGGCATGAACTACCAGTTACAACGGCAAGATGCTGTAGCCAACAACCTGGCCAATATCGACACCACCGGTTACAAAAAGGACGAGGCCATAGGTTTGTCCTTTCGGGAAAGACTGCTTTATGCCATAGACCGGCGGGGAATTCAGCCCATTGGGTATACCTCGCCCGGTGTGGACGTGGAGGAGATTTATACCGACCACACAGCCGGCAATTATGTTGTTACCGATAACCCGCTGGATTTAGCCGTCTCCGGGGAAGGTTTTTTTCTGGTAGATGCGGAAAACGGTCCTTTTCTGACCAGGAGCGGCAATTTTACCTGTAATGTCGAAGGCTTCCTTGTTACCACCGAAGGGGAGTATGTGTTGGGCGAGACGGGCCCAATTGCCCTGCACGGAGAGCAAGTAAATATTGCCGCCGACGGCATGGTTTATGTGGATAATGAACCGGCGGCGAGAATTTTGGTGGTGATGCCGGAAGAGCCCGCTGCCATGGAAAAGGTGGGACACAACCGTTTCCGGTTTGACGGAAACTGGGCGCGGGTGGGAATAGAAACAGCGGTTCTGCAGGGAAAATTGGAGCAGGCCAATGTCAATCCCATTGCGGAAATGGTGAAAATGATCGAAGTAACCAGAGCTTATGAAGCCAACCAAAAGACGATTTCCGTTATGGACGATCTGATGCGGGCGGCAAGTGAATTGGGCCGCGTCTAATTTGTTAAACAGGAAAAAAATATTGGACAGGGGCCGGACCGCAAAGCGGAAGCCCGGAAAAAGTCATCGACCGACTGAGATGGCTGAAGGCCACCCCTGTCCCTGCAAGGGGTGGCCGTATTATTTACCAGGAGGGATATTGATGATTAGAGCATTGTGGACCGCCGGGGCGGGCATGAACGCCCAACAAATGAATATTGACGTTATCTCCAATAATTTGGCCAATGTCAACACCACGGGGTTTAAAAAATCCCGTCTGGAGTTTCAGGATCTTTTATACCAGACTTTACGGGGGGCCGGTTCCGTATCGGCTCAGGGTTCAATGTTACCTGTAGGCCTGCAGGTCGGACATGGAGTCCGTCCTGTTTCCAGCAGCCGGATTTACACCCAGGGGGATTTTGTTCAGACTGACAACGCTCTGGATTTGTTGGTGGAAGGCGACGGGTTTTTCCAGATTTTAATGCCGGACGGAACAACCACCTATACCAGGGACGGCTCATTTAAGATCGACGGTGAAGGAAGAATCACCAACAGCGAAGGGTATCTCATGCAGCCGGAGTTGATCATTCCGGATAATGCCACTTCCATCATTATTGGTTCCGACGGGACGGTCAGTATAAGGATGGCCGGTGATGATTATTGGCAGGAGATTGGCCGTATTGAGCTTGTGCGCTTTCTCAACCCGGAGGGCTTGGAGAGCCTCGGAAAGAACTTGTTCAGAGCTACCGCTGCTTCGGGCCAACCGCAGTTTGGCACTCCGGGGCTGGACGGTATGGGTACCATTGCCCAGGGAATGCTGGAAATGTCCAATGTGAAAGTGGTTGAAGAGATGGTGAATATGATTACCGCGCAAAGGGCTTATGAGATTAACTCCAAAGCCATCCAGGCGGCGGATGAGATGTTGCAAGTGGCCAACAACCTGAGACGGTAAAGCTGATACGGAATAATGGAAAGGAGGGTGGGAAATGAGAATATGTAAGTTTTCTTTCATTATTCTTTTGCTTCTTTTTTCCGCTGTACCCGTCTTTTCCTATGACAATCAAATCCGGATTGTTCTTTCCCCAGAGGCAGAGGTGGCAGGGGAAGAATACTGCCTGGGCGATATCGCGTTACTGGAGGGGGGCGAGCCCGGGATTCTGGCGGAATTGGCCGGGATTTCTCTCGGACAGGCGCCCCGGGCCGGAAATTTTCGCTGGCTGTACCAGTCTTATCTGGAACTTTCCCTGCAGCGCGCCGGGTGGCCGGCAGATACTTATCTTTTGGAAATGCCGTCCCGGGTGAAGATTTACGGCGCCTGTCAAAAAGTAACCGGCGAGATGTTGGCGGAAACCCTTAACGGTATGTTGGAAGAATACATTTGTCCGGAATGGGAAGAGTGGTGGCTGGAGAGCCTCGGCCTACCGACGGAAATAACCCTTCCCCCGGGCGAGGTGCGGGTGGAATTGGAGAACAAACCGGTGAGCCTTTCTCCCGGTTCTTTGTTGTTGCGTTTAAAAATTTTGTTGGCAGGGGAAGAATACCGGACGATCCCGGTATCTTGCCGCCTGCGGGTCAAAGCCGGAGTGCTTGTCTTAACAACTGATTTGGTGAAATCAGCCGTTCTGACGGAAGATAAATATCAGCGGGAAGTGAGAGAAATAACCCGCAGCAATGCCATAACCGGGCCTCTGGCCGCGGGGGAGTTTCGTACCACCCGCCCGTTGCGGGCCGGCAAGGTTTTGGAAGACCGGGATATAGAACCCGTTCCCACTGTGACAAAGGACAGCAGGGTCAGGATTATTGCCCGGGGGACTTCCCTTTTGGTGATTGTTGCCGGTTTGGCTCAGGAAGACGGGAAATTGGGTGAAGAGATTTCCGTAAAAAATGTGGAAAGTGGTGAGATAATCCAGGCGAGGGTCATTGGACCCGATGAAGTGGAGGTGAAGATATGAAGAATAAAACCTTGCTTTCAGTTGTTTTATTAATAATGATGCTTCCGGTCTTATCCACAGGGGCGGAGGCTACTTCTTTATGGACAGAAAACAGCCAGGCGGTGTTTGTAAAAAGCGCCAGGCATGAGGTGGGGGATCTGCTGACCCTGATTATTGTCGAGCAGTCTTCCGCTACTTATCAAAGTGTAAGTAAAGGGCAGGAAGACGCTGGTTTCCGAGTGGGACCCGGCGCCGGACTATTGACTAATCTTCTTCCCTATCTGCAAGGGGGAATGGACAGTTCATATTCGGGAAGCGGTTCCACCAACAGAGATTCCCAGTTGAGTGCCAGGTTGACCGTAACGGTGGTGGATATTGAACCGGAGGGTGGGAACCTCTTGGTGGAAGGAAGACAGAGGATTACAATCAACCATGAAGAACAGGATCTCATTGTTCGCGGCCGGATCAGGCCTGCTGATGTCCGGGCGGATAATACCATCTACTCCTCGTACATGGCGGATGCCGAAATTGAATACAAGGGTAAGGGAGTGGTGGATGACCACAGCCGGCCGGGTGTTATCACCCGTTTCTTTGCCTGGTTGTTTTAGAACAGGAGGTGTTTATTGTGACCGGAAAGAGAGCCGTTTTATTTCTCCTGGTTACAGTGTTACTTTTTTGGGCCCTCCCGGCAGCGGCTGTCGAGGATAGTATTCAACTCCGGGTGAAAGATATCGCCCGTTTGGAAGGAGTCCGGGACAACCAACTTACCGGGTTGGGGCTGGTGGTTGGGTTGAGCGGAACGGGTGACAGTAGCCGGAGCGAAGCTAATATAGAGATGGTGCTGAATTTTTTGGCCCGGTACGGCGTACCGGTGGAAAGTGCCGTTAATTTACGCAATGTGGCTGTAGTAGCCGTATCAGCCGACCTTCCTCCTTTTGTGCGGAGTGGAGACCGTATTGACGTGCATGTCTCCTCGATCGGCGATGCCAGAAGTCTTTCCGGCGGCGCCCTTTTGCAAACCCCGCTTACCGGCGCGGACGGAAAAGTATATGCCGTGGCCCAGGGACCGCTGGTAATCGGGGGTTATGCTGTGTTTGGGAGGAATAATGAGGTTCGGGAGGTACGGAACCATCCCACAGTGGCGTCCATTCCCAACGGCGCGCTGGTTGAGCGGGAAGTGCCCATGGATTTTGTCAAAGACGGGGGGACTCTCCGGTTGGTCCTGAACCGGCCGGATTTTACCACTGCGGGCCGGTTGGCCGCAGCAGTTAACGAGCATATTCAGTCCGGGTTGGCCCAGGCTAAAGATGGTTCAATGGTGGAGGTAACCATTCCCGAGTCCTATCTGGAACACCCGGTGGATTTTGTCACCGCTTTGGAAAGTTTGCCTATAACCCCGGACAAGGTTGCGCGGGTGGTTATTAACGAGCGTACGGGAACCATAATAATTGACGGAAATATTCGGATTTCCCCGGTGGCGGTGGCCCACGGCAGCATGACGGTTAAAGTTCAAGCCGAAACAATTACTTACCATCCTCCGGCGCCGGAAGATGAAGATGAAGAAGAAGGGGAAATGCTGACCGTTGAACGCGAATGGGTCGAAGTGGAAGAACGAGAAGCGCCTATGGTCGCTTTACCGGCCGGCGCCAATTTGGAAGAGCTGGTGCAAGTTTTGAACTTGGTTGGGACAAACCCGCAGGATATTGCCACTATTTTAATAGCTATTCACCAGGCCGGCGCTCTCCATGGGGTGTTGGAGATTCAGTAAGGTAAATCAGGTGGTAAAGGTTTTTTTAAGGAGATGAGGACTATGGAAATTACCCGGGCGGCAGAACTGTTGAGTTTTCAACCTTCGAAACAAAATTCCCGTGCCGAGTTGCAGGAAAAAACCCGTGAGTTTGAAGCGGTTCTTATTGAAAAAATGCTCAGTTCGATGCAACCGAAAAACAGTCTTTTCGGGTCGGGATTCCAAGGAGATTTTTATCAGAGTTTGTTTATTCAGGAAATAGCGAAAAAAATAGCGGAAAAGCCCGGATTGGGGTTGGGGGATAATATTTACCGCACTCTACAGGGGCAGCAGGAGGTACGGCGCTTGTCTCCTGGGGAAGACGGCTTCCGTCTCTAAGGTTCGTCTCACGACCGAACCGGGCAAATGACTTACGGGACCTCCGTGTCCCGGAAGTCAACTCGCCGCGTCGTGCGGCTCGGCCCGGTTAGGACGCTCGACTCTCCAAGAGCCGGAGGCCGTCTTTCCGAAGTCGCGGCGCGCCGTACCTCCTGCTGCACTGAGGGAAAACGAGGTACGGCGCTTGTCTCCTGGGGAAGACGGCTTCCGTCTCTAAGGTTCGTCTCACGACCGAACCGGGCAAATGACTTACGGGACTTCCATGTCCCGGAAGTCAACTCGCCGCGTCGTGCGGCTCGGCCCGGTTCGGCCGCTCGACTTTCCGAGAAGCCGGAGCCGTCTTTCCGAAGTCGCGGCGCGCCGTACCTCCTGCTGCACTGAGGGAAAACGAGGTACGGCACTTGTCTCCTGGGGAAGACGGCTTCCGTCTCTAAGGTTCGTCTCACGACCGAACCAAGAAAAAAACAACTTAATAGGAGGGAAAAACGGGAACATAAAGAATATAGATCACGTTATTGAATTAAGAACCTGGATCAATAATCTTTCCGTTTTGTTCCGGATTGTGGACCACGCCGGAGCGCCGGGTGAACGAGACGGTAAAGTTTGCGTCCTAAAAAATAAAGGGGGAATTGTTTTGAAAAGATCCAGAGAAAAAAGAGATGTTCCCGGAGAAAATTTACCTTTAATTTCTCGGTTGTATAATCTTCTTTTCGCCGAGGATGTATACAAGAGAATGAAAGGGTTTCTCCTTTGGGGTTTGGTTATTTTTGCCGTGGTTTGGGCTTTAAGCTTTTTCTTTTTACCGGAAGGCGCTTTAAAAAATACTCTTCTGGTGGACAAACTCTTTGGCATCAAGGGAACCACCGGGTTTGGTGAGTGGGGCGTTGAAAAACTGGGAGAGACGTTTAATATTTTTAAGTGGGAGTTCGATTCCGAGACGGTCTTTAACACTTGGGGTAATGTTTTTTTGGTGACAGTAAAGAATTTCCTTCATCACCTGGCGATGGTGGTTCTTTTCATCTTTTTGCTTAACCGTTTCCGGATTCGACGGTTTCCCCTGGGGTATTTCTATTTTCTGATTTACACTATTCTCATTGCCATTGTTGTGGGTACGAATTCTTATGCTTATCCACCGCAGTGGGGCGCCACCCTTGGTGCGCTGGGTACTTTTCTCCGGTTTGGAATTTTTGAATGGTTTGCCTACGGCCTGTTGGCAATCTCCACTTTGAAGTGGACTTGGTTGAAAGCGGATTCGCTTTTGACCGGGCGGTGGGAAAAGACCGGGCGGTTCTGGTCCCGGCCTCTTTTGGTTCCGGACGAAAGAGATATTTTAATTTTCGGGTTTCTTTTCTTGCTGGCCGCCAATTTTGCCGAAGCGCGTTTAATCGTATTCTACGGTTATCACTTGCTCTAAAGTGGGGAAGAACAAAAGTGTGGCGCTTTCGGAGTGAAAAATATGAGCGAGCACTATTTTACCGGCGAACCCGCTTCCCGGTTTAAACTCGCCTCTTTCACCACCCGCCTGCGGGGCCGGGAATTTATATTTTGGACCGGCGCCGGTGTTTTTTCCCGGGAACGGGTGGATCCCGGGACCAGGCTCCTCGTGGAGAATTTAGTTTTTTCCGGCGCACAGGCGCCCCTGGATCTAGGCTGCGGGTATGGTGTAATCGGTCTGGTAATCGCCGGGGAGTTACCTGAAGCCCGTGTATGCCTGAGCGACCCCAACAAGCGCGCGGTCGGGTTGGCTGAAAAGAATGCTGCCGGTAATGGAATAACCAATGTTTGTATTAAAGAAGGATTAGGGTTTACCCCCTGGACGTCCCGGAGATTTGATTTGATTGCCTGTAATCCACCCCTTCGGGTCGGCAAGAAGCCGGTGCTTGACTTGTTTCAACAGGCCGCCGGGCGGCTGTTGGCCGGAGGGAGCCTGTGGACAGTTATCCGGACCGCTCAAGGGGCTAAAAGTTATATCCGGGAACTGGAAGGAATTTTCCACAGAGTACAGGTGGTGGAGGTGAAAAGCGGCTACCGGGTAATCAGGGCCGTGAAAAAAGAAGGGTAAAAATTTTTTCGGCGGTGAAAATAAAACAAACCCTTGGCTCCCGCAGGTCACTTTTGGGGAGTTTTAACCGGTCCGGGAGACGGGAGGGTAGGCGGGAAAGGAGATTTTTTTGCCGGAAGTCAAAAAAACCATAACCAGGCTGCCGCAGTTGGTGGCCGGCCTGGCCCCCAAAGACCGTGCGCTTTTTTCCAGAATTTTTGCGGTAACGACGGTCACCGGAGAAGTTGTTCCCCCGCCGGAGATGAATGAATGGCTGGTCAAGGTTTTCGGCTCCCCGGAACGGGTAAAAAAACAGGAAATTACCAGGATCACCAATTTGGTGACCCTGGAAGGCGCTTTGTTTAACCGGCTTCGGGCTGAACGCCCGGTGGAAGCCGGGCCGGCCGGGCCGGTACAGGAAAAGATCGTTCAGGCTGCCGGCGGCCCGTTTTGTCTTCCGGAAACACAAACACCGGCCGACACTTTTGGCCGGATTCGCGGGAAACATTGTATAACAGCCGGTAATGTCGCCAAGTATGACGGGTATCACGGATTGATTATTTTTGACGAACACAACCCGTTCGCAGTTTCCCGGGAAGCGGTGATCGACGCTTTCGTCACCGCCCGGAAGTGGGCGCAACGGGTGCACAGGCAAGATCCGGCGGCGCGGTATTTCTTTTTTCTCTGGAATTGCCTTTGGAAAAGCGGCGCTTCTATTCTTCACAGTCACGCCCAGATGACCATGACCAGAGAGATGCATTATCCCAAAGTGGAAGCCCTGCGGCGGGCCATGGCGACGTACAGAAAAAAATACCAAGCCGAATATTTTGATGATCTTTTCCGTGTGCATGAGGCGCTGGGTCTGGGCTGGGAATGGAACGGGGTCAAGGGTTTTATTTACTTGACGCCCATCAAGGAGAAAGAAGTTTTTCTTTTGGCCGAAGAACCGGGTAGGCCGCTTTATGAAGCAGCCGGTATTCTTCTGGAAAAATACCGGGCGATGTCCTGCCGGAGTTTTAATCTGGCCCTTCTTCTTCCTCCTTTGGAAACAACCGAAGAAGACTGGAGCGGGTTTCCAGCCTTGGTGCGGTTGGTCGACAGGGGAGACCCGACTGTTCAGACTTCCGATATTGGGGCCATGGAGCTTTATGCCGCCGCCGTAATTACTTCTGATCCCTTTCGGGTGGCGGAACGTCTTAAGGAAGATTATGTCAATTGATACGCCTATTGACCGGAGACGGTTTTTTTTGTTATAATAAATAAGTTCGTAGTATCTATATAGCATATAAGAACCGGTATCCCGGCTGCCGGGAGGACCGAGGAATAAAGGAGGTAAGAGGCAGTTGAACACCTATATGGCCAAACCGGAAGAGATCGAGGAAAAATGGTATGTGGTGGATGCCGGGGGAAAAACTCTGGGTAGACTGGCCGGTGAAGTGGCGAAGATTCTTCGCGGCAAGCATAAACCATCTTTCACTCCCAATGTTGACGGTGGAGATTACGTTATAGTCATCAATGCGGAGAAGCTGGTCCTTACCGGGAAAAAATTGCAACAAAAAACCCACATAACCCATTCCGGGTATCCCGGGGGGATAAAAATCACTCCGTACCGGCTTTTGATGCAGAAAAAACCCGAATTGATCTTTAAAGAGGCAGTGCGGGGAATGCTCCCGCGTAACCGGTTGGGGAGAAGAATGATTAAGAAATTGAAAGTATACCGGGGAAATGAACATCCTCATGCCGCGCAACAACCGGAAAAATTGGCAATTGAGGTTTAAAATGAAGGGAGGGGAAAACTTTTGCCGGAAGTAGCGGGAAAGAAAAAGAAGGGCTATTATGGCACGGGAAGAAGAAAGACCGCTGTGGCCAAGGTCTGGTTGATTCCCGGTAAGGGTAAAGTTTTGGTTAATGATTTAGATGCCGGTGATTTTTTTGGCCGTAAGGTTTTGGAAGTTTTAGTACGGCAACCTTTGGAGAAAACGGGTACCGGCGGGAAATATGACGTCATTGCCCAGGTTAAAGGCGGAGGCCCGAGCGGCCAAGCGGGAGCGGTCAGGCACGGTATTTCACGTGCTTTATTACAGGTGGATACAGAATTACGGCCGGTTTTGAAAAAGGCGGGTTTTCTGACCAGGGATCCACGGGTCAAAGAACGCCGTAAGTACGGGCTGAAAAAAGCGCGAAAAGCTCCACAATTTTCCAAACGTTAATCCTTTATTTCTACACGACTCGGAAGAGTCGTGTTTTTATTGGTGGAATTTAGCGAAAATTTTTGCCCGGTCGGCAAATTTTATTTCCCGGACGATCCATTCCCGCATTTCCTGTCCTTCCGGTGTGGACTGGGGACAGGAAAGAAAATCAAGTTTAACCCCCAGTTTCTTGCTGATTTCGAAGGCCAGGACAGGCCAGATTACCCCGATATCGGCGATTACCGGGATACTGCCGGGGAGACGGCTGAAACCGGACATTTCCATGCGGAAGGGAATACCGGTTACCTTGGTCTTGGGCAGGCCTTTGGCGATCGCCTTCTGGACTGTGCGTGATTCCCGCTCTTTTTTCCACGCCAGTTCCAGTTGAGGGTCCAGGTCGATCCGGACCAAAGTCTTTTCGGACAGGGAGTACGTGAAAAATCCCTCCCAATCCGCCCAGACCCCGTGACCGGTATAGGTTTCAAAGGGGCCGTCGTGAATTTCCTGGGTCAGAGCGACTGCGGATTCGATAATTACCGTAGCCGAAGCGAGGAGTCTGGCAATACGTGTGGTCCTTTCGGTTATGGTCAGAGAGTCTCCGATCGCCAAACCAACCGCGCCGCCGCCTATTAACTGCGGAACGGTTACCAGCACCGGAACGTTATTCCGGTAGCCCGCGCCCAGGATGGTCAGGGGATCGGCGCCGGCGCCGGCGATTGTTTCAAAGGGAAGGCCGTTCGCCCGGGCCAGGATTTCGATTTCGCGGCTGAGTTTTTCTGTCCGGAGACCCAGGGGATAAGCCATGTTTCCGGCTGCTTTGATAATGGTTGTTCCTTTTTCCTCTAAAATACGGCGCCACAAAGGCCGGTCTATAAGCAATTCTTTTTCCAATGTCTGCAGCTCATCTTCAGTCATGAGCGAGGCTTCCACCAGGCGGTCGAGAGGAAGCTTTTCCACAGGGAAGCCCAGACGGGTCCCGTCAACCCGGTGGGTTTTTTCCAACGCGCCGGCAAGTTCGTGGTTGACTACAGCCGACGAGGTGGTCACTCCGTCAATGATTCCTTTCCGGATTAGCTCGGCGATGAGAGTGGTTACGCCTTCATGAATATTTGGGCCGCTGCCGGTAACCACCACTATTTTCCCCCCGTTTTCCTTGGCGGTGACCACCCGTTTCACCACCAAATCCACTTTTTCCCGGAGTTCGGGAGAAAGTCCCCGGTATAATTCAGTGACCAAGCGTTCTTTATTCTTCAAAGCTATCACCTTCCAGTAATTCTTGGACCAGTTTTAAGTTGCGGCGGGAAGGACCCTGTTGGGTCTGGAGTAACTTTTGCGCGGCCGTTCCGGTTTTTTGCCGGCGGTTTTTTGCTGTCAGCAGCGCAATGGTTTTTTCCGCCAAATCGGCGGCGTTTTTAACTTCAATACCCGCGCCCACTTTTTCCAGAAATTTTTTGGCGTCCGCAAAGTCCTCCATTGAAGGGCCGTAAAGCACGACCTTTCCCCAGGCCGCCGGCTCCAGAGGGTTTTGCCCGCCCAAAGGAACCAGGCTGCCGCCGCAAAAAACCAGACTGGCCAGAGAGTACACTTGAAAAAGTTCGCCAAGAGTGTCCAGGATTAGGACCGACTCTGAGGTGATTGTTTTTTCGGCGGCCGGTTGTTCCGTTCGCCGCCTAGGCTTAAAACCGTGATTCCGGACGATATGGGCAATTTCTGCGGCGCGTTGCGGGTGACGGGGGGCAATAAGCAAAAAAAGCTCAGGCAGGCGTTTTTTGATTTCTTTAAAAGCGGTGAGGATAATTTCTTCTTCTCCTTCCCGGGTGCTTCCGGCTACCAACAGTTTTTCGTTTCCGGAAAGATGAAGGCTTTTGGCTGTATTCTCCCGGATTCCCGGGTCTGTTTCCCTGTAGAGGGAATCAAATTTGATATTCCCGTTGACTTGGATTTTTTCCGGAGCGGCTCCCAGGGCGGCGATCCGGTTCGCGTCTTCCGGCTGGATCATGCTTAAAGCGTCATAACAGGCGAGAACCCGGCGGAAAAAGCCTTTGAATTTGTAGTAAGTTTTGAAGGTGCGGGGAGAAAGCCGCCCGTTGACCATTAATACGCGGGCGCCGCAGCGCCGGGCGTAGTAAAGGAGATTCGGCCAAATTTCTGTTTCCACAGTGATGAAAAGATGCGGCCGGATAAGATTTACCGCCTGCCGGGCGGAAAAAAAGAGGTCAAAGGGAGATAAAAAATGGCTGTCTGCCGCCGGTATCCGGCGCCGGGCGGTGGCAAGTCCGGAAAGGGTCATGGTGGAAATCCCAATCCAGGCTTTGGGATAGGTTTTTCTAAGCAGACTCGTGAAAGCAACGACAGCATTGACTTCTCCCACCGAAGCAGCGTGTAGCCAGATGCGCCTGGTTTTTTTCCCGGGAACAGGAAAGCAGGCCGGGGGATAAAAACCCAGGCGGTGACGGAGAAAGGTGATATTTTCCGTGGAACGCTTTTTAAACAGAAAAAAAAGGATTAAAAAAGGGGCCGCCAGGCATAAAAGCAGATTGTAAAAAGGATACATATTTTATGGCTCCTCTAAAAATCTTGGCATCAGCATTTCCTGCCGGTTGTAAAATACCTGTCCTAGGATTCGACATTGTGAGGGATTTACCTTTTTGCCGGTGAAAATTAATTAGTGATTGGGCTGAAAATAATTGCGTGTGAAGGTGGTATGTGGTACACTAATCCATGAGACCGTTGCTAGAAGGCGGCTGAGATCATATTGGTATGACAATTCGACCTTTTGGATAAGAAATGTGCCGGTTATGATGAAAGATTATTCCGGCAAAACCATTGCCAAAATAAATTTGTGTGTATAGTGAGATTTAAGAAGGTGTAAGTTGTGCAGGACGGTTTTAAACCAATCAGAAACCTAAAAATTTACCGGCAAGTTATTGAACAGATAAAAGAAATGATTTATAGAGGGCAGCTCAAAAAGGGTGATCGACTGCCTTCGGAGCGGGACTTAAGAGAACAA
>Ga0209075_1001674_pt1 | contig 20666 bp, 14 predicted proteins | sample Stecom2011_FD_187523 | JGI IMG/M metagenome (GOLD analysis project Ga0209075, IMG submission 187523) | Agricultural soil microbial communities from Utah to study Nitrogen management - Steer compost 2011 (SPAdes) (version 2) | ecosystem: Environmental > Terrestrial > Soil > Agricultural land...
AAAGGCTTCGCTGAACTTACCGAGATCATGGAGAGAGAGCCAGAAAGCCGCCCAATTGAGCCAAACCTCCTGGCTACATCTCAGCACGTTACAGAAATATGAAGTGAGCTCTTTATGAAGAGAGAGGTACTCGAAACCTACTGCCGCCACGTCCAGGCAATGATAGTGAAGCAAATGCCACTGCGGCCCTTCGTTGCTAGAAGGCCTGGCCTTACCCCAGTATTTTTGTAGAGCAGCATATGTCTGTACTGATTCCTTCATCTTCCGACCTTCAAGGATGAACCACTCTCGCTCACCAAAATCCATTACAAAAAGTACGCCTTTTTAAGGCTAGCCGATAATTCAAAATTCGCTATCGCATCTCCTTCAAATTTATGTCGCCAATCACGACACGTCTATACTGTATACATTAACATGTCGATTAATCATGCAGACGTTGCTGTTTTGGAGACCATTGGTGAAACGAGAAAACACTTGGCCACTGCGGTGGGATCTTCTATTGCGCTACCGGCTGATTGAAATTATTGCCTTGTGGGAAGGCAGACTGACCACGAACCATCTCTGTACTGCGTTTGGCATAGGCCGCCAGCAGGCTTCCGCAGACATCAACACCTATTTACGCACCATTGGCGCCGGCAACCTGGAATATGATCGTGCCCTAAAAGGCTACATACCCAGCGCCTCGTTCAAACCGGTGGTCACCAGCGGAGTCGCCGACGAATACCTGCATGCCCTGGCCCACAACAACGAGCTGAGCCACACCTTCGAGTCGCTTCAGTTGGAAACTCCCAACACGGAAGTGCTGCGGCTTCCAATCCGGGATGTACAGCCAGACGTGGTGCGCCCGTTGGTTCAGGCGGCCCGGGCGGGCAAGCGGTTGGAGGTGGAGTATGCCTCTTTGGAAAACCCTCGCCCTGAGCCACGGGTTATCGCGCCTCACACCCTCGTCTTCACCGGGTTGCGTTGGCACGTGCGGGCCTGGTGTGAACGTAATGGGGATTATCGGGATTTTGTGCTGAGTCGCTTCCGGGGAGTGCCCGATATCATCAACGATACGTCCAAGCACGGGGCAGATGGAGACAGACTCTGGAACGAGCGGGTTACGGTACGGATCAAGCCGGATTCGCGGTTAACCGCCGACCAACGCCGAGTAATCGCCCGGGACTACGGCATGGTTCGCCAGGTATTGCGCCTGGAGACGCGGGCGGCCTTGGTGAAATACCTGCTAGACCTGTTACGGCTGGATCCCAAGGTGCTGGATCCGGATCCAAAGGCCCAGCAGGTGGTGATCGACAACCTGGACGACCTCAAACCCTGGCTCTTCTAAGCCCAGGGATCAGTGCGAGTGGCCGCCGTGGGGGCTGGTTACCCGTTGTTCGTAGCGGTCAATGTCCATATCTTCATAGGACACCGGGTCATCAATGGGCTCGATGTGGGTGATCACGCTGGAACCCGGCAGGCGGGCGTGGATAATTTCCTCCAGTTCGTGGGCCAGGTCGTGGCCCTTTTTCACCGTCCACTCCCCCGGCACCAGCACGTGCATGGAGACGAAGCGCCGGGAAGCCGCGCGGCGGGTGCGCAGAGCGTGAAAGTCCACCTCTGGATGCAGGGCCTGGAAGTCTTTCATCAGTTTCAGCACCAGGGCCTGCTCTTCCTGGGGCAGGGAGGCGTCCATCAAGCCGGACACCGAAGCGCCAAACAGGCGAAAGCCCACCCACAGGATATTTGCCGCCACCGCCAGGGCAATGAGCGGGTCCAGGATCAGCCAGCCGGTCCAGGCCACCAGGGCCACTCCCAGCACCACGCCGATGGAGGTCCAGACATCCGTGAGCAGGTGGTGGCCGTCCGCCTGCAAGGTGATGGAGTCATACTTGCGCCCAACCTGGAGCAAAATCCAGGCAACCAGGCCATTGATCAGAGAGGCGATCACCGATAGGACCAGCCCCAGGCCAATCTCATCCAAAGGCTGCGGGTTCAGGATACGGTCGATTGCAGCATAGCCAATGCTAAGTGCCGCCAGCACAATCAGGGCGCCTTCCGCGCCGCTGGAAAAGTATTCCGCCTTGGAGTGGCCATATTGGTGGGAATCGTCGGCCGGGCGGGCGGCAACCGTCAGTACCCACAGGGCCATCACCCCGGCGGCCAAGTTAACCAGAGACTCGATGGCATCCGACAGCAACCCCACCGAACCGGTATACCAGTAGGCTCCCGCTTTCAGGACAATGGTGGCAATGGCCGCTGCAATGGAAAGCCAGGCATAGCGAATCAGCTTCTTACGGTTGTAGCTTTCGGGCTGCGGCGCCGCGGACGGAGATACGGACATCTAAATCTACCTGACAAAGAAGGGGTGGAGCCGGCTGCGTCCTGGCCTGTGTCGTCAGTTCCATGAGTCAGTTGCGGCCAGCCGGGCCAATGCTAGTGGAGCAGTCGTACAATCCGCGACAGCCTAACCAAAAGCAAACATTACCTTACAAGCAAATGTGAGCCATTCGGAGTTTCCCCGGTTGCTCATTTCATGGTTTCGGGCTGTAATACGGCTCATGATTTGCAACCAGCTTCACATGATAGCCCTTATTACCCGTCTCTCAACCACCCTTTACGCGCCAGATGCCGCACAATCCTGGAGGTTTCGCCCATGAAGCCTTTGATTTCCGGGCTGTTGCTAAGTGCTGCCTGTCTGACGCTGGCAGGTTGTGCCCTGACGGAAGTGGTCGCGCCGCCCCCGCCGGCCAGCCCTGCCCTGCCGCCCCAGGCCCAGGCTTTTCTGAACCAGCCCATTCCCCAGTGCGCGGCCCCGGTGATCCGTACCCAGGCTGCCATCAACCAGCAAAAGAAGGCGATCAAGGCCCACCATGCCCAACTGGAAAGCCTGCGCGAGGCGGAGCTGACCCGTTGGGATCGGCGCCGTGCCTATCTGGAAGACGAGCTGGAGTTCTATAAAAGGGAAGTACGCCGCACCGGTGGCAGTTGGGAGCTGACCAAAACCACCGAAGAGCCCCGGCCACTGAAGCTCTCTACCACGGGCAACTTTACCGAGCAGGTCAAGAAGCAGCAGGAGCGGGAATACAACGAACGCCAATACCGCCGTTTCTACCGGGCGCTGCAACGGGGTGAAGCCAAGCATGAACGTTTACTCGGGCTCTATCAGGAGCGCCAAGAAGCCCTGGAGCAAGCATTGGCCGCCTGCACCGAACTCAGCCTGGCCTTAAAGAAAGCGAAAGAAGACGAAGCACTGCACCGCAATACCCGGGCCATCGAAGGCTTTGGCCGCAGCGATATCCAGGTTGTGGAGGTCCAGCCCCAACCCGAAGCCCTGGAGCAGACCACAGCCGAGCCCCTGCCCCTAAGCGCCTCGCCCCAAGCCAGGCTGCCAGCCCGGGAAGCTGGCGAGCCCTTGCAGGAGCCTGCCGCCGCCCAGGATGAACAGGCCCGGGCAGAAACCGAACTTCCGGAAGAAAGCGAGACCCTGGAAGACTATGCGGAAGCCATGGATGAACTGCTCCGCCAGGCCCTCCAGGAGCCCGCCCCCCTCGTCGCCCGGCCCTGACCGTAAGCGCCGCCGGGCCGGCGCAGACCTCAGTGCTTGCTGAGCTGGCCCAGCTAGATTGGCTGCCCAAACCCAGCGCGTTGAATACATCAATCGCTCAATACACTGTTCCATAGGGCTTTATTCGCTGTCAGAAAAAACGGGGCATTAAAAATGCCAATCCCGGCCCGAGAAAAGTTCGAATTTCAGTTCGGTTTGGGGTTTCTGCTATGCTTTTGCGTCCTTCTTGCGCCCCCTATTTTTGACTGTTAAGAGAACGCCTGTGTCGATTTTTCTGCAACTGGCCTGGTTCTTCCGCCTGGAGTGGCGCCGCTATGGGATCGCGCTGACCACCTTGGCCCTGGTCGCCGGCCTGGTGATGATTCCCCCCAAACTCACCGGGCTGCTGGTGGATGCCATCGCCGAGCAACGCCTGACCGGCCGCCAGCTCTTCCTCTACTGCGGCAGCATCGTGCTGGTTGCCCTCGTGGTCTATGTGCTGCGGGTGGTGTGGCGGGTGTATCTCTACAGCGCTTCGTTCAACCTGGCGGCCCTGCTGCGCGCGCGGCTCTACCAGCACCTCAGCCAGCTCTCCCCCAGCTTTTATCACCGATACAAAACCGGCGACTTGATGGCCCGGGCCACCAACGACATCGAGGCCGTGCAGATGACGGCCGGCGAAGGGGTGTTGGCCCTGGTGGATGGCATGATGACCGGTGTGGTGGTGCTGGCCGTGATGCTGTTTACCATCTCCTGGCAATTGACCCTGGTCGCCCTGCTGCCCTGGCCGATTATGGCCTGGCTGATGTATGTCTATGGCAACCGGCTGCACCATGCCTTCCATGAGGCCCAGAACCAGTTCAGCCATCTCAATGACAAGGTCCAGGAAACCATTTCCGGGGTGCGGGTGGTGAAGTCGTTTGGACGGGAACAGGCCGAAACCCGGTCCTTTGAAACCGTCACCCGCCGCACGGCGGATGCCAACCTGGAAGTGGCCCGCACCGACAGCCTCTATGACCCCACCATCAGCCTGACGGTCGGGGCCTCCTACCTCCTGAGCATTGGCTTTGGAGCCTGGCTGGTGGTGCAGGAGCGCCTCACCCTGGGCCAGCTCACCAGCTTTACCATGTACCTGGGCTTTTTGATCTGGCCCATGTTCGCCTTTGGCTGGACGCTGAACCTGGTGGAACGGGGCCGGGCCGCCTACCGACGCATTGATGAGCTCCTGCAGACCCGGGATGACATTAAGGATGAGGGTGTAGACCGCACCCTGGGCCGGGCCGAAATTCGCATCGACATCCAGCAGTTTTGCTATACAGGCAGCGCCCAGCCCGCCTTGGAGGACATCCACCTGCAAGTTCCCGCCGGCACCACTTTGGGTCTGGTGGGACATACCGGCAGCGGCAAGAGTACCCTGATCAACCTGCTGCTGCGTCTCTATGACGGCAAGGGCGTCGACATTGCCTTGAATGGCGACAATATCCGTAGCTTTTCCTTGGACTCTCTGCGGCGCAACATCGCCTTTGTGCCCCAGGACCCGCTGCTGTTTTCCGCCACCATTGCCGAAAACATTGCCTTGGGCAAACCAGACGCCCGCCAGGAAGAAATCGAGCAGGCGGCGCGCCTGGCCCATATCCATGAAGACATCCTGCGCTTTCCCGACGGCTACGACACTATAGTGGGCGAGCGGGGCGTGACCCTGTCGGGGGGCCAGAAGCAGCGTATTTCTATTGCCCGGGCCCTGCTGCTGGATGCGCCGATCCTGATCCTCGACGACGCCCTGTCAGCGGTGGACATGGAAACCGAACGGCAGATTCTGGGGCACCTGCGCCAGGCACGGGTCGGGCGCACCACAGTGATTGTGTGCCACCGCCTCAGTGCGGTGGAAGACGCCGAACAGATCGCCGTGTTGTCCCACGGCCATTTGGCGGAGCTGGGCCAACACCAGCAACTGCAGTCCCAGGGGGGCTGGTACGCACGCATGGTGGAATATCAAAAGCTGGAGCAAGCCGTTCATGAAGGCCGTTAATTCATCGACCAGCCCGTCCACCGCCAGCTCATCCGCCGCGCGCCGCCGGGTGCTGGCCCGCCTGCTGGGCTACGGCTGGCGCTACCAAAGCCTGTGGTGGAAGGCGCTCATCCTGTTGCTGATCGCTACTGCGGCCGATGTCAGCGGCCCCATCCTGATCAAAGTCTTCATCGACGACTACCTGACGCCCCAACAGTTTCCCGCTACGACGCTGGGCCTGCTGGCCGGCGGCTATATCCTGCTGTACCTGATCAACGCCCTGACCAGCTACCGCCAGAACCTGCTGTTCAGCGAGATCGCCCTGCGGGTGATCGAGAGCTTGCGCAACGACCTCTTCCACCATGTGCTGCGCCTGCCGGTGAGCTTCTTTGACCGTACCCCCACCGGCAACCTGATCTCGCGCATTACCAACGACACCGAGACCATCAAGGACCTATACGTCAATGTGATTTCCAAGGTGATCCAAAACGGCATCATGATCCTGGGCATCTTCATCGCCATGGCGGTGCTGGATGTGCGATTGATGCTGATCTGCCTGATCCTGGTGCCCTTGGCGGTGACCGCCATGCTGGTCTACCAGCGCCTGAGCGCGCCCCTGTTCCATCGCGCCCGCAGCCTGCTTGGGGACATTAACGGCCAGCTCAACGAATCCCTGCAGGGTATGGCGCTGATCCAGATCATGAACCAGCAAAAGCGCTTCGTGCAGCGCTTTGAAAACACCGTGCGCGACCATTACCGGGCCCGGGTGGCCAGTGTGAAGCTAGACGGGTTGATGTTGCGGGCCCTGGTGGATCTGCTCAACGTGCTGACCCTGGCGGGTATCCTGCTGTTGTTTGGCATCCGCTCACTGGACTCTGCGGCTGAAGTGGTGGAGATCGGCGTGATCTACGCCTTTATCAACTATCTGGCCCGCTTTGCCGAGCCCCTGATCGAGATGACCCAGCGGCTGAACCTGCTGCAACAGGCCCTGGTGTCCGGGGAACGGGTGTTCACCCTGATGGAGCAACCCCTGGAGAGCTACCCGAAAGACAGGGCCATTCATTTGGAGCGGGGCGAGGTCCATTTCGAGCAGGTGCGCTTCAGCTATGACGGCAAACAGGAAGTGCTCAAGGGCATTGATCTCCATATCCGCCCGGGCCAGTTCCAGGCGGTGGTGGGCCATACCGGTAGCGGCAAGAGCACCCTGATCAACTTGCTGATGCGCTTCTACCCCCTCTCCCAGGGAATGATCCGTATCGATGGCATTCCCCTGCCAGAGATTCCTGCCGACCGGCTACGCCACCATATCGGCATCGTGCAACAGGATGCCTTTATCTTCAGCGGCACCATCGCCGACAACATCGCCATGGGCGCGCCCCTCACCCAAGCCGAAATAGAAGACGCCGCCCGCCAGGCCAACCTCCATGACTATATCCTGGGCTTGCCCCAGGCCTATCAGACGGAGCTGGACGAGCGGGGCAGCAATCTATCCACCGGCCAGCGCCAGCTGCTGTCCCTGGCCCGGACCTTGGCGCGCAAGCCCTGCATCCTGATCCTGGACGAGGCCACCGCCAATATCGACAGTGAAACCGAGTCCCATATCATGACCAGCCTGCGCAAATTGCGGGGCAAGGTCACCATCCTGGCCATTGCCCACCGGCTGTCCACCATTACCGATGCGGACAACATCCTGGTGCTGTATCGGGGGGAGATCGCCCAGCAGGGTACTCACCAGCAACTGCTCCAAACCGACGGCCTCTACCGGCATATCTATCAATTGCAGGAGCAGAAAGGACTGGAGACGGGCGAGTTGCAAGCCTAGCCTTCCTATAGCAGGGAGACAGAATGGATACCTAGAGGCAGGCTGCGGTCTGTCCCGGGCGGACAGCTTGGCCCGCCTCCCTTTTAGTACGGCTTTCTGGTTAGTTCTCTTCGCCCAGGTGTTCGGTGTGCTCCTCAAAGTTTTCGCCCACGTTTTCGGCGGCCTCATCCACCTGTTCGCCGGCGCGCTCCATGGGGCCTTCCTGCTCACAGCCCGCCAGGGCAAAAAGACACACCAGGGGCAGGGCCTTCAGTAGATTGCTGTTCATTGTAGTTCTCCTCATTCCTTGGGTAGATATCGTTCCTTGGTTGTATCCCTGCGAAAGACAAGCGCCCGAACATAAGCCTTGGCTAACGTCATAGCACGGGATGATCCTCATGATTAAAGAGTTTTCATGTTAGCGAGACAACAAGCCCAGCCAGCCTATAACAAACAAGGCCGGGTTCCTTGTGTTCCCCGCGCCGTCAGTGTTGGCTAAACAGAGAGTGATTGCGCTGACAGCTCCAGGGCTGGTCAGCTGGACAGTCAAAGGATCAAGGAACCCCAATGAGCCAACCCCCCAATGCCCTTCCCCTGCGGCTTCCCCACCAGACCCACACCCAAGAGGGAAAGGAACGACGTGTCGGCGTAGAGATCGAACTTTCAGGCCTCAGTTACCAGGAGTTGATTCAGGTCGTCAGCCTGTTTTTCGGCGCACCGGCCCGGGAAAAGGCTCGCTACGAACAGATCATTCCCACCGAGCTAGGCGACTTTTGCATTGAACTGGATGCCGATCCCATCAAGCATCTGGAGCTGCAGGGAGGCGACCTGCCCCAGCCCTTGGCCTTTTTGTCGGAGAAAACCGGGGAACTCATTGATGCGGCAGCGGAGCAAATTGTACCGCTGGAAGTGATTTGCCCGCCCATTGCCCTTTCCCAACTGCCCATTATTGAGGCTTTGTGCATCCAGTTGAGAGAGTCCGGCGCCCTCGGCAGCCGCCACTCCTTCTGGTACGCCTTTGGCCTGCAGCTGAATCCGGAGTTGCCGGCTTTGGACGCTGCCACCATCCTCGACTACCTGCGCGCCTTCGGCGGGCTCTATGCCTGGTTCAAGAGCCGCCGCCAGTTGGATATCAGCCGCAAGTTCACCACCTATATCGACCCTTACCCCGGCGAGTACCTGGATTTGATCATGGCACCAGACTATCGGCCCGACCTGGAACAGCTCATGGCCGATTACCTGCGTTACAACCCCACCCGCAACCGGGCCCTGGACTTGATGCCCCTGTTCCTGCACCTGCGCCCTGAGCAACTGCGGGCCAGCATTAGCGATCCACGCATCAAGGCCCGGCCCACCCTCCATGTGCGCCTGCCCGATTGCGACATCGACAATCCCCACTGGCATTTCGCCCAGCTGTGGAACGACTGGGTTCAAATCGAGGATCTGGCAACGGATCGCGACCGCCTGGCCCAAATGTGCGCAGCCTACCAAGAACGCCACCGGTTTCGGGTAGAGAACCTGTTTCATGACTGGCTGGAAGACAGCCAGGCCTATTTGCCCCACCCTTCCGAAACCGAAGCCCTGGTGCCCTGAAACATCTGCATTGAAAGTAGCTAAGCTTTTAAACAGCCATAAAAAATGCCCCACAAGGGGGCAAACGAGCGTACGAGGTAAGTTCGCCTAATGAGACGAGAGTGCCATCCTGGCAAAGGCCTGCAGCACTCAGGCCAGTTGAAGCGGTACCTCCCAGGAAGACTGCACACACAGGACCAACTTGCTCCCTGCCCCATGGGGTGATGGGTACCGGCTTCGCCGCCTGAGCGGACGGCACCATGACCTTTGCATAGGCCGTGCCAGGCACTTACTCAATCTACAGCCCTTTGATTACACTAATATTTCACGAATCGAGCCGGATCGGCGGCAGGTGCTTCATGCACCACCGGCAAGCACGGGGCCACTTTGAGGTGCATTGGAACAACAAGGACCAGAAGGGAAGGAGCAGGCTTCAAACAAAACGGGCAGCCTTGGGCTGCCCGTTTGAACTCCTGAAAAGAGCCGCGGATTACTCCTGGGGCTGGACTTTCAGCAGCTCCACTTCAAAAATCAACGTCTGGTTAGGCTCGATAACCGGATTGCCCGCCTTGCCATAGGCCAGCTCTGAGGGGATATAGAGTTCCCACTTCGAGCCTTCCTTCATCAGCTGCAGGCCTTCGGTCCAGCCGGGAATGACGCCCTTGAGGGGGAAGGTGAGCGGCTCGCCACGCTCAACCGAGCTGTCGAAGACGGTGCCGTCGATCAGTTTGCCGGTGTAATGCACCGTTACCGAATCATCAGCGGTCGGGCGCTTGCCCTTGCCTTCTGTAATCACCTTGTATTGCAGGCCGCTGTCGGTCTGCTTCACGCCCTTGTTCTTCAGGTTCTTCTTGAGGAACTCCTCGCCGGCCTTCTGATTCTCGGCGGCCAGTTGCTCCCGCTCTTTCATAAACTGCTCACGCTGGGCGGCCTGGTAATCCATCAACACCTGATGGGCCTGTTCCTCGGTCAGCAGCGCCTCACCATCGGTGTAGCCGTCGCGGATGCCTTGTAGGAATTCGTTGACCTGAATATCGGGCATATCCGCCTGCAGCTGCTTGCCAAACACCAGTCCGAAGCTGTAGCTGGTCTTCTGCTCATCGGTTTCCAGTTTTTTCACCGGCTCAGCCAGCGCCAGGGGAGCGGCCAACGCAAGCGAAAATACTGCAATTACGGCTTTTTTCATTATTCGTCCTCGTGGATGGGAAGTCGTAGACTTACGTTATCTAGTTTTTACACAAGCCGCCACCCCATCCCAAGGATTTTTTCAGCTTTGTCCGAAGCATTTGCTTACAAGGCCAAATCCTGCCGGTACGGGTTTATGAGCTTGTCTCACTCCTTAGCCAGAAGCACCCGACCAGCCGAAAAACCGATGGCTGTCACTCAGGCGCTCCAGCTCGGCGGGCTCGGCGTCGGGGTGGTTGAGCGCCACCAGCTCCCGCAAAAGTTCCAGCAGCTCGGCCCGGGGCAACTTCAACCGGGGCACGGCCAGTGCCACATCCAGCAGGTTGTCCCAGGTCACCTGGGGAGTGGCGAGCAACCGGGCCTGGGAAACCGCCTCACGGGCCTGGAACAGCCACCACTGCTCACATTGCTCCGCCTTCAGCTCGGTTTCCTGCATCATGCGCCGCAGCCGGCGCTGGCCTTCCCGCTCTTTGGGCTGGGCACGGCGCAACTGACGCAGGGGCTGGATAATCTCCTGCTGCCAGACTTCCAGATTCCGCCACAAGGGGTGCTCTGGCAGGGTACGACGCCCCAGGGTGCCCAGCCAGCAGGCAAACAGCAGGCGGTTAACGTCCAGGCCGGCTTCATCCTGCAGGCGCAGACAGATTTCCTGGACCCGTTCCTCTTCGTAAAAAGCCAAGGAAAAGCGCCAAAACGGGTGGTTAAATGCATTGAGACTTTGGTCGGTCATACGGGACGATCCAGGAGTACGCCGGTCTCCGTATAAGACTCGGACTATCTCGTTTGGTCACGGCTCAGGTAGAATAGCCACCATGCTAACCCTTGAACATCTCAGTTTACAACGCGGCACTTCACAACTACTGACAGACGCATCCCTGACAATCCATGCCGGGCAACGGGTGGCATTGGTCGGCGCCAACGGTACCGGGAAGTCCTCCTTATTTGCCTTGATCCGCGGCGAGCTGCAGCCGGATAAGGGCGACTTGTTCCTGCCCGGCGGAATCCGCATCTCCCACATGGCCCAGGAGACACCTTCCTCGCCCCGTTCGGCCCTGGATTATGTGATCGACGGCGACCGGGAACTGCGGGCCGTACAGCAAGCGCTTGCTGAGGCAGAAGCAGCCGACGACCACCCGAAAATGGCGCAGCTCCACCAGCGCCTGGATGACCTGCACGGCTATACCGCCGAATCCCGTGCCGCCCAACTCTTACACGGCCTAGGGTTTGCCCAGGGGGAACTGAACCAGCCCGTGAGCAGCTTCTCCGGTGGCTGGCGTATCCGCCTTAACCTGGCCCAGGCATTGATGTGTCCGTCTGACCTGATGCTGTTGGACGAGCCCACCAACCACTTGGACCTGGACGCCATTGTCTGGCTGGAAGACTGGCTGCGCCAGTATCCGGGTACCTTGCTGCTGATCTCCCACGACCGGGATTTCATCGACCGGGTGGCGGATCATGTGGTGCATCTGGACCAGCAAAAACTCACCCTGTACCGGGGCAACTACAGCGCCTTTGAACGCCTCCGAGCGGAACGCCTGTCCCAGCAGCAGGCCCAGTACGCCAAGCAGCAACAGCGGGTGGCGGAAATCGAAAGCTTCGTACGCCGCTTCCGGGCCAAAGCCACCAAGGCCAAGCAGGCCCAAAGCCGGCTCAAGGAACTGGAGCGCATGGAGCTGATCGCGCCGGCCCATGTGGACTCATCGTTTAGCTTCACCATTCCCGAGTCCGACAAGATTTCCAACCCGTTGCTGGTTCTCAAGCAAGCGGACTTGGGCTATTCCGCCGACACCCCCATCCTGCGCCAGGTGTCTATCAACCTGCATCCAGGCAGCCGCTTTGGCTTGCTGGGGCCCAACGGGGCCGGCAAATCCACCCTGATCAAGGCCTTGGCGCAAGGCTCCACCCTGCTGTCAGGCCAGCGCACCCAAGGGGAACACCTGGCCATTGGCTACTTTGCCCAGCATCAGCTGGATGCCCTGGACCTGGAAGCGACCCCGCTTCTGCACCTGCAGCGCTTAAGCCCGCAGGAGTCGGAGCAGAGCCTGCGCAATTACCTGGGCAGTTTCGGGTTTCACGGGGACGAAGCCCTGAGCCCGGTGAAACGCTTCTCCGGGGGAGAAAAGGCCCGCCTGGCCCTGGCGATTATCGCCTGGCAAAAGCCTAACCTGCTGTTGCTGGACGAGCCCACCAACCACCTGGATTTGGAGATGCGCCAGGCGCTGACCATGGCCCTGCAGGCGTTCTCGGGGGCGGTACTGGTGGTGTCCCACGACCGTCACCTGCTCAAGAGCACGGTGGATGAGTTTCTGCTGGTGGCCGACGGCCAAGTCGTCCCCTTTGATGGGGATCTGGCCGACTACGAACGCTGGATGTCGGAGCAGCGACGCCAGACCAGCCAGGAAACAACAGCCGAGCAATCCAGGCCCAAAAGCGGTGAGTCAGCGGAAGACCGCAAGGCCCGGCGCCGGGCGGCGGCGGAAGCTCGCCAGCAGCTAAGCCCGCTCAAGAAAAAGCAACGGGACCTGGAGGCCCGCGTCGACCAGCTCCAAACCCAGCTCAAAGCCCTGGAAGCCGAGCTGGCCGACCCCGCCCTGTACGAGGCCGTCAACAAGCCACGGCTGACCGAACTGCTGCGTAACCAGTCCCAACAAGCCCAGGCTCTAGCGGAAAGTGAGGAGCAGTGGCTATTATTAACAGAAGAAATTGAGACACTGGAACAGGACTTGCTGGCTGAATAAGGGGCACAACCTCTTTTGAGTCAGCCTTCCTGTTAGTCCATAAACAATAAATACAATGCGGAACCGGATACTTTTTATCCGGGCGGCGCCAGGCCGCGAAAAGTCCCTTCGCTGGCTGAACCTGTCGCATCCGTGTAACCTAGCTGAACAAAATCAGCCAATTATGGGAGGTGCCACAAGCACTGTTCCATGACCATTTTGTCCATCCGATAAAATTTTGGGGAAGTTATGGCAAAACCATTATCTAAAATCGTATATACCAAAACCGACGAAGCACCCATGCTGGCAACCTACTCGTTGCTACCCATTATTAAGCGTTTCGTCTCCGCTGCCGACATTGAGGTCGTTACCAGCGATATCTCCCTGGCGGCGCGTATCCTGGCCACCTTCCCTGAAAATCTGCGAGAAGATCAACGGGTGCCTGACGCCCTGAAGGAGCTGGGCGAGCTGACCAAACAGCCCGATGCCAACATCATCAAGCTCCCGAACATCAGTGCTTCCATTCCCCAGCTCAAAGCTGCGATTGCCGAGCTGCAGTCCCAGGGCTATAACATTCCCGACTTTCCCGACTCCCCCAGCACCCCGGAAGAGCAGGAAATCCGCAACCGCTACTCCAAGGTTCTGGGCAGTGCCGTCAACCCGGTTCTGCGGGAAGGTAACTCCGACCGCCGCGCCCCCGCGTCAGTGAAAGAGTACGCCCGCAAGCATCCCCACTCCATGGGCAAATGGAGCCAGTCGTCCCGGACCCACGTGGCCCACATGCGTAGCGGCGACTTCTACCACAGCGACATTTCCACCATCATCGAAAAAGACGGCAACCTGCGCATCGAGCTGGTGAAGAAAGACGGCAGCATCCAGGTTTTGAAAGAGAAAGTGCCGGTTGAAAAGGGCGAAGTGTTCGATGCCATGTTTATGAGCGTCAAGGCCCTGCGCAAGTTCCTGGAAGAAGAGATGGAAGGTGCGCGCCGCGCCCGAATGCTGCTTTCCCTGCACATGAAAGCCACCATGATGAAAGTGTCCGACCCGGTCATCTTTGGCCATGCTGTGACCGTGTACTTCAAGGACGCTTTTGAGAAGCACGCCAAGACCTTTGAGGAAATCGGCGTAAACCCCAACGACGGCCTGAGCGACGTCTACAAGAAGATCGAAAGCCTGCCGTTCAGTATCCGTTCCGAAATCGAAGAAGACCTGCGGGCCTGCTACGAGAAGCGTCCGGAAATCGCCATGGTGGATTCCGACCGCGGCATCACCAACCTGCACGTGCCCAACGACGTGATCGTGGACGCCTCCATGCCGGCCATGATCCGTGCCGGCGGCAAAATGTGGGGTACCGATGGCAAGCTGAAAGACACCAAGGCCATCATTCCTGACAGCAGCTATGCGACCATCTATCAGGAAATCATCAACTTCTGTAAGCACCACGACGCCTTCGATCCCACCACCATGGGTACGGTGCAGAACGTTGGCCTGATGGCCCGCAAGGCGGAAGAATACGGTTCCCACGACAAGACCTTCATCCTGCCGGAAGATGGCACCGTGCGCGTAGTGGATGAAGACGGCAAGGTCCTGCTGCAACATGACAACGTAGAAGCCGGCGATATCTGGCGCGCCTGCCAGACCAAAGACGATGCGATTCGCGACTGGGTCAAGCTGGCCGTCAACCGTGCCCGTGCCACCGGCCTGCCGGCGGTTTTCTGGCTCGACTTCGAGCGCGGCCACGACCGCTGCATGATCGAAAAAGTGAAGCAGTACCTGGCCGAGCACGATACCGAAGGCCTGGACATCAAGATCCGCACGCCCGACTCCGCCATGCGCTACACCCTGGAGCGCCTGCGTCGCGGCAAGGACACCATTGCGGTAACCGGTAACGTGCTGCGGGACTACCTGACCGACCTGTTCCCCATCCTGGAGCTGGGCACCAGCGCCAAGATGCTATCCATCGTCCCGCTGATGGCCGGTGGTGGATTGTTCGAAACCGGCGCCGGCGGTTCCGCGCCCAAGCACGTGCAGCAGTTCCTGGAAGAGAACCACCTGCGTTGGGATTCCTTGGGTGAGTTCCTGGCGTTGTCAGTGTCGCTGGAAGATGTGGCACTCAAGCAGAACAACCCCAAAGCCGCCATTCTTGCCAAGACCCTCGACCAGGCAACCGGCCGGTTGCTGGAAAACGGCAAGTCCCCGTCCCGCCGGGCAGGCGAGCTAAGTAACCGGGGCAGCCATTTCTATCTGGCCATGTATTGGGCAGAAGAGCTGGCCAAGCAGACCGAAGACCAGGAGCTGCAAGCCCACTTCAAGCCCCTGGCAGAAGCACTGCGCGCCAACGAGGCAAAAATCCTCGAAGACCTGACGGCAGCCCAGTGCCAGCCGGTGGATATCGGCGGCTACTACCATCCCGATCCCGCCAAGGTCAGCGCTGCCATGCGCCCCAGCGCCACCTTCAACGCGCTGATCGACGGCACCGCTTAATTCCTGCCTCTCAAGCCTTCTCCCGCCAGGGGGAAGGCTTTTCTTATTCTCTCTGCTGACGCCGATACTTTATTTGACCTTCGTAGCCCACTCTTTAGGGCGAGTTATATCCGCGTTGCCGATATATTTTTCCTGCGCTGCTGGCTCGTTCGGGCGGCGGGCTCCTGGCCCTCTCCCCTAGCCCCTCTCCCTCCTGGGGAGAGGGGCCGGGGGAGAGGGCTGCGAGTCATGCAGCAACGCCCATAGTTGCTCCAGCACAGCTTCTGGATTGAGCGACCACTCGTGGTTCCAAATGCGAAAAACCCGATAGCCCTGTGAAACCAGCCACTGATCGCGGTTTTGATCATAGTCGCAATGGTCGAGGTGTTGGGCGCCATCAAGCTCAACCACTAGCATGGCTTGCTGGCAAACGAAATCCACAATGTATGGGCCAATTGGCTGCTGTCACCGGAACTTGAAACCTCCCAGTCGACCGGCTCGGACTCGCATCCAAAAAGACTGTTCGAATGGAGTCGCTCGGGTTCGCAGCTCACGCGCTCGATCTCTCATGTCGCGAGAGACTAAAGGCTTTCTTTTTAAGATCTTGCCTGACATCTTGCTCATCCTTGAGCTTCTTGTAAGCAAAACTTTTTCCTGGGCTATACGGCCCTCACCATCCAATTAGACCGCGCGTCCAAATGGAGTCTTTAAGCCCTTTCACCCTCAAACAAAGCTCAAGTGATACCCCAACTTGGTCAGATAATCCGCCTCCGCTTCCAGGTCCGCCTGGGTCAGGGTATGCACATCCAACCAGCCGGGCTCGAATTGCAGATGGATCTTCTTCTTGCTCACGGAGATCTTCAGCGGCGGTATCTCTCCACTGCGGGTATGCTGCAACAGCACGGCCAGACGCAGCAGGATCGCCAGCTTTTTCAAGGGCTCGGCTTCTTCGGTGGAGTATTCGGCAAAGATCAGGTCGGAGAGTTTGCGGCGGTGGGCCCGGATCAGTACGGACAGGGCCTGTTGGGCTTGGCGGGTAAAACCAGGTAAGTCGGAGTAGCGAATGACATAGGCGCCATGCTTGTGGAACTGGGTGTGGGAAATGGCAAGCCCCACTTCGTGCATGCGACAGGCCCAGCGCAGGAGGTCGGCATAGATTGACTTGGCTATTCCCCAATCTTTTGCCACCTGGTTATAGGCATGTAAGGCCGTGGCCTCCACAGCCTGGGCATGGGACTGATCGACACAGTAGCGCTCCGCCATGGCGTTGACGGTCCGTTCCCGCACGTCTTCGTGCTTGATCCGGACGATCATGTCATACAGCACACCTTCCCGCAGTGCACCTTCGCTAAAGCCCTTGCGCTCAATGCGCAGCACCTCGAAAGCAGCGATCAGGATGGCCAGCCCCGATGGGAAGATATAGGCCCGCTCCTTGCGCAGGCCTAGTTTGTCCAACTGGTCGCAATGGCCCAGCTCCAATACCCGGCGCTTGATTTCCATCAGCGCCTCCCAGGTAATCCCGGTATTGCTCAAGGCATGGTTATAGACCACCTGTGACACGGCCTTGATGGTACCGGAAGAGCCTACACAGCTTGTCCAGCCCAGGCTTCGATAGGCTTTCTGGATAACCTGCAGCTCCATGGAGGCCTGGGTGATAGCCCGGTCAAACCGGCCTTTGGTGATTTCCCCGTCGGGAAAGAAGCGGTCCCGGAAGGAGACGCACCCCATGTGCATGCTTTCCAGCGCCCGGGTTTCGAAACGCTCGCCGATAATAAATTCGGTACTGCCACCGCCAATATCGACCACCAGGCGCCGGCCCACGTCATCGGACAAAGTGTGGGCAACGCCCAGATAGACCAGGCGGGCCTCTTCACGGCCATTGATCACCTCAATGGGGTAGCCGATCACGGCTTCGGCACGGCGGATAAATTCGCGGGTATTGCGGGCCAGACGGAGCGTATTGGTGCCGACAATCTGCACCGCATTGGGCGGCATTCCCTGGATCCGCTCAGCAAACCGCTGCAGGCACTCCAGGGCCCGTTGCTGGGCGGCTTCCGTGATCAGATTGTCCGTACCCAGCCCGGAGGCAAGCTGAACCTTTTCGCCCAGCTTCTCCATAATGCGGATTTCGCCCTGCACAACGCGAGCGACAACCATATGGAAACTGTTGGAACCGAGATCTATGGCCGCCAGCAGGTCCGGGGGTTCCTGTGGCGTTTCGGATGAGGGCTGAATTGTCATCAGCTATCTTGAAATCCTTGGGTTTAACCGTATAGTTAGGAGGCGCGTCAAATGATAAGCCAATCTCACTACAGATTATAGTCGAAGACAGCTTGATTATAGTCGTTATAGCCGAAACCCCAACGTGGCCAAACAAGATTGGCTCTCACCGACCACAGTTTTCGCCTTCGGGTTCCCCAAATGAACTCCCGGGCGCCATCGACCATTGATTCAGGGAATTTCCTAACCATGAGTGCAAACATCATTAACGTCACTGACGAAACCTTCGAAGCCGAAGTATTAAAAGCAGAAGGGCCTGTCCTGGTCGATTATTGGGCAGAGTGGTGCGGACCCTGTAAAATGATTGCACCAGTGCTGGAAGAGATTGCCGAGGAATACAACGGCAGACTCAAAGTTTGCAAACTGAACATTGATGAAAACGAACAAACGCCGCCCAAGTTCAACATCCGTGGCATTCCCACCCTGATGTTGTTCAAGAACGGCAACGTGGACGCTACTAAAGTGGGTGCTCTGTCCAAATCCCAACTGGCAGCGTTCATCGACAGCAACATTTAAGCAAGACTGAAGGAACGGCCGGGAAGCCCAGAGGATGGGGCTTTCCGGATAAATTGTCGAATTTTTATCCCTAACTAGACATAATCCGGCTTCTGTTATAGACTACGTGAGCTACTATTTCAGGTAACGATCCCCTCCCCTTTCGTTGCCCTACTGTCGACAAGCAGTTGATTCTTCCTTCACGAAATAACAACCACATCGTCCTCTCTATATTTACGAATACACTCGAGAACCTATGAATCTTACCGAACTCAAGCAAAAGTCCGTTCCTGAACTTCTGCAAATCGCTGACGAAATGGGCCTGGAGAACATGGCCCGCTCACGCAAGCAAGACGTCATCTTCGCCATCCTCAAGAAGCACGCCAAGTCTGGTGAAGATATCTATGGAGATGGCGTACTGGAAATCCTGCAGGATGGTTTCGGCTTTTTGCGTTCGGCAGACAGCTCCTACCTGGCCGGCCCGGATGACATCTATGTTTCCCCCAGCCAGATTCGCCGTTTCAACCTCCGCACCGGCGATACCATTTCCGGTAAGATCAGACCCCCGAAGGACGGTGAGCGTTATTTTGCCCTGTTGAAGGTCAATGACATCAACTACGACAAACCTGAAAGCTCCCGCAACAAGATCCTCTTCGAAAACCTGACCCCACTCTTCCCTCAGGAGCGCCTCAAGCTCGAAGCCGGTAACGGCAGTACCGAGGACTTGTCTGCCCGGATCATCGACCTGGTCGCTCCCATCGGTAAAGGCCAGCGCGGCCTGATCGTCTCCCCGCCCAAGGCCGGTAAGACCTTGATGATGCAGAACATCGCCCAGTCCATCATCCGTAACAACCCCGAGTGTTACCTGATGGTGCTGCTGATCGATGAGCGTCCGGAAGAAGTGACTGACATGCAGCGCTCCGTGCGCGGCGAAGTGGTGGCCTCCACCTTCGACGAGCCGCCCGCCCGTCACGTTCAGGTGGCCGAAATGGTGCTGGAAAAAGCCAAGCGCCTGGTGGAGCACAAGAAAGACGTGGTGATTCTGCTGGACTCCATCACCCGTCTGGCCCGCGCCTACAACACCATCATCCCCTCCTCCGGCAAGGTTCTGACCGGTGGTGTGGACGCCCATGCCCTGGAGCGCCCCAAGCGCTTCTTCGGTGCGGCCCGGAATGTAGAAGAAGGCGGCAGCCTGACCATTATCGCTACCGCCCTGATCGACACCGGCTCCAAGATGGATGAGGTGATCTACGAAGAGTTTAAAGGTACCGGTAACATGGAACTGCACCTCGACCGCAAAGCGGCTGAGAAGCGCATCTACCCGGCCATCAACATCCGTCGCTCCGGCACCCGCCGTGAAGAGCTGCTGACCACCGAAGACGAACTGCAGCGCATGTGGATTCTGCGTAAGCTGCTGCACTCTATGGAAGACGACTTGGGCGCTATCGAGTTCCTGGTGGACAAACTCAAAGACACCAAGACCAACGACGAGTTCTTCCTGTCGATGAAGAAGCGGTAAAAACTGCTTCTCGTTTCCAGGCAGATTGCTGGTTTTGGCGGTTTGCCTGAGACTTTCCAGGTGCCTGAGGAAATCCCCCTCTGTCCCCCTTTACCAAAGGGGGAAGACTAAAGCCCTGCTACTCTGCAGCCTCCAGCATATTAGGATTAACCGCAGCTGGGGCTCCCCCCCTTTCGTAAAGGGGGGTTAGGGGGGATTTCCGCAGCCCGCACAATGTCCGAACACCCCCTCACCTTTCCCGACCCGTCGTAACTCCCCCCCGCATCCCCTATAATGTCCCGCAATTTCGAGACTAGTGAACAGGTTTTGCATGCAATATTCGGATCTCAGGGATTTTATTCAGTTTCTGGAACAGCAGGGCGAACTCAAGCGTATCAAGACGCCGGTCGATCCCCGTCTGGAAATGACCGAAATCAGCGACCGTGTCCTACGGCAGGAAGGTCCGGCATTGCTGTTCGAAAACCCCAAGGGTTATGACATTCCCGTGCTCGCCAACCTGTTCGGCACGCCCAAGCGCGTTGCCCTGGGCATGGGCGCCGATGATGTTTCCGAGTTGCGGGAGATCGGCAAGCTACTGGCGTTCCTGAAAGAGCCGGAACCGCCCAAAGGCCTGAAGGATGCCTGGAGCAAGCTGCCCATTTTCAAGCAGGTGATCAACATGGGGCCCAAGCTGGTGCGCTCCGCCCCCTGCCAGGAAGTGGTGATCGACGGTCGGGACGTGAACCTCTACAACCTGCCGATCCAAACCTGCTGGCCCGGCGACGCCGGCCCCCTGGTGACCTGGCCTCTGGTGGTGACCCGCGGCCCTCACAAGGAGCGTCAGAATCTGGGTATTTACCGCCAACAGCTGATCGGCCCCAACAAGCTGATTATGCGGTGGCTCTCCCACCGTGGCGGGGCGCTGGATTTTCATGACTGGAAAGAGAAGTTCCCGGGCCAGAAGTTCCCCGTGGCGGTGGCGCTGGGCGCCGATCCGGCCACCATTCTCGGTGCCGTAACACCGGTGCCGGACAGTCTTTCTGAGTATGCGTTTGCCGGCCTGCTGCGGGGCAACAAGACCGAGCTGGTGAAGTGCCAGACCAACGACCTGGAAGTGCCCG
>Ga0209075_1001675_pt1 | contig 20657 bp, 18 predicted proteins | sample Stecom2011_FD_187523 | JGI IMG/M metagenome (GOLD analysis project Ga0209075, IMG submission 187523) | Agricultural soil microbial communities from Utah to study Nitrogen management - Steer compost 2011 (SPAdes) (version 2) | ecosystem: Environmental > Terrestrial > Soil > Agricultural land...
TAGTAAACAAAACTATTTTGGAGGTTTTAGTTACACAATACCAAGAACTTGGTATTTCATCGAGCGATATTCTCTTACCAAAAGTAAGAAGTTATAATATAGAAGAAATCACCCAAAAGGGTGATTTCGTGAAGATTAGGTGTGAAACATATTTACCAACTCAACGGATATGCCAACTCCAACATATAAGAATTAAGTCGTGTAACCCCATCTTCTTCATCAGAGTTAGTATTGCTCAAACCAAGGTTTATATTAAGTCCTAATCGCATCGGTTTGTCAAAAAGATTAACCATAATTCCCGATGTGAATTTCAAACCAAAAACTACATCTCTTACCGCATCTAAATCTAAAGTATGATCATCATCTTTATACTTTCCATTAAGAAAGTAACCTATATTCAACCCTCCTCCTGCATAAAACGGACGATTGTCCCATCCGGATATTTTTGTTTGATAATGAGCGATAACTCCTGCTTCTAAATAATTAAAACGCATGGTGAAATCCGTACTTCCTGCACTACCTCCTCCTCCTTGACTTGTATATCCGATTTCACCCATTAGAGCTACTTGATTAAAGCTGGTTAATTCTCGAAAATAATTTAGTTTATAGGCAAATAGAGATTTATCAAAGTTGACTCCCGGATATTCATCTTTTATAGACATTTTACCTAATCCGATCGATAAGGCAACTCCAGATTTAGGCAGTTCTTCCTGAGAAAACCCTATATAAGGAACCAAAATAATTAGGATAATAATTAGTATTTTTTTCATAACAGATAAATTATAGTGAGTAGAATAGTCGTAAGGCTAATTTGTCTTTTGTCCTACAAAAGTGCCGGACTCTCCCGTAGTTGAATTTTGCCAATTTCCGGTCAAATTATTTCCGATAATAGTTCCCGTAAAAGTGGCTCCCAAAGAAGTGTTTCCGGCATTAAAAGAGCCATCACTATTTACAGTTCCGGTTAGTGTAAATGACTCTCCCCAATTGGTCGAATAGCCATTTCCGCTGATTTGTCCACTATTGCTAATATTCACAGAAAAGATTCCGTTGTCATCACCGGTGTAGGTTCCTTCCCATGTGCCGGCAAATGCAGTAACATCATTATTATTCCCTCCGCTAATCGTACGTTTGAATACTACTATATAAGTTATTTGATTTTCAACATAACTAATCTTTAGAGTAGCTTCGTCTAGATGCAAAATTTGTCCTTGCATATACAGTTCTCCATCATAAAAGAGCGAGAAGTTATTTCCGCTACTTTCCCAACTTCCGATTTCAGAGTAGGTTTCACAACCATTACCCATATCATAATACCAATACTCTTCTAGGCTTCCGTTACTGTTTAATACAATATGAGTATAGTTTCCGTCACAACCATCAATGGCAGTTTCTAGGTGCTCGGTTCCTCCTATCACCATACCTTCTTGATAATAATACCATTTTCCTATAAGGAGCGAGTTGTCTTGTCCGCCATCTCCGTCTCCATCATCATCTTTGCTGCAAGATGAAACAATTCCTAATGTCAAAACAGACATAAATAAGTAAAGTAATTTCGTTTTCATAGTAATCATATAAAATAGTTAAACATTGTGGTTACAAAGCTATTTTGCCTTGATTTTGTGTACAATACCAAGAACTTTGTATTTTTTATCCAAAAAAAATACGTTTCCTTTGTAAGAAATTAAGGCGTATGTTTCGACTAGGTTTTGTTATGGTTTTCTTTGTTGTGAGCCTGATAGGCTATTCACAAGAGAAAATCTATGAAACAAACGGATTTCATGAAGATGACTTATATCCCTATATGCTATATTGGAGGGACTCAGAACAACCAAGTAATTTAAACCAAGTAGTTTCTCTTCTGGAACAAGGAGATTTCAAAACGTTTGAAAATGGGAAAAACATGGGGCTTTTTCCTGAACCGGTGTGGTTTTATTTAACTGTCAAAAATAAGGCAGGACGTTCTCAAAAATTCTGGTGGTCTTTTTTTACTCATGCTGATACTATTGTCATTCATACAAAACAAGATGAAAAATGGAGCATTGCAGATACACTTGTTCGTCAAAAATTGATGCGAGACAGAAAAGTAAGACATCGAGCTTTGACTTATGCTACTACATTACAAAAAGATCAAGAACAAAGCTATCTGGTTCAGATTGTTAACCCCAGGCACACCCAAAACTCTTTCTTGAACTTCACTTCACCTTCTTTCAACCTGTCTTGGGAAAAAGAATTTTATTGGACGATAGCCAGTTTTGTAGGCATATTTCTGATCACTGGGTTCATCAGTCTTATTATTGGTATTATCATAAAAGAACGAGTTTTCATCTTATTCTTTTTATACATGTTAGCCGTTTCTCTACTCACTTTATATGACGAACTCATGACCACCATAATTCCGAATGAGTTTTTGTATTTGTGGGTCAATAGAATGCACCCTCTTCCGCTTTCGCTAATTGCGACTTGCCTGAATTTTTATATTGTTGATTTTATTTTCGGGAAAATTCAAAACACAAAAGAACTCCGAGTGTTGAATTGGATCAATACTGTTTGTTTGGCTATCGGACTTTTGTTCTTAGCCCTTTATATGATTTTTATGCCTCATTTACATTCCGGACAAACCTTGTTTATGGTGGGGTGGTATGGCAGTATAGCCTGTATTTTTATAAGTATAACCATAATAGCCATAAAAGTCATTATGCTCTCTGTTCGATACAAAATGCTACAATACGGAATACCATTCTTACTTCTGATCGTGATTTTCAATCCAGCTACCTATAATCTGAATTATTCCGGTATTTTTTCTTTTTATCAGATTACCTATCCCAATTATTTTTATTGGTTCATTAGTGCTGAATTTATATTTATAGGGTTCTTAATAGGGTGGAGGTACAAAAAAAATCTCGACCATAGACATAAGTTGGAAATCGAATTCGCCCAAAGAGAACTCAATATATTAAACAACGAACGCAAACAAATAGCTAGAGACCTGCATGATGATTTAGGCGCAACTATTAACGCCATCAAACTATTGGTAACGAATTCTTATGCTAATGATAAACGACTCGTAGATACTATAAACACTGCCAGTAATGACATTCGAGTTTTTTACAAAAAATTGACTCAAAAACCTATCGGAGAATCTATCGAAGAAAACATCGAGAAGTTAACCACGACCTATAACAGTTACGGAAGGATTACCTTCAATTTTATATTCTCCGGAGATGAATCGCTCTTGTCTGACTTTCAAAAAGAAAATCTGTATAAAATAGTTAGTGAAATTTTTGCGAATACTTTGCGTCACGCTCAAGCTACAGAGGCTACCGTACAACTATTGATTGACAAAGATGCCGCTCAATTGTTAGTCGAAGACAACGGAATTGGTTTTTCTGTCGAAAAAGCCAAGAGAGGAACCGGAATGGGAGTGAAGAACATCTTTCAACGTGTAGAAAACATGAAAGGAGAACTTCATATTTCGTCAGGTAAAGGAAACACAACCTACATTATTGAAATACCTTTTAGATAATGGAAACAAAAAACTATAACACCGTAATCGTAGATGACCATTTGCTCTTTGCTGAAGGTCTTGCTCGTATTCTAGCGGATATGAAGCATCTCACACTACTGGAAATCGTTCATTCTTATAGTGAATTGTTGCATATATTGACCCAAAAGAAGGTCGATTTAATACTTTTGGATATTAAGCTAAAAGAAGAAAACGGATTGGATATATGTAATTTAATTAAATCCCTTTATCCGGATATAAAAGTAATTCTTATCTCAATGTTTGACCCCAATACGCTTTCTCTGGAAATTAAAAAGTGTCATGCGAATGGATATATACCGAAAAGTACAGATGCCAACGAGGTCAAAGAAACCATAGATGCTGTTTTAGACGGAGAAGATGTTTTTCTGGAATTACACAGCAATAGTGTGAAAGAAGTTATGCTTGAAAAACTCATTACTTCGCGAGAAAAAGAAATTATAGCTTTAATAAAACAAGGAAATACCGCTAAACAGATAGCCTCCATTCTCAGCATAAGTGTTTTTACGGTTGATACACATAGGAAAAACATTCTCAAAAAGTTAGAACTGAATTCCATAAAAGACCTTATCGCCTTTTCTTTTAGTAACGAATTATAAGATTCAAATTATACATTCTTAACGTTTATTTAGTCTAAGTAATTGATTACAAGATTGAAATTTAACATTTTAACTTAATAAAAGCATAAAAATACCTTGTTTAAGGTATGTTTTAGCATTGGATAGTGACCTACCTTTGTCTTGTGTTTGATATAAGTTTGTTTTTGGAAAGCCGTACGGATATCTTAAAACTATCTTACGGCTTTTTATCAAATTTTTTTCGAGAGATGGACTTGATGAAAAAAATACGCAAAAGAATTTCTTCCTTATGGAAGTACATACGCTTGAGTTTTATACATCATCTGTCTTGAAGAATTGTGAGTGAAAAATTTGAGTTGGGTTAATTTTATTTTCAGCCACAATTCACAGGTGTTGTGCTGAGTGTGTACGGAAGATAGCTTTAGTATAATAATGTGTTAGTGAACTTGTGGCTGAGAACTCACATTTCTCTTATAAACCCTTCTGGAATTAAACCAATACAACAACAGACCTACCGTACAAGACGAAGCCGTTATCAAATACATGGTCGAAAAACCAAAGTGATCGGCTAAATAAGCCCCTAAGAGCATCCCGATTCCGATACCTAAATCAAAACCTGTCAGATAAGTAGAATTGGCTGTTCCTCGTTTGGAACTTGGTGCCATATTGATATAAAGTGTCTGAAGGGCAGGAAAGAGCGTACCATAACCAATACCAATAAAGAAGGCCGAAACACAAAAAGCTTCGATAGTGTGTAATAGCGCAAACGAGATAAATCCTCCGATGATTACAATCAGGGCTATAGCCATTACTTGATGAATGTAACCTCTATCGACAAACTTCCCGGAAATAACTCTCGAAAGAATAATTCCTCCGGCTAAGAACAAGAAGAAAACTCCCGAATTGTGAATACCTGTCTCCTTGCCATACAGCACCGCAAAAGCCACTAAGGTTCCCCAACCAAAGGTGATAAATAATTGATTAAAGAAAATCGGAATCCCTTTGATGAGCATAAAGCGGTCAAAAGACATCGGTGGGATTTTATCTAAAGTCTTTCTTTTCGGAACTTTGATAAAAGAAACCGCAATAATAGCTGCGGCGCCCATAGCCAGAGCACAACTGATTAAAAAGTTAAAACCTCTGTCTTCGTATATGTTTACGGCAATAAACGGAGCAATAGCCATAGCGATATTGGTGTTCACCCCAAAATACCCTATCCCTTCGGCTCTACGAGAGGCCGGAATAATATCAATAGCTACGGTGTTGGAAGACACCGTGGTGAGCCCCCAAAAAAGCCCGTGTATAAAGCGAAGAATAACAAAAAACGTTACCGTTACGGCGAAGTAATAGCCCAAATAAATGGCTATAAAAAAGATAAGCCCAAACATGAATAGGGGCTTTCGTTGATAGACATCAACCCAGAAACCACAAAACGGACGGATAATAAGTAAGGCAATCGCATACGAAGAAAGTACAATCCCGATTTGTGAATGTTCTACACCTAACTGTTCCGAAAGATACAGCGGTATGGCCGGCATCAATAGGTTGAATGAGCAAGCCACCATAAAGTTGGCAATGCAAGCAATAATAAAATTTTTATTCCAGATTTTTTCTTTTGTCTCACTCATACCTAATGCAAAGGTATGGAATATAGCCCATAAAGGCTACTAAAAGTTTGTAAAAATAAAGGCGCAGACATTCAGAGACAAAGGTTTTTAAGGAGTTATAAAGGAATAGCCTAAATGTTGGAGTTCTTCTTTTTCTTACAGCAACCCATTGTATTTTCTGATGAACCATTCTATACCGAATAAGGCCGCAATAATACAAAGCAACGTCCAGAAATCAATAAGTGGTAGTTTTTTGGTTTGTTGCTTTTGGAGCGGTTTATATTGTTCGTTTGCCAACAGGTCGGCTATCAACTGTTCGGTTTGTGGAGCAAAATAAGCCTTGCCACCGGTGTTTTGAGCCAATAGCGAAAGCTTCTTCCAATCCGCATTGGAGTGTTGCTTCTCAATGTCGAAGTCGATGATTTCAAAGCTACCCGAATAGGTCGTGTTGCTGCTTAACTCTTTTACCGAAAAAGCATACTGTCCGGCTTCGAGGCCGCTGAGGTTAGCTTTGTAGTAGTTGTGACTTTTTAGCAGGTCATACGTTTTAGTCTGGTTGGTGAGTTTGTTGCTAACGCTTATAGAAAGTCGAGCATTTTCGTCAAACTCATAGTTTTTGTTGAAGTACTGAGCCGAAATCTCAATGCTCTCGCCGGAGTTATAGAAACTCTCGTGATTTACTACCAGCGATTTACGCTTGTTGTCCGAAGCTAAGAACTGAACGATTTTGTTTACAAAAATGTCGAAGCTTTCGAAGCTTTCGTGGTCTGAATAGTGTTGCAATCGCCATCTCCAGATGTTTTCTCCTAGTAAAAAAGCCGTTCTTTGGTCTTGGTTCTCGTTAAAGAACAACAACGGTTTTTGCGTATTGATATTTCTGATTTTGGCTTCTAGCAGAGCCGAAACGCCTTGTTTGATTTCCAAATTACCGAAAGGATTTTCAAGAGGAGGGAAGCCCTCAAAACCAATATTCTCTTGAGCAAAGAGAGAAAAGCCGGATTTGTAGGCCGCCGTATAGTCTTCTTTTTGCCCAGATGCTCGGAAGCCGAACACCTCTTGTTGGCTGTTCACAAAGTTGAAATCCGTATGTTTTCCTGTGATTAAAAAGTAGTTTTTTCGGGCATTGTTGAGCGTGTTGAACACATTCTGAAAAGCTCCTGTGGGTTGATACAGTATCATTACGTCATACTCCGCTAGCATAGGACTGTTTTTGGTCGAGAAAATCGAAACCTTGTTTTGCTCGTTGCTTTCGATACTTCTTCTCAGAGCTCCCAAATCCGGATGGTTGATGTCTGAGATGATGGCAATTTCGGTCTTTTGGTCGATGATTTCCACCGCAAAATTTTTGATGTTGTTATAGGTGTTTTTCTCGGACTCTCCTGACAAAATTACCGCTTTATAGACTTGTACTCCGACCTTGTCTGCCTGGAGTAATACATTCACTACCGCCGATTTTTTGCTATCAGAGAAGTTTATTTTCTCTTTATGAATGATTTGCCCGTCACGTTCGATGGCTAGCTCTGCCGTTATGCTTTTGTCTCCTGTGTAACCTACAAATACCTCAACCGGAAATTTGTTCTTGTGAAAAGCATATTTGTTTGCATTCAGTTGGGTGATTCTCAGGTCAAGATGCGTAAGTGTATCGCCTAGAACAACCGGAAACACTTTATTCTCAAAACTGTACAGGTAATCACCTCCCGAGGTTTGATTTCCGTCGGATAGCAACACTACAGGGTAGTTCTTGTTTCGGTAAATGTTCTTTAGGTTTTTTGCCAGTAGGTCAATGCGGGTCTGATTGCCGTTAAAGTCGAACTCGTCGGCCATTTGGCTTTTAGCATCAAAACGGAAGATTTGCAGCTCATATTTATCGCTCAAATCCTCATGGTCTTGCAAAAGTTTTTTTACCGATAAAGCCGCTTCGGTTTGGTTGAGTTCTTTAATCGAACGGGAGTTGTCTACCGCAATAACCAGTGGAGTCTTCTCGATATGGTATTGATTTTTAATAATCTTCGGGTTGATGAGTAACAACAATATCCCGAAAACGGCTAAAAACCGTAACACAAACAGCAGTTGAGTAACTCGGGAGCGATTCGTCGATTTATAAAAATATTGAAACCACGTAACCCCTAAAGCGACAATCAAGGCTAATACTACCCATAAAATCGTAGATAACTCCATTTGCTGTATCGAAATTTAAACTTTCAAAACTACGATTATTTTTATATCTGACAAAGAAGATTGCTCGTGGTTCACTTAGAAAAAAACGAAAGTCTGACAAAATAGCACTTTTAGTTAACAGAAATAAAATTGGTTTGTAATTTGCTGAGGAATGTCTAAATTTGAGAACTTAAAACAAAAAACTAACATGGACGGAATTTATTTTATTATTATTGGTGCTATAGCTCTTATGAGCTGGATGGTAAGTGCTAAATTAAAAAGCAAATTTGACCAATATTCAAAAGTTCATCTCAGAAACGGGATGAGCGGAGCAGAGATTGCAGAAAAGATGTTGGCAGACCACGGAATTTATGACGTAAAAGTCATTTCAACTCCGGGTAGACTAACAGACCACTATAACCCTATGGATAAAACCGTTAACCTTAGTGAAGCAGTGTATAACCAACGCAATGCCGCCGCAGCTGCTGTAGCAGCTCACGAAGTTGGGCACGCTGTTCAGCATGCAACGGCTTATGAGTGGTTGCAAATGCGCTCTAAAATGGTTCCGGTAGTGAACGTAGCTTCGGGTATGTCACAATGGTTAATCATTATTGGTCTTGTGCTGGGAGCTGCGGCGCAATCGGGATTCGGTTTCTATATCGCTATTCTGGGGTTGGTGCTTATGGCAGTAGCTACGGTTTTTAGCTTCGTGACCCTTCCTGTAGAGTATGATGCCAGCAACAGAGCTTTGGCGTGGTTGAAAAACAAAAACATGGTATCGCAACAAGAATATGCCGGGGCTGAAGATGCTTTGAAATGGGCGGCAAGAACTTATGTAGTAGCGGCTCTGGGTGCTTTAGCCAATCTCATTTACTGGGGATGGCGATTGCTTGGTTCGAGAGACTAAAATCAATTTTTTCCTTAATATTTCGGAACGACTCATCACCGGTGAGTCGTTTTTTGTTTTATACCAAATAGATATCATAAGTTTTGTTATTTTTGTGCTTTCCTAAAAAAATAACCTACTAAAATGACTTTTCAAGAACAGATAAGACAAGGAATACCTAGTGAACTACCGGCTCCAAAGCCTTATGATCCAACTATAAATCACGCTCCTAAGCGAAAAGAAATCCTTACGGATGAAGAAAAGAAACTAGCCGTTCGCAATGCTCTTCGTTACTTCGAGCCAAGACACCACCGAGTATTGGCAAAAGAGTTCATGGACGAGCTCAACACTTATGGGCGCATCTATATGTATCGCTTCCGTCCGGATTATAAAATGTATGCTAGACCGATTTCGGAGTACCCGGGCAAGTCGGAGCAAGCAAAGGCAATTATGCTTATGATTCAGAACAATCTGGACTATGCCGTAGCACAACACCCGCATGAATTGATTACTTATGGAGGTAACGGAGCAGTGTTCCAAAACTGGGCTCAGTATCTTCTTACTATGCAATACTTATCGGAAATGACCGATGAACAAACCTTGGTGATGTATTCAGGGCATCCGATGGGACTTTTCCCTTCACATAAAGATGCTCCGAGAGTAGTAGTAACCAACGGGATGATGATTCCGAACTACTCAAAACCGGATGATTGGGAGAGATTCAACGCTCTTGGCGTAACGCAATACGGACAAATGACTGCCGGGAGCTATATGTACATCGGGCCACAAGGTATCGTACACGGAACTACTATTACAGTATTGAACGGAGGGCGCAAAATCTCGAAGAACGGAGAAGGGCTTGAAGGAAAACTTTTCGTTACTTCAGGACTTGGCGGTATGAGTGGCGCTCAGCCAAAAGCCGGGAACATTGCCGGATGTATTACCGTATGTGCCGAGGTAAATCCGAAGGCCGTGAACACGCGTCATTCGCAAGGTTGGGTCGATGAGGTGATTTCTGACTTGGGCGAGCTTACGCAAAGAGTACTGAAAGCTAAAGAAAACAAAGAAGTTGTATCCATAGCTTATCAAGGAAACGTAGTAGAGGTATGGGAACATTTTGCTAAAGAAAACATCTATATAGACTTAGGTTCTGACCAAACCTCGCTGCACAATCCGTGGGCAGGAGGGTATTATCCGGTTGGGTTGTCGTTTGAAGAGGCCAACGACATGATGGCCAACAATCCGGAACAATTCAAGAAGAAAGTACAAGAATCGCTTGTTCGACAAGTAAATGCCATAAATACACATACAGCCAGAGGAACTTATTTCTTTGACTACGGGAACGCCTTTCTGCTGGAAGCTTCGAGAGCAGGCGCAGACATTATGGCTGCCAACGGAATTGACTTCAAGTATCCGTCGTATGTTCAGGATATTATGGGGCCGATGTGCTTCGACTTCGGGTTCGGACCTTTTCGTTGGGTATGTGCTTCGGGCAAACCGGAAGACTTGCAGAAGACTGACGAAATCGCGTGTGCCGTGCTGGAAGAAATGATGAAAACCGCTCCAAAAGAAATCCAACAGCAGATGGCCGATAACATTCGTTGGATAAAAGGAGCTCAACAGAACAAACTCGTTGTGGGGTCGCAAGCCAGAATTCTGTATGCCGATGCGGAAGGAAGAATTAAAATCGCGGAGGCTTTCAACAAAGCCATCGCTAAAGGAGAAATCGGATACGTGGTGCTTGGGCGCGACCATCACGATGTTTCGGGTACAGACTCACCCTATCGTGAGACGTCGAACATTTATGACGGTTCAAGATTTACGGCAGATATGGCGATTCACAACGTAATTGGCGACAGCTTCCGAGGCGCGACTTGGGTTTCCATACATAACGGAGGAGGAGTAGGATGGGGAGAAGTAATCAACGGGGGCTTCGGGATGGTGCTCGACGGTACGGAAGATTCGTCAAGACGCTTGCAATCAATGCTGTTCTGGGACGTGAACAACGGTATTTCTCGCCGCAGCTGGGCAAGAAATGAAGGGGCAATCTTTGCCATCAAGAGAGCAATGGAAGCACAGCCGCTGCTCAAGGTTACGCTGCCAAATATGGTAGATGATTCTATACTATAAACTATAGGTTATCGATTTAAAAAATTTTCAAAAAGCCGACTGTGACTTAGGTTTCAGTCGGTTTTTTTATGGTTTCATTTAGGCATGGTTCGAGTTGAATTCGTATTGAGGGCGTATTTAATAGGCATTGAATTCGTAAAAAGAGTCTTTTTTGCGAAGCTAATGCGAATACAATACGAATACAACTAGCAAAAATATAAGATAAAAAATGGAGTTGTATTTATTAGATAACAGGTAAGGTGTTGTGATATAGAGAAATATTTTTATATTTGGCTGCGTAAAGGGTGTAGAATTTTGAAATAGCGTTAAGGTTTTCGGGATAGATGTTTAACAGATAAACCCATAAACTATGGCGAAGTATAATTCAAAACAGCTCCATGAGCTAAAAGCTACCGCACGACCCAAGCGAAGCTCCCCTGTGCAAAGCCTCTTGACTTTAAGAAGTATTTATTTCTTCTCAATCCTTCCTGTCTGAGTTACAGTCAAACTATACTTTTGATATTTGATGGTGTCTATTTCGTTTTTAACATACCCCCAATCTACATGGTGAAATTCAAAGCTAGTGTCATTTATTTTGTGGTATTCGATCGAATGGCTTTTTCCGTCAAACATTGTATTTGTCCCAACGTAATAACAATCCAGTAGATTGAAGTTTTGGTCGTGAGTGCACAAAAACATTTGATCAAATGTGCCGGAGTTATGGAGCATACTTGTATAAATGCTTTTCGAGGGTAAAATGTTTAGCGGTTCAGAAAAGATGATTCTTAGGTCTTTAATGGTATCGGTAATTTTTGGATAGTATATTTTGAGTTGCTGTATACTTAGTTCACCATGAATCGGCAAACTATCCGTAACTGCTTTGGAGGGTAATAATATAGAGTCATTCTTATCTACTTTCGGATTAGAACATGCTGTCAAGGCTGTGAGAATAGTCAAATATAAAATGATTTGTTTTGTCATGAGTTCTTTCTCTTATTGTTCAAATATATTAAATAATAGTTATTTGTCTGATTCGGCTTTGGTTCTCATTTACCGATAGGGTACTATTGTCTTGTCTCTTGGCTTAATTCCCAAATCTACTGCTTACGGATAAACTTCACTTCCTTGGTACAATTCTTGAGGTAAAAAGAATTGGTTTCACCTCAAAAATATTAGAATTATGAAAGCTCTAAAATCCTTAGTATTCGTGCTGTTTGCCATAAGTTTGGCTTCGTGTAGCTCGGTGAGAGTGAGTGCTGATTACGATAAATCAGTCGACTATTCGCAGTATAAAACCTATGCTTTTTACAAAGATGGTATCGATAAAGTAAAAGTGCATGATTTGGATAAAAAACGAATCCTGAAAGCTATCGAAAGAGAACTTCAAGCCAAAGGTATGACCGCTTCAGACAATCCGGATGTGCTGGTGAATATTTTTACAGAAGCTTCAGAAAGAGTTGATGTTAACCAATGGGGTTACGGTTGGGGTTGGAGCCCATGGGTTTGGGGCGGAAGCACCGCTACCGTATCAAAATCTACAGAAGGAACACTATACATAGATCTGATTGATGCCAAGAAAAAAGAATTGGTTTGGCAGGGAGTAGGTGAGGGGGTACTCACCAAAAACATCGACAGAAAAGAAGAGCGAATCAATGAGTTTGTCACTAAGATTCTGGAGAAATACCCACCACAGCAGAAATAACTTCAAGTAGAAGAAAATATCAAATACAGCACTTCGAATGCTGTATTTTTTTGTTTTTATGAATCAATTAAAGTACTTTTGAACCTTATAGGATAAAACGTTCAATTAAAATAAATATATGAAGATAATAGTACCCATGGCCGGACGCGGTTCCCGCCTAAGACCACACACACTTACTATACCTAAACCCCTTATCCCGATTGCCGGAAAACCTATTGTGCACAGACTAGTAGAGGATATCGCCGGAGTTATTGGGCAAGAAATCGAAGAAATTGCATTTATCATTCATGAGAGCTTCGGGAAGCAAGTTGAAAAAGACTTGGTTGCCATAGCCGAAAAATTAGGTTCAAAAGGAACTATATATTACCAAAACGAAGCGTTGGGAACGGCTCACGCTATTATGTGTGCCAAAGAATCGCTTTCGGGCAACGTAGTAATTGCTTATGCCGATACGCTCTTTAGAGCTGATTTTGCGCTAGACACCACAGCTGATAGCGTGATTTGGGTAAAACAAGTAGATGACCCGAGTGCTTTCGGAGTGGTACAGCTCAACGACAAAAACGAGATTGTAGACTTTGTCGAAAAACCAAAAGATTTCGTTTCAGACTTAGCTATTATCGGGATTTATTACTTTAAAAGCGGAGAAACCCTACGTAGCGAATTGCAATATTTGTTAGACAACAACGTCGTAAAAGGTGGAGAGTATCAGCTGACGGATGCCTTAGAAAACATGAAGCAAAAAGGAATGCGTTTCGTTCCTGGAAAAGTCGATGAATGGATGGATTGCGGAAACAAAAACGTAACGGTAGAGACCAACAGCAGAATGTTGGGCTTCCTGCACCAAGATGGGAAGACGTTGATTTCGTCTACGGTGAAAAAGGATAACTCAACCATTATTGAGCCGTGCTTTATCGGAGAAAACGTAGTACTCAAGAATGCCACTATCGGGCCTAATGTGTCGCTAGGTGACGGTACGGTTGTTGAGAACTCAACCATCAGTAATAGCCTTATTCAAACCCATGCTAAAATAACTAATGCTAATCTGGACAATGCTATGATTGGTAATTTTGCTAAATTTGATGGTAAGTTCACTAGTGTAAGCATTGGGGATTATTCGGAATTAATCTGAACATAAAAATATGAAAGACATCATAAAAGTACTATTGATAGCTAGCTCTCTATCGAGTTTTTCTCAGAACCCGATAGAGCCCGATAGCATTGCGCTGGTCGAAGACAAATTTCAAGAGTACTTTTATGAGGCCTTAAAACAAAAGGGAATTGAGAACCATGACAGAGCAATCTTTCAACTAGAAAAAGCGCTACAGCTCAAACCCGAAGACCCTACTATTTTGCACGAACTGGGGCGCAATTACCTAGCTCAACAAAAGTACCCAGAGGCAGAACAATTCCTCAAAAGAGCCATTCAAAAAACACCCGACAACAAGTGGTTCTATTTGAGCCTGTATGATGTGTATTACGAAAGCAAAGACTACGAAAAGTCGATAGACGTAGTACAAAAACTCATTACTCTTGACGACAAACGTAAGCAAGAATATCAAGACGACTTAGTGTCGCTGTATATGTATACAGGTAGGTTTGACAAGGCATTGGCCCTTATCGAAGAGTTGGAGAAAACCGCCCCGCCTGATTCTACCCGAGAGCTATATAAGCTTCAAATTCTGAAGAATCACAAAAACTCGGTATCGGATATCAGTCGTCTGGAAGAAGAGATACGCCAGAACCCCAAAAGAGAACAACCTTATATTTCGCTTATCTATTTGTATTCCGAAAACAATCAGGAAGAAAAGGCTTTTGAGGTGGCCAAGCAATTGGCTCAAAACATTCCGGAGTCTGATTGGGCCCACGTGAGCTTGTTCAAGTTCTATTTAGAGGAAAACAACGTTCCGCAAGCTGTGATCTCTATCAAGAAAGCTTTAGAGAGCACTCAGGTAGACAACAAAATAAAACACCGCATCATCAATGAATTTTTGATTTTTGTCAACAACAACCCGCAGTATGACAAGGAGCTGGAAAAAGCCGTTTCTTACTTCAAGAGTGATCCGGATGTGGCCATTGCGAAAGAAATCGGAAAGTTTTATTACACCAAACAGAATTGGCAAGAAGCCACAGATTACTTTGAGCTCAATTTAAAATCCAATCCGGAGGATTACGAAACTATATTGCTCTTGTTACAGGCGTATACCGAAATGGGTAATTTTGACCGTTTGTCGGAAAAAGCAGAATATTATGTGGGCTTATATCCGCTACAACCGGAGTTTTATTACTATTCCGGATTGGCCTATAACCAGCTTCGCAACTATAAAAAAGCCAAAGATGTTTTGGCCGATGGGTTAGATTATATAGTCGATAATGTTTCGTTAGAAATCAACTTCAACATACAGTTAGGGCAAGCTTATTCCGGGCTTGGGAATGAAAAGGAAAAAGAAAAATACTTTCTAAAAGCCGAAAAGTTAATGCAGTCCCTAAAGAAATAAATATGAGTGAAAGAATAAAATTGATTTGGGACTTCAGAGGAGAAACCGCACTGAACACTGCCAAACACCATCAAATTCACCTAGATGAATACGTTAAGATGGAACAAATTCCCGATACAATCTCTGGCTATGAGCAGTTGTCGGAGTTTCATGCCATAGCTTATCTTACGGTGAATCGAGAAAATATGATTGCTGTGAGAGATGCTCTCAAACCACACAGAGGTGAATTAGGGTAAAAAGATTTCGGGTAAGTTACCTGAAAATGGGAAAAAGACTATGGAAGAATTAAAGCGAATCAACAAATATATTGCTGAAACCGGATTTTGTTCTCGACGAGAGGCAGACAAGCTCATCGAGCAAAACAGGATAACGATTAACGGAAAAATCCCGGAAATGGGTACCAAAGTAGGTCCTGACGACGAAGTTCGTATAGACGGAAAACTCATTTCTGAGAAAAAAGTAAGACCAATTTATTTGGCCTTTCATAAACCTGTGGGCATCGAATGCACGACCAATCAGAGTGTAAAGGGAAATATCATTGACTTTATCAATTATCCGGAACGCATTTTCCCGATAGGAAGACTAGATAAAGACAGTGAAGGACTTATCTTGATGACCAACGATGGCGATATCGTAAATAAAATCTTGCGCTCTCGAAACAACCACGGGAAAGAATATATCGTTACGGTAAACAAACCCATTACAGACCGCTTTATACAACGTATGGCAAACGGAATTCCGATTTTAGGTACGGTTACCAAGAAGTGTAAAGTAGAACAAATCAGTAAATATGTCTTTAGAATCGTGCTCACTCAAGGGCTAAATCGCCAGATTCGCAGGATGTGTGAGTATTTGGGATATGAAGTAACAGCCTTAAAGCGTATTCGAATCATCAATATCTCGCTCGACGTCCCGGTCGGTAAATATAGGGAACTTACTACTCAAGAGATTAAAGAACTCAACCAAATTATAGCTCCCTCAAGTAAAACCGAAGAGGCAAGTAAATGATTTTTTAGTATTTATTTAACAATTATAAGGTTTCTTTTTGAAAAAAAGAAGCCTTTTCTCGTTTTTTATTGTGATAAATTCTAGTTTGAGTTCCACAAAATGTTTCCTGATTCCACACTGTTTGCAACAATTTTTAACATAAAACCCCTTGAATCGCCCGAAAATACTGATGGTATAATAGTTGGATGTGCCAAAGGCAGACTTAATGTCAGTTTTTAATTATCTAAGCCTTTAGCGTATGGAAAAGTATATAAAACCCGTTCAAGAGAAAGCAACGCTTTCTTTTCTTCAAAAACAAAAGTTTCAGACCTATCAAGATACCATTACTACAACCCAACAAAAAGCTCTACGATCACTAGATTTATTGATTTTAGCAGGAACTTTTTTATTGATGTTTGGGGCGATGTTTTTGGTATATCAGTTTCAATCTGACTTCGAACGAGTACACCTAGAAAGAATGGAGACCACTTGGGGGCCTATAGTAATGACCATCACTCTTGTATTGTTAGCATTAAAAGTGTCTTTTTTGTTCTATATCCTGTTTTTATATTTACGCTATAAGCCCATTCAATCGGTATCAGACGAGAAATTACCAACTTGTACGGTGATTGTGCCGGCCTATAACGAAGGAAAATTGGTTTGGGAAACCTTGTTGAGTATTGCCAAGAGCAATTATCCGGTAGAGAAGTTACAAATCATCTCGATTGACGATGGTAGTAAAGACGACACTTGGTATTGGATGAAAAAAGCCAAAGAAGAACTCGGTGACCGACTCGAAATATACCAACAACCACAAAACAAAGGAAAAAGACAGGCGTTGTATCGTGGTTTTAAGCTCGGGAAAGGAGAGGTGTTCGTAACCATCGACAGCGACTCTATTATTGATACAAATACATTGCGAAATATGGTGAGCCCGTTTGTAGTCAACAAACAATGTGGTGCTGTAGCCGGAAATGTAAGAGTGCTGAACAACCAAAAAGCGATTATCCCACGTATGCTCAATGTGAGCTTTGTATTCAGTTTTGAATTCATACGTTCGGCTCAAAGCCAGTTGGGTTCGGTATTGTGTACTCCCGGGGCGCTGGCGGCTTATCGCAAAGAGGCTGTCATGAATTGTTTGGAAGAATGGTTAAACCAAACCTTTATGGGGCAACCTTCAGACATTGGCGAAGACCGAGCCATGACCAATATGATTTTAAAACAAGGTTATAAAGTGCTCTTCCAACGCAACGCTTGTGTACTTACAAACACTCCAGAAAAGTATAAAAACTTATATAAAATGTTTATCCGATGGGAGCGAAGCAACGTTCGTGAAAACATTATGATGAGCAAGTTTGCCTTTACCAACTTTAGACAAGGTCCTAAAACAGGAACCAGAATATTGCTTTTGAACCAATGGTTAAAAGTAATTATGGCTTATCCGCTACTGATGCTGATGTTTTTGTTTGTTTTAACTCACCCGCTATTATTCTTGAGCTCGTGTCTGATGAGTGTCTTTATATTTTCTAGTGTTCAGGTGTTCTTTTATAGCAAAAGACAAAAAAGTATACTAGAATCTATGTGGGCTTATCCGTATAGTATTTTCTATATGTTTACTCTATTCTGGATAACCCCCTATGCTATAGCAACAGCCAGTCGTAGTGGTTGGCTGACTAGATAAATCCATGAGTAGTCGAAGGAGGTAACACAATGGTGTTACCTCTTTTTTTATGAAATAAAATCAGTAATTTTACTTCACAAAAAAACAAAAGTTATGTGGCGAAAAGCGATTTTCTGTTTGGTTCTAGTTTTGGCGGGTTCATGCATCAGCACGAAACTTACGATAAAGAATATTGACGAAACGGCTAAAAGCCCCGAACTTTTAGATAAGAATACCTATAAACTCACCGAAAAAGCAACCGATAAAAAATACGGTTTTGACGAAGACTATCCGGTAAACTTAGGATTCGGTCTCCTTCATCAGCGAGAAGCCAATAAAGAAAAATTTCTCAATGCATTATTAGGGCCAAATGGCGAACCGATAATTTATCAGGAAGAAGGTAGTTGTTGTCCTTTCCCGACCAAAACTGGTGAGCTCGGAACAGGAATGCTGGATGTTTATACGATTACTTGGGAGGGCAATAAAAAACCACTTACGCTTTACTTGAATACGTACGAAAAAGGCAAAGTGATGATTCCGGTTGGGCTTACCGCCAAAAACTAAAATACTTTGATAGCTTCGTTGTAGGCACTCTCGAAGTGTAACGGATGAAGGTTTGTCTCTATTTTATTGGCAGTGAAATAAGATAGCATCTTTTCAGTAGGCATATTTCCGGTAAGGTCATCTTTTGCCATCGGGCAACCACCATAGCCTTTGATGGCTCCGTCGAAACGCCTGCAACCGGCTTTGTAGGCACTGTCGATTTTCTCGAACCACTTGTCCGGGGTGGTGTGCAAGTGAGCCCCAAACTCAATATGTGGGTATTTTGGAATGAGATTCGAGAACAAATACTCAATTACTTCCGGAGTAGAGCTGCCAATAGTATCTGATAACGAGAGGATTTTAACTCCCATTTGGGCTAATTTTTCGGTCCATTCTCCTACAATCTCCACGTTCCAAGGGTCCCCATAAGGATTCCCGAATCCCATAGATAAGTAGGCTACAACTTCTTTATTGGATTTGGCAGCAATATCGAGGATTTCTTGAAGCGTAACGATAGACTCGGCAATAGTCTTGTGTGTATTTCGCATCTGGAAGTTTTCGGATATAGAAAAAGGGAAACCTAAATATTGAATTTCTTTGTATCGGCTTGCTGTCTCGGCGCCTTTGGTATTGGCAATAATAGCCAATAGCTTACTTTTGGTTTGTGATAAGTCAAGACCAGCCAACACTTCGGCCGTATCTTGCATCTGTGGAATGGCTTTCGGTGAAACGAAGCTCCCGAAGTCAATGGTATCAAACCCAACCCGTAAAAGTGATTGAATGTAGGTAATCTTTTTTTCGGTAGGAATGAACGTCTTGATGCCTTGCATAGCATCTCTCGGACATTCTATGATTTTTACGGATTCCATAGCTGCAAAAATAGCTTTTTTTAGAAATAAATCGAAATGTTTTGATAGGGGAAACTGTTGAAAACAAAGTTAGACAATAAAAACCCCGTTTTAGAGATATAAAACGGGGTTCGAAACAACAAATTAATCTAATTATTGCCAACCACCACCAAGGGCTCTGTAAGCGTTTACCGTTTCGTTTAACTGTTTCATTTTTATTTCGATAAGCTCAAACTTAGCTTCCAAAGCTTCTCTTTGGGTCAACAGAACTTCCATATAATCAGCTCTAGAACTTCGAAGGTGGCTTTTTGAGGAATGAGCATCGCATTTTCGATAGAAGTCGGGATAACGACACTTCCGGTCTGTCCGTAGCGCAACAATCGGTCAGGATTGTCGAATGTGGCTCTGAAGGAGATGTTACCGGTTTCGTTATCAAAATCAGCTTCGATGGTCTCTACTTTTCCTTGTAGCGGATACATTTTTCCGTTCGCTAATTTTAACCCGACGTGCTTTAGGTTTTCTTTGTTGGCCTGATTCATATAGTCGAGGTATTCGGCCTCTGGAACATTAAAATATACCCACATTTTGCTGTTATCGGAAAGTTCGGTGATGAGTTCGCCTTCGTCGATTAAACTTCCTACTCGAACTCTTAGCCGGTCAATAATTCCGTCAAATGGCGCTCTGATTTCAGTAAATTGCAAATGAGTTTTCGCCAGTTCGAGTTCTGCTTTGGCTTTGTCCCATTTTGCTTTTTCCATAGCCAGCTCGTTGGGAGCAACTACGTTGTTTTCGGCAAGAGCTTTGGTGTTTTTGTATTCGATTTCTGCATAATCGGCTTCTGCCTGAGCTTTCATCACTTCTGCCTGATACATATTAGGCATGATTTTAAATAGCAGTTGGCCTTTCTTTACGGCCTGCCCCTCATCGATATAGATATTTTGTAAATACCCTTTCTCGAGCGCACGCACTTCGATATGGTTGATCGAACGAATTTGACACACATAATCTTTGTTGACCAAAGTGTCTTTGATGATTGGGGTTGAAGCTATAAAAGTAGTTTTTTCGTGGTTTTCTTTTTTTTCTGATTGACAGCTTGTGCTACAAAATACAACTGCCAACCCTAATGTCATAAAGGTTTTCTTCAACATAGTTGACTAAATTTAATGATTGTTTAGGTTTGAAGTATAGGTATAAAAAGCAATGAGATTAGTTCACTACAAAGAGTGAATAATCCGTAGGATTGCCGTAATATTTTAATAGGGGTTAAAAGACTGATTTAGAGAATCAAAGTCTATAGACGCAATAGATGATATAAAGCGAGTCTAAAAGTGGGTAAAAGCGATAAAACTTCTTTAGGGAAAGTTTTGAATCAATTAAAAAAGTATACGTTGTAGATAATAGAGAGAAGAAGGAATAACAAAGCCTCCGTCAGAGTCAAACTTTTTACCTGAATCGACACTTCCTTCTACAATTTCACATTGGGCAAGCTCAAATTTTGTGTCTGGAATTTCTTTACTGATAGAAAATCGGGATTCATCTGAGGA
>Ga0209075_1001676_pt1 | contig 20656 bp, 19 predicted proteins | sample Stecom2011_FD_187523 | JGI IMG/M metagenome (GOLD analysis project Ga0209075, IMG submission 187523) | Agricultural soil microbial communities from Utah to study Nitrogen management - Steer compost 2011 (SPAdes) (version 2) | ecosystem: Environmental > Terrestrial > Soil > Agricultural land...
CATTAACTGGACTTGACTTTAAACAATACGGAAACGTTATTGTGACAGCTATTTCCGCAGGACTAATTTCACTAATAATAACACCGTGGCTAACAAGGTTGAAAGAAGAATAACTGCTGGTAACAGCAACTACCTAAAACAATAAGGAAAATATTCTTCCTTATAAGTTGCCTTAAATTAAAAGTTTAAAATTATATTTGACCCAATGGAAACGCAAGTCATACTCAACGCTCAACAGTTTGATCTCACCTTGCAACGACTTTGTCGGCAATTAATTGAGAATCATGACGATTTCTCTTCTACTGTTTTAATAGGTCTACAACCAAGAGGAGTTCGTGTGTTAAACAGAATCAAACAGCTTATTGAAGAGATTTTAGAAAAAAACATTCAGTGTGGCACATTGGATATCACTTTTCACCGAGATGATTTTAGAACACGATCTAATCCCGTTATACCAAGCGTTACAAACATAGATTTCTCATTAGAAAATAAAAACATCGTGCTCATTGACGATGTACTCTATACAGGAAGAACCATACGCGCAGGCTTGGATGCCTTGTTAGCCTATGGTCGTCCTAATAAAGTTGAATTACTAACCTTTGTAGACAGAAGATTTAAACGCCACTTACCCATACAAGCTGATTATATCGGAAAAACAGTGGACACTTTAGTTTCCGAACGCGTGTCTGTAGAGTGGAAAGAGGTAGAAGGTGAAGACAAAGTGTTATTATATACCCAAAAGAGCAATGGATAATTTAAGTATTGATCATTTATTAGGTACAGAAAATCTCACGCAAAAGGATATTGAAATTATTTTCCAAACTGCGGATCGTTTTAAAGAAGTCATTAATAGACCTATAAAAAAAGTGCCTTCTTTACGTGACATAACCATTGCTAATATATTTTTTGAAAATTCTACCCGTACCAAACTCTCTTTCGAATTAGCAGAAAAAAGAATGAGTGCAGATGTAGTCAACTTCAGTGCTTCCAGCAGTTCAGTGAAAAAAGGAGAAACATTAGTGGATACAGTCAATAACATTCTCTCCATGAAAGTTGACATGGTAGTGATGCGCCACCCTAATCCAGGTGCTGCAAAATTTCTTTCAGAAAAGGTAAACGCAAAAATTATAAATGCGGGAGACGGTACTCATCAACATCCGACACAAGCTTTACTAGACAGTTACTCTATTCGGGAAAAATTAGGAAATGTAGAAGGGAAAAAAGTAGTGATTATTGGAGATATTTTACACTCCCGAGTAGCTTTATCGAACATCCACTTACTCCAAACTCAGGGCGCTGAAGTTATGGTATGTGGTCCAACAACACTTATCCCAAAATACATGAATAAACTCGGGGTAAAAGTGGAACACAACATTCGCAAAGCTCTTGAATGGTGTGATGTAGCTAATGTATTAAGAATTCAGTTAGAAAGGCAAGACATTCAGTTTTTTCCTTCACTTAGAGAATATGCCATGCTTTTTGGCTTAAACAAAGAATTGCTCGACAGCTTAGGAAAAGAAATCGTGGTAATGCACCCTGGACCAATTAATAGAGGTGTTGAAATAACAAGTGATGTAGCTGACAGTAAGCAATCTATCATTTTGAATCAAGTAGAAAATGGAGTAGCGATTCGAATGGCTGTAATATACTTATTAGCTGCAAAGATACATCGTTAAAAAAAATTATTAACTTTGTCATTAAAGTGATTCGTAATCAATGAACTTTAAAGTAGTAAAAAAACCGAATTATAGTATTATTTCATCCGAAGTTGATAAGCTTAACGCTATCAATTCTCCTGAGTTGAAAGAAGTGATTATGTCTGAAAACAAAGATAATGTCAGTCATTTAATCATTGATTTATCAAAAACATCGTATTGCAATTCTTCAGGATTAAGTGCAATTTTATCCGCTAATCGTTTGTGTAAGAATTCAAATGGGAAGTTTATTTTAACAGGTTTGCAGCCTAATGTTAGAAAAATGATTGAAATTGCCCAGTTACATAGGGTGTTTACAATCACTGAATCACTTGCTCAAGCTGAGGAGTTGATTTCTTAAGCCAATGAGTTTTAGTGTTCGAATATTGGGAACTGGAGCAGCAATTCCTACATTAAAAAGAAATGCATCATCACAGCTTGTCATTTGTCAACAACGCCATATTTTAATCGATTGTGGTGAAGGAACGCAAATTCAAATGCGTAAACACAAAGTTAAATTTCAACGCATTCAACTTATTTTGATTTCACATTTACATGGAGATCATGTGCTAGGACTTCCAGGACTGATTGGCACAATGCAATTACTCGGGAGAACAAAACCATTAACTATCATTGGTCCGAAAGGAATTGAAGCCTTGCTTGACACATTTTTCAGACTTGCAGGTTTACATGTTTCATTTCCCATTCATTTTCAAGCGTTAGAAAATAAGCAATCAGGAATAATTTACGAAGATAAATGCATTGAAATTAAGACCTTTCCATTGCGCCATCGGATTCCAACCTATGGTTTTAGAATCAATGAAAAGCCTGGAAAACGCCACCTCAATAAAGAAGCTTTTGACAAAACAGGAGTGAGTGTTTCATACATCGAAAAACTAACAAGCGGTCAAGATATAGTGGATAACCAAGGTGTAGTCGTAAAGTATAAAGATGTCACCGATCCTCCAAGTCCTACAAAATCATACGCCTATTGTTCAGACACTTCATACTTCCCTGAACTTGTCGAACACATTAAAAATGTGGATCTGCTCTATCATGAAGCTACATTTACCGAAAAATTAATAGATAGAGCCAAGGAAACTTATCATTCTACAGCCAAACAAGCAGCGTTGATAGCCCAACAAGCTGAGGCAAAGAGACTTATTCTTGGACATTTTTCAGCACGATATGACAATGCTGAAGAGCACTTAAAAGAAGCCAGTGAGGTACACAGTCATGTTTTCACTCCTGAGGATGGGGCTTATTTTCTTGTATAAATTATTCCACAATTTCATAAAGTTCCTTTGCTCTGTCTCTGGTATATGCATTAAAATGCCACCATTCTGTTTCAATTACCCAAAAACCACCAGCCCGCATTACTTCTCTTAATAATTTTCGGTTGTTCACTTGCTCTTCTGTTAGTTCTCCTGAAGCTAAAAAGCGCTCCTCATGTCTGGGATAAGCAATTTTTCGCAAGTCATCATATCCTGCTCCCATATCTAGCCACTCATTTGTTTGGGTGTCTACAATGGTTAAATCCACCGCACATCCTAAATTATGTAAACTCCCATTGGCAGGGTTACTCACAAATTTTGTTCGTTCATGAATAGGCAATGTATCCAAAGCATCCCACATTTGTTGCTGTACACTTCTTGGTCGAGTACCATCAAAAACTAAAAGTGATAAGTTTGGATTATAATTTTTTAAAGCTTGTTGAGCCTTCGATAAACGCTCTGCGACTTCTTCTTGCAAATAAACTTTGTGGTAGTTCTCATACAAGACAATGCCCATAAAATTATCTTCAGTAGCATACTTCACATCCACCAGTATCGTTGAATCGATTGCTTGTATATCCACAAGTCCTGCTTGAATCATTTTTTCCTCAAGCAAGCTCACTTCTTCCACAATCGCTTCCTCAGGTATTATTTCTTCCCCAAATTCAGTGACCACTTCTTCCGTTTCTGGAAATGTTGTCATTGTAGTTTCCTCTTCATTTTCTATTGAATTATCACAAGCAATTAGAATTAAGGTTAGACTAAAAAACAAAAAAAATCGCATGATGACCGTCTCTTTTCAATTCGTTTTTAAACTGTATAATTTTATAAAGTTATTAACAAGTTACAAAAATATTTGCATCTAAGAGTAAAAAAACAAATATTTGTAGTTGAGATAGTTTTAAAACAAAACTTATAAAAATGGATAAGGAGAGAAAAGAGGAGAAGCGCTACGACAAGAACCAAGAGCTACATTCTACGGTTGTACGCGCAGGAAAAAGAACTTATTTTTTTGATGTAAAAGCCACTAGAAACGACGATTTGTATCTTACTGTGACCGAGAGCAAGAAAACTTATCAAGATGGCGAACCTTCATATCAAAAACACAAGATTTTTTTATACAAAGAAGACTTTGAAAAGTTTAGTGATGCGTTAAATGAAGCCTTTGATAAAATCAAAGATTTAAGAGAAAACGGAAGTAACTCTTCAATCGATTCAGGCTCAGATGATTTTTCTTCAATCAATTTTGAAGATTTATAGTTTATCTATTACTTGGTCACTTTTAATTACAGAATTTACAATACGAATATAATAATATTACGTATCTTGTACTTTGGTATAATAATCATATACAATCTTATTTAATTATGGGGAAAATTATTGCTATTGCAAATCAGAAAGGAGGAGTGGGGAAAACAACCACAGCGGTGAATTTAGGAGGAAGTCTTGGTGTATTAGAGTACAAGACCTTAATTATTGATGCAGACCCCCAAGCAAACGCTACATCTGGTGTTGGTTTCAATCCAAAACAGACAAAAAACTTGTACGACTCCTTAATCAACGATGTACATCCATCTGAAGTGATATTAACTACAGAGAATCCAAACTTAGACATCTTACCATCTCATATTGATTTAGTTGGAGCAGAACTAGAGATGATTAACGTGCCTAACCGAGAGTACATGATGCAAAACGTCATTAATAAGATTAAAGATGATTATGATTACATTTTAATTGACTGTTCGCCATCACTTGGATTAATTACTGTGAATGCGCTTTCTGCAGCAGACTCTGTAATGATTCCTGTCCAGTCAGAATATTATTCATTAGAAGGTTTGGGGAAATTATTAAATACAATTAAAATTATTCAAACAAGATTAAATCCAAAACTAAATATTGAAGGTTTATTAATTACACTCTACGACACAAGGCTGCGTTTAGCTAATCAGGTGGTAGAAGAATTAAAAACGCATTTTCAAGATTTAGTTTTCGATACGGTAATTCACAGAAACACCAACTTGGCTGAGGCTCCATCTTTTGGTTCAACAATCATCATGCATGATGCCACAAGTAAAGGTGCAGTAAATTACTTAAATTTAGCTCGAGAGATTATTCAAAATCATGAAGCTGAAAAAATTTCAAACGACAATAACAACAATAAAATTTCTTTAGAAGATGAGCTCTAATGCTAAGAAACGTCCAGCACTAGGAAAGGGGTTGAGTGCATTATTAGAAAGTTCTAGAACTGATATCACTTCTGCTGATATTGAAGACAAATCAGTTTTAGGGTCTGTGGCTCTATTGCCTATTACAAGTATTGAAGCCAACCCATTCAACCCAAGAACAAATTTTGAAGAAGAAGCACTCCAAGAATTGAGTGACTCAATTGCTCTACACGGAATTATCCAACCTATTACAGTGCGTAAATTAGGACGAGACAAATACCAATTAATTTCTGGAGAAAGGCGATTTAAAGCATCTCAAATGGCGGGATTAAATGAAATCCCAGCATATATCCGTGTAGCCAATGACCAAACCATGCTAGAAATGGCATTGGTAGAAAATATTCAACGACAAGATTTAAATGCGATTGAAGTAGCACTTTCTTATCAACGGTTAATCCAAGAATGTAATTTAACTCAAGAAAAATTAGCCAAGCAAGTATCTAAAAGTAGGGCTTCAATCACTAACCATTTGCGACTGTTAAAGCTACCACCTCAAATTCAATTGAGTGTAAAGGAAAATGAAATTTCAATGGGGCATGCACGTGCCTTAGTTGGGGTTGAAGATTCTAAAAAACAAATCGAATTGTTTAACCGTGTGGTGGAAGAAACACTCTCTGTTCGTGACCTAGAAAATCTCATTCGCGCAGATAAGAATGAAGAAAAAGAGACGACTAAGCCTAAAAAATCTGCGCCTGCTATTACAAGCAGTCAACTAGAGTTTACTAAGGTTTTATCGGATAAAGTGGCTTCAAAGGTTCAAATTAAAAAGCAACCTTCAGGAAATGGAAAACTCATCATCAACTTTAATTCTGAAGTTGATTTGAATAGAATCATTGAAATCTTGAATGAATAATAGTTAATGCGCATTCTCTTTTTCTTATTGTTCTTTATCTCAATTGTGAGTTTTGCTCAAGAAAATGAGCTCCAGAATGATATGGTTAGCGACACTTTAAGCGTCGAAAAAATAAAAGATACCATCCACTCTCCTACCAAGGCAGCGTTGTTGTCTTTAATTCCAGGTGGTGGACAAATCTATAACCACATTGCCATGCCAAAAGGCAAGAAAAAAGCTTATTGGAAAGTTCCTCTAATTTATGCGGGACTAGGTGTAACAGGATACTATGCCATCAAAAATAATATTGACCAAAAAGCCTTAAAAGAAGAATATTTATTTAGATCTGATTATGGCTATCCCAACTTAACAGAATATGCAGAATACGATGACCAAGGTGTGTTGACGCTTTTTGAAACCAAAAGAACCAATAGAGACCTTATGATTTTTGCGTTTATCCTCGTTTATGGACTCAATATTTTAGACGCCCACGTAGAAGCACATTTTGTTAATTTTGATATCTCAAAAGATTTATCTTTAAGTATTCAACCTAGGCTACACGATTTCCGAACTCCAGGAATCGCTTTTAGTTTTAATTTTCGTTAAACAGCCCACATGAATAAGAGATTATATTAAATTTGTATGGATTAAAAGATTAATTTAATTATGAAAGTTGCACTTGTAGGCTATGGAAAAATGGGAAAGGAAATTGAAAAAATTCTTCCTTCTCGTGGGCATGAAGTAGTCTTAAAGTCTAATCGAGAAAATCCATTACTCCCAGAACAATTAAAAAATGTGGATGTTGCCATCGAATTTTCAACACCAGACACAGTGATTAATCACATTCATCTGCTCATCGAAAATAATATCCCTACAGTGGTTGGAACAACAGGGTGGAATGAATCTTATGAACTTGTTAAACAAAAAGTCAATGCAAAAAACGGAGCCTTAGTGCACGCTTCCAACTTTAGTATCGGTGTAAATTTATTCTTCAAATTGAACGAGCAATTTGCAAAGTTGATGTCAGTTTATCATGAATATACACCAAGTATTACAGAAATTCATCACACGGAAAAACTTGATGCACCAAGCGGAACTGCCATTACATTAGCTAAGGGACTCCTTTCAAACGATTCGACATTAGAAGATTGGCACTGCGAACAAAGCGACAAGAAAAAATCAAAGGAAAACAGTTTGCACATTGAAGCTATACGAGAAAATGATGTCAAAGGAACTCATATCGTAAAATATAAATCAGCAATTGATACATTATCTATTCAGCACGAAGCACATAATCGACAAGGTTTTGCTTTAGGGGCGATTATTGCTGCAGAATGGATACTTAATAAAAAAGGAATTTACACTATGAAGGATGTCCTTCAACTCAAATAAAAAAAAAGAAAACATGTCAGCATTATATTTTTATCTCTTCTTTTTAATATTTCCATACCTTGCTCTATGGTCTAAAAGTTTTACAAAAGCGGGCAGAAAGCCATGGGAAGCATTAGTCCCAGGTTATAACTATGCCATTGCTTTAAAAATTTCAGGTCAACCTGCATGGTGGGCTTTTTTAATGATTATCCCAGGTATTCATTTGATTATGTGGATGATTATCAATGTGAGCTATATCCGTAAATTTGGCTTTTTCTCTATTACGGACACATTACAAGGGATTTTCTTTCCTTTTATTCTCATGGCTAAAATCGCCAATTCAAAAGAATTACAACCCAACTTCACCACTGATTGGGAAAACCAAATAGACATAGAAAGAAGAAAGAACGGTGATCATCTTGTGCTTTTCCTTTCGCTTCCTATCATAGGTCACTTGCTCGCATTTACTTTAGGGGCTTTGCAAAAAAAGAAAAAAGGAGCAAAAACAATCATCAAAGAATGGGGAGACACTATACTTTTTGCCTTAATCGCAGCAAGCGCAATTAGAACCTATATTTTTGAGCCTTTTCAGATTCCAACAGGTTCAATGGAAAAAACATTGTTAGTAGGTGATTTTTTAGTGGTAAATAAACTTACTTATGGCTCAAGAATTCCCAATACACCACTGTCATTTCCATTAGCACACAATACTATTCCTTGGCTAAATATTAAATCTTATTCTACTTTAGAAAAAGTTTCTTATACTCGGTTGCCAAAGTTTAGAGATATAAAGAACTTTGATGTTGTCGTATTTAATTACCCATCAGGTGACACCGCAGTATACGACCCTAGAATGCCTAATGGATTAATGGGGCACGATTATCATGGAATTGTAAACAATGAAGCAAGACGACTTTTTGAAGAGTCAATTGATAGAAATAGAATTCCAGATGCCAATACAATGTTAGAAAAGCGAAGAACACAGCTTTCTACAGATTACTCTGGAGAGGCCTTAGACAGCATTATGCAAATCGAGGCGGGTAAATTACATAGAAATATTCAACGTGAGGTGGATAATATTTATCAAGAATTCATTGATAATATTGAAATGTGGAGAGATAGAGCAAGAACTGAGATTGCAGTAAACAAGCGCACCTATTCATCCGTAGAAGGAAGAATGATAGACCATTACGGAACGATTTATCGACCTGTGGACAAGCGAGAAAACTACATCAAACGCTGTATTGGAATCCCTGGCGATACAATTTCAATGATTGATGCACAAGTGTACGTCAATGGGAAAGAAGCACCTATTTTTGAATTTCAAAACTTACAATATCTCGTAGAAAACCTTACACTTTCATCACCTAATGTAATGATTTCAAAATACGGTTTAGAGAAAGATAGAGATTACTATTACAGCAATAGTGGCTTAGTTATGAACATCACAGAAAGCGAAAAAGAAGCCCTTTTAGCGAGTCATCCTGGTGCTCGTTTTACCTTAATAAATCACGAAAGAAGAGATGCAGCTACGATGTCTCCAAGTGAAAAAGTCAACAACTTAAATTACTATCCAAAAAGTTTAAACCATCACAATACCGTTTCTAATTTTGAAACATTTTGGGTACCTAAAAAGGGAGTTACCATTGAGCTCAACGAACACAATGTCGCTTGGTACGAGAGAGTAATTACAGCGTATGAGCTACATGATTTTAAAACCATTGATGGTAAATATTACATTGATGGAGAGGAAGCAACAACTTACACTTTCAAAATGGATTATTACTGGATGATGGGAGATAATCGTTACAACTCAGCAGATTCAAGAGTTTGGGGCTTTGTACCTGAAGATCATATCATCGGAAAAGCTTCCATGGTGTGGTTTTCTAAAAATCAAACAGAAGGAGGAGTTCGTTGGAATCGAATTTTTACGAGAATTAAATAATGCTTTATTCTACAAATTATTTCGGGACAATTCCTTATTTTCAATCTATCGCAAAACATAAAAGAATTGTTATAGATATACATGAATTGTACAAGAAACAAACGTGGAGAAATAGAACACAAATTTTAGAAAGTTCAGGACCTTTACATTTAACTGTTCCTGTAATTCGTCCTCATGGTAGTCAATCTGTGGTGAAAGAAATTGAAATTAGTCATAAAACAGACTGGAGGAAAGACCATTGGATGGCGCTTAAAAGTAGTTATACACACGCCCCCTACTTTTTCTTTTATGGAGAGCAAGTAAAAGAGTTGATTTACCAAAACGAAAATGTGCTTTATAAGTTTAACTATACAATTTTAAAAAAACTTTTGTTTTGGTTAGATTTAGATATTAACGTCACTTTTAGTGAAGAATATATTTCCCCATTAAACAGAGAGGACAACCGTATTTCCTTAGATAAAAAGGTGTATGATATCGAGCAAACGCCCTACATTCAAGTTTTTTCTGATAAGCTTCCCTTCTACCCTAACCTTTCAATTTTAGATTTATTAATGAACGAAGGTCCATTAGCAAGAAAAAGATTAATAACTTAACAAACTGTATATTTTTCTTCTTCACTTCAAAAAATCTATGGTTGTTTAGTGAAGAGGGACATTTGCATTGATTAGTGAGGTGACAAAGGAGAAAATAAAAGTGACAAAAAATTGAAAATAAAAATCCTAATCTAAGCGCTCTACATAAAAAAATAGATTCTCTCACAATTCAAATAAAAGATTTTGAAGACGAATATTTTATGAATGGTAATCCTGCTATGAAAAATCACATTAAGGAATTACAAAAACAACAAATAAAGTATCAAGATGAAGTCATTGTTATTCACCTTAAGCCAATTTATATACTTCTATTTCTGATATTTGGGTTACTCTTGGGCTATTTAATGCCATTAAATAAAGTAGCCTTAACAGTTGTACTAATTGCTATAAGTTCCGCTTGGCAGCATATAATGAATGTTTTGGAATCATTTTTAGGCTATGAATATTCAAGTACGTTCATAATTACCAAAATTGGCTTTTTATTGGTCTTAAACTTAATCTTATTAAGATTGGCAATTATTGCTTTTCAACGAACATAAAAACATAACTATAATATATGATAAAAAATAGGACAAGGGATATATTCTAAAAAAACCTACTTCCCCTAGCGCAAAACATTAGCACTTAACTTACCTAAGTCAGGAGGAAATAAAAAACGCTTTTCAAATTTGAAAAGCGTTTTTTATTGTGTATTAATTATAACTTAAACTACGATTTCAATTCATCCAAAGGATCAACTTTTTGCAGATTAGCTACTGTATCAATCCCGAAGAATTTTTTAATGTTTTCAAACATGAGGTAAACCGCTGGCACAAGGAAAACGGTTAAGACCATTGACGACATTAATCCTCCAATAATCACCCATGCCATTCCATTTTTCACCTCTGCTCCATCTCCAGTCGCTAGTGCAATTGGAAGCATACCGAACACCATCGCTAGTGTAGTCATCATAATTGGTCGGATACGGTCTTTTCCTGCTGAAATCAATGCATCTACCGCATTTTTACCTGCTCTCATTTCAAAATTGGCAAAGTCCACAATCAAAATCGCATTTTTAGCCACCAATCCGAGCAACATAATCAAACCAAGCATAGCGAAAATCGATAATTGGTTCATCGTCATTGCAAGTGCTAAGAAAGCTCCTACAAAAGATACTGGAATAGAGAAAAGTACAATAAACGGAGACAATAAACTTTCATATAATGCCACCATAATAAAGTAAATCAACAATATTCCTAATACCAATGATAGCAAAAGGCTCTCCATTGAGTCTCCCATATTTTCCGCTGCTCCAAGGAATCTTACCTCAACATTTTCAGGAAAGTCTAATTCATCAATTCCATCTTGAATTTCAGCAATCACATCTCCAAGTGGTCTGTTCACAATTGAAGATTGTACTTTCATTGATGTCATACGGTCAAATCGCTCACGCACCGCCTGCCCATCAATCTCAGTGATTTCGGCCACATCTTGTAATCGAACGATTCCACCCTTTTGATTTTGTAGCGTCAAGTTTCTCACATCATCAAGCGTATACTTGTCCGCATCTTCAATCCTTATATTAATGTCATACTCCTCTCCTCTATCTTTAAATCGAATCCTGTCAAATCCTTGATAAGCTAACTGTACAGCACCTCCAATTTCTGAAACCGACAAGCCATATAAGGATGCTTTATCCCTGTCAATGTCGATTGACACATCTTTTTTCGGTGCTTTTGTTGAATATCTCACAAAATCAGTCCCAGGTACTTGTCTAATCACATCAAACAACATCGCTGCAGCTTCACGTACGCTTTCTTCCTCTACTCCTTTTACAACGACCTGAACAGGAACGTTATCTCCTGCCAATCCTACTGGAGTAACAACAACTTTAAGTCCTGGATATTTACTCAATGAATCTCTTATCGACTGACCAAATTCATCTGTCGAATAATCTCTATCATTTTTATCGACTAAACGAACGCTAATCTCCGCTAAGTTTGCGTTTGCTCCAGCATCTGTTGCAATCTCTCCAGATTGTGTTCCCACATTGGAGAATACATTCAATACATCTGGATTTTTAAGCAACATCGACTCTATCTCACTCACCACCTGATTCGTTTGTGTTAATGGGGTTTCTGGTGATAAGTCAATTTGTATATTAAACTCACCTCGGTCGGCCTCTTGCATAAAAGTAGGACTAATAAATCCTTTGTAAGGCAAGAAAATCACTGTCATTCCAAACAAAGCTGTAATAATCACAGCAGTAATCGCCTTGTGGTTTAGCACCCATTTAAGCGTACGAATATACAAGTCCTTAATCCCCTCAATGATAGAATCAAACGCCAGGTTAATTCTTCCCCAAAGGGTGTTTTTATTCAATTCAGGAAGTTTCCCCCATCGAGATGCCATCATCGGTGTAAGTGTAAATGCTACCAATAATGACATCATCGTCGAGAAGACGACGACCAGAGAGAATTCCTTTAAAATATTTCCAATAAGTCCTGTAGATAAAGCTAACGGTAAGAAAACCACAACGTCAACTAAGGTAATAGACAAAGCTGTAAAACCAATTTCATTACGTCCTTCTAATGCCGCAATTCTCTTGTGTTTCCCCATTTCCATGTGGCGATAAATATTCTCTAAAACCACAATACTATCGTCCACAAGAATTCCCACAACTAAAGACAAGGCCATTAGCGTCATCATGTTGAGTGAAAAACCAAACGCCCACATCATGATAAAAGTAGGAATCATTGCCGATGGGATAGCCACCAACACAAACATAGATGAACGAACTGAATGCAAGAAAAACACCATTACAGCAGCTACAATCACAATTGCACCAAATAAGTCACTCGTTACTGCGTTAGCGGCTGCAACTGTAAACACAGACTGGTCAGAAGCTATTTCATAATCAAATCCAAGGTCTTGGTATCTTAATTTAACTTCTTCTAATCTTTCTTTCACTCCTTCTGCTACAGAAACTGTATTTGCATCTGTTTGTTTCAACACCTCAATTCCAATCCCAGGCTGTCCATTAATTCTATTTAATGTAGTGGCTTCTTCTTTACCATCTATAATACTCGCCACATCTTTAAGCAAGATTCTAGAACCCTCAGCATTTTCTCTAATGATTAAGTTTTTAAGCGTTTCTATATCATCAAGTTTAGCATCTAAACGCAAAGAAAATCTAGAAACATCACTTTGAATACTTCCAGCAGGGAAAGACAAACCACTATTGGCAATTAAGCCACGTACTGCCAAAGGGCTAATATTGTACACTGCCAATTTATCATTGTCCAGTTTCACCTCAATCTCTCTTTCTGTTCCTCCAATCAAATTGATTTGAGCAACTCCAGGAACGTTGGTTAACAATGGTTTGATTGTCAAATCAACCAAATCATACATTTCCGTGGATGAAAGATTTGTTTTTGCGGTTAATCTTAAAATCGGCAAGTCATCAAGTGAGAAACGAGAAACCACTGGTTCACGAATCAACTCCAAGCTTGGAAGTTTATCCATCACTTGAGCAATTTTACGCTCCGCATCTAATTGCGCTTGTTTGGCATCTTGACCTTGCTCTAGCTCAAGTGTAATGAGTGACAAACTTTCTCTAGACGAAGAGCTCACTGATTTCAATCCCTCAAGTGAGGAAACCGCCTCTTCTAAGTGTTTGGTTACACTATTCTCCACCTCATCTGATGAAGCACCGGGGTAAACTGTTTGAACTAAAACTACTGGAATATCAAACTCAGGAAATAAGTTATAGTTCAGTGACCTGAAGCTCATAAATCCAAAAAGGATGAGCACTGTAAAAATTACTGTAAAAAGTAAAGGTCGTCTAATTGCAACCTCTGTAACTGAAGCCATATTTTTATTCTTTTGCTTGGATTAAACTATTATCAACGATGTTGATTTGACCATCAACTACCACTCTGTCTCCTTCTTTCAGTCCACCAACAACTTCAATGTATTCACCGTTTTCTCTTCCTACATTGATAGATTTTCTCACTGCTCTATCTCCTTCTTGAATGTAGACATAAGCATTTTTCACACCTTCAACAAGTGCTTTTTTCGGTATTTGAAGAACTTTTTCCTCTGAATCTGCTGAGAAGCTTACATGTGTGTATGTTCCTGGCCTCAAATCTGGATATTCTTTTGAAGATACTTTAATTTCAACTTTATAGTTGTAGTTTGCATCTACATTAGGTGAGATATAAGACACTTTTCCTATAAACACTTGATCAGGGTAAATAGCAGATGTAACGTTTACCTCTTGGTTTAGTGAAATAAATCTCACTTCACTTTGATTCAAGTAAATATAGATTTTTAAAGGATCTATTTCTACCACTTCTGCAATAGGTGTTCCTGCACCGATAAACTCACCAACTACGTTTCTTTTATCAGTAATTACTCCAGTTAAAGGAGAAGTGATATAAGAATCATTGATTTGTTGGTCTAACTGAGCCAACTCAAGCTTTCTCGATTCGTACCCAAATTTGCTGTCCAAAAACTGAGATTCAGAAAGGGCATTCCCTTCGTACAACTCTGTGTTTCTTTCATGGTCAGTTTTCATTTTCTCCACTGTCAACTGAAGGTTTCTACGTTGTACATCTAGTGTTTTTGTATCTACTTTTCCTATCACTTGTCCCTTTGTTACCTTAGTTCCCAAGTCAATTGAAAAGCTTTCTAATCTACCAGGCATTGAAGCAGCAATAGCAGCTGTTTCGCTTGGTTCCACAATAGCAGGACGAGAAATTCCTTTTGTTAATTCCATCATACTCGCTACTTCAACTGATACAGCAACTGGAATTTTTGAGCGATCAATAAACTTCTCGCTTTCATTAATCTTGTTCTTGTTTATCACTAACGTAATTACAGCAAAAATGGTAAATGCTACGATAATAATAATGGCGATAATACCTGATTTTTTCATTCTTAATTATTTAAATAGTTTGATATATTTCCTTTTGATTTTTCATAATCTAAACGAGAAGATAACATGTTGATTAAAGAAGTTAAATAGTTCGTTTGTGCTTCTTTATAGCTAAAATCAGCGTTTAAAAAATCAGTTAATGAAGTGGCTCCCGTTTGATAAGATAGATTGGTCATTTCATAAACTTCTTTAGCAAGCTCTAAATTTGCTGAATTTGTGGTTAAGCTTGTAAATGCTTCTATCATTTTCGTTTTTGCATTCAACAATTCAACTTTATAGCTTTCCTCCATAATTTTAGCTTGTAAAGTTAAATTTTCCAATCTTATCTTCTCTTTATGATAAGCTGTATTGGCTCTCAATCCGTTAAATATCGGCACAGTTAGGGTCAATCCAACCGATGCAAAGTCGTTAAACTGAGTCCATGAATCTCTAAAGTTTTCCGAATAAGAGTTCGCTCCATATCTTGCATAAGCACTAAGCGTAGGCAAAAATGAATACTTTGTAACTTTTGTGTTTAGACCTTGTAAATCAATATTTTTCATATTAATTCTAAAATCTAATCGATTGGAAATATCAATCGGCGTAGGCTCTGGCAGAGCAGTCTCTACTAATAGTGACTCATCCTCATTAATCACCAACTCTTCGTCAAGTGGCATTCCAATCATCACTTTTAAGTAGTTTAATGCATCTTGCTTTGCTGTTTCTACCAGACTCAATTGAGATTGAATGTTATTAAATGCAACTAAAATTCGGTTGTAATCTACCTGCTTGATTACCCCTTTTTCAAGCTGAAGTTCCATGATGCGATTCAATTCTGTGTATTGATCTCTACTATCCTCTAATAGCTTAATGTTTTGAGAAACAACCAATACTTGATAATATGCCATGGCAATATTATAAGAAAGGTCTTCCACTATCTTCTCTGAATTTAACTGAGCTAATTCTTGATAGTCACTCACTCCACTAATACCAACAATCGCTGCATGGTCATAAATTTTCTGCTCCAGCTGAATTGCTGCGCTATTTCCATGTGGAGTTCCCATTTTCATTCGAATCTCTTGCGGAGCAAATTCTCCAGCAGGAATCACCGTTACAGGTAATTTTGCATTATAATCCAACTGCCCACTGGCATTGATTGAAGGAAGATATGAAGCATATAAATCTCGTTTATTATACTTAAACATCTTCAGTTCGTTATGTGAAAGCGTCACATAAGGTGAATTAGTTAACCCATAATCTAGGCATTCACTTAAACTCATTTTTTGTTCTTGCGCAAAAATTCCTATTGCAAAGAACAAAGCAATTCCCAAAACACTATACTTTATCATTATCTATATTATTTCTGATTTGATCCCATCGATTATATAAATTTGAAAGCTCATCTTTGGCAAATTCTAAAAAGCTTTTCAAATCAATAATAGATTCATTAAAACTAGGTGTATCCTTTGTTCGAACCTTTAATACCTCTTCCAATAATTCACAATATTGATCGAGATAATTAAAATCATCACTTAATGCTTCTTTCCACATTTCCACATTGGACCTAAAATAGCGTTTTCTATCCCCTGTTTTTGTGATGTATCGTATCCTTCTACTCTCCAACAATTGATTAATTCCATTACTTGTTGCGCTTTTACTATATTCCAATGTGAATCTAATTTCATCAAAAGTTAATTCTATCTCATCAGATACAAGAAGCAAAGCGTAGATTCTTGAAGGTGCTGGTTGTAGCCCCCTTTCACTTGCAAAAACTCCAATAGATTCAATTAGTTCTAATTGTTTCTCTGTAAGTTTTATGCCTTTATAATCTTCTTCTGACATTGTTTTTTATTTTATATGAGCTTGCAAATATAAACAACTTTTTAAGTTGGTTCTTTTATTTAAGAACAAAAAAAACAATTTGTGATTTTTTAACATAGAGTGTGTTAAGATTTCAATGCGAAAACTAAAAATGCGCGAAAGCTTTCTATTAACTTACACTTTGAACTGACCAACAACGCTTTTTAAAACACCAATTTCATCAAAAATGACTAAACCACTATGGACTTGAAGTCCATAGGTTTCCGTGACAGACTAAAAGTCCGTTTTTAAATATAATAGCCACGAATCACACAAATCCACACGAATGTATGATGAACATAAATAACTAAAAAATTTTAGAAACTAAAGTTGATGCACTGAAAGTGCATAGTTTTAAACTATTTTTGAGACCAATAAATCTTGCTGTTTAGCTGTAAACAATGTATAAAAAACTTGATTCTATTGGTTCTTTTTGTAAGTTTGTCGATTGCATTTTATGGAATGGGTTTAGATGTAGTTTTAAATTTTAATTTACTGATTTTTAAGAACAATTGATAAAAAAATAAAATCACTTCAATATTTTTTATAGAATGAAGTTATAGTTGGTGAATCTAATCTTGCTTAATGAAGAACAGAATTGATAATTTTACAGATAGCAAAACAATATTTTTCGGTTTAACGACCGAATCGAAACACCTATATGATTTTTTTACACAAAAAGGTTGTGATACTTTAGGTTTGTACGACAACAATGAAGACAGTACTTTCACCAATGGCAACATTGATGACGGTTTAAAATTGTTGTATAGTCAGGAGAAGTTTAATCGAATTATCTGCAGTGCAAAAAAAGTATCCCGTAAAACTATTAATGAAATCATTTCGCATTGTTACGAGAACAAGATAGAGTTTTTGTTAATCCCAGATGAAAACGAAAGATACAATAAGAGTTCACTCGTTCCTGTTTTCATTGACAGAATTATTGTTTTTCAGTTAGTTCCAAAGCCTATTAACAGAAAACGTAACCAAGCACTAAAAAGATGTTTTGACATTTGCTTTAGTGCCGCTGTTATTCTTTTTATTTTAAGTTGGCTTTTTCCTTTATTGGGCATACTCATTAAGCTAAGCTCTAGAGGACCAGTGCTTTTTGTCCAAAAAAGAAACGGTTTAAACAACAAAGAGTTTAATTGCCTAAAATTTAGGACCATGTATGTAAATGACAAAAGCGATGAATTACAAGCTACAGAGGGAGATTGTAGAATCACTAAAATAGGCGCCTTTCTTCGAAAAACGAGTATTGATGAATTCCCTCAATTTCTCAACGTATTTATAGGCAACATGTCTGTTGTGGGACCTAGACCACACATGATCAAACACAACCAAATGTATGCCCAACTCATCGACAATTACGATCAAAGGGCACTCGTTAAGCCTGGCATTACTGGTTTAGCTCAAACTTTAGGATATAGAGGCGAAACAGAATCCGATATTTTTTTAATGAAAATACGAGTAAGAATGGACATTTTTTACATCAACAACTGGAGTTTTGCTCTGGATTTAAAATTGATTTTAAAAACTATAGAAAAAGCGTTTCTTCCAAGCAAAAATGTGTTCTAATACATGGAAAGTAAAAAGTTTTTAAAAGACATATCTGCCAGCACAATCCAAGTAGCAGTTACACAGGTTGCTAACCTTCTCATCTTTTACTTGATTTCAAAATATATTTCTAAAGAAGAGTTTGGTTTTTACAATTGGAGTATGGCTGTTGTTACAACTGTTATAACAATCTTATCTTTAGGAATGGACGTTATATACGTCAGAAGGGTTTCTACTGATTTCAAAAGCATTTTATCCAGCAAAATTCATTTCTACCACACTACTGTCTTGGGGGGGGTACTAATTTTACTTATTCTTCTTTTTAGACAGTTTTTTAATTTTTCTCCAAGCGAAGAGATTATTTTTATTTTAGCTCTTGTTTGTCAAGTAACTTTCAGCATAGCAAATTCTTTTCGTCTATTTTTAAATGGAAGAGAAAACTTTAATTACTTAGCTTACTCTGCAATTATAACAAATTCTGTACGGGTAATCTTAATTTTAGGTCTGTTGATTTTTAATGCTTTTTCAATTTACTATATTCTCACTTGTTTTGTCATTTGTTATTTACTTGAATTATCAATTAATTCATTTTATAAAAGAAAGTCATTAAAGGAATCTACTCCTTCAAATAAAACCACTAATTTTCAATGGAAAGAATATTTTTTCTTTATAAAAGAGTCGGTTCCACAATTAGGAGTAATCATATTTGATTCATCGATCGCAAGAATTGATTGGATATTAATGGGAATCATAGCTACGACAGTTGCTACAGCAGAATACAGCTTTGCATTCAAGGTATTTGAATTATCTAAACTTCCTTATATTATCATTGCCCCAATATTATTAAGTCGCTTTTCTAAATTACTTAAGAAAAACCTATCTCCACTAACAGAAAAGCAAAAAACAAATCTTCAAAACTTATTAAATCTTGAAGTTATTATTTCTTTAATGATACCATTTGTTTTAATTTGTATATGGAGTGACTTTTTTGATTGGGTAACAGACAATAAATATGGAAAGGTAAACGAAATCACATACATGATTTTATCAATTGCAATACCTATTCATTGTATAAATAATTTTTTATGGTCAATAGGAGTTGCACAGAATCAATTAAAAATTATCCTATACAACATTGTTGCAGTTTCCATACTAAACCTTGTTCTAAACATAATACTGATTCCTCTATACTCAAGCTTAGGCGCTGCAATATCTTATATGATACCTTCAATTGTTCAATTGTTTATTTATTATAAAACAATTGATTTGACCAAAGTAAAAGTTAAAATCAACACAGCTTTATTAATTATACTGATTGGAGTTGCACTCATTCTTATTGTCCAAACTTCTAACTTACAGCCTTTATCAAAAGTAGTTATTGTAATAGGAAGCTTTGTTTTAATATTGTTTTCAACTAAAATTATCAGTTTAGCAAAAGTAAAATCTGCTTTAGATGCACTATAGAAAGTTAATATTGAATTAAAAAAAGAATAAATGCTCAATAAAATAAGACAAAATATATTTTTAAAAATTGACATCTGGATGTTAGTTTCCATTTTGTTGATTTTAAATGTGAGTCTATCAATTAAGCTTTTAGGTATTTTAATTTTGTTAGCTCGCAATTATTTATTCAAAAGAAAAAAGAATGAAAGTGTTGATATTCCTAAGTTTTATTTCTACATCATTATCTTTTCCATTGTTCAATACATAATTCAAATGAATTATTTTGAAACAGACGAAATTATAAAGAAAGTCTTATCTATTGGTTATTGGGGGATAGCGTGGCTGATTTTATACCAGCTAAAAAAAATGATTAATAACCAAGACCTAACTAGGATTAAAAATACAATAAATTTATTTTTTATCATCAACATTTTTGTTTCAGGAATTAATCTACTAAAAATCATATTTGAAATCGGAGAAATCAATCCATTTGTATATGCAGAAAACGATTTTCAATATCACATGTCCACTGGCGATTATATAAAAGGGATTACTTTTGATACCTCTACAACCAATGCAATAATCTGTCTTTTTGGATTTGTGTACTATCTCATTGAAAAAAAATATTTTTTGTCAGTTGTTTCTCTTGTTGTTCTTTTATATACGAACAGTAATTTTGCAAATCTAATCTTACTTTCTATCTTACCGTTGTTTTTCTTTAAAAGAGGAAGCTTATACAAGACCTTAACTGTATGTTTTTTAGGTATTATTATTGTGTTTTACACACAAATCTCCCCACAAAGCGCAGCTTATATTTTTAATAGTTTTGATCCAGAGTACTCTGTCAAGCTCTACCATAAAAATGAGCGCAAGGAAATGGATAGAATAGCAGAATTAAACAGAAAAGACAGCATTATAAAAAAATATCTGTATTCAAAAACTCCTCATCTCGACAGTTTGCACCAAGC
>Ga0209075_1001677_pt1 | contig 20643 bp, 18 predicted proteins | sample Stecom2011_FD_187523 | JGI IMG/M metagenome (GOLD analysis project Ga0209075, IMG submission 187523) | Agricultural soil microbial communities from Utah to study Nitrogen management - Steer compost 2011 (SPAdes) (version 2) | ecosystem: Environmental > Terrestrial > Soil > Agricultural land...
ATCTCAGTAGACTCTAAAAGAATCTCTTTTGGTTGGCTGTCGAGTAGACAGCCGACCCGCTCATTCGATCACTGTTCAGTTTTCAAGGAACTACTCGCGATTTAAAACTTGTTTTAAATCGTCGAGGTCTTCACTTCGAAGCATACGCTTTCGCGAAGCGAAAGTCGGCCTCAAAGAATGATGTTTTTCTTGTCGAGCTTTCGCGCCGACAAATCTTAATTTACCACACCCTGCGAGGAAAGTCAACATCAAATTATTCCATTTTTGCAAGGTGCTGCTTCCTGCCGTTGTCGGCCGGATTACTAATATAACAGATATCAGTTTCAACTGCAATGGTAATCAAAAACAATATTTTTGCTACCTCTCGCTGTCGAATGCTGTCGGTTTGTGTCGTGACAGCTTGTATACAATACCCTATTTAATTTTTCTTGTCAACAACAATGTGCTTGAAAAAATTTGCTTAATATTTTTTTCCTTTATATATAGTTTAGCCATCGTGCAAAGAAATCATTTGCCATTTATTCAACACCTTGAGGTGGGCTAATGGGGAATTGAAAATCATTGGGCAAAGGCAAATTAATCACCGTATCTGGAACCTGACCGAAATAAGTCGCGGTTACCACAGGCGAAAATGTTTTAACGCTGACCTCGGTAGACATAAAGGGTACAACAATTTGAACATTGGCGGTTATGTCAATGCCAACCTGATGAGATATAACATTTATGCCACTGGTTTCAAAGCTCTGAGACATTTCCGCAGTTACAGTTCCCACGGGAACTATGCCCACAGAGATTTTTGGTCCATAATTGGCTAAAATATCACTGCCCAAAGCCTGCCCCAAGGGTATCTTTAGCTTTTCTGCTTGAATTTCGTTTAAAGCCGATTGGACACTTATGGTTGTTAGGGCTTGAATTCTTGCAACCTCTGCGTTGTTTACTTCAGCCATGGCAATATTCCCCTGATTATCTTTTTGAATAAATATCAAATGTTCATACCTACTTTTTTGGGCTATATTTTGATTAATAGCGTTGTTGATAGTCTCGGTGGCAATAACCTTGGCCCGAGCTTCAGCGATGGACATTATGGTTGGTCTCAGATTGCCTTCAATTACCATGAAGGTCCTGATACCCAAGTATAAAAATATAGCCAGTAGAATAAAGAGCCAGATTTTTGGTCTCTTCCATTTTAGAGCCGAATACATCGGACGCCTCCATCTAGCCATTTTCTCCCCTCCCATTGACAAAACTCCACAGATTACATACAATAAATCCTGCGGGATGTGGCTCAGTTTGGTAGAGCGCTGCGTTCGGGACGCAGAAGTCGCAGGTTCAAATCCTGTCATCCCGACCATTGATAATCAACAAATCCTTCGGGATTTGTTTTTTTTATTTATAATAGGGCATACTATACAGTTAACAAATGGCTACTCAATATGCTATAATTGATTAGATTTTTAAGGTAAAGGAGGCACTGATAATGGATATGAATGCATTTTGGAAAAAGATAAAACCTTCTTTAAAGATATTTGGAAAAGTAACTTGGAAGTTAACCCTAATAGGGATTATCGTTGCCGTTGCTGCCGGCTTCGGAGCTGCCGGTGTGGGGACAGGGATGGCCGTGGGCGCATTAAAGGATGTTCCAGACATCAATCCCGAGGTACTGGAGAATCCCTTTCTTCCCTCTTATGTTTACGACATAAATGGCGACTTAATTACCAAGATTGATGACGGTCAAAACAGGATACAAGTTTCCTTTGACGATTTACCCAAGGATCTGATCAACGCCTTTCTGGCCGCGGAAGACAATAATTTCTGGGAGCACCCTGGAGTAGACCTCCGTAGTATAGCCCGGGCAATCTACAACAACCTGGTCAGTTCAACCGGCGAAGGTGCAAGCACCATTACCCAGCAAGTTGTCAAACAGGAGTTTCTTACTTCTGAAAAGCAAATGAGCAGAAAGCTTCAGGAAGCCTACATCGCCCTGGCATTAGAGCGGCAGTTTACCAAAGAAGAGTTGTTTGAGTTCTACATTAACAATGCTACTTTTTATGACAACAGGGCCTGGGGGGTGGAAGCAGCTGCGCAAACCTATTTCAGCAAGTCCGTTTCTGAACTGACTTTGGCAGAATCTGCGCTGCTGGCAGGCATACCCAATTCGCCAGTCTACTTTTCCCCTGATCCCGATGATATGGAACCTTCCTATAAACGCCGCAATGATGTCCTCAACCGCATGCTTCGTTTTGGCTACATCACCGACGAGCAGGCTGAAGAGGCTAAAGAAGAAGAAATTGTCTTAAATCCCCCGGAAAGAGGGAGCTGGCCTTATCCCCACTATACAGATGCTGTAGTTCATAACTATGCAGTCAAGGCCCTGATGGAAACTGGTCGGTATGAAACTGAAGGAGAAGCCGAGCTGGCCATTCGCCGGGACGGCCTCCACATCCACACTGCATTGGACCCCCGCGTACAAAATGTAGTTCAAGATGTGATGTTTGATGACAAATACTATCCTCGCGACACTTTTGTGTATCCCGAAGGGCACTCCCGGGCTGGACGCCGCTATCCCCAAGGTGCCGCCCTGGTGATGGACGCAAAAAACGGTCATGTCTACGGCATGGTAGGTGGCAGGGAATTCAATTCCACCAACAAAGTGAACCGCTATAACAGTATGTTCCAACCAGGCTCCGCAATTAAGCCAGTTTTGGTCTACGGTCCGGCCTTTGAAGCTGGGGTGCTATCCCCCGCCAGTGTTCTGGACGATTCTCCCACCGCCTGGCCCAGCAACAATGGATACTATACACCTAATAACGTCAACCGCACCTTTAAGGGCTTAGTTACAGTAAGAAATGCTGTTGCTGTGTCTGACAATATCCCTGCCATCAAAGCCTACGAGAAGGTAATGAAGGAAGCAGGAGGCCGCTACGCAGCAGAATTCGCCCAAAAACTTGGCATCACTGACTACGGAATGCGCAAAAGCGGATACAATAACGAATACACCCAGTTGGGTAGCGCCATTGGCTCCCACGAAGTGTCCCCGCTGGAAATGACTCAAGCCTTCTCGGCCTTTGCCAATAAGGGCATTAGCACCGAGCCAATCTTTGTCACTAAGATTCTGGACCGCACAGGCACTGAGATATACTCTGCTTCCCCCAAACAGGAAGTGGCAATGTCTGAACAGACGGCCTTTCTCATGACTGATGTCCTGCGCAGTGTCGTTACCAGCGGCACCGCTAGTCCAGCAAGGTTATCAAATTACCATGTGGCAGCAAAAACCGGCACCACCAACGATGCCCATGACCGCTGGACCGTGGGCTATTCCGCGGACTATGTCTTTACAGCTTGGTTAGGCAATGACAACCATGTAGCAACCATAGACGACAACACTATCAAGATACCCGGCACCAGTGCCGCAGGCTACAACCGGATTAACGATATGTTCGGCGCCATCGTCCGGGGAACCATCGGCGACAACGATGTTCCCTTCCCCTCTCGCCCTTCAGGTCTCACTCGAGTGACTGTCTGCGCGAAATCCGGCCTGCTACCTTCTGAGGACTGCACCGATACCGTCACCGATTGGTTCAAGAGTTCTGCGGTGCCTAAAAAAACCTGTGATATGCATATCCGGGTTGAAGTTTGCTCCGCCTCAGGTCTATTACCGGGTCCCAACTGCCCCGCTGAGCTAATAGAAGAAAGAGTATTTCTTGATCGGCCGGAAGTAGAACCCACCGATAGCCGCTGGAACGGTCCAGTGGGCAGATTACCCCGTGACTATGACCTGCGTCCACCAGAAGAAACCTGTCCCATCCACGAAACTCCTCTGGAATTCAGCCTACAGGGCACCACCCTACGCTGGAATTGGAACCAAGTTGAAGAATCAGATTTTGTCGGCTTTAATATATACCACACAGTATTGGGCCAGGCTGAAAAGCTAAACAAAAAACCGCTGTCCATCGGCACCCGCAAATTTTCCATCCCCACTCCAGTCCCTGGCATTGCCAATGAATATAGACTGGTGTTGGTAGATGAAGACGACAAGGAAACCCGGCACCACCAGCCCATTACCCATATTCCCAACCTGGGCATTAGTTTTAACGCTAACCCACAAGGGAATGGGGTCGTCCTCAGTTGGAACGCTCCGTCCTTGGGCAATAGCGATGTCAGTCTTCAGGGATACAATATCTACAGAAACGACCAACTAATTCATACCGCCGAAGCCAAGGATACCCAGTTCCCAGACACAGGCACCAATCTAGGAGAGGGCACCTATAAATACAAGCTCACAGCCCTCTATAGGCTCAAAGGTGAGGACGCTGAAAGCGCTGGTGTCACTGTTGAAATCACCTTAGAAGACCAAGGTGGTGGCGATGACGATGACGATGATAATGGAGACGACGAGAATGATGACGGCGAGAATGGAAATGAGGGCAATGATGGAAATCCTGGAGGGGATGACTAACCCCAAAACCTGGGAAACATCTTCTGGTAAGAACCACTTCCTAGGATAAAAGTTAAGCATTAAAATAACCCTGCTGCCGCAGGGTTATTTTTTTAGTCCTTTAATGTCACCACAGTAACGCCACTGCCGCCCTCCCCAGCCTTGCCGTAGCGGAATGAAGCCACCGCGGGGTGGGTCTTGAGAAACTCCTGCACGCCCTTGCCCAAGGCGCCAGTACCCTTGCCATGGATGATATGCACCTGGTTAAGACCGGACAACATGGCAAGGTCCAAAAATTTATCAATCTCGATGCCGGCCTCGTCCACCATCTTACCCCGCAAATCTATTTCCGGGGAAACATCGGCTGCAGCAGTCTTGGTAACATTTCTCCCCGGTTTGGGAGATTCTTTTTTCTGGAAAGAGGACAAACGCAAATCCGTCGCCTTGAGCGTTACCTTCATTATCCCCACCTGGACGACGACCTCGTCGGGGGGAGATACAGATACCACTGTTCCAGTTTTGTCCAGAGATAGCACCTTTACCTGAAGGCCCGGCTTTAGAGCCTCGAGTTTTGGCGGAGTCCCTGCGCCAGAGCGTTTTTCCCGTTGAACAGCCACGGGTTTTAGAGCTTCCCTAGTTTTGCGGGCCAAATCATCGACATTCACCGTTTCGTTGGCCTGGCGCAAATCAGCCAAGATTTGTTCGGCTTGGTAGCGGGAGTTCCTAAGCAAATCATTGCTCTTCTCTCTGGCCCGTTCTAATAATTTTTCCTGCCGCTGCTCTAAATCCTCCCATTTCTGCTGATACTTGCGACGCAATTTTTCAGCCTGTTCCCGCTCTTCCTGGGCCCGAGCCAAGTTGGCCTCAGCCTCTAAACGTTGGCCCTCCAAGGCGGTGAGCAAATCTTCGGTGCGCCGGGTATCAGTATTTAGCAACCCCCTGGCCCTATCCACTACCTGGGCGCCAAGTCCCAGGCGCAAGGCAATTTCAAAGGCGTTGCTCTTGCCCGGGGTGCCTATCATTAGGCGGTAGGTGGGCCGCAGAGTCTCAAGATCAAATTCCATGCTGGCGTTTTGAACCCCGGGCTCGGTGCCGGCATAGGCCTTGAGCTCACTATAATGAGTGGTGGCCACAACCGAAATCTTTGCCTGCTTGAGTTGGTTCAAAAGGGCAGTGGCCAGAGCTGCCCCCTCAGCGGGATCAGTGCCTGCTCCCAACTCGTCTAAGAGGACTAGAGAATTGGTATTTGCCTCCTCCAGGATTTGGATGATATTGGTCATATGGGAAGAAAAAGTACTCAAGGATTGTTCTATGCTCTGCTCATCACCAATATCGGCGAAAATATTGTTGTAAACTGGCACACAACTGCCAGAACTCACCGGCAGCCAAAGCCCACATTGGGCCATGAGACAGAAGAGGCCAACAGTCTTAAGGGTAACTGTCTTGCCACCGGTGTTTGGACCGGTGATTACCAAGACCGAGTACTCATCCCCCAAGGTGATGGTGGTGGGGACAACTTCCTTGGTCGGCAGCAGTGGATGGCGGCAATTCAATAATTGCAAATGCCGGTCCCCACGGATTTCCGGGCCCGTGGCGTCCATATCCAAGGCCAGCTTGGCCCGAGCCAAGGCAAAATCCAATTCTGCCACCGCTTCCAAGGCCATAAATATGCCTTCACCATGGCTACCAACCTCCTGGGACAGCTCCCGCAGCACCCGTTCCACTTCTGTCTGCTCCTGACGCTCCAATTGGGTAATTTCGTTGCTGGTCTGCACTGCGGCCATGGGCTCGATAAACAGAGTGGCACCGCTGGAAGATTGGTCATGAACCACCCCGGGCACCTGGGCACGGTATTCCGCCTTCACCGGCAGGCAATACCGCCCAGCCCGCTGGGTAACCAAGGGGTCTTGTAAGTATTTTTGAGTTTTGCTGGATTTAACCATAGAGTCCAACCGGTCCCGCAACCTAGAGTGGGCGATATCCAATTTCCGGCGCAGAGAACGTAGCTCGGAGCTGGCGGTATCCAATACATTGCCATCCCTATCCACCGTCCGGTTGAGCTCTGTCGTCAGGTGGGGCAGATCCACAAGCCCCTGGGCGGAAAGGTAAATCCAACTGTCCTTAACTGCGTGTTTATCCATAAACCGCTTTAACGTGGTGCTACCAGCCAAAAAATTGGCCACCGCGTAAAGCTGACCGGGGTCCAGCACCCCTCCCTTTTGGGCGCGCCCCACAGCAAAACTGATGTCAGAAAGCCCATACAGCGAGGGTTCTTCCTTCACAAGCAGTTTCACTGCTTCGGTGGTCTGACTTTGTAGGTCCAAGACACGGTTTCGATTGGTATGGGGACGCAAATCTTCAGCTAATTTCACCCCCATGGGAGTAGCACACTTTTCCTTGAGTAGATCTATAATCTTATTTAGTTCTAAAAGGCGTAAACTCCGCGGATGCATAAAGTCCCCTCCTTGTGTGAGCGATAATCTTTAAATTTTTACGGTTCAGGGCTGCAATAACGGCATTTTTTTAGGGGAGCCTCAAGGCTCCCCTATCTTTTAAGCAAAGAGCAGGCCAGCTCCCAGTAAGTCTCGCAACTGCTGGTACAGGCCAGGAGCTATGCCAAGAAAGAACTGGGACACGTGGGATGAGGCCACGGCATCAGTTATAAATGGGATTGGCAGCAAATCCAAAACCCAAATTGCCGCCAAGGCAATCAAAGCACCCTTCACCAAACCCGCCACAATGCCACCAATTTTATCGGCAGTCCCAATGAGGGGCAGCTTGGCCACACCGTTTAGGGCTATAGCCAAAATTCGGCTGGCAATGAGTACAAGCAGAAAAACGGCAACATAACCCAAGACATTATAGAGAATATTGGCCACAGAATCTACATCTAGCAGAGGGTTGTTCAGCGTGGCAGCATAGTTTTCCAACTTTAGCACGCCAGACAACAACTGGCCAAAGGCCACTCCAAATTGGGCCGCAACGACAAAAGCAGCAATCAGGCCACCTAATTCCACCAGCTGCCGAAGCAGACCGCGCCGCAGTCCTTCAAATAGACAGAGCCCAATAATTATAAGCAAAACTATATCCAGCATTTAATCACTCCTCCGTCCCGTTTCCGGCGAATCCTTTTTATGGATTTCATCGGCAAGATTGATGGCCGCCAGCAACGCCTGCTGACTTATACTCAGGCGAGGATTACGCTGGGCAATGGCACTGATCTTGACATCCACATATCGGGCCAGCTCAGTGATGTATTCCGGACTATTCTTCGTCCGCAACACCAACTTCTGGCCACCAATTTCAACTTCCACACGGTTGTCCGCCATTGCCCCACCCCCAATTGCTACAATCTTTACATCATTCTACAACAAAAGTGGCAAATACTCAAACATCTTATTTTCGCAATTGGACACCTGTCTCCTCCAGGGCTGTTATTATCTTGTCCATCAAAGCCTGCACTTCTTTATCCTTGAGCGTCCGCCGAGGATGGCGGAAAGTCAGGGCAAAGGCTAGGCTCTTACGATCTTGACCTAGCTCCGAACCGCTGTAAACGTCAAAGCAATCCACATTTTCCAGAAGAAAGCCGCCGGTTTTTGCGATTATCTCCATCAAATTGCCGGCCTCCACCTGGACATCCGTCTCCAAAGCCAAGTCCCGGCGAATAGCCGGATACTTGGAGGGAGCAGAAAAATCCGGAATTGACTGGCTAACGGAAACCAGTGCCTGAAAATCCAGGTCAAAGAAGAGGACCTGGGTATCCAATTTCCAATTACCCATGATGGCGGGGTGAACTTGCCCCAAGTGACCCAGCTGAGTCTCACCGACGTAGACGGCGGCACAGCGGCCAGGATGGAACGGCTCCGCCGAGGTCCGCTCAAACCGAGCATCAATACCTAAGCCCAACAGTAACTGTTCTACAACGCCCTTGAGGGCATAGAAGTCATAGTTTTGGCCCGGCTGTTGCCAATGGCCGGGCAGCGCACCGGCCAAGGCACCACTGATCCTCTGAACCTGATGGGGTAGGTCGCCGGTGGGATTAGGGCGATAAATATTGCCCAGCTCGTAAATTGCAACCCCCTGCTGGCCATGGGCCATGTTATGGGCCACAGTCTCTAAGATCGATGGCAACATGCTTCCCCGCATCACCGAACGCTGACGGGTCAAGGGATTGGAAATTTCCACTCCCTGTTCGGCTAAGCTATTTGCAGCCATTTCCGGGCTGATGAAGGAATAGGGCACCACTTCGTGCAGACCGCAACCGCTGAGAATTTCCCGCATCATCCATTCCAAGCTCTGGTGGGGTTTGCGGGCACCAGAGGTCAGTTCTCCCCGGGGCAGGGTAGACGGCACCTTATCTAGACCATACAATCTACCCACTTCCTCGGCGATGTCCTGCCAAATCTGGAGGTCAGGCCGGCGTCCCGTCACACCCACCGTTAGGTTTTCACCATTGACCTGCACATCCAAATTTAAGTTCTTAAGTATTTCTATGACAGTCTCCCGGGGGATATCCGCCCCCAACAGACCATTGATTTTGTTCAAATTGACCTCCACCGTCCAGGTACTAACCCGCTGACTGCCAGCGCTGTTGACGCTGCCCACAGTGCCACCGGCCAGCTGGACTATTAGCGCTGCCGCCCGATGAGATGCCGGCAACACCACCGCTGGGTCCACACCCTTCTCATAGCGGGCACCGGCCTCGGAGGCCAGGCCCAAGGCCTTGGCCGTGACCCTGGTGCTGACAGAGTCGAACTCCGCCGATTCCAATAGTATATTGGTGGTGTTTTCGTCCACCTCACTGTCCAGACTGCCCATCACCCCTGCTATGGCCACCGGCTTATCTCCGGAGGTAATTAGCATCATGCTGGTATCCAGCTGCCGCTCTTTGTCGTCCAGGGTAGTAATCTTTTCACCTGCCCGGGCCTGACGCACGGTAATCTCAGTCTCGGGCAGTTTGTCGGCATCAAATGCATGCAGAGGCTGGCCCCACTCCAACATAACCAGGTTGGTGGCATCGACAATATTGTTTACCGGCCGCATGCCGCAGGCCAAAAGACGCAATTGCAGCCACAGGGGAGAAGGTTGAACGCTGACACCTTTGATTAAGCGCCCGGTATAGCGGGTGCAAGCCCCGGTATCTATGGTCACGGGGAAACTGTATCGCTGGTCCTCAGGCTGGGAGGGCTCCTCCAAGAGAAAGGGCCTGCCCAGCACAGCCGCCAGTTCTGCCGTCAGCCCTCGAAGGCTGAGGAGATCACCGCGGTTGGCCGTCAATTCCACATCCAGAATCATATCATCCAGTCCCAGACAAGCTGACAAAGACTGACCTGGCTCACTGTCCTTTGGCAACTGCAGAATGCCGTCCTCGGCCTGAATATCCAAATTGAGTTCCTCGGCCGAACAGAGCATGCCCAGGGACACCTCGCCGCGAATCTTGGCTTTCTTAATCTTAAAGTTTCCCGGCAACACTGAGCCCACAGGAGCAAAGGGAACCTTGTCCCCCACCGCTATGTTTTGGGCACCACATACCACGTCATGGATTTCCTTGCCATCATTGACCTTGGTTAAGGAGAGGCGATCGGCGTTGGGATGGGGAACAACCTCCATCAATTCCGCCACAACTATATCCTCAATGCTCTCGGTTAGGGGGGAGATATCTTCCACAGGAAAACCTGCCCCGGTCAAGGCCTCAGCCACCTCCTGGGGGGATAAATCCAGTTCCAAAATTTCCTTGAGCCAGTTATAAGATATTTTCATTAACCAATACCTCCCTGAAACTGTTCCAACACTCGCACATCGTTCTGGTACAGATAGCGAATGTCCTTGATCCCATATTTCAGCATGGCCACACGATCGATACCCATGCCAAAGGCAAAGCCCGAAACCTTTGTGGGGTCATACCCCGACATTTCTAGAACCCGGGGATGAACCATGCCTGCCCCCAGAATCTCCAACCAGCCAGTGTTACTGCACATCCTGCAGCCCTTGCCCTGGCAGCTTGTGCAGAGGATATCTACCTCGACACTGGGCTCGGTAAAGGGGAAGAAACTGGGGCGGAGGCGAATTTGCTGATTTTCGCCGAACATGCGCTGGGCAAAGAGTAACAGCGTGCCCTTAAGATCCCCCAGGGTTATATCTTTGTCGATGACCAGCCCCTCCACCTGGAAGAACATGGGGGAATGAGTAACATCATCGTCCTTGCGGTAGACCCTGCCAGGGCATATCATCTTCAGAGGTACTGCTCCCTGACTCTTTTCCATGGTCCTGGCCTGTACCGGCGAAGTGTGGGTGCGGAGCACGGCGTCCTCATCAATGTAAAATGTATCCTGCATATCCCGGGCGGGATGATGCTTGGGCAGGTTCAGGGCAACAAAATTATAATAGTCTGTCTCAATTTCTGGCCCCTCCTCGATGGTATAGCCCAAGCCCAAAAAGATTTCCTCAATTTCACGACGCACGCGCAATAGGGGATGGATGGTCCCCCGGGCCGGTTTGCGGCCCGGCAGCGTAACATCCAGGGTTTCTGCGGCCATGCGGCGCTGCTGTTCTGCATGCTCAAGAACTTCCTTGCGGGCAGCCAAGGCCCCTTCCAGCGCATCCCGGACCTCGTTGGCCAGTTTTCCCATCAATGGGCGCTGTTCTGGGGGCAAGCTGCCCATTTGCCGCAACACACCCGTCACTCTGCCCTTTTTACCTAGAAAGCTGAGGCGAATATCCTCCACTTCCCCTAAGTTTTCCGCAGCAGCAATGGCCTCCAAGGCCTCATCTCTCAACTGCTTTAATTGTTGTTCCATTGTATCCCTCCTAATATATAAACAAAAATACCCTCCGTCAGGGACGAAAGGTATCCGCGGTACCACCCAAATTCCCGCTACAGGCGGGCACTCTTTTCCGGTAACGGTGGAGCCGATTGAGCCTACAAGGCAACCCCTTCAGCCCAATGATTTGGAAGAGAATTCGTGCAATCCCCCGGCAGGCGCTCTCAGTCTCGGCGTCCTGTCCCTGTTTCGGAGTTATCTTGCATTACTGGTCTTCCGCGCTATCTTTGGTAGTATTTTAACTTCTTATATATCATGTAAGCAGAAACATACCCGGTAAGTTCAAACAACCTCCAAAAGAATCCAGCTAGGTGCATAACTGTACCCCCGGAAAAATGATGTCATAATTATATCACATTGCTCTCCGAGAAAACAAGTTTTTACCTATAGTCCCCGGGCAATAAGTGCCTGGTAGAGCACCAGGGTTGCCGCCATGGCGGCGTTGAGGGATTCGCTGCCCCCGGGCATGGGTATGGTCAGGATATCTGTACAGGCGGCAGCCAATTCAGCACTGATGCCGTGGGCCTCGCTACCCACCACCAAGGCCAGCTTTCCCTGATAATCATACTGATGAAAGGGAATTCCCGCCCGGGGCTCCATGCGCACCACCTGGAACCCTCTAGCTTGCAACCAGGGGATAAGCTCCCCGGCCATCACATCTAAAACCCAAGGTGCGCGAAAAATCCCACCCATACTGGCCCGCACCACCTTGGGAGCGGTCAAATCCACACACCCAGACAGGGCCACGACGCCATCCACCCCTACAGCGGCCGCGGTGCGCAAGAGCGTACCAGCGTTGCCGGGGTCACGAATCCCGTCCAGCACCAAAACTAAATCCCCCTGTAGCTGGCTCAAAGTACTTTCCGGGGTGGGAAAGACCGCCATCACACCCTGGGAGGTTTCTGTATCGCCGACTAAATCCATCAGCTCAGGAACTAAGTCCAGCCGGGGATAGTCCCATTGCTCCACTTGCCCGGCGGCCTCTTGGCTCAACAAAGGCGGAGAAATGACCAATTGGTCCGGCTGCCAGCCCGCAGCCAATCCATCGGCCACCAAGCGCAGCCCCTCGGCCACAAACTGCCCCCGGCGGCGCCGGTACTTGCGGGTCTGAAGTTTTATGAGCTCCTTTACCTGCGGATTTTGGCGAGAACTAAGCATCATTTCGCCCCCAATTTCAGCAACTGAGAATTTGTGCCAACGGTTACTAATATATCTTCAGGGTCTATAACATCCTCAGCGCTGGGGGCTACATTGATATCCTCCGCCCCCTTTTTAATGGCAATGATATTCACGCCGTATTTGGTGGGCAGTCTTAACTGGGCCAAGGTCTTACCATGGGTGAATTTTGGCGCCTTGACTTCCATAATGCGATAGTCATCTGACAGCTCGATATAGTCCAAGATATTGGTGGATACCAAGTTGTTGGCCACCCGGACCCCCATATCCCGTTCGGGGAAAACCACCCGGTCAGCGCCGGTCTTCTCCAGCACCCGACCGTGGAGATGGTTTTGAGCCTTGGCCACCACATAGGGAATTCCAACTTCCTTGGCAATCATGGTGCACAGGATGCTAGCCTCCAAGTCCTGGCCAATGCCAATTACCGCCACATCAAAGTTCTTGGCCCCCAGGGATAGCAATGCCCGTTTTTCTGTGGCATCGGCTTGCACAGCATGGGTGATGCGCTCCGCCGCCAGTTCCACCAAATCCTCCTCTTCATCAACCCCCAATACCTCATGACCATTATCAACCAAGGTCTGGGCCACACTCAATCCGAACCTGCCTAAGCCAATGACTAGAAATTGTTTCATATTTCCTCCTATCCCACCATTACCCTACCGCGAGGATAACGGATATCATAATCCTTTACTCGTTGACCCAGGGCCAGGGTCAGAGTGACGGCCCCTACCCTGCCGACAAACATGGTAAAGATGATTAGAATTTTACCCACCACAGTTAGTTGGGGCGTCAACCCGGTGGAAAGCCCTACTGTACCAAAGGCGGAGACCACTTCAAATAGCAAAGAGAGAAAGCCAAATTCTTCAGTGATGCTAAGAAGGAGGGTGATGGCCACCACCAAGGTAATACTGATGATGATTATAGCCAATGCCTTGTGAATTATGTATTGGGGTAAACGACGCTGAAATAGCACTGCATCGGATTTCCCCCGCACGATGGAGTGAACTGCCACCAAAACCACTCCTAAAGTGGTGGTCTTTATCCCCCCACCTGTGGAAGCAGGAGAAGCGCCGATGAACATGAGAATTAGCATGAAGAACTGGGTTGGTTGACGGAGCTGATCGCCAGGCAAAGTGCTAAAGCCAGCAGTCCTGGTGGTGGCGGCAGTAAAAGCTGTCCCCAGGATTTTCTCTCCCCAGGGGAGAGGAGCTATGGTCTGGGGATTGTTGTACTCCAGGGCGAATATCACTAAAAAGGCCGTTAGCAACAGTACCACCGTCAACAGTAGCACCAGTTTACTGTGAAACTGCAACCGCTGAGGGCGACGAGCATTTTTCAGCAAATCACCGATAACCGTAAAGCCCAAGCCCCCTCCCACAAAGAGGGACATAATCACTATGTTGACCACCAGGTCCCCGCTATATGCCGTCAAACTCGTAAAATTACCCATAATATCAAAGCCGGCATTGCAAAAGGCAGAGACGGAATGAAAGATTCCATAGTATAGCCCCTGTAGCAAACCCATATCCGGAGCAAACCTAGCCCCCAATATTAGAGCGGCCACCCCTTCCACCACCAGAGTATAGAGCAAAATTGTCCGAACCAGGCGCACTACCCCAGCCACAGTCAGTTGGTTGAGGGACTCTTGAATAAGCAGACGGTTACGAAAGCTGATTTTCTTGCCCAGTAGCATAAAGATCAAGGTTGCCATGGTCATAAATCCCAGGCCGCCAATCTGTATTAACAACATAATTATCACTTGACCAAAGGTGGTAAATGCGGTTCCGGTATCCACCACAGCCAGTCCCGTGACGCATACCGCTGAAGTGGCGGTAAAGAAAGCTTCTAAAAAACTAAGCCCTTCCACAGTCGCCTGGGGTAGCCTCAAGAGCAGAGCCCCCACAACTATCAAAGCTAAAAAACCAAAGACCAAAACCCGAGCGGGGTTGAGTGCGCGCATACTTTCACCTACTTCCATCCCTTATAATTTGCTCTAGACATGGAAAAATCCTGCCTCTATAAAAAAAAGCGCCTCAAAGGCGCTGGTTATTACTTATCGCTACTGACTTGTTCCACCAACTGGCTAAAGCCCTGGGCATCGTTTACAGCCATGTCGGCCAACATCTTGCGATTGATATTGATGCCGGATTGCTTGAGCTGGTGCATCAGCTGGCTATAAGTGGTTCCGTTGTTGCGGGCAGCGGCGTTGATCCGGGCAATCCACAACTTACGAAAATCCCGCTTGCGATTGCGACGATCGCGATAGGCATAGGAAAGAGATTTTAGCAGCTGCTCGTTGGCCCGGCGGAAGTGGCGGCTCTTGGCACCAAAATAGCCCTTGGCCAGCTTTAGGGTTTTTTTATGACGTTGACGGGTCTGCACACCCGGTTTTACTCTTGGCATATCGGTAAGCCTCCTTGTAATTTAGTACGGTAACATGCGCTCGACGTTTTTCTGGTCGGATTTAGCAATCAAAGCGTTTTTACGCAGATTGCGCTTACGCTTGGCAGATTTTTTGGTGAGAATATGGCTAGTGTAAGCATGGGTGCGCTTAAATTTTCCTTTTCCGGTCTTGCGAAAACGTTTTGCTGCACCGCGATGAGTTTTAATTTTTGGCACGATCTTACCCTCCTATTACTAGCTTTGTTTCGGCGATAATATCATGATCATGTTCCGGCCTTCCAGGCGAGCGGGTTTTTCCACCGCAGCCAAATCGGCCAGTTCCTTGGCCATCCGCTCACACATGGCTTTGCCCAACTCAGGATGAGTTACCTGACGACCGCGGAAACGAACATTGACCTTAACTTTGTTTTTGCCCTCAAGAAATCTTTTGGCATTGCGCAGCTTGACTTGAAAATCGTGTTCCTCGGTCTGAGGACGAAGTTGGACTTCTTTCACAACAATGGTGTGCTGCTTTTTGCGGGATTCCTTGTCCCGCTTACTCTGCTCATATTTGTACCTGCCGTAGTCCATGAACTTGCACACAGGTGGCTTGGCCTGGGGGGCAACATTGACCAAGTCTAAACTCCTCTCCCCGGCCATTTCCAGAGCCCTTTTGAGAGGGACTACACCCAACTGCTCACCAGTTTCACTGATGAGACGAACTTCCCTGGCCCGGATGGCCTCATTGAGCATTAAGTCTTTGCTAATAATCTAACACCTCCTGAAATAATAAATGGGCAGGAAACTACCTGCCCATAACAAACACACAAAGAAAGACGTTTGTTTTTACCCTCAAACAGCAATTGCGTCTGTAGGGTGAGAAGCCAGGTAGCCTCTACTTGTTTTCTGCTAACAAGATTGTACACCTTTTAGCGCAAAAAGTCAATTATTCGCCCTGGTCCGGATTTCCTCTACAACCCGATTCTTAAATTCAGCCACATCGACGCTGCCCACATCACCTTCCTGACGGGTGCGCAGGGCGGCAGTGCCCGCTTCTACTTCCTTATCCCCCACAATCAACATATAGGGGATCTTCTCTTCCCGGGCCTGGCGAATCTTGTAGCCAACCTTCTCATTGCGCAAATCGGCTTCCACGCGGATTCCGGCCTGCTCCAACATGGTGGCCAAGCCTTGGCTGTAATCATGATGGCGATCGGCAATGGGTAGAATCTTAACTTGGATTGGTGCCAACCAAACCGGGAAAGCACCGGCATAGTGCTCGATGAGGACCCCCAAAAAACGATCGATGGCACCATAGACCACCCGATGGATGGTGACGGGGCGATGCTTTTCGCCATCCTCCCCAGTATAGGTCAGGTCAAAGCGCTCCGGCAACTGAAAGTCCAGCTGAATAGTGGCACACTGCCAGCTGCGTTTGAGGCTATCCAGGATATGAAAGTCGATCTTGGGTCCATAGAAGGCTCCATCGCCGGGATTAATCTTGTAGTCCAGACCCTTTTTCTCCAAAACAGTTTTCAAGGCCTTGGTGGCAACATCCCACTGCTCATCGCTACCCATGGACTTCTCCGGCTTGGTGCTGAGTTCAACTCGGTATTCTAGGTCAAAAACTTTATACATTCTGTGAACCAGGTCGATGACCCCACCGATTTCCTCTTCAATCTGGCTGGGCAGCATAAAGATATGGGCATCATCCTGGGTAAAGGCTCGCACCCGCATCAGGCCGTGCAAGGTCCCAGAACGCTCATGGCGGTGCACCAGACCCAGCTCAGCCGAACGTAGGGGCAAATCCCGGTAGGAGCGGTGCTTAGTCAAGTACCAGAGCATTGCCCCAGGACAGTTCATGGGCTTCAGGGGGAAGGGAGCGTCATCCACCTCGGTTAGGTACATATTTTCGCCGTAATTGGCCCAATGCCCCGACCGTTCCCAGAGGCGCTTGTTGAGGATCTGAGGCGTGCGAATTTCCAAGTATTTATCCTTAGCGTGTTCCTCCCGCCACAATTTCAGAAGCTCGTTCCAGATAATTACACCCTTGGGATGATAAAAGGGCATACCTGGTCCGTCTTCACTGATGGAGAACAGATCCAACTCTTTACCCAGCTTGCGGTGATCCCGCTTTTTGGCTTCCTCAATTAGGTCCAGATGCTCTTGGAGCAGCTTCTGCTTGGGGAAGGAAGTTCCATACACCCTCTGGAGCATGGGCTTGCTCTCGTCCCCGCGCCAATAAGAGCCAGCCACCGAAGTAAGCTTAAAGGCCTTTATTCGGCCGGTGTGGCCCACATGGGGCCCGGCACACAGATCGACAAAGTCTCCCTGCTTGTAGCAGCTGATTTCGGCGTCATCGGGCAAGTCTTGAATCAGCTCCACCTTGTAATCTTCGCCCATTTCCCGGAACAATTTGATGGCCTCATCCCGGGGCAGGACCTGACGCTGAAAATCAATCTTTTCTTTAACCAGCTCGTTCATCCGCTTCTCGATTTTTTCTAAATCTGCGGGAGTCAATGGCTCTTTCAGATCAAAATCGTAATAAAATCCATCTTCCACCGCCGGCCCAATGGCCAGCTTGGCCTCGGGATACAGTTCCTTTACAGCCTGGGCCATTATGTGAGCGCTACTGTGGCGGTAGACGTCCCGCCCCTCTTCGCTGTCAAAGGTCAAGAGTTCCAGCTCCACCTCCTGGGGCATCTCCCGATTGACATCCCAGAGTTGGCCGTCCACCTTGGCGGCCACTACATCTTTTGCCAGACGCCGACTGATATCTTCCGCCGCCTGCAAAGGAGTCACCGGCTGGGGAAATTCCCGCTTGCTACCATCCTTTAAAATCACAACTGCCATTTTAATCCCTCCTAAAATACAAAAAATCATCCAGTCCCCATGGGACGGATGATGTGTTCCGCGGTTCCACCCAAGTTGGAGATAAATCTCCCCCTCATTGAGACGGTAACGGTGCCAGGCCGGCAGGAGTTCGCTCCTGCAGCTCCAGGGTGGTAAGCTCAGCCCTACCGGAGGAAACTCGCAGCTCAAGGTTTCCCTCTCTGACCGACGGTGCCTGGCCCATATCCCCTTCTCAGCTTTATTGGAAATTATATACCGATTAGCTCGCCTTTGTCAAATTCTAAAGTATAAGAACCACCAAGGCCTGAACCAAGCCCACAACAGCTCCCAATACTCCACCCATGATTTCTATCAATTTCAGTTCCCGCCCCGCTACCGAATAGACAATACCTTCTAAGTAGTCCCAGTCCATGCCCTCGACCTTTTCTTGCACCAGGCGGCCCAAATCCACAGAGTCCAAGACCTTCCCGGTCATCTTGGAACCAGAACCCCTAAGAATATTGTCTACCTCCTGTTGCACCAAGGTGCCGGCATAATTAGCTATCTTGACTCGTAGCCCCCTGGGAAGGGGCGAGAGGATTGGGTGCGCTTGAAAGCGTTCAGCCGCTGCATCACCAGCCATATTAGCCATGCCTACCCGAATCTCAGGAGCATTCAATGCCGCAGCTACTTGTTCCCGGGACAATAGTTCAGTGGCCACCACCTGGCCCACCGCTTGGGCCAATTCCCGGCGTCGGCGAGGTATTACCCCCTGAAACTTTAACTTACCCACTTGCCAAGCCCGACGGGGCCTGAACAAGAATTTTATCGCCAAGAAATTTGTAACCCAACCAATAGCTCCACCCAGTAGAGGAAACAAAATTAAGTAAAGCACCGGTGCATCATCCCTTCTTCTCTACGATGGTACACCGGTATAGCCTGAAAGGCAAGTTTACTCTTTGGCGCACTGTTCACAGCCCAAGCATATGTGGACCCGGGAATCAAAAATGCTCTGTATGGTCGTCACCAGCTCATCATCCTCATCCAGGCTAGCCAAGTGAATGGTGACTTGGCTGGGCGCCGCCGTCACTAAAGTGCTGATAATGGCATCGGCACCCTCCAGATCTCGCACCTTTTCCCGATGAACCACTTTAAAGTCTGGGTCACACAGGACAAAGGATTTGTCCTGCCTCATCAAATGCATCTCCGAGAACCTTGGTTGTTGGATTTCCACAAAGTACTTGAGCAGGTCAATAAAGTCCTGGTATTCCTTTTCAATCATATAGTCATCAGCACTTTGATTAATCAAGGTCAGTAAATTCCGCTGGTAATCCTGCAACCGAAAGCGGAGAAACCCTTCGATATTTATTTGGTCCCTCTCTCTGAGAAAATCTTCGATGCACTTTAAAATCTGCTGGTACCTACTTTCCCCCGTCAATAGTTCCTCTCTGTTCAGGCGTTGCCGAACTTTATCGCAGATTATTTTCGCCTCTTCTTTCCCCAAGTGGGGATGGTGAAGGTTCATCAATCTCTTTAATAGGACCGGTTCAACCTCACTGACGATATGCTCTGCTATTACCTGGGCAGCCAAACGACGAAAATTTTTCGCTTGGTAGTTATCACTGGTCTTGCAATCCCAAACCGTTATAGTTCCGGTGGAAGTCTCCTGAAATTCCTGGAGCAAACCACTGTTGCGCCACGAATCTATCTGTTGTAATAAACGCCTTCTAAACATTTCGGGGTTTGTGTTTTCGGTCTCGATACAAATCTCTTCCATGACTTTCCCCCCTAACTAATTCAGGTCACAATTAGTATATGCAATGGGGGATGTCTTAATTGAAAGTAACTGAGGGAGTTTTTGACACTAAAATCAGGTATAAAAAAACGAAACTATAAAAAACACCCAGCTTGTCTGGTTCATGGGCACAGAAAAAATTTGCATAGTAAAATATACCGTGCTAGACCTCAGCCAACCATAAATTGGGAGGAGACTAAAATGAGCATTTGGTTTACAGAGTACTACACCGATATCAAAATAAAAAGCAGATACATATGAGCGAACTCAGTTCCAAACCCGAACCGACCCCATTGGACCAGGACAGAATTGTTCACCGTGGATTTCTACGAGGACTGCCACGCTACCTTAACTAAAACTGGCATGTTAATTAATCAGTCCCTCCTATCAACAGGATGCCCATCAGATGATAAAAGCCCATGCAAAACTAAAGGAAGTTTTTGAAACTGCAAGGTATACCAATTCCACATGCCTACCTATGTCTCAGAAATCAGATAATGTCCCTGACAAACACATACATATGGTAAAGGAATACGGGCTAGTTACATTTAGCCGTTTTTTACAAAAATATCTAAATTTGTCATAGCCTGATGATAAAATTGAAATAAGCCTATCACTCTACAGTATTTTGCATGCTTCACTTATTAACTGTCGCTTATTGTGGCATTTTTTGCTCCCGATAGAGGGAAATATTGGTTCAGCATGGAAGTTTATAAACGTAATTATATGAAATAAAAGCAATAAGTTGAAGACTATCAAGGGGGTTAATTGGTATGGAGCACCTTTCCCACTCTGCCCGGAGCCTTTGGGCAAAGAAGTCCAACGATGGCAATATGCTCTGGCTCCCGCTATGTGTACACATGTCAGATTCCGCTGCAGTAGCCCGTATGTTGTGGAATAAATGGCTTTCCAATGGTGTAAAACAGGCAATCTGCTCAGATATAATGGAGGAGAAATTAGCAGAACAACTTTTTATTTTTCTTGCAGCTGCCCATGATCTGGGCAAGGCAACCCCTGTATTTCAGGCGAAGCCGGCCCGCCCCCTATGCCCCGATTTGGACAAACAGCTTTTTGAAAACTTAATTAAAGCTGGCTTGCCCACAAAAGAATACCGCGCTTTTAAATTTGCCAACAAAACACCCCACGCTTTGGCAACCCAAGTATTATTGGAACAATATGGATGCAATAGAAATGCAGCAGTT
>Ga0209075_1001678_pt1 | contig 20629 bp, 19 predicted proteins | sample Stecom2011_FD_187523 | JGI IMG/M metagenome (GOLD analysis project Ga0209075, IMG submission 187523) | Agricultural soil microbial communities from Utah to study Nitrogen management - Steer compost 2011 (SPAdes) (version 2) | ecosystem: Environmental > Terrestrial > Soil > Agricultural land...
AACGTGGCCTGCGGCCTCACTCCCTGCTCTTTCCTGCGAAAGAGGGGCGCATTATACGCACCCAACACAATCGCACAAGCCCCTAGAGGCATTATTTTTACAGTTTCTTTTAAATCACTTTAAACGTTTAAAAAACACACTGCGGTGGGCAAATCTTAAACACAAACAAGGCGACTGGCGCCGCCTTTACCTTAGGCCGCAGCGGCATGCTGCACAAAACAATTAGACCACTTCAAATAAATGGTATTTTCTTTTGCCTAACTTGGCTATATAGAAGCGCTCAAAGCGGGCTTTATTTAATGCGAAGCAAGCGGACGCATCGGCATTGTCTTCTGAAGTTTGTGCCTCGCCATTGATGGTTACTGCACCACGACTTAGCGCATCTTTAACTTGTTTGCCCGACGCAGCCATGGCGGCATCCACCAACCACTGGGTTAATGGTTTTTCGGCTAAGTCGCCGCGAGCTATTAACGAGGATGGTAGACCGTCCAGCTTTAACTGCTCCAGGTCTGCCTCGGTGAGCGCGTCCAGCGAGTCGGAGAATAACGCTTCACTGATACGCACAGCGGCCTCAAGGCCTTCGGCGCCATGAATAAGGGCCGTGATCTCCCGCGCCAAAGCCGACTGAGCCTCTGGGCGCCCGGTAGCCGCACGATCGCGCTCTTCTATCTCAGCTATCTCACTCAGGGGTAAGAAGGTGAAATAGCGCAAGAATTTATACACATCCGCGTCGGAGGTATTCAGCCAAAACTGATAAAAAGCGTATGGCGAGGTTTTTGCCGGATCGAGCCACACTGTGCCGGATTCGGTTTTACCAAACTTGGTGCCATCCGATTTTGTTACCAGCGGCAGAGTCATGCCGTAGGTTTCACCTGCGTACATGCGCCGGGCCAAGTCGATACCGCCGGTGATATTGCCCCACTGGTCTGAGCCGCCAATTTGCAGGGTACAGCCATGGCGATTATACAGCTCGGCAAAGTCGTAGGCTTGCAGCAGCATATAGGTGAACTCGGTAAATGAAATGCCGGCGCCTTCACGATCCAAGCGCTGCCTTACCGACTCTTTATTGATCATGTTGTTGACCGAGAAATGCTTGCCCACATCGCGCAAGAAATCCAACAAGTTTAACTGCCCTACCCAATCGAGATTATTAACCACCTCGGCGGAGTTTTCGCCACAGTCAAAGTCAACAAAGCGACTGACCTGCGCCTTGAGCTTGTCGGCCCACCCAGCAACCACATCTGGGGTGTTTAATTTGCGCTCGGCCGCTTTAAAGCTAGGGTCTCCTACCAGGCCTGTCGCGCCACCGACAAGCGCTATGGGCTTGTGCCCCGCCTGCTGAAAACGCTTAAGTGCCAATAAAGGCACCAAGTGACCAATGTGTAAACTATCGGCCGTGGGGTCAAAGCCACTGTAGAGCGTACGGCTCGCTGACGCCAAATAATCCGCTAGCACATCACCGCCAGTAGTCTGAGCAATCAACCCGCGTTTTTGCAGGTCGTCAAATAGCGAAGCGTCGATGGTCGTCATGAATCCACTCACCCGAATAGTTTGTCTGTATTAAAAAAGAGGCTGGTGCCGGCCGCAGCAACATCCAGCAGGCGGGCAAAGATACCCGAACCGATCACAAAAACAAACCCCCGCCGCTTTGTTATGCAACTTATTCACGGCAGCACTGACTAACCAATCAGCCGTAAAAACAGCCTTTTAAAAGATCAAAAAACAGCCGCGAAAGATCGATATTAAAGGCCTTTTCTGATATAACTAAGCGCAATTGATGCTTTATTTAGGTTTAGACATTTCATGCAACCTCCTGAAAAACATAACTTACCCCAATTCTTTGGGGCCCTGTCCCGTTACCCTAAAGGCCACATGGCAGCCGCCGGGGCACTGGTGGTTGTTTTAAGCGTCTGGGCCTCGGGCAGCTTTGAGGCACCCTCGCAGCCAGCCCCCTCGGGTGATGTGCGCACGGTGCTAACACTAGCGCCCCCTAAAAGTATTGCCAAACCCAGCTCTGAGCTGGCCTCAACCGCTGCACTGACAGAGCTACCTGCGCCACCGGCAACCCTGACAAACCCAATTACAACAGCGGCTACCGATCCCTTTACCGTTGAGCCGCCAGCTGAGGTAAAGCCTGAGCCCACGCTTGTTAAGAAAAGCTTTACCGTACGCTCCGGCGACAGCCTCTCAGCCCTGTTTAAACGAGCGGGTTTAAACGACTCCCATGTGTACGAACTGACCAACACCTGCAAAGAGGCAAAAGTGCTTACACGCATTATGCCCGGCCATGAGATCGTGTTTTATTTAAACGACGCTGGCAAATTGCAAAAGCTTAGCCATATTACCAACCGCCTCAGCAGCACCCACTTTGAGCGCGCCGAGAAAGGCTTTGTCAGCACACAAGAGATTAAAGAGCCCGAGGTTCGCACCGCCTACAAAGAGGCAACCATTAACAGCTCATTGTTTTTAGCCGGCCGAGCCGTCGGCATGCAAGACGCTTTAATTATGGAGCTGGCTAATATTTTTGGTTGGGACGTGGACTTTGCGTTGGATATTCGCAAAGGCGATCACTTTAACGTGCTTTATGAAGAGCAGTTTTTAGATGGTGAAAAAATTGGCACTGGCGCCATTGTCGCAGCGGAGTTCACCAACCAAGGACGCAAAGTCCAAGCCGTGCGTTACACCAACGCCGCCGGCGACAGCCATTACTACACGCCCGAGGGCGAGAGCATGCGCAAAGCCTTTTTGCTTGCGCCACTAGACTTTCGCCGTATCAGCGGCAACTTTAACCCAAAACGCTTACACCCCATTTTTAAAACGGTACGCCCCCACCGCGGCACCGATTACGCCGCCAACACAGGCACACCCGTGTGGGCATCTGGCGACGGCCGGGTTATTGCCGCCGGCTATACCAAGCCAAACGGCAACTACGTGGTCATTCAGCACGGCAATAATATTCAAACCAAATACTTGCACCTTAATAGCAAGTCGGTAAAAACGGGCCAGCGAGTCAAACAGCGGCAAGTGATCGGCACGGTTGGCTCAACCGGCTACGCCACAGGGCCGCATTTACATTACGAGTTTTTACTCGACGGCGTGCACCGCAACCCCCGCACAATTGTGCAAAAGCTACCCAAAGCAGCATCGGTACCCAAGGCTGAAATGGCACAGTTTCGCGCGCAAACCGCACCTATGGTTGCCCAGCTGCAACAACGCTACAACTCAAACCGTTTAGCCTTAGGTAAAAGTGACAGCTCTATCAATTAACCCAGGCAACGCAATGAGCACACTTGGCGAGCTAAGCCCCACGACTGAGCTGTACATAGGTTTAATGTCTGGCACCAGCGCCGACGGTATTGACGCCGCACTGCTGGGCGTCGATAACACCGGCAGCCGTTTACTTGCCCATCACAACCTTGGCTTTAACACCGATTTACAGCGCGATATTCACGCACTGTGCGAGCCTGGCAACAATGAGATCGAGCGCGCCGGCGCCCTGGATACACACTTGGGCGAACTCTTCGCTCAAGCCGTACAAGCTTTATTAAACGCCTGTGATTTACCCTCAAGCCGTGTTCGAGCCATTGGCAGTCATGGTCAAACCATTCGCCATCGTCCACCCGGCAGCGGTCAGCACCCGTTTAGCTGGCAGATTGGCGACGCCAATATCATTGCCGCGCGTACAGGCATTACCACAGTGGCCGACTTTCGCCGGCGCGATATCGCCCTTGGCGGTCAAGGTGCACCGTTAGTGCCGGCTTTTCACGCCGCGGTGTTTTCTCACCCCCACATCAACCGCGGCATTATCAACGTCGGCGGCATTAGCAATATCACCTGGCTTGCCACAAACCAAGATACATTAGGCTTTGATACTGGACCCGGAAACTGCTTAATGGATGGTTGGGTTTTGCGTCACCAAGGGGTCACTTACGATAACAACGGCCAGTGGGCCGCGAGCGCGGTGTATTGCCCCGAGCTACTACAACAGTTGCTTAAACACCCTTATTTTTCCCGAGTCATGCCCAAAAGCACCGGTCGCGAAGACTTTCACCTTAGTTGGCTGGATCAGCAACTGCAGGGTTACCCGTCACTTTTGCCGGCCGAGGTACAGGCCACGCTAGTGCAGCTTACGGCCGAGAGCATTGCACGCCATATAGAGCAGTGCCCCAGTGCCGATCTAGGGGGCGAGCTGTACCTTTGCGGTGGCGGCGCCCACAACCGCCAACTGCGCCAAGCGTTAAGCAAACGTTTGCCGCTGTTTCGGCTGGGCACTACCGCCGAGCTAGGAGTCGATTCGGACTGGGTTGAGGCGGCCGCATTTGCCTGGTTGGCGCATCGGCGTTTAGAGGGGCTGCCGGGCAACTTGCCCGGCGCAACGGGGGCCAGTAAAGCCGCCCCACTGGGGGCTATTTACCCCGCTTAAAACGATTTGATCAAACGCGTTGTCAGATCGAGAAAGAGGAGCCACAGCCACAAGTGGTAGCCGCATTAGGATTACTAATCACAAACTTGGCGCCCTGCAAACCCTCGGTATAATCCACATTGGCGCCAACCAAATAAGGGTAGCTCATGGCATCGACCACGACTTTCATGCCGTCCTTTTCAACTACGGTATCGTCCTCGGCCATAGCATCATCAAACGTAAAACCGTACTGAAAGCCCGAGCATCCACCACCGGTGACAAACACGCGCAGCTTAAGGTCTTCGTTAGCCTCCTCTTCAACCAAGCTTTTCACCTTGGCAACCGCGCCGGGACTAACGTAAAGCAATGAGGGGGTAAAAACTTCTGGGCTAGACATGGACGAACTCCAAAGGATCAAACGCTAAAAAACTAACAGGCATTATCCCAATACCAGAGTAAAACAGTCAACTACCGCCGTTAACTAAGCACAAGCTCAGAGTCATCGTCGGCTGCGTCTGCAGCCGAGGCATCGGTGTTTTGCTCGCCGTAAACCAACGACCCATTAACCTGAGAGCCTTTTACCATCTCAATGAGCTGGTAATGAACATTGCCCTCAACCACGGCTTTTGAGGCCAGCTCGACGTGTTTGCCAGAGTGTACATTGCCAATCACTTTGCCGTTAATAACCACCCGTGGCACCCGGATCTCACCCTCTACCACGCCTTTATTGGCCACCACCAGCTTGGCATCTGCGCCGCTTTCAACCAGCACATTGCCCTGCACCGTGCCCTCGATTTGCAAATCACCCGAGAAGTGAATATCACCCACAATACGGGTGCCTTTAGAGATTAAAGTGTGATTACTGTTAAACGCCATAGTCCTAATACCACCTATCGCTATAGGTATTTGATTGCTATAAATTCCGCGCCGGCCAACTGAAGGTTTTTTTTGCTTCGGCTGCATTTTTACCGGTAGATCGGGCAACTAATTCAATTTTTTCAGGCTCAAAACCATCGGGCAAACTCAGCTCGCCTTCAATGTTCTGAAAGTATTTAAAACGCAGCTTGATGTCGTTATCGGCAACATCCTCAGACACCTCGTACAGGGCAAAACGCTCGACCTCTGAGTCGCGTCGCCCCACGAGGGTGACATTGAGCACCCCGCTGATCACCGAGTGCTGAGTGGCAAGCTGTTGCACTGTAAATTTATAATTAAAATGGCCCGGCTCATTGCGCGCCTCCAGCTGCATATCCCCTAACTTTAACCCTGCGGCTTTATCGCCAGGGGCCATCAAACCGCGATAGAAAGTAATGTCGGCCTCGAGGCTGGCAATTTGCTCGCGCAGCTCGATAACCTCATTGCGAACGCTGTCGTTTGCCTGTCGGTCAACCTCGGATGACAGTGTTAAGTTGGCGACCTGTTGGCGCAGCTGCTCGGCTTCATCTTGGCTGGCTTGCAGCTGAGTGCTCAGCTGACCGCGCCGATCGAGCGACAGCGACTTGCCGCCCACCCCCATCCAATAGCCGTATAAGCAACCGCCAGCAACGCCGCCAAGCAACAGCAACAACACTAACAGCCACAGCAATAGAGTGCGCCCTGGGCGGTTGGGCACTACTTTCATTGAGTACTGCTTACTGCCTTTAACCGAGCTCAATGCAACCACCTTTTCATAATGGCACCACGATCAAGGCAACAGTGCGACGATATCCAGCCCGGCATCCTCGGCCAAGCCAAACATAATGTTCATATTTTGCACCGCTTGCCCCGAGGCCCCTTTAGTAAGGTTATCAATAACAGACAGCACCACTATGGTATCGCGCTGTTGCGGCTGGAACACGGAAATACGACACACATTAGAGCCTTTTACCGAGCGTGTTTGTGGGTGTACGCCAGCGGGCATCACATCGACAAAAGGCTCATCGGCAAAACGTTGCTCGTACAGCGTTTGCAGATCTGGCAGCGAGTCGGGGTGTAAAGCCCGCGCGTAACTGGTGCAGTGAATGCCCCGGATCATAGGCAGTAGATGCGGCACAAAAGTGGCCTTAGCAGGCGCGCTACCGGCGGGTTGCATATCCTGCAGCGACTGCTCGATTTCGGGTAAATGCCGGTGCCCGCCCGCCCCATAAGCTTTAAAGCTGTCGCCGGCCTCGGCCAACAAAAAGTCGACTTTAGCTTGGCGCCCAGCGCCGGTAACACCGCTGGCGGCATTGATAATAAGCTGTTCGCTATCGACCAGGTTGCGCTCTAACAGCGGCAGCAAGCCCAACTGAATGGCCGTGGGATAACAGCCGGGGCAGGCTACCAAGCGCGCCTGTTTGATGGCCTCGCGCTGCAGCTCGGGCAAGCCGTAAACCGCCTCGCCGATCAGCTCGGGGCAGGCGTGGGGCTGATTGTACCAACGCGCCCACAGGTTTGGATCGCGAATCCGGAAGTCGGCCGACAAATCGATCACCCGCGTACCCGTTGACAGCAGCGCCGGCATTAGGTTTTGCGCAACACCGTGGGGAGTGGCAAAAAACACCACATCGCACTGACCTAACTGGTCGACATCGGGCTCGGTAAAACACAAGTCCACATGGCCACGCAGATTGGTGTACAGGTCTGTGACGGGGGTGCCCGCCTCTGCACGCGAGGTGATCACACTGACCTCGGCCTCTGGGTGCTTGACCAGCAACCGCAACAGCTCGACTCCGGTGTACCCAGTGCCGCCGACAATACCTACTTTAATCACAATCCGCCCCTCACTTAACACAACTCGCGCGCGCCATCGGTTAGCCGATAGACACCGCGCAAAAGACTTCCATCATAAAAGCACACCGCCGAAATTGCCAGTAAGCAACGCTGCGCCTGCGCGATACAGCTGGCATAATGACCACCTAACCTACTGTCGGGAATTTTCATCATGCTTTGGTTTAAAGCGTTTCACCTTATTGCCGTTATCTGTTGGTTTGCGGCCTTGTTTTATCTGCCGCGGCTTTTTGTCTACCACACCATGAGCGACGACCAGATTAGCCACGAGCGCTTTAAAACCATGGAGCGTAAGCTGTATCGCGCCATAGCAACACCCTCCATGCTGGCCACACTTATTTTTGGTGGCGTGTTACTGCACTATCAGTGGGACTACATCAAAGCCAGTCACTGGCTGTGGTGCAAGTTGGTGTTGGTGCTGCTGTTGCTGGTGTATCACTATCTTTGCAGCCGTCACCTTAAGCGCCTGGCCAACGGCACTAACACTCACGGGCATCGTTATTTTCGCGTGTTTAACGAGCTGCCAGTACTGGCGTTAGTGGCCATTGTGATTTTGGCCGTGGTTAAACCGTTTTAGGGCTCAACCGCGCGCCTCTAAGGCATTTTAGCTGTGCTAGACTGACACCACGCTACCACTTTTGAGGTGACTCCTATGCCGCAATTTAGCGACCGCGCTCCGGTTGTATTGTCTTTGTCGAGCCACGACCCTACTGGCAGCACCGGAGTTCAAGCCGATATCGAAACCGCTATCAGCCTAGGCGCTCACTGCTGCCCCGTGATTACCGCCCTGTGCGCCCGGGACACTCAGCAGATGATCGACATAGTGCCCACCCCCACCAGCTTACTCATAGAACAAAGCCGCGCTATTTTAGAGGATATGCCGGTGGCGGCGATCAAACTTGGATACTTTTGTCAGGTCGAGCAAATCGAAGCCGTACACAGCATTTTACGCGACTACAGCCACACTCCTGTAGTGCTCGACCCAGTATCGTCACTGTCCATTGCCAGCTCATCTAGCAGCCAGCTAGACAGTGCCGATAAAATTACCCGCGCGTTAAAAACGCTTTTATTACCCATGGCCGATGTCGTCACCCCCGATATCGTCGAGGCCCATCAGCTGGCCCGGCAGGCCGACACCGTCGACGCTTGCGGCCAAGAGATCCTTACCCTAGGTTGCGCGGCAGTACTGATTACCGGCGCACGGCGCACCGCCGACGATTACGAAAACCGCCTCTACCTACCCCGCCGCCCGATGCGCTCGTTTTGCTGGCCTCGTTTAAGCATTTTTAGCCACGGCAGTGGTGCCACCTTATCGGCCAGCATTAGCGTCTACTTGGCCCACGGTTTACTGTTGGGCGACGCTCTCGAGCAGGGCCAGCAGTTTACTTGGCAGTGTCTCAAAGCCAGCCGGCGTATGGGCATGGGGAACAATATCCCCAACCGGTTATACTGGGCCGAGCACAACAGCAAAAACCAAAGCCGCCTGCCTTAGCCGGCGTTAAACACCCATCGCAACCCAAGCGCCGCAAAAAACGTTTTGCGCCCTAGCATTCGCCCCAGTAAACTGCCCCCATGACACGATTCACCGGTTTAACCCACCCGCTTTACGCCATCACCGACAGCGCCCATTTCCGTGCAGATCGCCTGTTTAGCGTGGTCGAGGCGCTGCTGGACGGTGGTTGCCGACTGCTGCAATACCGCGACAAAACCACCGATCAAGCCCGCCGCCGGCACGAGGCTGCAACACTGGCGCACTTATGCCACCGGTATCAGGCGGCACTGCTTATTAATGACGATATCGAGCTTGCCCGCGACTGCGGCGCGCGCGGTGTGCATTTGGGGCAATCCGACACCCCTGTAGCGCTTGCACGGCAGCGTTTGGGCAGCGAGGCCATTATTGGCGTCACCTGCCACGCCAGCCTAGATCTGGCCGCCAAGGCCGCCGAGGACGGGGCCAGCTATTTAGCCTTTGGGCGATTTTTTGCCTCGCACACCAAACCCGACGCACCGGTGGCGCCTCTTACCCTGCTTGGCAAGGCGCGCCAGCTCTGGCCCCATATGCCCATAGTGGCAATCGGCGGGATTGGCCTTGATAATGCCGCACCAACCCTGCGTGCAGGGGCAGATTACACGGCGGTGTGTCACGATGCGTTTCACAGTGCTAACCCGCGCCAGTTTGCCGCCTATTTTATGTCTCTTTTACCGAGTGACCCCAACCTGGGGCACACCCTTGATCCTTACTAGGAGCGTCTGATACATGACTCGTTCTGAAACCCTTTTTCAACAAGCCAGCCAGTGGATACCCGGCGGCGTTAACTCACCGGTACGCGCGTTTAAAGCCGTAGGTGGCACACCTGTGTTTTTTAAAAGTGCCGAGGGCGCTTACATTACCGACGTTGATGACAAACGCTACATCGATTACGTGCAATCCTGGGGACCGATGATTTTAGGTCACGGCCACCCTAACGTGATCAAGGCGGTGATTAACGCCGTTAACAGCGGGCTGACCTTTGGCGCCCCCACCGAGTCCGAAACCATACTGGCCGAGCTGGTCTGCCAGCGCGTGCCCAGTATCGAGCAAGTGCGCTTTGTAAACTCCGGCACCGAAGCCACCATGAGCGCTATCCGCTTGGCGCGCGCTTACACCGGGCGCGATACCATCGTTAAATTTGAGGGCTGTTATCACGGCCACAGCGACTCGCTGCTGATCAAAGCCGGCTCGGGCGCGCTGACCATGGGCGTGCCCAGCTCCCCCGGCGTACCCGATGTACTGGCCGCCCATACGGTTACGCTTAACTACAACGATAGCGATCAAGTGCGCGAGTTTTTTGCCCAGCGCGGCGAGCAAATCGCCTGCGTTATTATCGAGCCAGTAGCGGGCAACATGAACTGCATCCCGCCTGTCGCCGGGTTTTTAGAAACCCTGCGCGAGGTCTGCGACCAGTACCAAAGCATTTTACTGTTTGATGAGGTGATGACCGGGTTTCGGGTTAGCGCCAGTGGCGCACAGGGGCGTTACAACATCACCCCCGATCTGACCACCTTGGGCAAAGTGATCGGCGGCGGTATGCCGGTTGGCGCGTTTGGCGGCAAGCGCGAGATCATGAGCCATATCGCCCCCAGTGGACCGGTGTATCAAGCGGGCACTTTATCGGGCAACCCAGTGGCCATGGCGGCTGGCATTGCCACGCTGCAAGAGCTTAGCGCAGAGGATTTTTACCCACGCTTATTTGCTAAAACCGAGCGCCTGGTAAACGGGCTACAGCAGGCCGCCGATGCCGCTAAGATCCCCTTTACCACCAACCACGCCGGCAGCATGTTTGGTTGCTTTTTTACCCAGGAAAGCAGCATCGAGAATTACAGCCAAGTTATGGCTTGCGACACCGAGCGTTTTAATCGGTTTTTTCACGGTATGCTCGAGCGCGGCGTGTACTTGGCACCCGCCTCATACGAGGCCGGTTTTATGTCGCAGGCTCATACCGAGGCCGATATAGACCTAACCATCAGCAAAGCGGCCGAGGTGTTTGCAACCTTAGCTTAATTTTAAACGTTATCTGCTGTATCAGTGCTGGCCGTTAACACCTCAATATCGGCCAGCGCTTGGGGCGAGGCGTCAATAATGCTAAAGCCGGCCCAGTGTTTACCGTTGTCCTCTGCGTTGCGTACCCACAAACAATCCACCCCCAAATGAATGCTGTTGCGCTCGTTAACGGGCTCGGATAAATGCAGATCCAAACGGTACAAGCAATCCTCGACAAAAGGTCGGTCGCCAATCACCATCAACCCCTGACTGTGCAGGTTGACGACGCGCCCAAGGTAGGTGTCGCGCGAGTTGTCGTAAACATCGATGCTCTGGGCGATCGAGCTGCGCTTAACAGCGCGACTGTCGGCATTGGGGGATAGTGGGTCTGCCATGGTTATTCGCGCTCCAACAGCTCGCCCGAGGCACGGGCATTTAGACTGTGATAAATGTTTTCTAAGGCGCGCTCAAAAAACGGCTTGGCGCTACCGGCAATAACGCGCAACCTTCCGGCAATCATCTCGCGCGCCAACTGCAGTGCCGAGCTCATAGACACTTTACGCCCCTGCTGATCAACCAACATATAGTGCATGGTTTTGTGGTTGTACCACGCCACCTTTATACGTTGGCCTTTGTCGTTTTCAAGCCAAGTGCCAAACTCAATTAATTTTAGCTTTTCAATTATTTGAGATTCCTCGGGCGTCACTTTGCGTTCTTCTGGCTTTATTTGGCCGGCTTTATCGGCCGCCATTTTCTCGAGCTTGGCGCGCATCGTATCGGGGGCTGGCTCAACCTGCTGACTTTTAAGCGCGAGCCGCTGCAACGAGCTAACCGCATCGATCAGCTTGCGCGATTTATTTTGCTCGTAACCGATGGTTTCAAAACCCGATCGCAGTGTTTGCAGCAAACCATTTTGCAAATCAAGCTGCTTAACCCGGTCCACCTCTAACAGCTTAGGCTCGACGCTCCACAACAACTGGTTGGCAACATCCAGCGCCTGACGGTAATTGTCCGAGTCGGCACCGTAGCGCAAAACAATAAACGACAAATAATCGGACCAAGGCAACAGCAGCAATAACAACACCGGTGACGGCAGCGCTTTGCCATCGATGCAGGCGGATATATCGCTATTAACGCGGATCTTTGCCTCGCGCAGTTTTTCTTCGCCACGGGCTTTTTCCAGTGCCCGCTTTTCCATTAACTCTTGGCGCCGCGCTACATTGCGCGCATACGAGCTAAACTCCACTAACGCCTCGGCAAACACTTTGACGTCGTTAACAAAGTGCTGCAACACATGAAACACAGTGGTTTTTATTTTCTCTAGCATATTGTATTGGCTGGAGCCGTCATTGCCGACCCAACGGCTACCGGCCTCTGCCATTTGGTTAAGCAACAAGCGGGCAGGGTGCTCGGCGTTATCAAAAAAATCCGGATCGATAAAAGCCAGCTTTAACAATGGCGTGTGCAAATAGCTCAACAGCGCCTTCACAGAGTCTGGCAGTTGTTCTTCATTTAAAATATACGCAAACACCAACCCCACCAGCTCGATGGTGTTCATGTCGTCGTCCAGAATTCGTGGTTCGCCCTGTTTGCCCAGCTCGGCCGTTAGCTGCTGCGAAAACTCGGCCACCTGCAAAGGCTGTAAGTGACCGGTTGCGGCACTTTGCAAATGATGCGTTGGCGCTGCCATTTGCGCCTGCAGCGTCTGCACCGCGCCCACAACATCCACCGTGCCCGAGCCACTGTTGTGGGCAACATCGCTGCGCGCAGCAATGTGCCCGCCGGGCATATTTTGACCCGCACCTGCGGGCGCGGCTACCATCGTAGCCGCCGGTGCAAAACCTAAGTGTGTTTGCAACAGACGGATCGCGCTCACCAGCCCCTGCTGATAGCTTTGCGGATCGCTGCCGCTGCTGTGTTGGATTAATTTATCGGTGGCGCGGCGTCCGCGATTTACCGGCTCGGGCTCGGCTTGTGGCTCGGTTTCGTGCTTTGTGTCTGTTGTCTCGACCGCCTCTTCGGCGGCCTCTAGCTCGACGGCACTGCTGGCCTCGGCGCCATCGGTGCCGCCCACCACGTAACGCAGGTTAGGCAAAACACCTTCAGCAATTAACAGCTCGTTTAGGTTTTGGTACAGCTGGGCAAGGGGTTGTATTACCGTCTGCTCAAACTTTTTATAGCCGAGCACTTTGGTGCGCGCGTCCAGCTTTAGCTCTTGCAACACGCGGCGCACGTTATCGCAAAACTGGATCGGGCTTACTGGGTTGCTGCGCTCATCGATTTTATCGCCACCTTGCAGCAGCGCCAAACGCTGATGCAAAGCCCACAGCACCTCGGCAAATTGCGAGTCGGCACGGTGGGATATCGAGGTAATGGCAATGGTCTCTTCAAGCTCGGCGTTGTCAACCAACGACAAACCGATGTTTTGCTTAAAGCGCTCTTGCCCACTGGCCACGTTAAGCTGTTGCCGAGAGAAGTCGACAAAGCCTTGGTTTAGATATTTCTGCATTTGTTGCAGGCTGGCACTCGCACCGCCTTGCAAACGCTTTACCAGCTCGGCCAGCTCGACCTGCTCTTTGTTGGAGTAAGCGTGCTCGATGCGCTTTTCAATAGAGGCAATCCACTCATGCCAAAAATTGCCATACACCTCTTGCAGGTAATCCTGTGCCATTGCCGCGCATTGTTTTAGGCAGCGCTCAATCTGCACCTCGGGCAAAGCAGCATAGGGTGCTTTGTTGCTCGACGCCCCAGGTTTTGTATCCATAAAGGTAGTATCCATTGACTCACCTGTCTGACCGGCGCTGGCTTTAAGTGGCTTAGTGAGTACCGTAGCGACACGTTATAAACCGCCAATCATCGTTATTTTGCTCTGTGCAGTATAGGGCAAGTGTACACAAATCGCACTTATGCGTAATCACCAACGGCAAAACCGTCCAGCCGCTTGGCGGCGCAGCGATAGCCCATCAACACAGCAAAAATCACGGCCGTAACCTGTGCCGCGCCGTAAGCTCGCGCCAAACGGGTCCAGCCCAAACTTACACCACCCAAGCAGTGCCCACCGGCCAAACCACCGTTTACCAGCAAACAAAACTGACACAGCCATCAGCCCAATTAGCAGCTTTTACCCAGCCATTTAATGAACGTTTAAGCTTTCATAAAACCCAGCCAAAACAGCTGCCGCGCAAGGGCTAAGTCAGCCACGGTGCGGCTGGCTTAGCTTTTGCGCGGTGGGCTGGTAGCGCCAAAGCGCTCTAGCTGCATCTCTTGCAAACGGCTCACCACCCGACGAAAAGGAAACGCCAGCGCGCCCCGTGGGTAAAGCTCCTGCAGCGCCACCGCGGCGTCTAGATACAAAGGGGTGTTGCGGTCGTAACATTCGTCGACCAAAGCAATAAAACGGCGCACGCCGTCATCTTGGCGGGTAAGCTTGGGAAACTGGCGCTCTCCGGCCAACACCTGAGTGGCGCCATCCTCTGTGCCCCGGGCAATGCTCAGCGGTTGCTCGGCACCGGTGAGCTGGGGCACCTGGGTTAAAAATAAACACGAAAACTCATCGCACAACCGGATAAAATCCGACGCCGCCAGCGGCTGCTCGCAAAGTTGCTGATAATGGCACCACAGTAAATGCCGGCTGCGTTTTACCACGTTTATTTTGCGCTGGCCCAACAGCAATGGTGTCTCATAAGTCGGCTCGTTATCTTGCAACAGCGCCGTAAAGGCGGCCGCCAACTGGTGCGGCTGATTAACCCAATAGCGCTGCCGAGCGGGACCTGGGTGTAAGCGGTGGTCTTGCTCACCGGCAACGCTTAGCACCTGCATATGTTGCTGAATTGCCGCTATGGCAGGCAACAAGCGCTCGCGGTTATAACCGTCTTGATACAAATCTTGCGGCGGCTGGTTAGAGGTTGCCACCAGCACTAAGCCTTGCCCAAACAAGTGCTGGAATAAGCCGCTTAGCAGGGTGACATCGCCAATATCATTGATGTACAACTCGTCTAAGCACAGCACCCGCACCTCGGCGGCCAACTCTTGCGCCAGCAGCGCCAGCGGGTCTTGGTTACCCATTAGCTGAAAAAGCCGCTGGTGCACCCAGCGCATAAAGTGATGAAAGTGTTGCCGCCGCGCGGGCACCGTGAGCGACTGATAAAAACGCTCCATCAGCCAGGTTTTGCCGCGCCCCACCGGGCCCCACAAATACACACCTGGTATATCGGGCCGGTTTGCCTGCAGTTGTTCGTAACAGCGCTGCAGCGCGGTTACCGCTTGGCGCTGGGCGGGGTCGTCGGTAAAACCTGCCGCCAGCGCTTGTTGATAAGCCTCTTGCGGAGGCGGTGCTAATAAGGTCACGGCTATGCGCCACCCGTACAGTTTATTAAAGGTTTACAGCAGCTCTTTGCGCAGTTGCGCGGGATCTTTGGGCGACAGCAGCCCCGGCGCTATATCAAACACCGTTCTTGCCCCCACCTCGCCGGCGCCGGCCAACCTGTGTACGGCGCGGGCATAGGCCACCAACACACTGGCGGTAAACTCTGGGTTACTGCCCAAAGCCAGTGAGTACTCGATGGTTTGCGTGTTGCTTTGCCCGGTAACGCCGCTGCGAATCACAAAGCCACCGTGGGGCATGTGGCGGTGGTCTTTATCAAAGGTGGCCTCATCGATAAAGTTAACCACGGTATCAAAGTCGGCAAAATAATCGGGCATGGTGACAATACTGTCGCGCACTGTGGCTTCATCGGCGCCGTCTTTTAATACCACAAAACACTCGCGAACGTGTTTTTCGCGGGTGCTTAAAGTGGGCTGCTCGCCACTGCGAACCCGGGCTATGGCAGCGTCCGATGGCAGTGTGTATTGCACGCCTCTTTTAACACCCGGCACGCGGCGCACCGCATCCGAGTGCCCTTGGCTTAACCCTTTGCCCCAAAAGGTGTAGGTTTCGCCCTCGGGTAGCATGGCCTCGCCAAACAGGCGGTTAATCGAAAACAACCCCGGGTCCCAGCCGCCAGATAACATAGCCACGTGGCCCGTTTTTTGTGCCGACTGATCCAACGCGTCGTAGTACTCGTTCACTTTAGCGTGGGTATCAAAGCTGTCTACGGTATTAAAAAACTGCGCAAGGTACGGCCCTTGCTCGGGCAGGTCCGTCTTCGAGCCGCCACACAAAATCATCACATCCACATCGTTTTGGTACTGCTGTATATCCGCCATGGCATAAACCGGCACCTGGGCATCCAGCAAGGTTACGCCGGCCGGGTCGCGGCGGCTAAACACACCCACTAATTGCATATCGGTGTTTTGTTGTAGCGCAGCCTCGACACCGCGGCCCAGGTTTCCGTAACCGGCAATGGCCACTTTGATTGGATGAGTCATAACGATTGATCCTTTACCTTAAAATTAAAAATTACTGACGCGTTTGTCTACCGCCTGCGAGCCACCCCAAGCGCCTGCCCATAAACCCAAACCGCTACCAAAGTAAAAACCCCGTGCGCTGTTTTTATCGCTGGAAAAGTCAGTGCTCGCACGACCGACACGGTCTTACTGGATCTTAACTGGCAGCTCTTGCACGGCTTGTTGGCGAACCTTGCAGCGGGGCTTAACCACTAACGGTAAACGGCTGCGTGCCTTAACTGGGTTTGCTTGGTAAAACGCTTTACGGCGCCCTGTGGCGTGTTTACGCCCGCCGGCGCTGTGGGTGTTTAGCAGTGCAAAGCACACGTTGCCACTGACCGGGCGGCTTGCAATAGCCGCCCATCGTACCACCTCTTAGCCGTAAAAAACGACCGCACACACGGCTTATCGCACGTGGCAAACCACACACAACCGCGGCGGCTCGATGATGGTTAACCTGTTGCAGCGCCCTGGGCTGCTACAGTTTGGCGCGCTGGCAACTAGCTGTGGTTAAACCGCTCCCGCTGGTGCGGCTGGGTAAGGCTTAACACTGGGCCGGCCGGCACCACACCGGTTGGGTTTATGGTGGCGTGGCTACGGTAGTAATGCTCTTTGATATGCCTCATGTTGACGGTCTCGGCGATACTGGGCCACTGATACAGCTCGCGCAGGTAATCGGCCAAGTTTGGGTAGTCTTCAATCTGCTTTAAGTTGCACTTAAAGTGACCGTGATACACCGCATCAAAACGGATCAAGGTGGTAAACAAACGCCAATCGGCCTCGGTGATTTGCTCGCCCAGCAAATAACGCTGGCTCGATAAACGCCGCTCTAACTCATCTAAGGTGTTAAACAACGGAATCACCGCCTGCTCGTAGGCCGCCTGAGTGGTGGCAAAACCGGCTTTATAAACGCCGTTATTAACCGTGTCGTACACCAGCTCGTTGAGCGCATCAATCTCTTTGCGCAACGGCTGCGGGTAATAATCGCCGGGTTTGGCGCCTACCTCGTCAAAGGCCGAGTTAAACATACGGATGATCTCGCCCGACTCGTTACTCACAAACTTGTTCTGCTGTTTGTCCCACAGCACCGGGATGGTAACGCGCCCGGTATAATGCGGATCGGCGGCGGTATAAATTTGATGCATGTAATTTGCCTGCAGCACAGGGTCGGGCATCACGCCCTGATCCGGCTCAAAGGTCCAGCCGTGCTCGAGCATCAGCGGGTTAACCACCGACACCGAGATCATCGACTGCAGCCCTTTTAACCTGCGAAATATCAACGTCCTATGGGCCCAAGGGCAGGCCAACGAAACGTACAAATGGTAGCGCCCAGGCTCGGCTTTAAAGCCGCCCTCGCCGCTGGGGCCAGCACTGCCATCGGCGGTAACCCAGTGCCGAAACTGCGACTCGCTGCGGGCAAAACGGCCGTCGGTCGATTTGGTGTCGTACCACTGGTCAACCCACTGGCCATTGACTAATAAACCCATGCTAATGCCTCTATTTATCGGTAAGTTATCGGCCAACAAAAACACTTGGCTCGCGGTTTAGCCATCACGCTAAACCGTTATACGCGGATTAATAATCCCTAGTGGCCACAGTAAAACAGCAAGGTACAACCACCGTCTTACGGGCAAGTGTAAAGTAAGCTATCGTGACCCTACGCACCAAAGGGCTGCACCTTAAACACAATTAAGATACACAATATCTCTGCCCGCCGGCAAACAGGAGCCTAATCATGAGCATCCACACCCAGACAACAACAAGCGCTTTTAAGCAAAACTGCAACAAACCTGCGCACTGCAAAGCCATCGAGCTGTTGATCGAGCCGCGGGATACAGACTTAGGCGGTTTCTCGGTACGGCGCTTACTGCCCACACGGCAGCACCGCATGGTAGGGCCGTGGATTTTCTTTGATCATATGGGCCCGGCCGAGTTCGCCCCAGGCGAGGGTATCAACGTGCGGCCACATCCGCACATCAACCTCGCCACCGTCACCTACTTATTTGAGGGCGAGATACTGCACCGCGACTCACTGGGCAGCTACCAAACCATCCGCCCCGGCGATGTTAACCTAATGGTGGCCGGCAAAGGCATCACCCACTCCGAGCGCGAGCGCCCAGAGGTTACCCAAACCGCACGTCGCATTCACGGCCTGCAGCTGTGGCTCGCCCTACCCGAGGCCGACGAAGAAACCGACCCCGCCTTTTACCACTACCCAGACGCCGACATACCCCGCCTGCAAATCGGCGGCGTAGCCATCCGCGTCATAATGGGCAGCGCCTATGGCGCAACCTCACCGGTAAAAGTATTTGCCGACACCCTCTACCTAGAGGCCCACCTACTAGCCGGACAAACCCTTACAATCCCCAGCGCCCAAGAGCGCGCGGTATACGTCGCCCACGGCCAGCTAACCACCGCCCACACCACCATCCCCGAGCACGCCATGGCCGTGCTGTCCGACGCACCCGACATCAGCCTAACCGCCACACAAAACGCACGCATCGCCATCATCGGCGGGCAACACCTAGGGCCGCGCTTTATGGAGTGGAACTTCGCCTCCAGCCGCCGCGAGCGCATCGAGCAAGCCAAAGCCGACTGGAAGGCACAAACCTTTGCCAAAGTCGTGGGCGACGCCGACGAGTTTATCCCGCTGCCCGAGTAAGGCAGCAGCGCCGCTGGTTGTGCTTTGGGTAAATCAGGTGCGCAACTGCCGGCTAAGTCACCCAGCGTGACCTAGCAGGCCACACAGCGCCCAACACATGGCTTTAGCTGCCGTAAAAAACAACCCAAACCGCCAAATGGGCCCAGTTAAGTTTGTGCTATAGTCGCCCAAAATCAATTACTTAGTCTGTAAATTGAGGCAAGCATGGGCAACACCGAACAACAATTTTTAAAATCACTGGACGACAAACTCTGGAAGGCCGCCGACAAAATGCGCGCCAGCCTAGACGCCGCCAACTACAAACACATTGTGTTGGGTCTGATTTTCCTTAAATACGTCTCGGACGCCTTTGAAGAGCGCCAAGAGCAACTGCTAAAGCTGTTTCAGCTTAATAACGACGACAACATCTACTACCTACCCCGCGCCGACTTTGCCAGCGACGCAGACTACCAACAGGCCCTTGAGGACGAATTAGAACAGCTCGACTACTACCGCGAAGCCAACGTGTTTTGGGTACCTAAAGAGTCACGCTGGAGCACCCTAAAAAGCAAAGTCGTGTTGCCGGTCGGCAGCGTGCTGTGGCAAGACGAAACCGGCAAAGACGGGAAGGTGCAGCGGTCAGCTTCATAGCGGGCTTCTTTGGTAAAACCGCCGGAGCTGATAAATAGCCCAGAATCCCCTTCGCGCAGGGTGCCTATAAAACCGCGCATGGCTGGCGCGCCCATGGCGCCGTCGCGGTGCTTTACCTCAGCCTTAATTCGCGGCTGAGTGAGTCCTAGGCCGTCTGGCGAGGCTATGACGTCTACACCACGGTCTGGGCCTTTGGGTGAGACTTTGGCTTTGTAGCCCATGGCACGGAGAATGGCGGCGACCATTTCCTCCATCTCTTCCGGTAGCAAGGAGGCCAACTTATCTTTAATGAGTTCATGACTTTTGCCGACCACTTCATCTTTGAGTATTTCAAAGCTTTCAGATTCTTCCAGGGCCTCTTCCGTTACATTTACCTTCCGGGGCTTACCTGAAAGAGCGGCCCGCATTTCGGCGATTACGTCGTCACTCACAGAGAAGAGAGTTAACGTAGAACCTAGAGAGTTTTTGGCCGACTGGCTTAGCGCATCGCGGTCTACACGGCCTTGCCAGTTCACCACACGCAGTTGTGGGTAGTCACCGACCTCATCAGGTTTGTATAGGTATTGCCCCTGATCTTCACCAACAAGATATTGCCGAGTTTCCGTGTCGTAACTAATGATCGTATCGCCTTTCTTAATCTGGTCGCGAAACTTCACAATCATAGCGACCGAATTGGCCATAGCTTGGGGTTTGGCTTGGGAAAACTTCCGAAGATAAGCTTCCTTGAGGGCATCACCGGTTTTGTATTGAGTTAAGTCGCCCAGCTTAGACCAACCAATGGCGGCGTAGCCTTTAGCCTCGAAATCTTCGATATAAGTACCGCCGCGTCCGGCACGGATCATCCAATTATTAGCCATTCGTCCTCCCCCCCAAAAAAAGTGAATACAATGCACGCCTCTATAAACCAGCGGAATACTTGACGATTGCGCCTTGAGACCTAATAATTATATTTCTCCTTTAATAGCGCTAACTGATCATGAAAGGACCTCAAAGAGTCCACAGATTCATTCAATTCTCTCAATCGATTCACTGTAGCATCACGATCTTTATACCAAGCATAAATAAACTTGCACCAAAACCGAAAGTTCAAAAAAGCATAAACCAGCACAATCGGAACTATTGAAAAATTTTTCCTTCTGCTATGGCGACAGACTGAAACAACCTTATACCCATCCCAGAACCAAAACGTTAGCTTTTTCTGGGCAACTTCTCCACTTAAAGAATTATCGATCTCGAATATTTTAGCACCAGAAGATAGGTTGAGCTGTAAAGAACTATCGAA
>Ga0209075_1001679_pt1 | contig 20626 bp, 20 predicted proteins | sample Stecom2011_FD_187523 | JGI IMG/M metagenome (GOLD analysis project Ga0209075, IMG submission 187523) | Agricultural soil microbial communities from Utah to study Nitrogen management - Steer compost 2011 (SPAdes) (version 2) | ecosystem: Environmental > Terrestrial > Soil > Agricultural land...
TCCTTGGGATAGAAGGATTAATAAAATCTAAAAGTTGAATCTCAGCGATAATACAATTAAGAGCATAGTGTTAAGCAAATAGTGCCGAAGGTACGGCATATATTTAGCCAAGGACGTAAGTCCTTGGGATAGAAGGATTAATAAAATCTAAAAGTTGAATCTCAGCGATAATACAATTAAGAGCATAGTGTTAAGCAAATAGTGCCGAAGGTACGGCATATATTTAGCCAAGGACGTAAGTCCTTGGGATAGAAGGATTAATAAAATCTAAAAGTTGAATCTCAGCGATAATACAATTAAGAGCATAGTGTTAAGCAAATAGTGCCGAAGGTACGGCATATATTTAGCCAAGGACGTAAGTCCTTGGAGTAAAGCGATAAAACAAAAAACCAAATTCCAAACATTCTGCATAATTGCATGCAATTATGCAGAATGTTTGGAATTTGGGACCCATGGGCACATCATTATGGTTGGACTAAAGTCCAACCCAATAGTATGTGTTTTACGAATTCATGGCCCACGAATAAAAAAAGGCTCTATATGAATTTGTATAGGTAGAAATTCAACTAATAGTGCCGAAGGCACGGCATATATTAGCCTTACCCTGTATTTCATCCTGGGAAACCATAAATCAAAAAAAAAGTGGAGACTTCTTTCGAGGCCTCCACTTTTCAATTAGTGAGTGATGAATAATTTATTTTTTTACAGTAGATACAACTGCTTTGAATGCATCTGGATGATTCATTGCTAAATCGGCAAGAACTTTTCTATTCAGCTCAAGCCCACTCTTCTTGTACTCTCCCATAAATTGAGAATAGCTCATTCCATTTAATCTAGCTGCAGCGTTGATACGCATAATCCAAAGTGAACGGAACTTTCTTTTCTTTTGTTTACGATCTCTATAAGCGTAAACTAATCCTTTTTCAACAGCATTTTTTGCTACTGTCCAAACATTTTTTCTTCTACCGTAGTAACCTTTTGCAAGTTTCATTACTGATTTTCTTCTTGCTCTAGAAGCTACGTGATTAACTGATCTTGGCATATTTTATTGTTTTTTGATGAAAAGTGCTTCAATATTTCAGAAGTCTTAGGGACTCGCCATCGGGTTTAAATACTAACCTCTGTCACCATGACAGATTAATTTTACTTCATACAAAGCATTTGCTTAACGTTAGGCAGATCCGCTTTAGTAACGTATGCTGTTTTCGTTAAGTTACGCTTTTGTTTTTTTGTTTTCTTTGTAAGGATGTGACTTTTGAAAGCATGCTTTCTCTTAATCTTCCCACTACCAGCAACTTGGAATCTCTTCTTTGCGCTGGATTTTGTTTTCATTTTTGGCATATTCTCACTATTTATGTTTACTCACTAATATTTTGAAATTAATCCTTCTTAGGATTAATCATAATCGTCATTCTTTTACCCTCTAGTTTAGGCATTAATTCAAGCGTACCGTAATCAGAAAGTTCTTGAGCAAAACGCAACAACAAAATCTCCCCACGGTCCTTAAATACAATGGCACGTCCGCGGAAGAACACAAATGCTTTTACTTTTGCTCCCTCTTTTAAAAACTTCTTAGCGTGATCTAACTTAAAGTTAAAGTCATGCTCTTCAGTATTAGGCCCAAAACGAATTTCTTTAATCGTAACTTTAGACTGCTTTGCCTTAAGTTCCTTTTCCTTCTTCTTTTGGTTATACAAGAACTTTTTGTAATCCATGATTTTACAAACAGGGGGATTAGCGTTTGGTGAAATCTCAACCAAATCTAGATCCTGTTCATCAGCCAGTTTAATAGCTTCTTTTGTATCCATGATTTGAGGCTCTTGTCCTTCCATAACTAAACGGATCTGTGGTACGCGGATGCGATCATTAATCCTGTTTGGATCTTCTTGCCTTGGTTTAAACGTTCTTCTCGGTTTTCTCATTTATTTTTTTTATAAGCTAAGTGTTCAATCTTTATGACTTAACTCTTCTTCAACTAATTTATTTACTATTTTAATGAAGTCTTCTATGGGCATTGCACCTAAATCTCCTTCGCCTCTTTGACGAACAGAAATTGTGTTTGTTTCCATTTCTTTTTCACCAACGACAAGCATAAATGGAGTCTTTCCAATCTCTGCTTCACGAATTTTCTTACCTATCTTCTCGTTTCTATCGTCTATGAATCCGCGAATATCGGAATTTTTTAAAACTTTAGAAACTTTTTCAGCGTATTCATTGAAATTTTCACTAATCGGAAGAATTGCATATTGTTCAGATGATAGCCACAATGGGAAATCACCTGCACAATGCTCTAACAATACAGCTACAAATCTTTCCATCGATCCAAAAGGAGCTCTGTGAATCATTACCGGACGGTGTTTTTGATTGTCTGCACCAATGTACTCCAATTCAAATCGTTCAGGTAAATTATAATCTACTTGAATAGTCCCCAATTGCCACTCTCTCCCTAATGCATCCTCAACCATAAAGTCAAGTTTAGGTCCGTAAAAAGCAGCTTCTCCGTATTCAATAACGGTGTTCAAGTTTTTATCTGCAACAGCCTCTAAAATAGCCGCTTCTGCTTTTTCCCAATTTTCATCACTTCCAATATATTTTGAGTGATCCTCTTTATCTCTTAAAGAAATTTGAGCAGTAAACTTCTTAAAATCTAATGTTTTGAATATGTAAAGTACGATATCAATTACATTTTGAAATTCTTCCTTTACTTGCTCTGGCATACAGAAAATATGCGCATCATCTTGGGTAAATCCTCTAACTCTCGTCAAACCATGTAACTCACCACTTTGCTCATAACGGTAAACAGTCCCAAATTCAGCATAGCGAATCGGAAGTTCACGATAAGAGTGAGGTTTTGTTTTGTAAATCTCACAGTGGTGAGGACAATTCATCGGTTTGAGCAAAAACTCTTCATTTTCATCTGGCGTATGAATCGGTTGAAATGAATCTGCACCGTATTTCGCATAATGTCCAGAAATCTCATACAATTTTTTACTCCCAATATGAGGCGTAATTACTTGTTGATACCCTCTGTTTTCTTGCACTTTCTTTAAGAAATTCTCTAAACGCAAACGCAATTCAGCTCCTTTTGGTAACCAAAGTGGTAAACCTTGACCAACATTCTGTGAAAATGTAAACAATTCCATTTCCTTACCTAACTTTCTGTGGTCACGCTGACGTGCCAGTTCAAGCTTTTCTAAGTATTCATTCAGCTCAGCGTTTTTAGGGAAAGTAATTCCATAAATACGTGTTAACTGCTTATTTTTCTCATCACCTCGCCAATACGCTCCAGCGATAGATGTTAGTTTTATTGCTTTGATGTATCCCGTATGTGGAATATGTGGACCTCGGCATAAATCAGTAAATTCTCCTTGCGTATAGAATGTAATTGCTCCATCTTCTAAACCTTCAAGTAACTCTAATTTATAAGGGTCTTGCTTCTCTTTAAAATAAGAAATAGCCTTGTCTTTCGACATTTCTTCACGAATGAACTCGCTTTTGTTTTTAGCAAGCTCTTTCATTTTTTGTTCTACTTTCTCTAAATCCTTTTCAGCAAAAGTATAGTCCATAAAATCTATATCGTAGTAAAAACCACTTTTAATAGGAGGACCTATTGCTAATTTTACTCCCGGATAAAGCAATTCAATCGCTTCAGCCATAAGGTGAGCAGAAGAGTGCCACATTGTAGACTTTCCGTCTTTATCATTCCAGGTGAGTAACTTTAAAGTACTATCCGTCTCAATCGGACGCATTGCATCGATTACCTCATTGTTTACTTCGGCTGCAAGAACATTTCTCGCAAGTCCTTCACTAATACTTTTCGCTATATCTAAAGAAGTTGTTCCTTTTTGAACTTCTTTGACAGATCCATCTGGAAGTGTAACTTTAATACTCATTGTTTATCTCTACCTTATTTTGATGCAAAAATACGAGAATCATTTGAATAAGTCTTCTCAATAGTTTAAAATATAGGATAGTTGCATTAGAAACCTAAACTTAAAGTGATGGCACCACGACTCGGCTCTCCTTTTTTGATGATATAATCAATGTAAACAGAACTCAAAGTCTCAATATTTCCGCCGTATGCAGCGTAAAACTCCGTCACTCCTTCCATTGATATACTGACCTTTTTACCTGAGACGTTCTTTATTGTGTATAACCTTATGCGATCAGGATTGTCTGAAGGTAAGTCATAAAATTCTATACTTACTTTACTTTGTGCATGACTCCCATCAAAAAAGAAATAATAATTGTTGCGTAAAAACACAGCAATCTCCAATCCTTTATATTGGGTTTTGTCATTGTACTGAAAATAAGTGGTTTTTGAACCGTCGTAACTTAAATTCTTCGCTTCTATATCTGCTCGTAATTCAATCCTAGACAATTTGACCCCCTCAATAAATTGATCCTGAGCAAGCGATGTATAAGTTAATATACACAGCAGCACACCTAACAAATGCTTCATCTTATTGGGAAATAATTGTTTCACGTATTGAATGAATCATACTTGAAACAGTAGTCATTTCTTCAATTGTTAACTCTGGAAATCCTTTAGCGTTTTTAACAGAATCAAATCCATCATAAGTCGCTTGAAGACCCTTCATTTCCGTAAGCACTTTATTCGTTTGCTCTCCACGGTCCTTATACGCTTCCAAACCTTTAATCGCATTTTTCAAAAGATTCATGTGATCAACAATGTGGTGACTCAATTTATTTTTGTCTTTTTTCTCAATGTTAAAAGTTGCAAGATACATTCCTTCAACCCATGCCCCTGAGAATTGAATAGCCGCAAGAACACGCATCTGATTATTTTCTAAATATTCTTGTGATTTTTCATGAAGATCAATAAGTAAATCTTCCATTTTCTCTCTGTCTGCTATATTCTTTTCAATATTTAAAGCCAAATCTTCTTCGTTGAAAATTCGTCCCATTCCAATCTTATCTGCAAGACTCTTTATTGCATTGAAATTGTTAATTGAAGATTGTGGTTGGTCATTGATAATCGAATAAACTAAATCTGAACTGTAAACTCCAAAATTTAGAAGCTGAACCCCATCAGTGTTATATCTTTCAACGTTCTTTGGGTCATTCATTCTTGAAGCATCAAATTCCATCCCTGCTTTTTGAAATGAGGTAACCAATGCGTATGGTGTCGGTAAAACAAAGTCGTACTCTTCCGAAGAATATACATCTGTTGTATCTACTTCAATAATAGGTGTTTTTAAATCTGCGTTTCCAATATTTGTGTCTGTGGTATCACAAGCGGTTAAAAGTAGTATGCCTGCGCCAAAAAGTGTTAGATTTTTAAAAGTGTTCATCATTTATATTTTTTTTAATAATAAATTGTAAAATTATAATTTTTATGCAATAAACGACATGTTTATATTTGATATCGTATGTTTTAGCTATCTATTAGGGTAAACCCTTAGTTGAATCCATCATGTACTTTTTAAATTCTTGCACTTTTAGAATAGTTATTAATGGTTCTATATGAATTTACGTGGGTATAAGTTAGTTGGAAAAAGTCATGTAAGGACGGTATATGTTAGGAATAGACGTAAAACCACCCATAAAAATAAACCCATAATAACAAGCCCACGATTCCCCAAGATCAAAATATATTTTACAAGTAAGTTTCCAAATTCACCGTATTAGTCTTGGAAGGAGGGCATACTATAGGGGTGGACTTCAGTCCACCCGTAATTGTTAGCCCACGATTCCCCAAAACCCAAATATTCGGTGAAATTGCATGCAATTTCACCGAATATTTGGGTTTTGGTTTTTATTTATTATTCTTAACCAAGGACTTACGTCCTTGGCTAACATATGCCGTACCTTCGGCACTTTTAATTTAAAATCATGATTTCCATTGTGTTAACGCTTGGGTTTTGGCTTTAGACTTATTCTTTTAAACCAATGACTTACCCCCTTGGCTAACATATACCGTACTTTCAGCACTTTTAACTTAACACCTGTGATTTACAACGTATTATCATGAATAAACTGATTAATAATGAATAGCGATATTAAAAGAAGCAACTATTTTCAATCCTAACCACACAATTCATACAGCGCCTTATTAATTGATCTTACTAATTCTGTCCTGAATAAATAAGAAGTTCTTCTATCTGCTATTCTAAAAATAAAAACTAATTTTGAGTTAATATTTCAAACCGCAAGTTGAGTCTAAAGAATATGAGCATAATCACGCTTACAACAGATATGGGATTAGGTGACTATTATGTAGCATCATTAAAAGGGAGGATCTTAAAAACACTCCCGGATGTTCAGATTGTTGATATTTCTCATTTCGTAAGTCCATTTAAAGTAACGCAGGCAGCCCATTTACTTAAAAACTGCATGAATGACTTCCCCGACAACACAGTACATGTTATTGGTGTCGATGCTGAACCATTGATTAACTTTAATCACCCTGAAGACAGTGTTTATCCAACAATAATGAAGTTTAAAGGACAGTATTTTGTTGGTGCAGATAATGGTTTCTTCAGTTTGCTTTTAGGAAATAAAAAAGCAGAAGGACTGTGGCGTTTAGAAGATGTACTTTCACGTCCTGAACTCATGAATTTCCCAACAAAGAATATTCTTGTTCCGGCTGCTTGTAAAATTATTGCTGGTGAAAAACTAGAAAGCTTTTGTAGTCCAGTTGAAGCAATTCGAAAAGCAATTCCTCTTTCTCCTGTGATTGATGGCAATACTTTAAAAGGTGCTGTTAATTACATTGATCATTACGGAAATATCATTACAAATATCACCAAGGAAGACTTCTACCGTATCGGTAAAAACGTGCCTTTTGTAATTTACTTCAGACAAAAAGAATATTATATCGACCTCATTTCTTTAGGTTACAATGAAGTCCCTCCAGGTGAAAAAGTCGCGATTTTCAATGATGGTGGCTACCTAGAAATTGCAATCAATAAAGGGACTCCTGAAAATGGCGGTGGGGCAAATTCATTATTTGGATTACGTGTTGGTGATATTATTCGCATTGAATTCACACCGCGCGGTTCGAGAACAACAATTGAATCACTTTTCTAAAATATATACATGGTTAGGTTAGTTAAATTGACATTAAAAGAAGAACACAAACAAGATTTCATTCAACACTTTGATACCGTAAAAGAGAAAATTAACGCTTTTCCAGGGTGCAAGGGAATGAAATTGCTCGTAGACAAAAATAATCCTCAGGTTGTTTTTACTTACAGCGAATGGGAAAATGATGATGATTTGGAAAATTATCGAAATTCTGAATTATTTGCCTCAGTTTGGCCAACCGTTAAACAATGGTTCGATCAAAAAGCAGAGGCTTTTTCTTCAGATGTTTATTTTGATGGCTTTTCACTCAAGTAAAGCCGCACTTTAATCAAAAGAAATACATTAACAGTTGAGTTTTGATAAACTTTAACATGTTTAAGGCGAATTGAAGCAGAGAAGCGTTATTTTTGAAACAAATTTTATAAAATGGGTGCACTATATCTAAAAGAGATACGCAGTTTTTTGAGTTCGATTATTGGGTATGTTTTCATGCTGATTTTCATTATTACTTGCTGGTTGTTTTTGTGGGTAATTAATGATGATTACAACTTACTCATTGGAGGGGTGGCAGATCTATTGCCTTTTTATAACCTTGCGCCACTGATTCTACTGATTCTTATCCCCGCAATTACAATGCGTTCTTTTGCGGATGAACGAAAAACAGGAACCATAGAGTTGTTGTATACCCGACCAATTTCTGACTTATCCATATTAATGGCGAAGTATTTTGCAGGCGTTACTCTTGTCGTGATTGCTTTAATTCCCACACTGACATTTTATGTTTCAATGCATTATTTAGGAGATCCTGTAGGTGTTATGGATGATGGTGCAGCAATTACATCTTTCCTTGGATTGATTTTGTTAGGCGCTTCCTTTGTTGCTATCGGAATTTTTGCAAGTTCAATCACCAGCAACCAAATTGTAGCATTTATTATTGCTATGTTTCTTTGCTGGTTCGCTTTTAGCGGACTTTCTCTACTGGGTTCTTATGCTACTTTCGCAGGGTTTGACAGTATTATTCGCTATGCAAGTATTGACTACCATTATGAATCCATCAAAAAAGGAGTCTTGATCTTAAGCGATCTTGTTTACTTTTTGAGTGTTATCGTATTCTTTCTATTCGCTTCGCACAATACCCTAAATGCAATACGTAAATAATTATGGCTAGAAAAAGACTTAAAAGAGCTTCTAATCGAGCGTATTATGGAATTATTACTGCAATCGCTTTAGCGGTAATTATTCTGGTTAACATTATTGTTTCATTCGTAGATTTCCGTGTAGATTTCACCAGAGATCAACGGTATTCATTGACTGAATCCAGTATTGACTTTTTGAAAAATGATTCCCTGTTAACTGATAAAATTTTATTTAAAATATATTTGGAAGGAGAATTCCCTGCTGAAATAAAACGTTTGCAAGGTGCTGTTCGCGATAAATTGGATGAATTCAAATACTACGCAGGAGATAGAATCGAATATGAATTTATCAACCCAAATACAGGAAGTTTAGAAGACCAAGAAGCATTAAAAGAACAATTATTCAATAAAAGTCAGGGAATTCGTCCAATAGACATTACTTACCGAAGTCAAGGAGCTTCAAATATCATTGAAGTATTTCCTGGAGCAGTAGTAGAATACCGTGGTAACACAATTGACCACATTCGATTTCTAGAAGGCGGACAATACCGTTTAGATGCCCGTTTAGAACAAATGGTTCAACGTGGAATCAATGATTTAGAGTATAAATTGATGCGTGTTCTTGCAAAAGCAACCCGAACCGAAAAGAAGAAGTTAGCTTTTATTCATGGACATGGAGAATTAGGAGTTCCTTATACGCAAGGAGCGCGTAGAAACATTGAAGATGCTTATATTATCGATGATGTTATAATTGGTGGAACTATTGATGGTTTAGATAAATATGATGGAATTATCATTGCTGAACCAACAAAGAAGTTTAGCGATAAAGACAAGTTCATAATTGACCAATACCTTATGAAAGGCGGGAACATTATGGTCTTCAACAATCCATTAAGCATAGATAATGATACCATTCGCCGAACAGGGAAGACACACAGTGTGCGAAAAAGAACTGGAATTGGAGATTTGATGTATGATTATGGAATCAAAGTTAACGAGGATCTTGTCATTGACGCTAATTATGATGCTTTTGCAATGCCAGGTTTACCGAAAGGCTTTGTTAACTGGTATTTTTATGTGCGTTCATCAGGGACAGAACATCCAATTTCAAGCATGGTGAATCCTGTGAAACTTCCTTATGCTTCAAGCTTACAGTTTGTAAAAACGAAGAATAAAACAAAACCTTCAGTGATCTTAACGAGCTCTTCCAATTCTAGGTCTTTTGGAAATGCACCCCTTTTATCAATCGCAATGGAAAATCAATTTGGAGAAAACCCTGTTTTTCAGGATAACCCAAACAATGAAGCCAATCGCTTAATGTTAGGAGGAATTGTAGAGGGAGAATTTCAGTCGGCTTTTAAGAATAGAATAGTTTCTGCGTATGCCGATAATCCAGATGCAGCGATCATCGAGAAATCTGTAAAGCCAGGTAAAATCATGGTCATTGGAAATGGAACGTTCTTTAAAAACACCTATTACGATTCTATTTCAGTACCAGAAGAAAACCGTTACCGCTATATTCCAAGGTTACCTAGAGGGAAAGAAATTGATGAATTATTTGCCGGGAGAGCTTTTGGAAACTTCGAGTTTTTTGAAAACTGTGTCGACTACATGCTTGGAGAAAGTACACTTCTTTCAATTAGAAGCAGAACAATTGATATGCATCCGACAGATAAATTGAAAATTGAACAAAAAGGTGGATTTTACAAATTTATAAACATTGCCATACCAGTATTGTTTATTCTTGTTATGGCAATAATAGTTTTCATTGTTCGCCGTTATAAATACGTCAAAAAATAAGTTTAAATTATGAAAAAGCTCATTATTATTGTTTTAGGTATTGGTTTAATCGTTGGCTTAACATTTATGGCCCTGAACTTAAAAACAAGTTCTAAAGCAACAGATACGGCTTTAATTGCTTTTGCTGTAAAAGATACGGCATCAGTAGATAAAATTGAAATTTACGACTCTTTCAAGGATCAACTTTTCGTTTTAACCCGAAATAAAGATGGTAAATGGGAAGGCCCTGAAGGAATGTGTGTTCAACAGTCAATTGTAAAAATGATGTTGGAAACAATGAATAAAGTGACCCTAAAAGGTTATGTACCACAATCTGCAATGGGGAACATGAAAAAACTATTGATGGCACAGCATAAACGTGTGAAAATTTATCAAAATGGGAAATGGTCAAAAACATGGTATGTTGGACATTCAACACAAGATCACATGGGGACACACATGTTATTGGAAACACCAGAAATAAAAAGTGACAACCCTGTTATCATGGGGATGAAAGGGTTTTATGGAATCCTTGAACCGCGCTTCTTTGCAGACCCACGAAGGTTTGAATGTACTTTCTTATTTTCTTTCCCGCGTACGGAATTGAAAGTTGTTGAAGTTGTAAATCGAGTACATCCAGAAGAAAGTTATAAAATCGACATTGCTAGTCCTGATGATTATATAGTAAGTTCTCAGGGTGAAATCATGACCAATATCAACAAGGATAACTTAGTGTTTTATTTGAATAGTTTTGAGAACGTAAACTTTAATCAGCCTAATTATACCATGTCTCAAAAAGAGATAGATAGCATGAAAGCTGAACCTCCACATTACGAATTGAAAATTACCGGAAAAAACGGATCGTATGAATTAGATTTGTACAGAAGACTTGATCCTGAGTATAATGTTAGAGATACTCTTGCTTATGATGTGAATTTCCTTTGGGGCTTTAAAGAAGAGGGAGAATTGGTGAGAATGCAGTTCTATACTGTTGGTCCACTAATCCAAGGTAAAACTGTTTTTGAAGCGATTAAACAGTAGAATGAGTGTAAAATAAGTTTAGAAGGACTTTTTAATTGAGTCTAAAAAACTATATTTGCTTTTATAAATTTTAAGATCAATAAAATGAATTTTGTAGTTTCTAGTTCAAGCTTACTAAAACACCTTCAAACAATCAGTGGTGTGTTGACAACGAATAATACTTTGCCTATTTTAGACAATTTCTTATTTGAAATCAATGACAAAACATTGCGTGTATCTGCTTCAGATATAGAAACCACAATGAAAACTACTTTTGAAGTGGATTCTAATGAGTCTGGAAAGATCTGTATTCCTGCAAAATTACTTTTAGATGTCTTAAAAAACCTTTCTGATCAACCTTTGACTTTTACGATTAACGAAGAAGGATACGGAATTGAAATTACTTATACCAATGGTAAATCCAAAATGGTAGGCTATAATGGTGATGATTTTCCGAAGGTAAAAGAAATTGAAAACACTGAAAATACAATCATTAGTGGTGAAATTTTATCTGACGCCATTAATAAAACAATCTTCGCTACTGGAACGGATGACCTTCGACCTGTAATGAGCGGAGTGTTTTGTCAGTTTACACCTGAAGACATGACTTTTGTTGCTACGGATGCCCATAAATTAGTGCGCTACCGTCGTACAGATTCAAAAGCTTCTGGAAATTCATCTTTTATTCTTCCAAAAAAGGCTTTAAATATGTTGAAAAACAATTTAAGTGCAGCTGAAGAAATGGAAGTGAAAATTGAATACAATGATTCGAATGCTGTTTTTACGTTTAAAGATATTGAATTGACTTGTCGCTTGATTGATGGAAAATATCCAAACTATGAAGCGGTTATTCCTCAAGAAAATCCAAATGTACTTACTGTAGATAGAGAAGCTTTTTTACGTTCAATTAAGCGTGTTTCTATTTTTGCAAACAAAACAACTCACCAAGTTCAATTGAAAATATCGGGTTCTGAATTAACTATTTCAGCTGAAGATATTGACTTCTCTAATGAAGCAAAAGAACGTTTAACGTGTAGTTATGACGGAACAGATATGGAAATTGGCTTTAACTCTCGTTTCATCATTGAAATGCTTGCAAACATCAGTTCTGAAGAGATTAAATTGATGATGAGTCAGCCGAATAGAGCTGGTCTAATTGTTCCTGCAACACAAGAGAATGAACACGAAGACATTCTTATGCTAGTGATGCCAGTAATGGTAAACAACTAGTCCTCAGGCAGAACAAAAAAAAGTCTTTTCTTCTCGATTTTTACTAACTTTATAGTTAAATAATTGCGTTAAGAATAAATTAAATGAATACGTTTTTTCGTTTCTTCTTAGTAGGTTTGATTACATTGATTCTTGTTCGATGTGGAGTTGCCAACCATACTCCTATCGTAACGATTGAAAATCAAAGAGAAAAACTGCATTCAGAAATTGAAAGAACCACTGCTGCGCAATATGCAGATCAAAACTATCAGTCATTATCTTTTGGGGAATTAAAAGTTTACAAACCTGTGGCTTTTGTTCAATTAGATTCTATGTATCGCATTAAAAAAGAATACCTAGACAATAACGATTTAAGAGGCTTGCACCGTTCGGGTATTGAAGATCTTATTCCTGGATACCGCGTTGCAGCACAAGAACAACTTCGAGAAGTGCAATATGAAATTGAACACCTTTTTCAAACTTCAAGTGGGGATTCAATAAGAATTTACCATAGCTTCTTTCTTTTCGATTATAAAGACAGCCTGATTTCTATTACTCCTTTCTATGATTTCCGAATTCCTTCAAAACATAAAGACCTCTATTATGCCTATCAATTTGATTATCATTTTGTAACCAATAGGGACTTATACATTTCGAAAGCAGAATTAGATTTTATCTACTTTTTTAAACAAAGAGAAGTAGAACTGATTGGTGAAGATGAACTACAGCCATTCATGGAGCATACCCTTAATTTAATGGATATTGCAAAAAGAGTTCAAACCATAGATTTCCGTGATATAAGTAAGCGCTTAGCAATTGAAGATTTTAAAAAGCTTAATCAGGAGGTAGTCATTGAAAATCTAGGTTCACTTTTTGCTATAGAAGAAAATGATTTTTTACTTGCTTATGAATTAGAAATCGAATGGCAAGACGAACACAATAAACATAAAAATACAACCTTTACCTTCTCACCTTATTTAGAAATCACGAATGTGAAAACGAAATTAAAATAAGTATGAAGACATTTATAATAATGGGAACATTACTGCTCTCTTTTTTGATCACTGGTCAGCAAGACAGTGAAAAAGTTGACGATTACGAAAAGGTGAAAAGAGCAATCATTACCTGGGCAGATTCAACTTTTAAAGAATATAACGAGCCTCGATTCGAACATTTTAGAGCCAATTATACTGATGATTATTTAATGGCTTCAATGCGTGTAAAAAGCATAGAGAGAAGCATCAAAAATCTGAATAAAACTTACAGCTCGGGATACTATAATGGAACGGATGAAGATTATAAAACTTCACTTGAAGATCTAGAAAAAAGATTGGAAGAAGCAAAAATAAATAATGAAAACTTTCAATCGAAAGTTGAAAATTATCAAGTCGCATTTTGGGCCAATATAAAAATGGACTCCGGAATTCTCAACTATGTAAAGCACGCTGTAATTCTAGATAATGACTTTAAAGTCATTAGTCATAAAATTACTGGAAGCATAGGTGAAAATGAAAATGCTACAATCATTTACCGCTAGGCCTCAAGATTAAAGCCTCATTTTGAATATTAATATCTATAGATTTATCAGGTAAGTAGGGATTCCAATCTCCTTTTACAATTTTATAATTGGAATTAAGCACTTGAGTGTTAATCTTTTCAGCTAGAAAGTATTGGTCAAGATAATACCTTAATTTTATTCCATTCTTACTGTTTTCAAACCAAATACCTTCTGAAAAGCTAATCCTGACATCTCTTGGCAAGGGTAATTTGTATGCCTTGACTCCAGTTGCATTTTCATATCCTTTGGTGAGGTAATCCAACGCAGATAAAGCGGGACGTTTTTCTCCATCATAAAACAAGAACAACTGATTATTTCCTTTCAACAAAATCACTTTCTCATAGTGATTCAAAACAATCAACTCTTCTTTCGATTTGTTATATTCTCGGTTGAAAATTAAACCAATTGACAACACAAATAGAATAAAAATACCAAATTTGAATTGTTTCAGCTTGCTTTTTCGCCATTGAAAATAGGAAAACAATAATGTAAAATAAAGCAATCCAACTTGTAGAATATGAGGCGTAAATCCAGTGCTAACTTCTCCCGGCAGCATATTGATCCACTTGATAAACTGGCTCAATGTATCGAAGATGAAATTGACAGCATAAACCAAAGCGTCTACAACCCAAGGAATCATGTGGAGGATAAAAAACAAAACCACACTGATCAGCGCTACGGAAGCTAAAATCAACAAGCCTATATTGGTGAGGAAAAAGTAATTTGGAAACTGATTGAAATAAAGTAAACTTAAGGGAACTGTCCCAATCTGCGCTGCAATTCCTATCGCTGTTCCCTGCCAAAACCAATTAATAATCTTGTAAGAAGAATGAAAAACGTTGACTATAGGCCGATAAAATAAAGAAATACCGATTACCGCCAAATAGGACAGTTGAAAGCCGATGTCAAAAAGTAAAAGTGGATTAAAAATAAGAAGCAGTAAAGCGGAAGCAAAAATGGCTTGTAAACCAAAGAACTTCCTTCCTGTTAACTGTCCAACTCCCAGAATGGAGAACATAATAACAGCACGTAATACCGAGGCAGACATTCCTGTTATCAATGCAAAGCACCACAAGGAGGCCAATGCAAAATAAAGGTACAAGTTCCTTTTACGGAGGAATTTAATTTGCTTAAAGAAGAAGCTTATAAATCCAAGTAAAATTCCGACATGCATTCCTGAAACAGCCAAAACATGCATCGCTCCAGCATTGGCAAAATGATCCCTTTTCTCCATCGATAAACTCGATTTATCACCCAAACTTAAAGCGATGACCAAGCCTTGATTTTCTTCCTTGATGTGCTTTTTCACAACACCGATTAAATAATTCCTTGAGTTCGTCCACAAACTTGAAAATGATGTTGTTTCTCCAATAATTTCAATCGTTTCCTCTGGTATAAAAGCAATTTTACTGATGCCTTTTATTTTCCAATACCGCTCTGCATTAAACTCACCTGGATTGTTTTTATTCTTTATCGTTTGAATATCAGGCTGAAACAAAAGTACATGTCCTTCGGAAAGTTTGTTTTCATAGGAACGAATATAACAAAGTAACTTCCCTTGAACTTTTATTTCATTGTAGGGATTTACCACTTTATGTATTTCTATAATGGCTTTATCATAATCCCCCTCCCCTTTTTGATATTCGATGATTTCACCAATGAGTTGATCGTTTTCTAAATAGTTACTCGAAAATTCATTTTCATAGGAAGTCGGGAGTTTAAAATGGTAACCTAACATTCCAGAAAGAAAAAACACAGCAATGATATTCCATGTTAGCCATTTCCTGAAAAAAAAGACTTGTGCGCCAAAGTTTCTAATCACAGCCAAGGCTAAAACAAAGGTAATCCAGCAGGTAAATAGAATTATCCAATGGACCATTATTAGATCAGCAGCAATGATTCCAGCAACAAAGGCCAGTAGTAATATTAGGATCGAACTTTTCTGCACAAACGGTAGTGTAATGACTTGTGTGTTATAAACTTAAATAAATTATTTGTTAATCCAATGATTGATTGCAGAAATATAAACCATCCCCAATGCGCTTTGTGAATAAATTACATTTTCCTACATGCATTTTTGTTTTAAACAACGAAAAAATACCTTAAATTTGGGGACGTAATAATTTAAAGAAAATATATTGCTAGAAAGGAAAATTGAAATCGAAAACATCAATCCACTTGAGCTTTTAGGAATTAATAATTCTAAGCTTAAATTGATTAAAAAATATTTCACTGGTCTAAATATTAATGCACGTGGAAACATGTTAACAGTTTCTGGAGAAGAAGCATTAGTAGACATGTTCGAAGATAAGTTGAGTCAACTGGTTGCACATATCTCAAAATATGGTGGACTGACAGAGAACAACATCGACAACGTCATGATTGAAGATCCGGTAGAAATGCTCTCAGGAGATGGTTCTGAGATTATTCTTCACGGTGTTGGTGGGAATAAAATTAAAGCCCGCACATTCAATCAACGAAAGTTGGTAGAAGCAGTCAATACAAAAGATATGGTTTTTGCCGTTGGTCCCGCGGGAACAGGTAAAACTTATACTGCTGTAGCTTGCGCTGTTCGTGCCTTAAAAAACAAACAAGTTAGAAGAATTATTCTCACGCGTCCAGCAGTAGAAGCTGGTGAAAGTCTTGGGTTTCTCCCGGGAGACATGAAAGATAAGTTAGATCCATACATGATGCCTCTTTACGATGCCCTCCGCGATATGATTCCAGCTGAAAAGCTATTGGATTATATTGAATTGGGAGTTATTGAGATTGCACCACTCGCATTTATGCGTGGACGTACTCTGGATAAAGCATTCGTGATTTTAGATGAAGCCCAAAACACAACGGTCAATCAAATGAAAATGTTCTTGACCAGAATGGGAAAGAGTGCTAACTTTGTGATCACAGGAGATGCCTCGCAAATTGATTTACCTTCAAAACAAAAGTCAGGATTGATTTTTGCCCTCGACCGACTTGGAGAAATTGAAGATATTGGTGTTGTAAGATTAAATAAGAATGACGTGATTCGCCATAACTTGGTGAAACAAATCATTGAAGCCTTTGAAGAAAATAAAGATGATGAAAAGCTTAACTAAAACAGATTTCAAATTTCCTAACCAAAAGGAAGTTTACAAAGGAAAAGTAAGAGATGTTTACTTTATTGGTGATGATTATTTGGTGATGATAGCATCAGATAGAATTTCTGCATTCGATCATATTTTACCTGCAGGAATTCCTTATAAAGGTCAAGTGCTTAATCAAGTAGCTACTTATTTTTTAAAGGCGACAGAAGACATTCTTCCCAATTGGCTGATTGACGTTCCAGATCCGAACGTTGCTGTGGGTTACCGTTGTGATCCAATTCGCATAGAAATGGTGATTCGTGGATACCTTACAGGTCATGCTTGGAGAGAATACAAAGCGGGAAAACGTGTTTTATGTGGAGTAAGCATGCCAGACGGAATGAATGAGAACGATCCATTCCCATCTCCAATAATTACACCTTCAACCAAAGCTGTGGAAGGTCACGATGAAGATATTTCACGTGAGGAAATCCTTAAGCAAGGTTTAGTTCCCGAGGCGATCTATCTTCAATTAGAAGATTACACCCATAAACTGTATCAACGTGGTGTAGATATGGCCAAAGAAAGAGGTTTAATCCTTGTGGACACAAAGTATGAGTTCGGGCTGAAAGAGGGCAAGGTGATGTTGATGGACGAAATTCATACGCCAGATTCTTCAAGGTATTTTTACCTAGAAGGCTATCAAGAAAGACAAGATAAAAAAGAGCCACAACGTCAACTCAGTAAGGAATTTGTGCGTCAATGGTTGATTGAAAATGAATTCCAAGGATTAGAAGGACAGCAAATGCCCCTTATCCCTGAAGATTTTATTGCTCTAATCACTGAAAGATACATTGAACTTTATGAAAAGATTACAGGAAAGTCTTTCCTTAAGGCCGATACATCAAATATTGAAGAGCGAATTATTGAAAACACAGTTCAATCGTTACAAAAACTGAATTAGTTATGAGTCATGAATGTTGAACGACGGATCGAAAATTCATAATTCAACATTCATAGTTCATCATTATTCACTTCCTTATCAGGGTAAACCCCAATACATTATCCATAGTACACCATTCATAATTTTTTTTCTTATTTTTGAATTATCTATAAAATAGAAATTATGAAAAACCAATTATACCTTTTCGTTTCTGTGTTTACTTTCTTACTTTTATTTACCTCTGCAAATTCGGCAAAAGATGAATATAAAGTCATTAAAGTTATCGGTGAAATTCTTTATAAATCTTCGGGGAACCAGATGGGGACAGGCGATGTTTTCTCAACTGAAACACAAATAAAATTTGTTACTGAGAACGCAAGAGCTGCTGTAATTTCAAACTTGAAAGGACGATTTGTTTTGGCTCCACCTTCAGCAACTAAGAAAACCAATTTAGTTCCTGCAGTAAACAGTATTTCATCACGATCTGGTGCAATTGTAAATGCACTTGATTTCAACAGACATTTTGAAGGAGACTATCTTATTCTAAACAAAATAGAAGTTCCTGTTAGTCCGCAAAACTTTCCACAAAACGACAAAAACTTTTTCTTTGTCAGCTATAGCTACAAAGGAGAAAAAATCATGAAACGTTTAGTTGCCGGAGAAGGAAATCTAATCCTCGATCAAAAAGAAATTTTTGTTATCGATGGTGAAGCCATTCCAGCATTCAATACTGAAATGCACCTCTATTACCGTGATGCTGGACAAAAAGAAAACAAAGCCTTGTCAAGTTTTCATGCCGTTTTCCCAAACCAAGAGGCCTTAAGAAAAGAAGTAGCTGTAATCCTTGATGAATACAAAGATGCAACACCAGAAATTCAATACGAACAAGTAAAAGGCTACATCAATGAATTTTACGGCAAACCCTTCGACCCGAACTTGAAGGAGTGGATGGGGAGATGATGAATAAGGATTACTACACATATGGTATGCAAATGCCGGGTAGGAAACAGCTAAGAGAATTAGACGGAAACGGTGATCCTGTTTATGTTCCTGCAAATGGAATTGATGGGTACCGTTATGGGTTTAGCTCGATGGAAAAGGATGATGAGATTAAGGGCGAGGGTAATAGCCTTGACTTTGGAGCGAGACTTTACGACCCGAGAGTGGGAAGATGGTTGAGTATTGACCCTTTAGCAAGTAAATTCCCCCATTTAACTCCGTACTCTTATGTAGGCGGAATGGTTAATGTTGCAATAGATCCCGATGGTAAAGATATAGTATTTACTGTTAGTAAATCTGAGGATGGAAAATTGATTGTCACGGCTAAAGTAAATGCTAAATTAGTGAATGAATCAAATAAAAAAATTACTTCAGAACAAATGGATGTTTATGCACAAAGAATATCGCAAGGTATAGAAGATTATTGGGGTGCTAACAAAGGATATTTATCAGATGTTTATGATGATAATGGAAACTTAGTAAGTGGGGCTTATGATATGGTAAATGTTGAAGTTGATATTACAGCAGTTTCCGAAGAAAATCCTATTAGCTCTGATGATCATGTTATTAGAATAAGAGATAAAGGAAAGATTCCAGAGTTGTCCGATGATGGAGAAAGCAAATATGCTTCTAAAACCGCTGAGGGATATGCACCTGAAGGAAAAAATATCGTTTACATTACTTCAGAAGTTTTAGACAGGACACCAGCTAGTGAGGGTGATTATGCTAATACAGGATTAACAAGTGATGGTGAATCATCTTTAGAAAGAACTGTAGGTCATGAGTTTGGACATAGCGCAGGTTTGGTTTCAGGAAGATTAGGTCATAATAATGTTTATTATGGAAATATGATGACACCATCAAGTCAAAAACAGCATGCAGGTATAAAATTTGTTTCAGAACAAATAAAACATATAATTAGTATCACTAAACAAATAAATGATGGACAACAAAGTATCCCAGATCCTGAGTAAGAAATTCTTTATTTTAATAGTTGTAAACTTTTTATTTGTTGGTTTAGTTTCTTCTCAAAACAGAGTTTCCGAGAGTGAAGATTCGATTAAATGTGTAATTTATTTTTCAGCTGGATTCGAAAATGATACAATACAGATTTTTTTTGGTAAAACATTAATATTCGATAGTATTCCATTGAACAGTGATTTATATTTTGGTTTAACTGGAATTAAAGTTTTAGTAACAAATAAAAACAGGTTTCTTTTGATTCAAGAGACTAGTAGTGATGAGACTATCGTTCTAAAAGAGAGCGGAGAATTTACAGAGGAATTTACATCTAATTTATTTCCAGTAACCGTAGTTTATAAAGACGAGGAATTTATGCAAGTTATAGATGTAAAAACAACAAACTATGTCGTTATTTACAGAAAATGGTGTCATATCTTTTTCTCTGAATTCAAAGAACAACCAGGTTTTGAATGATTTAAATTTCAAAAGTATATCAAATCAAAAACAGATATGTACATTTCACGTCATTCCACAACAAGAGGAGAATCAAATAACTAGATGGACATCAAGGATGTTATCAGTCAAGGCAAATTAAAAACGTATGGAGTAAACAGTAGTTTTTTACAAGTTTATTGGTCTCATCCGTCATTAAAAGAAAATAGCCCTAAGCTCGTGCGAGATTCCATCTCGTTCGCGGGCTTTATTTATAAACATCTTTTCTATGCCCAACATGAACAACATCCACAAGTAAAATTTCATCATTGATTCATAGATGGCTCTATAATTAGCAATTCGAATACGGTAAGCGTCACGTCCTTTTAGTTTTTTACACCTCCGCTGCCGCGAGATTTAGCGCAGCTTCTCGTGGCCTTGGATATCCATACAAAAAACTCTTTCAAGAATCATA
>Ga0209075_1001680_pt1 | contig 20610 bp, 19 predicted proteins | sample Stecom2011_FD_187523 | JGI IMG/M metagenome (GOLD analysis project Ga0209075, IMG submission 187523) | Agricultural soil microbial communities from Utah to study Nitrogen management - Steer compost 2011 (SPAdes) (version 2) | ecosystem: Environmental > Terrestrial > Soil > Agricultural land...
ATGTATGTAGGTATTTGGTGAGTTGATAATTTTAAAATTAAGGATAAAATTCTTATTTATGCTTACCTGTCGGATTCAATATGAAATTGTTTGCGGCGTACCGAGAAAAATCCAAGAAAAAAGTTTGGCTGTATTCACTTGAGACCATGCGATTCACAGTTATACAAGCTTTTCTGTTGTTATAGACAGATGAAGGGTTGGTGACTTCCCACAGATGGAAGCGATTATCGCAGTTGGTTCCCTGCCTACCCTCCGGCAGACCTACCTTCCGGAGGGTAGGCAGGTCTAAAGGAAGCTTTAAAACATAGGCACCGGTATGTTTATCTAAAACCAAAGACAAATGGGAATACAAAGATCACGATGATCGTCCACAGGAAATAAACGGGCAGGTAAGAAACAATGGCTTGCCTCACGTTGGTTAATCTTGATTCATTGAAGAGCGTTCTGTAAATTTGGGCGGCGACCAGTAACAGGTGGATTATGATCAATACGTTACCACCCAACACTGCGACCCTGTTCGGTGTTATTCCCCATTCAGATATACGGAACAAGATGGCCGACAGTGCCACGCCATTCACCAATATGGTGACGATAGACAACAGGAATAGCACCCAAAATTCCAACTTGTGCCTGCTGACTTTAGATGTCTCGGCGACAGAAAAGAAGATGATCGCCATCACACCAATCAACAGAAGATTGAAGAACAGTAAGAACTCCCGGTCATTGTAAGGGTCTTTTCCGGAGTACGCCATGGCTACGAGATAGATAACCAGCATCAGCAGTACTAGCGGGCTGAAGATTTTTGCGATTACGGGAGAAACTCTGCCTACCAATTGCGGATTGGTTTGGGTAAGATAGGTACCTATAATAGGCACCGCCGGTAAGGCAAATACCGCTACATAGGAGGAATAGAATTCTTCAATGTTAATTCCAAGCAGGGAGAACAAGCCCATTGTTATGCCGGTTAACATCCCCCCGGCTATTAATAGAAGGGCGGCCATGACGGCCAATTCCCCGTTGTATTTCAGGAAATCGAGCCGCTTGTCTAGATGGTTTTGGATTCCACCCACGAAACCATAGCCTAGAATACACCATAGAAATAGTGTAAGATGGATGCAGGCCAGGGTGAGCGTGTCGCTTTCCGGATCATTTGGAAGGAGATTGATAAACAATGCACCGACAAGAAAAATGCCTGCCACTATCATCGTTTTCTTTAGCGGCATTTTTTTCTTCCAGAGGAAGAAAGCGGTCAAGGTCGGAAAGACGATAAATCCTATGTTTCTAGGGTAGAAGAACTCTTCGTCCAGGGAAAAGATGCCGGGGAGTTTTGCGATAAATCCTGCTATGACGCAGGCTATTGCCACGAACAGCAGTTCGCTACTTTTACCCCATTGGATCTCATCGCTTTCATAATGCAGCCTCTCGTGCCAAAATTCTGCGGCAGGATGCTCTTTTATCTCGGGGTACAAGGACCGAAATGCCCGTGTGAATTGCGGCTTGTCGGTGCGGTACAGTTTTTCCAGTTGCTTGGGGTCATTCAGGTGGGAGAGCATTTCCTTTTTCATACGTTACAAATCTTCAATTTTGTTGTCATGATTTATTTTAGGTTATACAAAGTGCTTTGGATTTTTCCAAAGAACTTTGTAGGGCAAAGTAAACGGTGAAATTTTTTTTCCCCCTCTAGGCGAATTGATTATTCGGTCACGTTCTTAATTAATTGTTCCAATGCATTTAAATGGTCATTGAAAGCTTTACGCCCAAGTTTAGATGCCGCATAACTGGTATTGGGTTTCCGGCCTACGAAAGACTTTTGCACTTCAATAAATTTTTCTTTTTCAAGAGCTTTGAGATGACTGGCAAGGTTGCCATCCGTCACATTCAGATAATCCTTTAACGAGTTGAAGTCCAGCAGTTCATTGACTGTCAATGCAGACATGATCCCTAGCCTGACCCGGCTCTCGAACGCTTTATGTAAACCATGGAGAGAAATTTTCACCGCTCGTACCTTATATGCATGTAAACTCCATATATTATATGGAATACCCCGAATCCTATCGCCCACAAAAGTACGGCGTACTCTATTAAGCAAGCAGCAACTAAACCCAAACCTATCTGGATCAGCCCTAAATATTTTAGAAGTCCGAAAGTAAATTTGCTTGCATTATATAGCGAAAGGCCATAGAAAATCAAAGAAAGCGGTATAATCCAGCTTATCCACCCTTTTGAAATGAAGATGAGTATTAGCAAGCCGCCTGTTATTAAAGGGACAGCCATATTATATATCATTCTTTTTGAGGTCGCATTCCATGCTTTTTCTCCTTTTGCTATGGCATTTTTAGAGGAAAGAAAAATGGCTGTGCTAATGGCTAGTATCAACATCACAAGAGCGAGTAAAACCACTTGCCCAAAGTTATCCGGAAGTATTGCTGTAGCTGAGGGATCGGAGAGTTCTTCCGGGCGGAAATCCAATACATAGTATGCCAAATAGGACCCTATCAAGGCATAAATTCCCGCCATGACTCCAGCCCAGCCGGAGAGCGACAAAAATTTGGAGGAGCGCTCCATCATGGAGCGTATTTCGACCAGATCCCGAAAATAATCCTGTTCTTTCTTCATATTAAAAGTACTTTGTAATTCAAAGTTAATATGTCTTCTCGAACCACGCAAGCGTTATTACTTTTTTTCTTCAGTTTTTTTAGAATATGCTAATCCTATGATTTACCCTAACGGTTAAAATGGATCTGAGCGTTTGCGCTCAGATCCATTAAAAGTGCTTTTAGTTTTTAAAGAAAGGATAATCGGTATATCCTTTTTCGTCGGCCGAATAAAAAGTCTCCGGATGTGGTGTATTGAGCGGCAGGTTGTTTTGAAAGCGTTCCGCTAGGTCAGGGTTCGCGATATAAGGAACTCCCAAAGAGATCAAATCTGCTTTCCGCTCATCTAAAGCTCCCCCTAGAGAGCTATTTGTATAGGCGCCGTTTGCAATTAAAGTGCCTTCAAAGCTTTTACGGATGGTGGCCAGCAATTCCTGGCCTTCTTCCACGTTACGGGCCGAGGACTCTACAATATGGAGATACAGCAGATCCCGTTTATTCAATTCCAAAACTAGTAATTCATAGGTGTCCCAGATTTCCGGGTAGAGTGGCATGGAATTAAAAGTACTAAAAGGCGAGAGTCGAATTCCCACTTTTTCCTTACCGATGGCGGCTATCGCGGCATCTACCGTGTCCAATACGAAACGTATGCGATTGTTCACAGTTCCTCCGTAGGCATCAGTGCGAGTATTTACATTCGGGTTCAGGAATTGTTCTAACAAATAGCCGTTAGCGCCATGCAATTCCACGCCGTCAAATCCAGCAACTACTGCATTGCTTGCAGCCTGGGCAAATTCTTGGATAACGGTTTGGATTTCCTCGGATGTAAAGACCTCGGGAACCGGGTAAGGCTGCATGCTTTGGGCATCTGTCCATATCTGTCCTTCCACTCCGATGGCCGAAGGGGCAAGGATTCTAGCACCTGCAGGAAGATTGGCGGAATGGCCGACCCGCCCGGTGTGCATCAGTTGGGCAACGATTTTACCACCCTTGCCATGAACGGCCTCCGTGACCTTTTTCCACCCTGCAATTTGCTCAGGGGAAAATATCCCCGGAATCCGGGCGTAGCCCATCCCGTTTGGGGAAGGGGCTATGCCTTCGGTGATGATCAGTCCGGCTGAAGCCCGTTGCCCGTAATACGTCGCCATCATATCATTGGGTACCGCGTCTATTGCACGGGAACGTGTCATGGGAGCCATCACGAGCCGGTTTTTTAATTTTAAGGACTTAATGGCAATGGGTTGGAAAGGATCAATCTTAGTTAATGTACTCATGGTTCCAGTTGTTTGTTTGGACATTATTTGTTTAAACGAATATTAACGTAAATTTTTTTTATTGCCTTAATTTGTCAAGCAGATCAGAAAGCTGCTCGGCCTCCAGATCGGTAAGCGAATTATGCAATTGAGCGGTCTCTTTTAGCGGAAGGTAGATGGCGTCCAACAATTCTAAGCCTTTAGCTGTAATGGTAAGCTCTACTTCTCTGCGGTTGTTTTCGTTAATCCCCCGCACTACTAATTTCTTGGCTACTAATCGATCACAAAGTCTGGAAAGGTCCGGGTTTTTGTCTAACATCACCCGCTTTACTTCTCCGCAGGTGGCGGGTTGGCTTTTTTTTCCTTTCAGAATCCTTAATACGTTGTATTGCTGTTGCGTAAGACCGAACTGTTTGAATACCTGACGGGTCTTATCGATCATGTGGTGGTAGGTAAACATCAGATTGACCCAAGCTTTGGTTTGGGGATTTTCAAATTCGACTTGCTGTATGGAATCATTAATTTTCATCAATCCGGGCTAAATTTGTAGATACTCAAGTAGATACGCATTTATAACAACATTTGTTTTAACAAAGGTTTAGGCAAGGAAGGTTTTTATTTGAAATTCGTTGATATTCGCCAAGGAGGCTGCACGAGGTTTTTCGATAGGCCAAAGCTTTTTTGGCTTTCTAACATTATTTTCCCTATCTTTGCGACCCTGAAAGGAGGTGTATAAAAATGATCATAGTCAACGTAAAAGAAAACGAATCAATCGAAAAGGCGCTAAAGCGTTTTAAGAAGAAGTTTGACCGGACTGGTGCCATTAGAGAACTAAGGGCAAGACAGTATTTTGAGAAGCCTTCTATCAAAAGAAGAGGAGAAGTTCTTAAAGCTGCCTACATACAACGTCTTCAAGACGAAGAAGGAAAATAATTTAATCCTTCTTTTCTAAATTATAAATCAGCATATTGGTGTGTTTAATCACCGATATGCTTTTTTCTTTTCTGAACTATTTGGAGCACGAGAAACGTGCGAGTCCCCATACCGTCTTAGCCTATAAGACGGACCTGGAGCAATTTGCTGAATTTGCCCGCCTCTCTTTTGGGATGCTGGAGATCAGCCAGGCGGGGCATGAGGAGATCCGTGCCTGGAGGATCGATTTGGTTGAGCAAAACTTATCAGCCACCACCGTCAACCGCAAATTGGCTACTTTAAAGGCCTACTACAAATTTTTATTGCGGTCGGGGGAGATCGATAAAGATCCTACCTCTAAACTTAAAACCCTTAAGACTCCCAAGAGGCTGCCTGAATTCGTGCAGGAGGAGGCGATGGAGAAGATTCTCCAGGAAGGGGAGTATTCCCAAGATTTTGAGGGGGACAGGGACAGGATGGTCATGGAATTTTTGTACCTAACAGGAATCCGCCTCTCCGAACTAATCCATTTAAGGTGGCAGAATATCGACTTGCATTCAGCCTCCATAAAGGTCGTCGGAAAGGGGAAGAAGCAAAGAATAATACCTATAACTAATCACCTCCTCCAAAATATCTTGGCCTATAAAAGCCGTTTTTTAGAATCATTTGAAAAATTAGACCGAGATGATTATTTTATCGTTACTATACAAAGAGAGCAAGCTTATCCTATGATGATATATCGGATTGTCAGAAAGTATTTAGATTTTTTTGCCCAAACTTCAAAGCGGAGCCCTCACCTTCTGAGGCATACATTCGCAACTCACCTGTTGAACAAAGGGGCTGACCTCAATGCTGTGAAGGATTTGTTAGGCCATGCAAGTCTTGCTGCTACCCAAGTTTATACCCACAATACTATAGAAAAACTCAAGGCTGTGTTTGATCAGGCACATCCGAAAGCGTAAATAAAGTTTAACTTTTAACTGTTAAAAATTATGAAATTACAGATGCAATCCATTCACTTCGTAGCCGATCAGAAGCTGATTGATTTTATTCAAAAGAAGACTGATAAGCTGGACACCTATTGCGATCAAATCATTGATGGCGAGGTTATCATGAAGCTGGACAAAAATGACCGAAGCGAGAACAAGATCGTTGAGATCAAGCTGAATGTGCCGGGAAAACAGCTGTTCGCTAAAAACCAAGCGGAGTCGTTTGAAAGTGCGACCGACGAAGTGATTGAAGGATTGAGAAGACAGATCAAAAAGTATAAGCAGAAAGCAGTATTGGCAAAGCAGTAGTTCATGCTCGCCATTATAGATAAAAAAAGCCTTTCCACATGGAAAGGCTTTTGTCATTGTAAGACTTTAACAACCGGAAATTGTCGCGGCCTCTTTCACTGATCTTTATTACCATTATTTCCCTATTCTGTACAGCCTTCCCTCATCCGTAACGGCATACAGCGCCCCGTCTGAGCCCTCCGTGATGTCTCTAAATCGCTGCCCTTCATCAGAAAGCAACCTTTCCTCACCCACTACCTTGTTGTCTTCAATGACTAATCGTGCAACATGTTGACCACTCAGAGCAGCTACAAATAGATTGTTTTTCCATTCAGGTATATCATCACTGCTGTAAAAGGTAATCCCGCTTGGAGAGATCACTGGATCCCAATAGTACACAGGCTGTTCCATTCCCTCTTGTTGTTGAATAGCATTGCCGATCTTGTCCCCACTGTATTCAACTCCATAGGTAATGACTGGCCATCCATAATTCTTGCCTGGCTGGACGAGGTTGATTTCATCTCCTCCTTTTGGGCCAAAATCAACCTCCCAAAGATCCCTGGTTACTGGATGCAAGGCCAGGCCTTGTACATTTCTATGTCCATAAGAGTGAATTTCTGGTCTGGATTCCCCACTGTTTTCGAACGGATTGCCCGGTGCGGGTTTCCCCTCTTTAGTAATGCGGATGACTTTGCCCAATGAGGAATTTAAATCCTGTGACTGGGGCCTTGTCTCAAGATCCGAGCGTTCGCCTGTACTGAAGATGATATTGCCGGTATCATCAAATAAAATACGGGAGCCGTAATGCTTCGTCCCATCGTAGGCTGGTGTCGCCCGGTAGATCACCTGCGGGTTTTCAACGGTCTTTTCATCATCTGCCAATCTACCCTTAGCGACTGCGGTAAGGTTGCCCCCGTCTACCGGTTCTGAAAATGTCCAATAAAGCATCCTATTGCCAGAAAAATCAGGATCAATGGCCACTCCCAACAATCCTCCTTGTTCTTTGGAGTCCACCTCCGGCAACCCAGTAATGGGATCACCCAATTCCCCTTGAGGGGTTGCTATGCGCATGGTGCCTTCTTTTTCCGTAATAAGCAACCTTCCATCTTGCAGGCTGGTGATGCCCCAGGGACTGCTTAGATCGCGGGTCAGTTCCGTAACTTCATAAGCCGTGGCGGTTTCGACCCCTGCGACACGGGTTTGCCCCTCGAATGCCGGTGTGTATTCGGTAACGGGAGCTTCAGTTTCGACAGGGTCCGATGAGGCGGAATCTTGGCCCTCGGCAGCTTGGTCTTTCTTATTTTCTGGTGAATTACAGGATAACACGATCATTGCTGATCCCAACACTGTGGCAAGAAATCTAAAGTTGTAAGCCATAAGGATAAGTTTTTGTAATTTAAAGTTTACTTATTTTCCACATTGGAAGATCTAAACCACTTTTGAAGGAGATAATTGGCTCCTCTAATAAAGGAATAATATTCAAATACCATGCCCTAGGTTCTTATGGAACGATCGGCTGGTCAAGCTGACAACGGAGGGCAAAGCCATAATTAAAGTGGAGGATCATTTCATAGGCTTGCTATAAGGGAATGTATCTGCAGGGAGTCCTTTAAATCCTCATTGTACAAACAGGTGAATCGAGGTGACCTATAGAGATGATGGCTGTGGTGTATATAAAGAAAAAGGACTTGGATAGCCAAGCCCTTTTGTCCCAAATCAATCTTTTGTTCAAGTCTCAGGTCGAACAAGTATTTACCGGTGATGTTACAATTTCACCTCTTTTTTGCTTGCTGCCGATTTATAGATGGCTTCGACTATCCTAATATCCCTTAGGCCTTCTTCTCCCGGCACCATCATAGGCTTGCCTTCAATAATAGCCTTTGCGTCATTATCCATTTGCATGGCCTGCTGCATGGGTACCTGGTAAGGATGATGGATTTCTCCCAAAGGACTGCTACCCTTTAATCCATTATAGGATTGGAAAGGCGCCATCTTGATATCCCCTTTATCGCAAGAGATATTCAGGAAGTTCACATTTTCTCCAAAGCTGGTTTTAATATTACCGATTACTCCATCGGGAAATTGGAGAACGGCTTCGGTGGTTTCATCCAAGCCATTTTTATAAATTTCTGGTCTGGTAGTGGAGGTAACTGCAGACAGAACAGAAACCGGTTCCATATTTGCGCCCAATCTTGCTCCTTGAATAGAATATACTCCCATATCATATAGAGCGCCCCCTCCCAATTCTTTTTTCTGCTTCCAATGATCGGTCCTTCCCTCCCGATATCCGGCAGCACAATCTACCGATTTTACTTTTCCCAATAACCCCTCTTTGACGATGCGGCGGTATTCTTGGGTATTAGGGTCATGCTGTAACCGATAACCAATGGAGAGTGATTTTTTGTTTTTGTTGCAGGCATCAATCATTTCCTGACATTCTCTTTCCGTCATGGCCATTGGTTTTTCGCACCAAACATGCTTCCCGGCATTGGCTCCTCTTATGGTATATTCCTTATGCATGGAAGGAGGCAATACTACGTAGACTACATCTATATCCGGATTGTTGGCGATATCGTCGAAGTTGTCATAGTTATATATGTTCTTGTCGGCGATATTATATTTTTTTTGCCACTCTTGTGCTTTACTGGGAGTGCCGGTCACTATTCCGGCCAAGTGGCAGTTTTTGGTGTGCTGTAAGGCAGGGGCTAACAGATCAGTGCTATAATAACCCAGCCCGATCAATGCTACTCCCAAGCTATCTTTTCTTCTTGAAGTTGCCCAAAGCAAGGAAGGGGAGATAATGGTTATGCCACTACCCAATACAAGTGTTTTTAATAGTTCTCTTCTGTCCAATGATTTCATTTTTTTAGGTTTAGGGTTTATTAAATTTCAACTACTACCAAAATATGCATACTCTCCGTAAGATATCTAAATTTGCCCCTATTTTAGAGCTTGCACAAGAGGAAAGTTAACAAAATAAACAATCCCGATCAAAATTTTTTATCTTTGTCAGAATTTCCCTGTTATCTGCTTTATTTCCAAAAAAGCATTGTCGTATTCTTTTTAGCTTATGTACCAACCCGAATTGTCCGTCGTAGTCACCGTCTTTAATGAGGAAAAAAACATTCAACCCTTGTTGCTTGCGGTCTATAGTGCCTTGAAGGATGTAGATTATGAATTGATCTTGGTAGATGACGGTTCCAAGGATAAAACGGTAGCTGAGATAAAAGCCCATGCCAACGCTAGAACCAGCTTGTTGGTATTCAATATTAACCAAGGTCAGACTACGGCATTAGCTGCCGGTATCGACCATGCTAAGGGCGTTTTCATAGCCACTATGGACGGGGATCTCCAAAACGATCCATCGGATATTCCCATGATGCTCGACAAAGCAAAAAACGAGAATTGGGATGTTGTAGCGGGGAGAAGGCTTAATAGACAGGATGGTTTTGTGCTTAGAAAGATCCCCAGCAAAATAGCCAATTGGGTGATTAGACACACTACCAAAGTGTACTTAAAAGATTACGGTTGCAGCCTAAGGGTTTATAGAGCCCATATTGCCCAAAATCTGGGGCTATACGGGGAGCTCCATCGCTTTATACCTGTGTTGGCTACCCAAAAGGGCGCGTCTATGACGGAGGTGGATGTAAAACATCATCCAAGAATTCACGGTGAGTCCAAATATGGATTAAACCGAACATTCAAGGTCATGGCTGATCTAATCCTCATGTTATTTTTTCAAAAATACTTCCAGCGACCGATTCACCTTTTTGGCACTTTGGGTCTCCTATCCTTGGTAGGGGGTGCCTTGATCAGCTTTTATCTGACGGTTTTAAAAATTCTGGGAGAAGATATCTGGGGGCGACCCATCCTTATGGTGGCTTTTATCCTGTTGTTGGGCGGGGTGCAATTGATTACGTCGGGAATTGTTGCAGAGATCATCGTTAGAACCTATTTCGAATCGCAGAACAAAAAAACATATTCCTTAAAAGAGATCTTCCAGGGTGGCTAAGGATACTGTTAAGTTTCTGATTAAGCTGTTACTTACGGCGTTGGCCCTGTATTTGGTCTTTCGTAAGATAGATACAGATGCCACTTTACACATTATGAGGATGGCGGATTGGCTTTACCTCTTCTTGGCTTTGCTGTTATTTATCCTCTCCAAGATCTTTTCGTCTTTCCGCTTAAACCATTACTTTTTCGACTTGGGATTAAAAATTCCAACGCTAGAAAATCTCAAGCTGTACGGTATAGGGATGTTCTATAATCTATTTCTGCCAGGCGGCGTTGGGGGGGATGGATACAAGGTGTACTTACTCAATAAAATCTACAAAACTCCCATTAAACAGTTGCTTCAGGCAGTACTTCTTGACCGGATCAATGGGCTGGCCGTTTTGGTCTTCCTGATGTTTTTATTGATGGTTTGGGTTAGACTCGATGTTTCGCTTCCTGTTGACACAGCTGTTTTAGGAGTGATAGGGATGCTGTTGCTTCCCATTTCTTTTTACTTGATGATGCGGTTTCTTTTTCCGGCTTTTATGCGTTCAGTCAATATGACGCTTATTTACTCTTTTCTTGTACAAATCCTTCAATTGGTTTGTGCTTTTTTTATTTTAAAAGCACTTGGAATCAATTCCCAGATCATAGAATACCAGTTTGTATTTTTATTGTCCTCCATTGTGGCAGTATTGCCTTTGACTATAGGAGGGGTAGGGGCAAGGGAACTGGTCTTTATCTTGAGCCATGAGTATATGGGGATAGATGAGAATGCGGCCGTCGCATTCAGTCTATTGTTTTTCCTTATCACCGCTCTCACTTCTTTGGCAGGGGTGTTCTTAAAGTTCAGGGTAGATAAGGGTGCTTTATAATTCTAATATTAAGGTGTTTTGCTTTACCAGGCGTCTTATACCTGACAGCTTCCTTTAGGTACAGGGATACCGTTTACGGAAACTAGGTAGTCTAAGCGGAGATAGAGGTCATTTTCTGCCACAAGATATTCCACGCCACCCTTTAATATAAGGTCAAAGATCCTACTTTTTATCAGGTGGTTTACGCCCTCCTGATCCGACCAAATGATGCTACAGTCCTCCCTTAGAGTTGCCCATGCCTCTAACCGGTCATAATAGGAACAATCAATGGGCAGGTAAGGAGACTCCATAGTCTGAAGAATTTGGTTGTTCGATTGACTATAACAGGTATTTGGCTACGACATAAAGAACAAGGAACAGCAAGGAAAGCGTTCCAAATATCTTTAGCACCGCAAGTCGGTTAAATCTGTCCAGAAACCAAAGCACATAGACTGGACGGACGAAGCCAAGGATAAGGGATACGACAGAGATGAAAAAAAAGGTGCGCAACAATATAATCAAGGCCTCTACCATGATGTCGATCTCATAAAAAAGGGACAGCTTTATCAGCCATCCCTTTTACTAATTATGTAAAAACGTGTTATTTCTTACGCTTAATTTCCTGCATAGTGTATCCTTCAATGATATCTTCCACTTCGATATCATTATAATTTTTGATGGAAATACCGCATTCGTAACCTGCTTTAACTTCTGAGACATCGTCTTTGAATCGCTTCAATTGATCGATCTCGCCGTCATGGATGACAATCCCATCCCTGATCACACGTATCTTGTTCTTTCTGGTCACAAATCCATCGGTCACGTAACAGCCAGCCACAGTACCTATTTTAGAGATTTTAAAGATTTCCCTCACTTGGATATTTCCAGTGATGACTTCTTCAAATGTAGGCTCAAGCATTCCCTCGATGGCATCTTTGATCTGGTTGATGGCATCGTAGATGATGGAGTAGTGCCTGATCTCGATCTCTTCCTGCTCTGCCACTTTCTTGGCATTTCCGGAAGGCCTAACCTGGAAGCCGAGGATAATAGCGTCAGAGGCAGAAGCCAAGAGCACATCGGATTCGGAAATCTGTCCGACCCCTTTGTGAATAATATTGACACTCACTTCGTCTTTGGATAGTTTAAGCAGAGAATCAGATAATGCTTCTACGGAACCATCCACATCTCCTTTGATGATCAAGTTTAGTTCTTTAAAGCTACCGATGGCCAACCTTCGACCAATTTCGTCCAAAGTAATGTGTTTTTTGGTACGCATGGTCTGCTCCCGGTTGATCTGTCCACGGGAGTTGGCTATATCACGGGCTTCCCGTTCTGTATCATATACCTTAATGGTATCACCCGCCTGAGGGGCTCCACTCAATCCAAGTACCTGCACAGGAGTAGAAGGACCTGCTTCTTTTTGCTTTTTGCCCAAATGGTCAAACATGGCCTTAACCCGACCGTAATATTGACCGGCAAGCATGATGTCGCCGACCCTTAACGTACCTGCCTGGATCATGATGGTTGAAACATATCCCCTTCCTTTGTCCAAGGAGGCTTCTACTACCGTACCAACGGCATTTTTATTGGGGTTGGCTTTCAGCTCCAGTATCTCTGATTCAAGTAATACCTTCTCCAATAATTCATCAACGCCTTGTCCGGTTTTTGCGGAAATTTCTTGGGACTGGTATTTACCACCCCAATCTTCCACCAGCAGGTTCATATTGGCAAGTTGTTCTTTTATTCTTTCGGGATTGGCTGTAGGCTTATCCACCTTGTTGATGGCAAAGATCATAGGAACACCTGCGACCTGGGCGTGATTGATTGCTTCTTTGGTTTGCGGCATGATGCTGTCGTCCGCAGCAATCACGATAATGGCCACATCGGTGATTTTCGCACCTCTAGCACGCATGGCGGTAAATGCCTCGTGTCCGGGAGTATCCAAGAAGGCAATTTTGTTGCCGTTTTCGGTAGTCACATTGTAGGCGCCTATATGCTGGGTGATTCCCCCTGCTTCTCCGTGGGTTACTTTGGCATTTCGGATATAATCCAAAAGAGAGGTTTTACCATGATCCACGTGGCCCATGATAGTGACAATGGGAGCCCGTTCTATCAGATCTTCAGGCGTATCGACATATTCAACTTCATCCTCCTCTTCATCTGTTTTGGAGAATTCCACTTCATATCCAAATTCGTCGGCAATAATAGTAATTGCTTCCGCGTCCAGTCTCTGGTTGATGGATACAAAAAGTCCAAGTGACATACATACAGAGATGATTTCATTGACTGACACATCCAATAAAGAAGCAAGGTCATTGGCTGAAATAAATTCAGTTACCCTTAATACCTTAACTTCGTCCAGTCCGTCAGTTACTTCTTTGTCTCTTTCGCTACGCTTGTCTCGTCGGTTTTTGCCTCTTCCACCACCGGCTCTTCCACCACCCTGAAGCCTTGCCAGTGTCTGTTTGATCTGGTCTTGGATTTCTTTTTGGGTAGGCTCTGCTTTTTGGAATCTGGAGCCTTGGGCCGGTCTGCTTCCTGTGGTTCCTCCACGACTTCCTGCCGCGGGTCTCGCGCCAGGTCCTCGATTTGCGGTACCTTGGCCAGGCCTCGCAGTACCTTGACCAGGTCTTGCAGTTCCTTGGCCGGGCCTTGCTGTACCCGGTCTTGCTTGTCCTTCACCGGTTGTGGTCCCAGGCTTGGCAGCTTCTCCAGTAGGTTTGCCTCTATTGTCGATCCTCTTACGAGGTCGCTTCTTTTTGTCTTTTCCTTTCTCGTCAGAGGAAGCAATAGGTTTAGATTTCTTTTTCGGTCTGTCTTTAGGCAATTCGATTTTGCCCAATACAGTTAGACCTTTCAAGGCATCCGCCTTTGCTGAAATTAACGTGTCAGAAGGTTGTTCCTCAGTTTTCTCTTCAGCAATTGGGGCCGGTTCTTCTTTAGGAGCTTGGGGAGCAGCTGGTTTTTCAACTATTTTCTCTTCCTTAATTTCCTTAGGCGTGTCAGTTTTCTGTTCCTTTTGGGGATCAGGTTCAGGTTTAGCAATTATAGGCTCCTGAGACTTCACAGCCTGAGGGATTTCTTCAGAAGGAACCTCCTTCTTAACCTCTTCTTTAGGTTTTTCAAGTGTCTTTTCCACCGTCTCGGCTTTCGGAGCTTCCTGCTCCACTGGTTTTTCTACTTCTTTAGGGTCTACTTTTGGGGTCTCTGCTACTGGGGCAGCCTCTTCTACTTTTGCTGCAGGGCGTCCTTTAGCTCCCAGGTCAATTTTACCCAGTACTTTAATGCCCTCCAGCTTGGGAGCCTCACTTGAGACTTTCTCGATTTCTGGTTTGGTTTCTTTTTTCTCCTCCACCTGCGGAGCCTGCTTCGCAGGTTCTTGTTTTTTAATTTGCTCTGGTTCAGATTCAGCCTTGATGGTAAACGTTTCATTGTGACGTTTGCCAATGAAAAGGTGGGATGCCTCCTCCTTTTCCTGCGCAGAAGACTTAAACTCCTTAGCCAGCATGTTGAATTGTTCCATGCTGATTTTTGAGTTCGGGTTGCCTTCTACGTCAAAGCCCTTCTTAGCCATGGAATCCACAATCGTAGAAATACCTACGTTTAGCTTCCTGGCTACCTGGCCCAATCGCATCATTTTATCTTCTGACATACGCTAAAACCTATTGCTATTTTTATGGTTGTGTAAATATAACACCGATAGCGGTTAAACTATCATTATTTTACTGTTCAAATTCCTGCCTCAAGATCCTGAAGATTTCGTCTATCGTCTCTTCTTCAAGTTCTGTTCTTCTGATCAAATCCTCCCGCGTCAATGCCAACACGCTTTTTGCGGTGTCTAAGCCTGTTTTTTTCAGTTCTTGGATTACCCATGCCTCAATCTCGTCAGAAAATTCCGATAGATCAACGTCTTCATCGTCTTCATAACCAGAAAGTTCTCTAAAGACATCAATTTCATAACCCACCAATCTGCTGGCCAAGCGGATATTGAACCCACCTTTTCCAATGGCCAAGGACACCTGGTCCGGCTTAAGAAAGACAGAGAGTCTTTTACCTTCCTCATTCACCTGTATGCTGGAAACTTTCGCAGGACTCAAAGCCCTTGAGACATACAGCTCCAAGTTCTCGGTGTAATTGATTACGTCTATATTTTCATTTTGAAGCTCTCGCACGATGGCATGTATCCTGCTTCCCTTCATACCTACGCAGGCACCCACGGGATCAATCCGATCATCGTAAGACTCTACCGCAACTTTTGCCCGCTCTCCCGGCTCTCTTACGATTTTTTTGATGGTAATCAGCCCGTCATAGACTTCAGGAACTTCGTTTTCGAACAATCTTTCCAAAAAGATGGGAGATGTTCTGGATAGGATAATCCTCGGATTTCCGTTGATCATTTCTACCTTGTGGACAATTGCCCGGGTGCTATCCCCTTTTCTGAACCGGTCTTTTGGGATCTGTTCAGATTTGGGAAGGAGCAATTCATTTCCGTCTGAATCCATCAAAAGGGTTTCACGTCCCAAGATCTGATAAATTTCTGCCGTGATAATCTCTCCTACCAGCTCTTCATACTGCTGAAAAAGCAAATCTTTTTCAAGGTCCTTGATCCTTTGAATCAAAGTCTGCCTTGCCATCATTACCGCCCTTCTCCCGAAATCCACCAGTTCTATCTTCTCGTAGGTTTCCTCTCCGATCTCAAAATCAGGCTCCAGCTTTCTGGCTTCACTTAGACTGATTTTGTCCAGGTCCCAGATATCTTCAGAATCGTCGTCCACGATTTCCCTGATCCGGACAATCTCAAGATCACCTTTATCAGCATTGATGATGACATCAAAGTTCTCATCCGTTTCATATTTCTTACGAATCATCGCTCTAAATACGTCTTCCAAGATGCGGATCATCGTTGGCCGATCCACATTTTTTGATCTTGCAAACTCTGCAAATGATTCTATTAGAACTTTAGCATCCATTGTTTTTATTTAAAAGAGACTAACACAATTGATTTCTGTATTTGCTCAAAACCTACTGACATGACTTCTTCAGTAGCCTTCTTGCCTTTTTCTTTTTTCTTCACTCTGAGAATAATAGAAGAGGATTCTACCGCCTCTAAAACTCCTTCCACATCTGACTTGTCCGCAAGGCTGACCTTCAGACTCCTGCCGATGTTTTTCTCATATTGTCTGCGGGAGACGAGCGGGTAGTCCAGTCCAGGAGAGGAGACCTCCAAAACATAGGCTTCCTTTAGTAATTCTTTCGCCTCAATTTCCTCACCAACAGCCCTGCTCACAATGGCGCAAGTGTTGATGTTGAGGCCTCCATCAGCATCGATAAGGATTTTGACCCGCTGTTGAGGGCTATTTTCGCCAATTTCAACATCTACTACAAAATGAGTTTCATCCGGCAGATGTTTCTCCACAATCTCTTCAATAGTTTGCTTCAATCCCATATTGCTGTTCTTATTTATATTAGCATCTTGTTTTTGATTATTTTCACAAAGCCCATTGGAGATAAGCCAGTTATGCGGTCACCACGTCCTACCTTTGCCTTCAAAAACGAGCCCTTCGATATACCATAATGAAAGAGGGGACTTTGTGTCCCCTCCCTAGTATTAGGCTAATACGGAACAAAGGTAATAAAATATTTTCTGTAAAAAAAGTAATGAAAGTACTACATTTTATTCTTCCCCGTGATCTTCCTGCTTAATGCGTATTTTTTCTGGCTGTTATGAGCACTCTATTCTGTTTCTGAAACTACAATGTGCTTTCCCTTTTTTAGAAATGCAGAAGTCTCACCTAGTTTGCCCTTTTGATTACCTAAAAGCTTAAATTTTGAATGGATTTGATAAATTTGCACTATGCATCCAAATGAATTAAAATTATACAACACCCTTACGCGCCAAAAAGAACCTTTTGAACCGCTTACCCCACCCTTTGTGGGCATGTATGTTTGCGGCCCTACCGTGTATGGGGATGCCCATTTAGGCCATGGAAGAGCGGCAATAACTTTTGACATCGTCTTAAGGTACCTTACATTTTTGGGTTATAAGGTGAGATATGTCCGAAACATTACCGACGTGGGTCATTTGGAGGCCGATGCAGATGATGGGGAAGACAAGATTGCTAAAAAGGCGAAGCTTGACCAGTTGGAGCCGATGGAAGTGGCGCAAAATTATACGGACTCGTACCATAAAGATATGGAAGCCCTCAATACGCTTAAGCCGAGTATTGAGCCAAGGGCGACCGGACATATTCCGGAGCAGATCCAATTGGTAGAGGATATTCTGGCAGAAGGCCTTGCCTACCTCGTCAACGGGAGCGTTTACTTTGATGTGTTGAAGTACAACGAAAAGAAGAAATACGGCAGGCTCTCGGGACGGGTGGTTGAAGAGCTGATCAGCGGCAGCCGCGAACTCGACGGTCAATCTGAAAAGAGGAATCCGATCGATTTTGCATTATGGAAAAATGCCTCACCGGAGCATTTGATGAAATGGAATTCCCCCTGGGGGATGGGCTTTCCGGGCTGGCATTTGGAATGTACCGCCATGAGTTCAAAATACCTCGGCAAGCAATTCGATATCCACGGCGGCGGGATGGATCTTCTATTTCCACATCACGAATGCGAAATTGCACAAGGAAATGCATGTAACCACGTCGATCCTGCCAAGTACTGGATGCACAACAACATGATCACCATCAACGGGCAGAAGATGGGCAAATCACTGGGCAATTTCATCACGTTGCAGCAATTGTTTAACGGCGACCATGATGTCCTGGAGCAGGCCTATAGCCCTATGACTATCAGGTATTTTATTTTGACGGCCCACTATCGCTCCACTTTGGACTTCTCCAATAGTGCTCTCCAAGCAGCGCAAAAGGGCTATAAAAAAATAGTTAATGGGTTGAGGATTGCCAAGAAATTGCGCTTCTCCGACGAAGAGGGGATAGCGGTGGACCAAGAACAGGTGGATTTTGTCAAGGATAATCTGGAAAATGCGTTTCGTGCGCTTTCAGACGATTTCAACACCGCCCAGGCCATAGGCTTTTTGTTTAATTTGCTGAAAAAAATTAACAGTGTGTATACAGGGCAATTGAAGGCGGCTGTTTTTGGGCAGGAAGCTTTTGAGAAAATGCTAAACTCCTACGTCTCTTTGGTGGAGGATATCCTGGGGTTAAAAGAAGAGCAGCCGGACAATTCCCTGGAGCTTCTTGATACCTTAATGGGATTGTATGGGCAGGCAAAGCAGGCACGTGATTACGATAAAGTAGATGGTATCAGGGCTTCTCTTAAGGGAATAGGGATTGTCGTGAAAGATATGAAAGACAAAATAGATTGGGCATATGAAGAGTAATGTATGGTGGATAGTAGCGCTGGCGGCAGTATTGTTTTCCTGTGGAAAAACCACTGAGAATGTGGAAGACGAGCGGGTCACACAGGATTTCAAACCTGTTCCTGCCTTTAACGCAGACTCTGCCTATGCTTTTATCCAAAAGCAAGTGGATTTTGGCCCCCGTGTACCCAATACCCCGGAGCATAAAGCAACAGGGCAATGGCTGATGGACAAGTTCGCAGGCTGGGGTTTGGAAGTACAGGGGCAAGAGCTCAGGGCTACCACCTATGATGGAAGGACATTGGAATTGACGAATATCATTGCTTCCTATAAGCCGGAACAGAAAAAAAGGATTATCCTGGCAGCGCATTGGGATACCAGAAGGATAGCCGACAAAGACAGCCAAAGGATAGACGAACCCATCGACGGCGCCAATGATGGGGGAAGTGGAGTGGGGGTTCTTCTTGAAATAGCAAGGGTAATATCCGAAGCTGGGGCCTTGAACGTAGGCATTGACTTTATCCTATTTGACGGAGAGGATGATGGCAAGCCAAACCATGCACAGGGCACCGGGGACGACTCCATGTGGTGGTGTCTTGGGTCGCAACACTGGTCCAAAAGCCCCCATGAGCCCGGATATTCTGCCTATTATGGGATTTTGTTGGATATGGTGGGCGCAAAAGGAGCAAGGTTTTATAAAGAAGGAGTATCGGTGCAATATGCTTCAGGCATCGTCAACAAGGTATGGGGTTATGGCCATCACTTGGGATACAGCGACTTTTTTCAGATGAGAGAGTCCCACCCCATTACCGATGACCACATTCCCGTCAATGAAGTGGCCAACATCCCCATGATCAATATCATTGATTATTCTCCGGATTATGGATTTGGACATTACCACCACACCCATTCAGACAATATGGAGATCATCGATAGACATACGCTCAAGGTAGTTGGGGAGACGGTGTTGTTTACAATCTATCAGGAATAAATATTCTTAGGGTAAGATTTTAGACCTACGTCGCTAGATACCACCTCATTTTAAAATAAAAGACTATTGAAAGCAACACCAATCATTGAAAAATTCAACGAATTATTCGGGCCTTTCCAGCTAGTTGTTAGGTCTCCAGGAAGGATTAATCTGATCGGGGAGCATACCGATTATAACGAAGGCTTTGTTTTGCCTGCGGCCATCGACAAGGAGATTTTTCTTGCCTTTGCAGAAAATGGGACGAAGGAATGCAGGATTTTTTCTTTTGATTATGGAGAAATGAAGACCTTTTCTCTTTTGGAATTCTCCCCTGCGTCCAGTGGCTGGATCAATTATATCATGGGGGTGGTGGCAGAACTCTTAAAAGGCGGGCATGAAGTAAGGGGATTCGATTGTGTTTTTGGTGGAAACATCCCGATCGGTGCAGGGCTATCGTCTTCTGCGGCATTGGAAAATGGGGTCTGCTTTGGTCTTTCCACACTTTTTGGCTTGGAGATAGATCGGCTTTCCATGGTGAAATACAGCCAAACAGCAGAACATGACTATGCAGGAGTGGCATGTGGCATAATGGATCAATTTGCCTCCATGATGGGCAAAGCCGGCCATGCCATCCGCTTGGACTGCCGTTCCCTTGAGTACAGTTATTTTCCATTGAACCTTGGCCACTACCAGTTTATTCTTTGCAATACCAAAGTTGAACATTCCCTTGCGGATACGGAGTATAACCAGCGAAGGAGAGAATGTGAAATGGGGGTTTCGGCGGTTCAAGGGCATTATTCGGGTATAGCTAGCTTAAGGGACGTGACATTTGAAATGTTGGATTCGGTAATATCGGAACTTCCTTTAAAGGTTTGGAAACGCTGCACATATGTGCTGGAGGAAAATGAAAGGCTTTTAAAAGGTTGTCAGATGCTGGAAACCGGAGATCTAGAAGGTTTCGGGACTCTGATGTACGGATCCCATGACGGGCTGTCCAGCAAATATGAAGTGAGTTGCCCCGAGCTGGATTTTTTAGTAGACTTTACAAGAGAACGATCGGAGGTCTTGGGTGCCCGGATGATGGGTGGGGGATTTGGAGGCTGCACAATTAACCTGGTGAGGAAGGATCAAAAGGAATTGTTTGAAGCTGAAATCACCGCTGCGTACCAAAGCGAGTTTAACCGTAATCCAGAAATTTACGAGGTGAACATTGTGGATGGAACCGGTTTGTTAGAACTGTTGTAGATCCTTGCCCTGTTTTCGGCCACAAGGCTTAGTGATTTCATAGGAGAGTTGAATAGTAGATTTAGGGGTTTTTAAGGAATGATTCTTTGTGTTATAATGCTTTCTTACTTTGAAGGCATTGTTCTTGCATAATGCCTTCGGAAGCATTAAATGTGGCAAATCGCTGTCCAATAGGATTTGGGTGA
>Ga0209075_1001681_pt1 | contig 20578 bp, 19 predicted proteins | sample Stecom2011_FD_187523 | JGI IMG/M metagenome (GOLD analysis project Ga0209075, IMG submission 187523) | Agricultural soil microbial communities from Utah to study Nitrogen management - Steer compost 2011 (SPAdes) (version 2) | ecosystem: Environmental > Terrestrial > Soil > Agricultural land...
GAGGCCAGCCCCGAGGATGAGCCCGTGGGGGCCGAGAAGATGGTGCGCGCCGGGGTGCTGCGGGCACCCGAGGTCGACGCGATCTTCGCGCTCCACTGCATGCCGACGCTCGATGTCGGAAAGATCGGCTATACCCAGGGCGGGGTCTGGGCGGGCTCGGACCTGGTCGAAATCACGGTCGAGGGCCAAAAGGCGCACGGTGCGTATCCCCACGAGGGTGTCGACGCGGTGCTGGTCGCGGCGCACCTGGTCTGCGCGCTGCAATCCATCGTCAGCCGGGGCATCGACGCGCGCCGCGCCTGTGTGGTGACCATCGGCCAGGTGCGCGCCGGCAACTCCTATAATATTCTGGCCGACCGCGCCGAACTCACGGGCATCGTGCGCGCCTTCGCCGAGGAGGACTCGAATTTCGCCATCGCGCAAGTGCGCCGCATCAGCCAGCATATCGGCGAGGCGTTTGGCGCCTCGTGCGCGGTAAAGATCACCCCGGGGGCGCGTCCCGTCATCAATGATGCCGCGCTGCAGAAGCAAACCGTGGACGCGCTCCTCAGGCATTTTGGCCCCGATGAGATCGTCCTGCACGAGGCTCAACTGGGGGCCGAAGATTTCGCCGCATTCTCGAGGCAGATTCCCGGCTGCTACTTATTTTTAGGCATCCGCAACGCCACGCGCGGCATCGTCAACGCCCTGCATACCCCGAATTTTGACGTCGATGAGCGTTGCCTGGCGTTTGGCGTGGCGCGTTTTGCGCCGATATTAATGGAGCTTGGGCGCAGCTGGCAGCGCTGAGGCTCTTCAGCCAGCCGGCGTGCTAATTTGCCCGTCCTCTGTTTACGCCGCGCCCGAGCTATTCTATAAGCCCTCGGGAGAGTTCTATTTTTCCGACTTTCCCGACCCAATTTTTTTTAAAACTCAAAGGATCATATCATGAAAGGTGGCTTCAATAATATCGTTCGTCAGGCCCAGCAAATGCAGTCGAAGATCGGCAAAGTCCAGGAGGATATGGCCGACAAGAAGATCGAAGCGTCCGCCGGCGGCGGCGTGGTGACGGCGGTGGTCACCGGCGACCAGAAGCTCGTTGCGATCAAGATCAACCCGGACGTTGTCGACCCCAATGATGTCGAAGTCCTCGAAGAGATGATCCTCGGCGCGGTCAACCAGGCCATGAAGCTTGCCGGCGATATGATGAACGAAGAAGTCGAGAAGATCACCGGCGGCATGAGCATCCCGGGCTTGTTCTAAGTCCAGCTTGCTCCAGAATATATCCACCCCCGACAGGGCTGCATGAAACCTACCGACCCCATTACTCGCCTGGTCAACGCGTTTGCCCGGCTGCCCGGTGTGGGCGAGCGCACGGCGAGCCGGCTGGCATTCTTTATCTTGAGTCAGCCGGCTGAGATTGCCGGTGAGTTGGCCGAGGCGCTGGTCGAGGTCAAGCAGAAGGTCGGGATGTGCCGGTGCTGCTGCAACCTCACGGATGCAACCTTTTGCGCCATCTGCACCTCCCCCAGACGCGAGCGCGACGTCATCTGCGTGGTCGAGAATACCCCGGATCTGCGCGCCATCGAGAATACCGGGGAATTTCGCGGCACCTACCACGTGCTGCACGGGCTCATCAGCCCGCTAGAGGGCGTGGGGCCCGATGACGTGCATATTCTGGAGCTTCTCAAGCGCCTGGAGCCCGGCCAGAACGCGCGCTGCGTGGTCGACCCCCAGAGCGAGCCAGGCGAGGGCGCGGGCGGCGCCAAAGATGCCGAGCGCGTCAGTGAGATTATCATCGCCACCAGCCCGTCCATCGACGGGGAGGCGACCGCGCTGTATTTATCCCGGCTGATTCGCCCGCTGGGCGTGCGCCTGACGCGCATTGCCTCGGGGATTCCGATCGGCAGTGAGCTTGAATATACCGATAAGTCCACCCTCGCGCGCGCTCTAAGTGAGCGGCGCAATTTATGAGGGCTGAATTGCACAGTCTTTGGTTTGTGTGCTAGGGTTTCGGCTTAGTTGGTTCTCGCGTAATCGGTCGCTGTGCTGATGGCGTCGAAAGACATAAAAAGCGGGCCGAGCAAGGTAGATTTTATGCGCGGTATTCAGAACTATTCGCTCCCGATAAATGAGGGAACTCAGGAGTTCCTAGATGGTTAGTGGTCAGAGGGTAATTTACGAGGAGGAAGCCCACCAGCTCCAAGATATTATTGAGCGACTGGTGCGCGATGCCCTTGCCAAAGCCATTTTTATTGTCGACCCGGACGGCCAACTCATTGCCGCCACCGGCGAGATGGGCGAAATTGACACCACCGGACTGGCGTCTTTGGTGGCGGGTGCAACCGCGGCCACCGGCGGGCTGGCAAATATGATCGGTGAGGAAGAGTTCCCCGTGCATTTTCACGAGGGACGCGACATTCACCTGCATATCTCGTTAATCCGCAGCCAATTGATTTTGGTGGTGATTTTTGACGAACGCTCCAACCAGGGTCTGGTGCGCTTGCGCGTCAAACGCTGCTACCCCAAGGTTGAAGAAGTCCTCGAGTCGCTTCAGCGTCGCCAGGAATCGGGGGAAGAAAACGACGATATCTTCGGCGGAATCAGCGACGAAGACATCGATAGCCTGTTCAATGACACATTTTAAGGCTTGAGAAGCTTAAAGTACGGGCGTAACCAAGAAAGGAATATGACAGGTTTGTTGGACGTGGTATAACCACCGCGTTCACTCGCTTTGGCAACGCTGGGATTTCGCCCCCCGCGTGTGAAACGCTAAAATTCCTGAGGAATCCGACGAGCCGCTTTTCACAAGCGTTGCTCAGCTACGAGAAAGGTTCTTATGTCGTTCATCAATTGGGCTCAGCGAGAGATCATCCTCAAGATCGTCTATTACGGTCCGGGTCTCTGCGGAAAAACGACGAATATTAAATTCATCTTTTCGGGTACCAATCCGGACGCGCGCGGCAAACTCATCAACCTGGAAACCAAGCAGGAGCGCACGCTCTTCTTTGACTTCCTGCCCTTGAGTTTGCCTGCCATCCGGGGTTTTAAAACCCGTTTGCATCTTTATTCGGTGCCCGGTCAGCTCTTTTATAGCGCCAGCCGAAAGCTGATCATGAAGGGCTCCGATGGCGTTGTATTCGTCGCCGATAGCCAGCGTGCCCGCAAGGAGGCAAATATTATCTCCCTGGAAGATCTCAAGGAGAATTTGCACGAGTACGGCTACGATATCGATAAGATTCCGCTGGTTATTCAGTATAATAAACGCGATTTGCCCACAGCGATGTCGCTGGAGGAGTTGCGCGCCGACCTCAACCCGGACGGGAAATATCCGGATTTTGAAGCCTGCGCCGTGGCGCCCGACGGCCCCGGAGTCTTCGAGACGCTGCGGGCGGTGGTCAAGCAGATTCTGATGGAATTGCGAAAGTCCAAGAAGCAATGAACCCGGCCTCATAGTCTGGGTTTTTAAAGAAAAGCCGCCCTTCCCAACCGGGAGGGGCGGCTTTTTGGCGCCCGGCTTCGGCAGACCCTGCAGGGCGCATGGCTTGACGTCAATCGAGGTGTGTCAAGGTTTGGCAGGCGACGTGATGCGCGTGCGCGAAAGAAGATGGCAGGCCTGCCGGAATAAATTCACCGGATCGGCCTGTTTTCTCTGGTATATCAATGCCCCCGTTTTAGAGCATCTCGCGCGCGCGGTGCTTCAAAGGAGAATGCTGATGAAGACCTCATTTCACCTGACCCTGCAACACGCAAAGATCGACGCGCATATCTCGGTGATGCGCGAGCCGCTGCACCGCGACCCCCAGGCCCTGCTCAGCGATGCCGAGAGCCTGGACGAAATCAAAGCCTATAGCGCGCGCATTGGGCATATGCTCGACGTCTATGTGCACGACCAACAGCGCGCGCTGCTGCTGGAGGCGACGCGTATTCTGGGGGATTCGCTCGAAGAAGTCTGCGCCATTCATGAACTTAATGCCCGGCTTATTGCGCAGCATCGCCGCTTTGACGAGCTCTTGGCCGATGTCCAGGTCGCCCCCAGTCAGGCCTGGCTGCGTGAGGTGCGCGCGCAATTTGACGAACTCAACGCGTGCTTTGAGCGCCAGACGGATGCGGAGCGCGCGTTCTACGCGCTCTATTCGACCATTCTATTCCCGGCGGGCGCCGCGACAGATTAACCCCATGCACGCGCCTGCGATGACTATTTTGCTGCCTGCCGGGCCGATGGTGTCTAGATTGCCAGTAGAGCAAAATCGCTCAGTGAAAAGGTCCAATAAGCCGGGGGGAGGGCGTGGTCGCAGGCACCAGTGAACCGGGGATTCCATTCCCATTTATCAGCGAAGAGGCCGATGAGGCGCTCGAGATCATTTTCGAGCACGCCGAGGGCATCGCATCCGAGCAACTTGCGCGCGCCCTTGACCTCAAGGACTGCGCCTTTCTGATCGAGGAGCTTTGCCTGGCCGGCATCGCGGTTCGGCGCCAGATACGCGAAGGCAGCGTCTTTTTCCTGGCGCCCCTGCGTTTCCCCAATCCGTCCTGACCCTGAAGCAAAAAAAGCCCGGATGACCTGCCCCTGAAGAGCAAGCCACCCGGACCTTGAAGGCGTGCGGGCGATTAGCCCAGACGCTCATAAATAAGCGGTTTTTCCTGCGCCGGACCTTCGCCGATTTGGAAGGCTATGTGGAGGCGCTCAATGCACTTCTGCAGGCCATTTCCGTTGTGGAAAATCTCCAAAATCGGCTCGCCTTTTTCCACGCGTGCGCCGCGTTTCTTCTTCAGGATCAACCCAACAGCGTGGTCGACATCATCTTCTTTGGTGCGCCGACCCGCGCCCAGTTCCAGCGCGGCAAGCCCGACTTCCTCGGCGTTGATATGCTCGATGATGCCGGCCTGGGGCGCGTTAAAGGTCGTCTTTGAGGCGGCAGCTTTCATCACCGACGGGTCGTCGCAGACCCGCCCATCGCCGCCCTGGGCGATGATAATCTCGCGGAAAACCTCGAGCGCCGAGCCATCTTTAAGCAGCGCGTAGAGCATCTTCTTGGCGTGCTCGCGATCGTCGACCTTGCCGGCCGCGTCGAGCATATCGCAGACCAACTCGACCGTAAGCTCCGTAAGATCCTCGGGGCCCTCGCCGCGCAGGGTCTCGATGCTCTCCACGACCTCCAGGCTATTGCCGATGGCCAGCCCAAGCGGCTGGTCCATATCGCTGATAAGCGCGCGCACCGGCGTGCCCATGGCCTTGCCGATATCGATCATCGTCTGGGCGAGCTCGCGCGCCTGGTCGACCTGCTTCATGAAGGCGCCGCTGCCGACCTTCACGTCGAGCACCAGTGCGTCGATGCCTTCGGCGAGTTTCTTGCTCATGATGGAGCTGGCGATGAGCGGGATGCACTCGACGGTCGCGGTCACGTCGCGCAGCGCGTAGATACGCTTGTCGGCAGGCGCAATTTCGCCGGTCTGGCCAATCAGGCCCAGACCAATCTCGTCGACATGGCGCTTAAAGGTCTCAACGGTCTGGTTGACGTTAAAGCCCGGAATGCTCTCAAGTTTATCGAGCGTTCCGCCGGTATGCCCGAGGCCGCGCCCTGAGATCATCGGCACTTTTAAACCCGCCGCAGCGGCAAGCGGCGCGAGGATCAGCGAGACCTTATCACCCACCCCGCCGGTCGAATGCTTGTCGACCTTCGCACCCTTGATATCCGAGAGATCCAGCACCTCGCCCGAGTGCAACATCGCCTCGGTCCAGATGCCCAATTCCTCGGGATCCATCGAGCGAAAAAAGACCGCCATCAGAAACGCCGACATCTGATAATCAGGAATCTCATCGGCGGTATAACCTTCAATAAGCGAGCGAAGCTGCGCAGCATTGAGTTTGTGACCGTCGCGCTTTAATCGAATTAATTCAGGGATATGCATGATGTCTCACTCGGGCAGAATAGAAATGATTGGAAACAACGTGGCTCAATGTAGCGGCAGGTACGCGGCGGGTGCAAGGCGGAGTTTGGTGGGGGTGATCCAAAGCAAACGGGGCGGCTAAAAAGCCGCCCCGTTTGGGCTCATCCGTCCATCGGCAAGCACTGGCCGGTGGTGACGCAAATCTCGCCGGGGTCGCAGTCGCTATTGTCCTGGCAGGCGCACGAAATCGCGTTCTGGATCGTATTATTATCCTCGATGCACTCATTATGCTGGCCCTGGCCAGCTTCGTCGCTGTCGGCGACTGCGCGGATGGAGACGGACTGACCCGCCGGGTCCGGGGCATCTGGCCAGTCGTACTCGATCGTTTCACGCCCGCCGGGGGGCAGGTCCTGGGTGGTGGTGAGGGTGGTCAGGTATTGCTCGACCCCGTCGATGGTGATCCACACCGCGATCTGAACGCCGGCAAGCACGCCGCGGGTTCCGCGGTTGCCGACGGTGACACGAAGGCGCAGGCCCTGGCCATCACACTCGGTTTTCGCATTGGTAATCTCGAGGTCCGGCGCGTTGAAGAGCCCCTCGCCCTGCACGTTCTGGCGGAAGTTATTCATATAGTCGAGCTGCCAGTTATTGCGCTGGCCGATGGGAATCGCCCCGGGTTTATTGATCCGTCCCGGGCACAGGCTGTCGTCGATGCCGTCGCAGACGTTGGTGACGTGGTAGGCATGCTGATTCCACACCGGTCGGGTCGAAACCCAGCGATTTTGCGCATCCTTGGCGATAAAAACGCCATGCTCGGCGCCATTGACCGCGTCGAACTCTTCCCAGCGCGAAGCACAGGTGGTCGTGACGCTCGAGTAGTCGTTGGAGATATAGACGATATCGGCGTGGTGGTCGCCGTCGACGTCGACGATGACCGGCAATTCGCGCGTGGTGCCCGAGGTATGCGAGCGCTTATACAGGATATTGGTGGTGCCGTCGCCGTTTCCGGCGCCGTCATAGACCCGCAAAAAGCACTCGTCGGCGTAGACGACCTCAGCCTTGCCGTCGCCCTGGAAGTCGAAGACGCTCGAGCCGGTGACGCGGCTGGAGAAGTCCTGGGAGGAGTGCTTCCAGAGAATGGTGCCGTCGGTATTATAGACGACATAGAAGCAGGCGCCCGCCGCCCCGATCTCCGGGGCGCCGTCACCGTTAAAGTCGGCCACGGTCGGCGGCCCGATGCCGGTGGTATTGCATTCGGCGGGCGAAATATATTTATGCCCCTCGGTGGGCAAGGTCGCCGACCAGATAAGCTCGCCGGTTTGGCCGTTGGAAAGATGAATATTGGCGCCGTTGGTCGTCACGACCTCCGGGATGCCGTCGAGTTGGCCAAAGAGCGGGGTATCCCCGGTGAATGTTCCGAAGTCGCCGACGGCGGGGTAGCCGCCACCGCCGCCGGTATAATTCCAGTAGGTCTCGCACACAAATCCGCCGGTTCCGTCGGGGACCATGCGAAATGCGCCGTTGCCACCGATGACTTCCTGATTTCCGTCGCCGTCAAGATCCACGGCTGTGGAGTCCACGGCAAGGGAGCTGATGCCGGTGGCGACGCACTTGGGCAGGCCGGTGATGGCGTCGAAGACGCGATTGGCCGCGACCACCTCGACTGAGCCATCTCCGTCGAGGTCCACAAGCGCCGGGCCGGCCCAGCTCATCTCAAATCCCTCGGTTCTCCACATCACATCCCAGCCGGTGGTGTGGTCGTTAAAGGCGATCAGCCCGCCGAGCGAGCCGGGCAGCGCCGCGACGATCTCGTTTCGCCCGTCGCCATCGATATCGCCCAGCGCGATCGAGGTGGCGCCGTTGACGCGCTTTTGCGAATCGGTGAGGTCGAAGATCGGCGCGTAGGTGCGCCCGTCTATCGCGCGCAAGACACTTTCGCCGGTATAGGCGCCGCCCTTAAAGGTCGCGAAGACGATATCCGGGACGCCATCTTCGTTCATGTCCAGCACCGCCGGGGTCATCATGACCTGGTGATAGTCGGGCTCCGGGGTCGTCTCGTCATTGACCCAGGCGGTGGCCACCTCGGGCTCAAAGACCTGGGTGGGCGGGCGCCATTCGCAGACCACGCCTGCGTCGGGCAAACATTTTCCGAATGTCGGCTCGCAGACCTCGCCGCTGGCGCAGTCCAGGTTATGCGCGCAGTCCGCCCCCGGGCTCACACACGCATCGTTGAGGCAAAGTTGGGCTTCGGTGCAGCAAAACTCGGCGCATTGATTGGCCGGATCACAGACTTCGTCGGCGCCGTCGGGCGCGTTGCTCCCGTCGCTTTGGGGCGCCTTGGTGTCGGTGGTAGCGTCCAGGCCGGCGTCAGAGGCCCCGGTATCCGCGCAGTCGGCGCCCGTGCATGGGCCCACGTCCTGCCCGCTGCCCTGAGAGATCGTCCCCTCACAGTCCCCGCAGCCGATGCTAAAGGCCGCCAGTGCACAAAATAAGGAGAGTTTCGAACGAGCTGCGGCGCACAAAAATTGGGTCATGAGGATACCGAGGGGCGTTTTAAAAAGAGCGGCAAATTCTTAAATAATGAAATAAATGCGCGCCAGAAGCATCGGGTCGCCCCGCGCCAGCGTCTTCAAAAGAATGCGTCATTCCGAAACGGAGTTCAAGCACTGAGCAGATTAATGGCACGGGGAAAGTTGCTCGATGATCTCGGCGGCTGCAGTCTCCAAAAAGCCGTCGGCGCGCGGCGGCGACAGGCCCGCAACCATGCGCACGCAGTCGAAGCGATGCGACCCGCGCAAAAACCAGCCGGGCAGGTAAGCGACCGGTTTAAAGCCCAAGTCGAGCAGATCCACAAACGCCTGCTCGTGGTTGACCGGCAGCGTGAGTCGGATGTCGGAGACGCCTTTTTGCTGAACCTTGGCCGTGAACTCGCGCAAAATCTCGATGGGATAGCGACCCGCCGAGTTTTCGATGGTGATATAATTGCCCTTGGAGTGATAATTCGGCCAGATTTGCCCCGAGATAACCGGCGTGCCCGTGCCATGAGGCTCCCCGACCGGGTAGGTCTTGGGGTAGCTCATATTCGGGTCGGCGCTTGGCAGCGCGCTGATTATCGTGCGGGCCAGGGGAAGTTGGGTGAGCAGGTTATCGGGGGGCTCCACCCGCGGCATCGACGCGTCATGATTGACGAAACCCGCGATAATCCGGGCATCGTTGAGGTTTCGGGAGCCGGGTTTGGGCCGAAACCCCCAGATGGACGCGCCGATCTTATTGGCCCGCTTCAGCGTCGCCCGGGTGCTCGCCAGAAAATATACCAGCCCGTAGCGCTTCAGCGCGAAGAGGCGCAAATGCTCAAAGAGCGCCTTGCCGATGCGGGCGCGCTCCGCGACATTATCCACTGTCAGGCTGCCGATCTCGAAGGACTGATTCCACACGCGCGGATGCCCGATGCCGCAGCCGGTGATGCGCCGCTCAGACGATGCAATGGCGACCGTCAAGGTCTCATCGCGCAGCATTTGCTCGACGGTTTCGGCCGAGAGCATCTCGGGCTGGGAAAATTTGGGGCCGTGGGTCGCATAGTAGAAGTCGGCGATATGCTCGGCGTGCGCGGGGCTTGCAATAATTAGTTTCATGGTTGGTACGTCCGTTTTACGAAGTCATGCAGCGGGCGATGACCCGCGATGAGGCAGATATTTTGGAAGGGGAGTGGAGGGCGCTAGCGGGTGCGCGCGTGAACGGCGAGCCACAGGCATGGGGGATTCTGACTTGTGCGGTGAACCCGGTGGCGCCGGTGGGCGGGGATCAGCAATGAATCCCCCGCCACCAGCCGCGTTTTCTGCCCGTCTTCCCACTCCAGCATCGCCTCGCCCTGCACGAGCATGACCCATTCGTCGGCGGGCTGATCGTACCATTGGTCGGGCGCGCTATGATGCCCGTGCGAGACGATGCGTTCGACTCGGAAATCCTGGCTTTCGGCAAGGATTTCGACGCTTTCCTCGGGGCCGGGGAGCCCCGCGGGGAGATCAAAGAAGGGATAGATTTTCATGGCGTTGCATGCGCAGAATTAGAACGCACTCTTGATATCCGGGAAGAACTCCCATTCGTCGATGGGCCGATATTTGCGTGCTTTCGCCAGGCAGATCGCATCAATCACCGACGCGATGGCAAGCAGGCCGCCGCCGTAGCAGGTAAAAATGGACACGGCCAAAACGACGATTCCCTTGGTCTTCTGGCCGAGCATAATCTGTCCGACCCCCGGCAGGAACCAGGCGAGGATGATGGCAATAATATCATTGCTGTCCATCGGCTCGCCCGTCTTGGGCTGGTGCACCGGGGGCTGGTCATAGGAGGGGTCCTGATAGGGATCCTGCGGTTGCTGATATTGCTGCTGCTGCGGCTGCGGGTCGGAGGGGCCTTGCTGCCAGTCGTTATTGCTCATGAATTGGGTTCCTTGGCGTTTGGGTCGAAATGGAACAGTGGGATGAATAGAACGGTGCCAGCAAATGGGTCAGGATGCTGCGTTTTGGCCGACCAGCGCCTCGATATCCTGGACGCTTTTGGGGCAACTTCGGGTCAGGTTCTCATAACCGTCTTCGGTGATCAAAATATCATCTTCGATGCGCACCCCCACGCCGCGAAGCCCCTCGGGGGCGTCCTCATCGGCGGCGGGCACATAAAGCCCGGGCTCGATGGTGAGCACCATGCCCGGCTCCAGTTTTCGCGACTCGCCCTGGGCGCCATAATAGGAGCCGACGTCGTGGACGTCGATACCCAGCCAGTGGCCGATGCTATGCGGATAGTATTTTTTATAACTTTCCTCTTCGATCAGTTGATCGACGCTGCCCGACAGCAGCTTGAGGTCGAGCATCGCCTGGCATAACCCGCGCGTCGAGTGCTCGCGCACCTCCTGGTAGGGAAGCCCGGGGCGCAGGATGTCGATGGTGCTCATCTCGACCTCGAGCACCGCCTGGTAGAGGTCACGCTGGGCCGGGGTAAATTTGCCCGAAGCCGGAAAACTTCGGGTGATATCGCCGGCATAAAAACCCAGCTCGCACCCCGCGTCGATCAGCACCACGTCGCCGGCCTCGATGCGCATATCGTTCTCGGTATAATGCAGAATCGTGGCGTTATCGCCCGTGCCGACGATCGTCGAATACGCCGGAAAACTCGCCCCGTTTCGGGCAAAATGATACTCGATCAGGGCCTGCAATTCGTACTCATAGATCCCCGGGCGGCAGTGTTGCATCGCCAGAATATGCGCCTGGGCCGAGAGCTCGGCGGCCCTGCGCATCTGCTCGACCTCGGCGCTATCTTTTCGAAGACGCATCTCGTGCAGGATATCGCGCGCGTCGATCAGCGCCGCGGGCGCGCCCGGGGGCTGGTTGCGCCGATGCCGAAGCGTATTGAGCCAGCGCGTGACACGCTGGTCAAATTTTGGGTGCTGCCCCAGCGTATAATAGAGGCGCTCGCGCTCGGCCAGGTAGGCGGGCAGTTTCTCGTCGAGTTGCTCAACGGTATAGGCTTTGTCGGCGCCGAAGTTCGCCTCGGCCCCCTCCGGCCCGGCGCGCCGCCCTTCCCATTGCTCGCGCAGTGGATCGCGGCTCTGCACGAACATCACCACCTCGCCGTCCGGATGCCCGGGCGCGATGAGCAGGACGGTTTTCGGCTCGCAGAATCCCGTCAGATAAAGGATATCACTGGCGGCGCGGTAGGGGTAATCGGTATCGTTGGAGCGCATGGCCTCTGGGTTTGCGACCAAAATCGCGACCCCCTCGGGGCCGATTTGCTCGATATATTCGCGGCGACGTTTCGCGTAGGTTTGGGCGGATACGGTGTTCATGGACGTTCCAATCAAAGAGTGAGAAAAGAGACATATGCCAGCGTTTCGCCGCGATATACGCGGCGTGAAGATGATGTTAACGCATGCTTTGCGCACGCCACATCCTGGCTGTGAGCTAGTCATAATAGAGTCCGGCGCCCAAGCGCAACCTGCTACGAATCCCCCTGGAAACTTATGCCCGATTTAGAGAATAACCTGATTTCCCACCCAGCCCTTTGGCGCCTGCGCGCTCTGATGCCACGCGGGCTTGACTCGGTGCGCCCGGGCGTGCTGCGCGCGCTGGACTCCGAGGATTATTCCGCCGCCTTGAAGCTTGCCAACGCCGGCTACGCGCGCCGGCGCGAGCAGGACTACGACGCGGCGCTGACCTACGCCTGCCTATTGGTCGGGCGAGAATTGGTCGTTGAGGCGCGCGGCATTCTAATGCGCGCGCTCGAGGTCTACCCATTGGATCCCGCCCTTTCGGCGCTTCTGGCCGACGCCCAGGTCATCGAGGGCAACCTCGACGCTGCGCGCCAGACGCTCGCCAAAATCTCGGGCAAAGAGGGCGCGGTCCGAAAATCGGCGCGCCCCCATATCAGCGCGTTTATCGCCGATATTTTCCTGGACCTGGGCGATGAGGAGCTCGGCGAGGTTGAGATGGCGATTTCGCTATATCAACATGCGCTCGACGCCGGGATCGACGACCCGGAACCCGCCATTCGTCTCGGCCAACTCTACGAAGGGCGCGATGAGCTCAAAAAGGCGGCCGCCGCGCTTGAATATGCGGCCAAATTAAGCCGCACCCGCTACGGCTTGTGGCAGATGACCGCCGAGCTGTGGTTTGAGGTCGGCGAGGACCTGCGCGGATTAAACGCAAAGCAGCGCCTGTTGGAAATGGGCGAGCCCCAGGCGCAGGATTGGCTGGAATTGGGCTTCGAATTTGCCCAGTTGAGCCACTTTAATCGGGCGCTCGATGCGCTCGATAAGGTCGAAAATATTCTGCATTTTTCGGTGCGCACACGCGAAGCCGATGAACTTTATCGGGACGCGTCGCTGGTGCGCGGCGGAGTGCTGCTCGAGATGGGGCGCGCCGAGGTGGCGCTTGCGGTCTTTCAAGATCTCGAGGCGCGCGTCGGCGAGCACCCCGGCGCCCAGCGCGGCATGGCGGAGGCGGCCATGCAGATCGGTGATATTATGCTCGCCGAAACCCACGCGCGCCGCGCGCTCGAACTCTGCCCCGACGACCTCGAAGTCCGGGCGGTTTTCGGCCAGATGCAGCAGCAATTTGGCCGCCACGCCGAGGCGATCGAGGCGTTCGGCGCCGCGCTCGCGCAAGACCCCGACCAGCCAGGCTGGCGCAGCGCGCTGGCGCTGTCGCTGGCGAAACAGTCGAAGATCGACGCGGCGCGCGAAGCGCTCCAGCAAGCGCGCGACTCGGCCGAGGCTTATCCTGAATTGCGCCCGGTCGCGCTCGACAAGCACGCCTGGTCGCGGCTTATCGCGCATCTTCAAGCCTCCCAGGGCGCCGAGGTCGCCCAGTGGTTTGAGGGGCAGATAAATTTTCTGGCCTCGCCGGCGTCGGAAATAACGCAGTAGGTCGCGGGTAAAACTTGTTCGCCAGCTCGGCCGTGAACATCAGCCTGACGGGATTCTATGAACACGCAAAAACCTCTCAGATTCGCGACGCTTGCCGGCGCACTGGGCCTTGTTTTGGCGCTCGGTGGGTGCATCGGCGAGAATCCCTATTTTCAGCCCGGGCCGCTGCTCTCGGATGAATGTCGCCGCGGGGAGGAAGTTCGCCAGACCTTCGAGGACTTTGAGTCTCCGCAGGCGCTCGATATTCTGGTCGTGGTCGATAATTCGAGCGATATGAAGCGCGCGCAGCAGGCGTTTGCCGATGCGCTGCCGGCGTTTTTGGAAGACCTCGAGCAGCGCGGAATGACGCTTCGCCTGGGCGTGCTCACAACCGAAGCCGACGCACCCGCCGGGCTTGCCGCGCCGGGCACCGAGCGCGCGGGTTGCGCGCAGAACTCCGGCCGGCTCGCCGACTCGCAAGGCGCGGGCGACTGGACTCGGGTCGCTGCCTGCAATGTGGTGCGCACCGACGCCGCGACGGCGCGCCAGGAAGCGCTCGGGGTGCTCGCCCATAATCTCGTCGCCCGGCCCGATGCGCTGGCGGATTTTTTGAGGCCGCGCGCGCGCTTGCTCCTGCTTATTCTTACCAACGAAGATGATTGCTCCTCAAATGCGCCGCTGAGCCAGGGCGGCGCGACGGTGCGCGATCGCTGCGCCCAGCGGGCCGATGAGTTGGACGATATCGCGCAGTGGGTCGGCTCGGTGCGCGCCCTGGCCGCCACCGAAGAGGGCGTCTCACTGGCGGTCTTGAGCGGTCCGCCGAGCGACCAGGAGATCGCCGAAGGCGCAAGTTTGCGCCCGGTATGCCAGGGGACCTTCGGCCCGGCGTACCCGGCCAATCGTCTGTGGCAGGCCGCCGGTCTTTTCGGGCGCTACGGGCTTTTTCAAAGCCTGTGCACCGACGCGCTCAGCTATAACTTGAGCGCCATCGCCGACCAACTTCTCGCGCCCGCGCGCATGACGCTGTGCCCGGCCCAGAAGATGGTGCATGAACCCCTGGATGTCGCGCTTTTTAAGGACGACGCATCGGTCACGAGCATCCCGCTTGGCGAGGATGGGTTTTTGTATTCGGGCGCAAGCGCGGCCTGCGCAAATGGGGCGGTCAGCCTGTCGCCCGGGGCGATGAGGGGCGTTGAATCGGTTGAGATACACTATTGCGTCGATTGACGCGCGCAATGGCGGTGCCTGTGGGCTTATGCTACGAAAACACGCCGAATAAGTTGGGAGTCGATTGAGCCAGTGAGCGGAGAAAAGGATGGTCCAGGAGCGCAATCAATTACGCCGATGTTTGGGGCGGCGGGCCGTATGGGGAGCGGTCGGTATATGGGCGCTGAGCGCGCTGGGTTGCGCGCCCGAGAAGCCCTCGAAGGCGAAGCTTGAGGGGAGTGCGGTCGCCGCGAAGGCGTCGGAGAGCCCGCAGGATAAGGCGAGTATCGAGGCCACCGCGGTCGCGCGGGTCAACGGCGAGGCGATCTCACTTGGCGAGTTTAACCGCCGGGTGCGTGAACTTCCGGAGTTTGCGCGCGTGCGTTATGCGACGGTTTCTCAGCAGCAGGAGTGGCTCGATAGCGTTGCGCAATTCGAGGTCATGGCCGATGTGGCCGAAAAAAAGGGCCTCGGGCAGCGCCCCGAGGTCTATTTTGCCCTCAAACAGGCGATGGCCGACCAACTTCTAGAAGACGTGGTGCGCGAAAAACTCGCGATGGATGATATCGATGAGGCGGCCATCGACGCGTATTATCAGGCGCATCAGGCGGACTTTGAGCAGCCCGAAGCGCGGCGGGTGGCGCTGATTGAGGTGGCCACGCGCGAAGAGGCCGCGCAGCTTCATGCGCGGGTGCTTTTGAGCATGGAGCGCGCCGAGGATAGCGCAGTGAACGCGTTTCGCCGCGCTGCGGCGGCCTATTCCACGGATCGCGAGGTCGCCCAAAAGGGCGGCGATATCGGGTTTATTGCGACCGCTGCGCCGCAGGACGCCGGTGAGGGCGAAAGCGATGCGCATTCGGCCCAAAAACGCGCGCGCATCGCCGAGGCCATCGCCCGGCTGGAGCAGCCCGGCGAGCTCTCCGAGGTCTTTGCGCTCGACCCGGGCTGGGGGCTGGCTATCTTTATCGAGGAGCGCCCCGCGGCGAAGACCCCGAAGGACAAAGCCGCCGCCGAGATTCGCCAGATTTTATATACCCAACGGCGTGAGAAGATCGTGCAGGATTTTATCGCAGAGCTTCGCAATAAGGCCGATATCAAGACATTTCCCGAGGTGCTCGAACAGGTAAAAGCGCCGCCAAAACCCGCGGCGCGCGATATTTCTGAGATCACCCTTCGCAAGCAGGCGGCCTTCGGAGTACAAGAGCCCTGAGGTTCATCTTTGCCCGCATCTTTTAGCTCAAAGATTCAAGATAGAAGACCATGACAAATAGAAAGCCAAAAACTTCGACGCGCACCGCTTTTTTCGGGCCGCGCACCTGGATTGAGCGCGCACTTCTTGTGGCGCTGTGCGCAGGCGCACCCGCGGCGATTCTCGGCGCGCCGACCCCCGCTCAGGCGGAGGTCATCGACCGGATCGTCGCGCTGATCAACGATACGGCGCTGACCTTTTATGACGTCAAAAAGGCCGCGGTCCCCTATATGCTCCAGCAGGGCATTAATCCGGCGATTCTTCAGAATCCGCAGGGGCGAAACGAGATCTACCGCGAGGTGCTCAAGGATCAGGTCGACCGCCTATTGCTCGCCCAGGACGCCGCCACGCTGGGCATCGCGGTGAGCGACGCCGAGGTTGAACAGTGGCTGACGCGCACCCGCCAGCAGCAGAATCTGAGTGACGCGCAATTTCGCGAAATGGTCGCCGGCTACGGCATGGATTACCAGACCTATCGCGAGATGATCCGCGATAACCTGCTCAAGATGCGGGTGATCAAGGTCAAGATCGGCAGTCAGATCAATATCACCGAGGAGGACGTCGAGCGCGCATATCGGGAGCGTTTCGGCGAAGACGGCGGGAAGGTCAAAGTTATTGAGCTTGCCAATATCTTGATCAAACCCGCGGATTCCAGCCCCGAGGCCTTCGAGGCGGCGCGCAAAAAGGCCCACGCCGCGCGCCAGGCCATCCGCGACGGGGCTGAATTTGGCGAGGCGGCCAGGATGTTCAGCGAAGGCCCCGGCGCGGCCAACGGCGGCTATATGGGGCGCTTTGCCGAGGGCGAGCTGGAGGCATCTTTCGGGGATATCGCGTTCGCGATGGAGGCCGGAAGCATCTCGGATGTCGTGCAGACCGCGTTCGGTTTCCAGATTATCCAGGTGCGCGAAGTCACCTACCAGGCGACGGCCAATGCCGACGCGCGCCGCGCCGAATTGCACGCCGAGCTGCAACAAGAGGCGGTCGACCGCCAATTGCAGGCGTATCTTCAAAAACTGCGGGCGCAATCTTTTGTCGAGACATCTCTCTAAGCGTGTCTTTGTTAAGAGTGTCTGTCGAGGCGCGCGCTCGTAGATTCCAGACTGCGCTGAGGAGTTGATATGAAGATCGGCATAAGCATGGGCGATCCCTCCGGGATTGGCCCGGAGGTTATTTTAAAGGCGCTGCAGGCGCCGCTGGCCCAGGGCGTCTCGCCGATCATCTTCGGCAGCCACGCGGTGATGATGCGCGTCGACCAGATGTTGCTGAAGTCCAAGGGGGAGTACGAGTCACTCGCGGATCGCATCGAGCTCATCGAAGATGTGGCCGATGATATAGGCGCCGGCCATATCGGGGTGCTCGACGTCCTGCCACAGCTTAACGCCGAGAAGATCCCCTTTGGCGAGCGAAATGAGCGCTCCGCGCAATTGCAGTTGGCGGCGTTTCACCGGGCGGTGACGGCCAGTCAGACCGGCGCGATCGACGCGATTGTGACGGCCCCGTGGACCAAGGAATTATTTCGCATCATTGATATGCCCCCGGTGGGGCATACCGAAATTCTGGCCGAAGCTTTCGCGGCGCCCGACCACGTCATGATGTTGGCCGGCCCCAGGCTGCGCGTCTCGCTGGTGACCACACATTTACCCCTAAAAGACGTGAGCGCGGCGCTTGAGCACGAGCGAATCAAGTCGGTGATTCGTACCACCGCCGCCGATCTAAAGCGTCTTTTTGGCGTCGAGCATCCCGATATCGCCGTCTGCGGGCTCAACCCCCACGCGGGCGAGTCGGGGGTGATGGGCGACGAGGAAGAACGGATCATTGCCCCCGCACTCAAGGAGCTCGCCGTCGAATTTGGCGATACGGTCGAGTTGTCCGGGCCGCACCCCGCAGATACCCTTTTTGCCCGCTATCGCGAGGGGCGAAAGCCCTTCGACGCGGTCGTCTGCATCTATCACGACCAGGGGCTTATCCCCTTGAAATTGCTGCACTTTGGCCAGTCCGCAAATATCACCCTGGGCTTGCCCATTGTGCGCACCTCGGTCGACCATGGCACCGCCTATGATATCGCCGGGTGGGGCGTCGCCGACCCCGGATCGATGCGCTACGCCCTGGAACTCGCCGTGGAGATGGCCGGGCGGATTCAACTAAAATGATCTGAATGAATGGGCGCTTTGAGTTGTTCTGGCGTCGAGGCCCGTGCGCGGCTTTGGAGCGGCCAAGACGCCGGCTCACCTGGATTTTTCGAGGACACCTTACCCATGCGAATACCCGAAACGCCGAGAAGTTTCTATGGCCGATGCCCCAAATAGACTTGAACTAAACCACGATGTTGAGTCGCGCATTCTCAAGAGTCTGCGCGCACGCAAGGGGGTGGCGACCGCCGGCGACGTCTCCGCCGACACCGGGCTGGGCTACGAGAAGGTCGACTGGGCGCTGCAGCATATGCTCGACCTATATAAGAGCCACCTGGACGTCGATGATGACGGCAATCTTCGCTACCGCTTCGACCCGTCTTTTACCCGGCGCGGCGCGATCAAAGGGCGCACCTGGGCGAAGATAAAGCATAACGCCTGGCGCGGGTTTATGGCCTTTTTCAAGGTCTGGACCATGGTGATGCTGGTCGGATATACGGTCGCGTTTGTCGTGCTGATTCTGGCGGTCGGCATCGCTGCCATCGGCGCGAGCATGAGCAATGATGAGGGCGGCGATATCGGCGAAGTGGGCATGCTCCCCTTTATCCTGGTGGCGCGCTTTCTCGAATATATGTTCTGGTGGAATATCCTGTCGGGCTCCAGCAGCCGCCATTATGGGCATAGCCGGGGGCGTCGGCGCGGCGGGCTACTCGGCGGAATGGGCCGAAAACCCTATCAAAAACCGAGCAAAGCCTTTTATCAGAAGATCTTCGATTATCTCTTTGGCCCCGAGCAACCCAAGGCCGACCCGCTGGCCCCGGCGAAGGCGTTTGCCGACTTCGCGCGCAGCCGAAACGGACGGATCACCGCCGCGGACTGGGCCTCGCGCACCGGGCAGAGCCTGGACGCCGCCGACAACGCTTTGAGCGCGAGTCTGGGGCGCTTTCGCGGCGATGTCGACGTCAGTGAGGACGGCACGCTGGTCTATCGATTCGACGATCTTCTGGTCACGGCCGAAGAAGGCAATATTCGCTCGCGCGAGCTCGAACCAATCTGGCGGCGCAAGGTGACGGTGCCTTCCTTTACGGGAAATAAGAGCGGCGCGAATACCGGAATTTCGCTGCTTAACGGCTTTAACCTCATGATGGCCATGGCGGTTCTTTTCGTGGTGCAGGGCCTGCCGCTTGGGGCGATGATCGGGTTGGGCTGGATTCCACTGGTCTTTAGCGCGCTCTTCTTTTTGATTCCGCTGCTGCGAAAACGCGGGCATAATCGCCGGGTGAAGGCGGCCGAGCTCGAGAATAAGCGCCGCAACGCGCTATCGGTGGTCTATGAGTCCGCGGTGCATAACGGCGTCGCGTATCCGGTGGCCGAAGCGGTCATCCCCGAGCCGTTTCAGAATAGCTTTTTGCTCGATTATAAGGGCGATATCCTGGTGACCGATAATAGCGAGACGGTCTATAAGTTCGAGCGCCTGGCCACCGAACTTGAGGACGGGCGGCGCGCGCGCGAAAACGCGCAAGACGAGGTCGTCTTTGGCAAGACGGTCTTCTCATCGGACCGCGAAGAGAAGAGCCTGGACGAGGCGGAGATGGAAGAGTTCGACCGCCGACTCGCCCGGGAGCTGGGCGGCGATGTCTTTGAATTTGAGCAGGCTCAGGCCGCCTATGCCCAGGCGCAGCGCTGATGCGTGATATGATAGAAAAGATGCGAAATTATTTTGAGTTGAGGATGATATTATGACCCATGAGGCGCGCTCAGAGGTTGCCAAAATCCCAGAATGTCTGGAGTCGAGCGAAAAGAAAAAACATTTTTCGATGCTTCGTGAGTTTGCGCTCGCCGATCTCATCACGCTTGGAAACGCGAGCTGCGGGACCGCGTCGATCTTCCTGGCGCTGAATTATGCGGTGCAGCCCGAGCATGCGGCCTATATCTGGGTCGCGTTTTCGCTGCTGCCGATCGCGCTTGTGCTGGATTTTTTGGACGGCTATGTCGCCCGCTGGCGCAAGAGACAGTCGATGCTCGGGGCGGACCTCGACTCGCTGTCCGATATCGTATCCTTCGGCGTGGCGCCCGCGGTGCTCGCCTGGGCGCTGGGGATGCGCGGCGGGCTGGATATGGCCGTGCTCATCTTTTTTGTGGCCTGCGGGATCAGCCGCCTCGCCCGCTATAATGCGACCGCCGGGCTTCTGACCGACCATACCTCGGGCAAGGTCAAATACTATGAGGGAACCCCGATTCCCACGAGCATTTTACTGGTCATCGTCTTGATGGTCGCCTTTACTCAGGGCGCGGTAGGTGAGCACTTCTGGCTTGGCCAGACCCGCATTCTGGGGATGGGATGGCATCCGCTCTCGTTGATGTACCTGGCCAGCGGGTGCGCGATGATCAGCGGGACCCTACGCATACCAAAACCCTGAATCCGTGAGGACGCAGGGTTCGGGAAGAGGATGCTCGATAGGTTGGGGGGCTTATTCGGTGGCGTCGGTCGCGCCGAGCAATTTATTGCAATAATACAGAACCGCGCCAAAGAAGACGAGGAACGCCACCAGGATCCCGGCCTGGACGCCGAAAACCTTGAAGAATTCGACGACATTCACCGAGCCGGCCGCCCATTTTGCGCCCATCACCAGGACCAAAAAGGCGTAGCAAGCAAAGAGGGTCAGCGGAAAAACCCAGAAAGCCTGGTGAATGGGACCGTCATGTTCGTCGTGATTATCAGACATA
>Ga0209075_1001682_pt1 | contig 20567 bp, 14 predicted proteins | sample Stecom2011_FD_187523 | JGI IMG/M metagenome (GOLD analysis project Ga0209075, IMG submission 187523) | Agricultural soil microbial communities from Utah to study Nitrogen management - Steer compost 2011 (SPAdes) (version 2) | ecosystem: Environmental > Terrestrial > Soil > Agricultural land...
CTCAAACTTCTTACCTTCTAACCTAAAACTAGGTGTTGGTTTTGATTTTATCATGGACGAATACAACACTATCGGGATTACCCTTGAAACAACAAAGTTATTGGTACCAACACCTCAACTTCACGAAGATATGACTGATGATGAAAGAGCACAAGCTTATGACGACTATCAAAGAACAAACTGGTTTTCGGGAGCTATTGAGTCTTTCGGAGATGCTCCTGACGGATTTAGTGAAGAGTTGAGAGAATTTACTTTAGGAGGAGGTGTAGAGTATTCTTATATGGACTCTTTTGCTCTTCGCTTAGGGTACTTTAACGAACACGAAACCAAAGGGGCTAGAAAATACTTTACTTTAGGAGCAGGTTTTAAATACAATATCGTAAAAATTGATGTATCTTACTTGATGTCAACTTCAAAAGTTCAGAATCCGTTAGAAAACACTTTGCGTTTTTCTCTGACGTTCAACTTTGGTGAAAAGTATGACGAATATTAGAAATTAAATTAGCACAGCGATTGAAAAAAATTAATGTAAATACTACTTTCTCGGTTTATAGTTCGATTGACGAATTAGACAACTCTACTCACGAATTAATGCTAAAGGCTATCGAAATTCGCGAACAAGCTTATGCTCCTTATTCTAAATTTAGAGTTGGAGCAGCCATCTTACTTGACAACCAAAAAGTAGTTTTAGGAAATAATCAAGAAAATGCCGCTTATCCTTCGGGATTATGTGCAGAGCGAGTTGCAATATATCAAGCGGGAAGCTTATATCCGGAAGCAAAAATTTTAAAAATTGCTATTTCTGCGACTTCAGATATGCATCCCACACAACGACCTACTCCACCTTGTGGTTCGTGCAGACAAAGCATCGCAGAATACGAACAAAAACAAGAAAATCCTATAGAAATATATTTTATGGGAGAAGTGGGAGAAGTTTATAAATCTGATTCTTTAGAGAATTTACTTCCCCTAAGCTTTGACAAAGACTTTCTTTAATTAATACACAAAACAAAAATCCTGATAACTCTCATTATCAGGATTTTTTGTTTAAACTATTGTGTACTTTTTACGGCTTCTTTTTTCACAACCCATTTTACGATGTAAATACTAATTTCGTATAAAATAAGAAGCGGAATAGACACCACAATCTGACTCACCACATCAGGAGGCGTGATAACCGAAGCTATAATTAAAATCAATACAATTGCTATTTTACGGTATTTTCTAAGTGTTTCAGGAGTTACAATTCCCAATCTACCTAAAAAGTACATCAAAATCGGAAGTTCAAATATAAGCCCTGAAGCCAAAACACAAGTTTTTATAGTTCCTATATACGAATTGATATCAAATTCGTTATTCACTTGTTCGCTCACCGTAAAATTCCCCAAAAAGTTAATGGATAAAGGAGCCAACATATAATATCCAAAAAGCACTCCTACAAAAAATAAAAACGAAGCAACAATAATAAACCACTTCGCATTTTTTCTTTCGTTTTCGTATAGAGCCGGACGGATAAACTTCCAAACCTCCCATAAAATATACGGAAAACCAATAATAAAACCAACTGTAATTCCCATCCAAATGGCAGTATTAAACTGCGAGCCCATTTGTCGGCTTTGAATCGTAAAGTTTAACTCGTTGATACAAAGATCTTCACTTGCACCGAACATTTGCCCTAGCTCGCAAAAAAATCGGTAGGTAACAAAGTTTGGGTCTTTGGGTCCGAAAATAATGACGTCAAAAATGAAATCTAAAAAGAAAAATGAAATTAAAGCACCTATTACTATAGCTAAAGTACTTCTGATTAGTACCCACCTTAAACTTTCAAGATGATCTAAAAATGACATTTCTCCTAAATCTTTCGTACTCATTTATTTTTAAATGTATTTAGCGTTATATATTGATAAAAATACAAATCTTTACAATTCGTTGATAAAGCAAATTATTGGTTAGCCTACAATCCCTTCTTTAAGTATATCGTGAAGGTGGATTACTCCTTTGTATTGTTGGTTGTCTGACACAATAAGTTGAGTAATCGAAAAGTTTTCCATAAGATTCAACGCTTCGACCACCATACTGTCACTTTGAACAGTTTTAGGGTTTTGAGTCATAATATCTCGAGCTGTCATTCCTATAAAGCTATCATGTTTTTCAAGCATTCGTCGAATATCTCCGTCGGTTATGATTCCGATAAGTTGATTATTCTCAACTACTGCCGTAACTCCTAAACGCTTTTGCGAAATCTCTACAATCACATCTTTAATTGTAGCTTCTGGTTTAACTTGAGGTCTATTTTCTGTATCGAGCATATCTTTTACTCTAAACAATAGCTTTTTGCCTAATGCTCCTCCTGGATGATATTTTGCAAAGTCATTTGCTGTAAAGTTACGTTGAGTCATCAAACAAACAGCCAGTGCATCTCCCATAACCAACTGGGCAGTGGTACTGTCGGTTGGCGCAACGTTATTTGGGCAAGATTCTCTTTCGACATAAGTGTTTAAAATATAATCTGATTGCTTTGCCAAAAATGAATCTGTATTTCCGGTCATCCCTATCAAAGTGTTTCCGAAGTTTTTCACTATCGGAGCCAAAACTTTTATTTCAGGTGAGTTTCCGCTTTTTGAAATACATATTACGATATCATCTTCTTGAATCATACCTAAATCTCCGTGTATAGCTTCTGAAGCGTGTAAAAATTGAGCCGGAGTTCCGGTAGAATTTAGCGTGGCTACAATTTTTTGTGCTATTATGGCACTTTTCCCAATTCCGGTTACTATGGTTTTTCCTTTCGAATTCAGGATAAGCTCAATGGTTTTTGCAAAGTTATCATCAAGCAAATCAGCTAAGTTAGCAACTGATTTACTTTCTGAGAGAATAGTTTCTTTTGCGGTGTTAAGGATACTTTGTTGTGTTGTCAAAACGGTGAAGTTAAAAGTTTTGTAGTTATCAAAAAGTTGTTATATCTTTATGTAATGCAAACTTACGTAAAAAAATAGTTTAATAAGAAATGAAATCATCTGAAATTGATTTACACAAAGAACTGAAAAAACATTTTGGTTTTAGCCAGTTCAAAGGTTTACAAGAACAGGTTGTAAACAGCGTGATTAAGGGTCGTAACACATTTGTTATTATGCCTACCGGAGGCGGAAAATCTCTTTGTTATCAACTTCCGGCTTTGGTGCTTGACGGAACAGCCATTGTTGTTTCTCCGCTAATTGCTCTGATGAAAAATCAGGTTGATGCCATTAGAGGACTTTCGTCAAACCCAGGTATAGCTCACGTTCTTAATTCTTCTCTTACTAAAACTGAAATCAATCAGGTAAAGAACGATATTAGCGAAGGAATTACTAAACTCTTATACGTTGCACCAGAATCTTTAATAAAAGAAGAGTATGTTCAGTTCTTACAACAACAAACTCTTTCGTTTGTAGCTATTGACGAAGCCCATTGTATTTCTGAATGGGGACACGATTTCCGTCCGGAATATAGAAATTTGAGAAGTATTGTAAAGCAATTCGGAAATATTCCTGTAATCGGACTCACAGCAACTGCCACACCAAAGGTTCAAGAAGACATTCTGAAAAACCTCGAAATGCCAGATGCAGATACTTATAAAGCTTCGTTTAACCGACCAAACTTATATTATGAAGTACGTCCAAAAACCAAAAATATAGAATCTGACATCATCCGTTTTATTAAACAAAGAAAAGGAAAATCAGGTGTTATTTATTGTTTAAGTCGCAAAAAGGTAGAAGAAATTGCTGAACTTTTGCAGGTAAACGGAATCTCCGCTGTTCCTTATCACGCTGGTTTGGATGCCAAAACCCGAGCCAGACACCAAGATATGTTCTTGATGGAGGAAGTAGATGTGGTAGTAGCAACGATTGCTTTCGGGATGGGAATTGACAAACCGGATGTTCGTTTTGTAATTCACCACGATATTCCAAAATCGCTCGAAAGTTATTACCAAGAAACAGGACGAGCAGGACGAGATGGTGGAGAAGGACATTGTATTGCGTTCTATTCGTATAAAGATATCGAAAAATTAGAAAAGTTTATGTCAGGCAAACCCATTGCAGAGCAAGAAATTGGTTTTGCTTTACTACAAGAGGTAGTGGCTTATGCCGAAACTTCAATGTCTAGACGTAAATTTCTACTCCACTATTTCGGAGAAGAATTTGACTTAGAAACAGGCGAAGGTGCAGATATGGACGACAATGTGAGAAACCCGAAAAAAAAGGTAGAAGCTCAAAATCAAGTCGTTTTATTATTGGATACAGTTCGAGAAACAGGCGAATTATTCAAAGCAAAAGATTTGGTATCCGTACTAGTAGGTAAGTTAAACGCAAACATCAAAGCACATAAAACCGATAGTAACTTTATTTTCGGCAAAGGAAAAGACTTTGACGATAAATATTGGATGGCTCTGGTTCGTCAAGTTTTGGTCGAAGGATTTCTATCAAAAGACATTGAGAGTTACGGAGTTATAAAACTAACCGAAAAAGGATTAAAATATCTGAAGAAGCCGGAATCATTTATGATGACCGAAGACCACGAATATACCGAAGCAGACGATGAAACCGTAGTTTCAGCTTCTAAAAGTTCGGCTACAGCCGACGAACAACTCATGGCATATTTAAAAGATTTACGCAAAAAAGTTGCTAAAAAATTAGAACTGCCTCCGTTTGTCATTTTCCAAGATCCTTCACTCGAAGATATGGCCCTAAAATATCCGATAACCATAGAAGAACTCTCTAATGTACATGGAGTGGGTGAAGGAAAAGCTAAAAAATACGGTAAAGAGTTTGTAGAACTTATCGCAAAATACGTAGAAGAAAACGATATTATGCGTCCGGATGACTTGATAGTAAAATCAACCGGAGCAAATTCAGCTTTAAAATTATATGTCATCCAAAGCATTGACAGAAAACTTTCGTTAGAAGACATCGCTAACGCAAAAGGTCTTACCATGGATGTGCTACTGAAAGAAATGGAGCAAATCGTATATTCGGGAACCAAACTCAATATCAAATATTGGATAGACGAAATTCTGGACGAAGACCAACAAGAAGAAATCCACGATTACTTTATGGAGTCCGAAACAGATAAAATAAGCGAAGCCATCAAAGAATTTGACGGAGATTATGACTATGACGAATTACGACTGATGAGAATCCAGTTTATCAGCCAAGTAGCTAACTGATAGGAGGTTCAACATCTGCAAAGAAAATAACTTTAAACTTAAAAAATGTTACAAGTAGGCGATAATGCACCACAAGATTTAGGAATAGACCAAAGCGGAAAACAACATAAACTATCTGACTATACAGGAAAAAAGCTCGTAATTTTCTTTTATCCAAAAGCAAGCACTCCAGGTTGTACGGCAGAGGCTTGTGATTTGAGAGATAATTATGATAGATTTTTAGCACAAGGTTACCAAATTTTAGGAATAAGTGCTGATGATACTAAAAGACAAACCAACTTTAAAGAAAAAAACCAATTGCCTTTTCCGCTAATTGCCGATACAGAGCGCAAGGTAATTGAAGCTTTTGGAGTGTGGGGAGAAAAAAAGTTTATGGGACGAACCTATGACGGAATTCATAGAACAACTTTTATAATTGACCAAAACGGAATTATAGAAGAGGTAATTACAAAAGTTAAAACCAAAGAACATACCCAACAAATCTTAAAATAATAGGTTATGAAAAAGTCCTTTTTATTGCTTTTATGCGTCGGCTTTTTATTTAGTTGTACTAAAGATGACGAATATAAAGTTCCCAGAGAAATTGAAGTTCAAGACTTTGTTTGGAAAGGACTTAACCTCTATTATTTATGGAAAGATGATGTTCCGAACTTGACAGATGACCGATTTGACAGCCAAGAACAATTGAACAATTTTTTAAAAGGATATCCTAATCCTACAGATTTGTTCAACAGTTTATTATATCAAAAAGGAACCATTGATCGTTTTAGCGTAATTTATAGTGATTATACAGCTCTAGAGCAAATATTGACAGGAACCAACAAAAACAACGGAGTAGATTACGGATTATTCCGAAAAACCAGTGGTTCGGACGAGGTAATTGGATGGGTACGATATATTTTACCTAATTCAGACGCTTCAAATAAAGATATCGAAAGAGGTGACTTGTTTTATGCTGTAAACGGAACTCCACTGACCCTTCAAAATTACCAATCTTTGTTAGCAAGCGAAAGCTATACCCTGAATTTAGCAGATTATGACGATGGAAATTTTACTCCAAACGGACAAAGCGTAAGTCTTACAAAATATGAATATTCCGAAAACCCGGTGTATTACTCAAACGTGTACGAAGTAAACTCACACAAAATCGGATATTTAGTGTATAATGGCTTTTACGGGAGTTATGATGTGCAACTAAACAATGTGTTTGGAAACTTCCAATCTCAAGGTATTACCGATTTAGTCTTAGATTTACGCTATAATTCGGGTGGATTAGTTACTTCAGCCGCTCATTTAGCAAGTATGATTACCGGACAGTTTACCAATGATATTTTTGCAAAACAACAATGGAATTCAACTATTCAGGATTATTATACAAGCAACGGAAAAGAAGAAGAACTAATCAATCGCTTTACAAATAAATTAAGCGGAGGAGAGCAAATTAACCATTTGAACCTAAATCGAGTGTATATTCTGACTACTTCTAGTACTGCCTCTGCAAGCGAATTAGTAATCAACGGACTTGAGCCTTATCTTGATGTAATTCAAATCGGAGGAACAACTACAGGTAAAAATGTAGGGTCTGTAACCCTATATGATTCTCCTAATTATAGTAATAAAAATAAAAACCCAAGACATAAGTATGCCATGCAACCTTTGGTCTTAAAAATAGTAAATAGCACCGGATTTGGAGATTACCAACAAGGTTTGACTCCAGATATTACAGTATCCGAAAACCTTGCTAATATGAAAGCAATTGGAGATGCATCCGAACTATTTTTAGCAACAGCTATTTCTGAAATAACAGGAATTCAGGTTCCTCCTTCTGCCCAAGAAGCGATTCAAGAGCTTGTACCAATAAGCGATTCTAAAAAAATGATGCCTTTAAAATCCGAAATGTATTTAGACAAAATTCCGGAAGGAATGATAGATATTATACAAAATTAAATCGTTTTTTCGGGTAATTACCAATAACCTTAACACCATAACATATGTCAAACGTAGGAATGATTATCGAAGAAAGAGCAGCAGATATAGGAAACTTTATGGTAGGAAGGCTCTTGCCTTTTAAACAAAAACGAACGGTTGGTCCTTTTTGCTTTATTGATCATATGGGACCTGCAAAACTCAAAGATTACCAAAACTTAGATGTAGACGTTCATCCTCATATTGGGCTTTCCACACTTACCTATTTGTTCGAAGGCGCGATTATGCATCGAGACAGTATCGGTTCAGAAATCGAAATCGAGCCTGGTGCAGTAAATTGGATGACAGCAGGTAAAGGCGTTACACATTCCGAAAGAACTCCAGAGTATTTGCGAACTACAGATAAATCACTTCACGGATTACAAATTTGGGTTGCATTACCAAAGGACTTAGAAGAAATTGAGCCCTCTTTTCATCATGTCGAAGCAACCGATATACCTCAATGGAAAGAAAATGGTTGTGAAATAAAATTGATTGCAGGAGAAGCTTTCGGAAAAAAATCACCTGTTCCAGTTTATAGCAAACTGTACTTTATCGAAATAAAAGCTGACAAGCCAACTATCTTAACTATAGGAGATGACCTGTACGGAGAAAGTGCTTTATACATACTCGAAGGCGCTATTAAAGACGGTGGACATAGATATGAACCCAAGCAAATCTTAATTGCTAAAGACACCAAGTTATGCCACTTCGAAATGGAAGAAAATACTACTATCTACATATTCGGAGGCGAACCTTTTGACGAAAAACGATATATCTTTTGGAATTTTGTTAGTTCCAGACAAGAGCGAATCGAACAGGCTAAACAAGATTGGATAAATCGTAAGTTTCCTAAAACCAAGAATGACGATACTTATATACCGTTACCTGATTATCTCATCGATAAAAAACCACTCTAAAATTACACTTCTTCTGAAGTGAAATGTAATTTAACGGATGGGTATTTTTGCTGGGTCATTTGTATTGAAAAATCCGAGTCTGCCAAAAACACCAATTGTCCTGATTTATCTGTTGCCAAAAACTTTTGTTTCACTCTCGAAAACTCTTTAAACTCCTCGTTTTTAGGATCTTCAGGTCGTACCCAACACGCCTTAAAAGCAGGGAAGTTTTCATACGTACATTTAGCTCCGTATTCATGCTCTAAACGATACTGAATCACCTCATATTGCAGAGCACCAACCGTTCCAATTATTTTTCTTCCGTTCATCTCGAGCGTAAAAAGCTGTGCCACTCCTTCATCCATCAACTGATCAATTCCTTTTTCTAATTGTTTAGATTTCATCGGATCTGCATTGTTGATATAGCGGAAGTGTTCCGGAGAAAAACTTGGAATTCCTCTAAAACTCATCATTTCTCCCTCGGTCAAGGTATCTCCGATTTTAAAGTTCCCCGTATCATGCAACCCTACAATATCTCCGGCATACGAAGTATCGACCACTTCCTTTTTTTCGGCAAAAAAAGCATTAGGAGAAGAGAATTTTAAGTTTTTCCCTAAACGGACGTGTAAGTAAGGTTTATTTTTTTCGAAAGTTCCTGAAACAATTTTTATAAAAGCGAGTCGGTCTCTGTGCTTAGGATCCATATTTGCGTGAATCTTAAATACAAATCCCGAAAATTTAGTTTCTTCTGGCATTACAAGTCGTGTGTCAGATTCTTTGGGTCTTGGAGATGGAGCTATTTCGACAAAACAATCCAAAAGTTCACGAACTCCAAAATTATTCAAAGCCGAACCAAAAAAAACAGGTTGAAGTTTAGCCTCAAGGTATTCTTCTCTATTAAAATCAGGATAAACCTCTGCTACTAATTCTAATTCTTCACGTAATTTTTGAGCTGCCTTTTCTCCCGTAATTTTTTCTAACTCAGGATTGGATAAGTCATCAAACGATATGGTTTCTTCAATATCACGTTTGCTATCACCTGTAAAAAGGTTAATGTTTTTTTCCCAAATGTTATAAATCCCCTTAAAGTCGTAACCCATTCCTATCGGAAAACTAAGCGGAGTTACTTTTAATTTCAACTTTTGCTCAACTTCATCCATCAAATCAAAAGCATCCTTCCCTTCCCTATCCAATTTATTGATAAAAACAATCATCGGAATATTGCGCATTCTACAAACCTCAACCAATTTTTCGGTCTGTTCTTCTACTCCCTTAGCAACATCAATTACCACAATCACACTATCTACGGCCGTAAGAGTTCGGAAAGTATCTTCGGCAAAATCTTTATGTCCGGGTGTATCTAAGATGTTAATCTTTTTTTCTTTGTAATTAAATGCCAAAACTGAAGTGGCCACCGAAATCCCTCTTTGTCTTTCGATTTCCATAAAGTCAGAGGTTGCTCCTTTTTTTATTTTATTGCTTTTTACTGCACCTGCTTCTTGAATAGCTCCTCCGAATAACAATAACTTTTCTGTCAATGTGGTTTTACCAGCATCGGGGTGGGCAATTACTCCGAATGTTCTTCTTTTGTGGATTTCGTCTATAAAACTCATAACTTTTTTCTAAAGAGATGCAAAAGTAAATCTTTTAGACGAAAGGACAAAGGTTTGTTTCTACGATGAGTATTTTATAATAAATTTATAATTTCTTGTTGAATCTGAATTCCTTTATCCGCATTATACCAGTTTTGAAGTGCAAGCTTTAAGGCTTCAAAATCAGACCCTTTGTTTTTTTCTGTCATAAAAAAGGTTTGGCATTCTTTCGGACGTGGACCCCAAATTGCCAAATCATTACCTTGTGCATCTTGAATGATTAAAACAGGAATAGATTTGCTCCCATTCGTCAAATAATTTTCAATTCTAAAAGGTTGGCTATCTCGTAATTCGTAGGAAACAGTAATCATTTCTGTTTCTCTCGACATAAGTTCAATAAACGGAATGATGTGCGATGCATCTCCACACCAAGGCTCAGTAATAACAATCCAATGTTGAGCAGATTTAATATCTTTTAGCTTTTCTACTGTTGAATCAAGAAGTTTTCCGGTTTTCATCCAACGGTTTAACCGAGCCCAATTGAGTTTAGTATAGTCAAGGTATTCAGGATCTTGATATAGTTCGGGCAATACTCCATCCTTGTAATCAATTATACTTTTAAAGTAATCTAAGTAAGAGGTAAAGTTCATGTTATAACTGGTTTTAAAAGTTGTCTTGTCCTACAAAGTTCGGGAAAATTATAATACTGTTGATGATGACTGAGTACTTTTTAAGCATTCTATTTTATATTGTAAAAAAACAACCCGAACCCTCTACTCAACACATACGCAATTATTTAACAGATTTTATACACATACACAACATAAACATTTCACTGCCCCGATAACTTATTCTTTTATTTGTTATAAAACCGTTATTTAACCACTAAAAAAAACAATATCCGACCAAAAAACCCTCTATCTTTTAACAAGGTTTTATCATTTTTCGAGTCTTAAAAAAGATTTAAACCGGCATTTATTATTTATCTTTGCGCAATTCATAAATTCCTTTCTCTAATGGATAAGAAAATTTTTTCCTTTTTATTTTCCACCCGATTAATGGCTGTTTTGTTTATTGTATTTGCAGTAGCTATGGGTATCGGAACATTTGTAGAAGACAAATACAACACTGATACAGCGCGAATTCTAATCTACAACGCTTGGTGGTTTGAAGTAATTATGGCGTTTTTCTTGATTAATTTCGTCGGAAACATCAAACGATACAATCTTCTGCGAAAAGAAAAATGGAGCACCCTTGTACTTCACCTTTCATTTATACTAATTCTTGTCGGAGCCTTTGTTACTCGTTATATAAGTTACGAAGGAATTATGGCAATACAAGAAGGCAAAAGCGAAACTCAGATGTTCTCAGATAAATTTTATTTGACTGTAATGGTGGATGGAGAGCATGAAGGAGAAATGAGAAGAAAAACTCACGAAAAACCTCTTATTCTTTCGCAAGCCACAAATAACAACTTCAGCATACGAGGTGAGTTTAGCGGTAAACCTTATGAAATAAAATATAAAAACTTTGTGATGGGAGCTACCGAGAACATCGTAGAAGACCCTAACGGAGACCTATATTTAAAGATGGTCGAATCAGGTGACGGAAACCGACACGAGCATTTTTTAAAAGAAGGAGAAGTTCAAAGCTTTCACAATATTCTTTATGCTTTTAACAAAGAAACCGAAGGAGCCATCAATATATTCAAAAATGAAAATGATGAGTACTTCATAAAAACGCCTTTCGGAGGAAACTTTATGGTTATGGCTACGCAAGAACAAGGATTAGTTTATGCTGATTCGTTGCAACCTTTGCATTTGCGTTCGCTTTATACAATGGCAGGAACAAGTTTTGTTTTTCCTGAAACCGCTATGAACGGTAAGATCGAATATACATCCAACGGAGATTGGAAAGATCAAGTAAGCGATGATGCTCTAACGGTAACTATTACCTCAGAAGGAATAGAAAAAGACGTTACTCTACTTGGTGCTAAAGGGAAAATGGGAATCCCGTTTAACTTTAAGCAGGGAGAGCTAGAATATACAGTGTTTTTCGGAAGTAAGTTATATCAACTCCCTTTTGCTATTCATCTCAATGATTTTATAGCCGAAAAATATCCGGGAACCGAAAGCGGGTTTTCTGCCTTTAGAAGTCAAATTACTGTTGAAGACGAAGAACCATTTGATTACGAAATCTATATGAATCACGTTTTAGATCACAAAGGATATCGATTTTTTCAAGCATCCTATGATTATTCTAATTCGGATAACCGCGCTAGATTCGACCCTGATATTACAGTACTTTCAGTAAACCATGATTTTTGGGGAACATGGATCACCTACATCGGTTACACCTTATTATATATTTCAATGGTGTGGATAATATTTGACAGAAACTCACGATTTGGTGATTTAAGAAAAATGTTGAAAAGAGTCAAAAACAAAAAAGCTAAAATTCTTTCGATCTTAACATTGTGTCTAGGCCTTAATGGATTTGCTCAAGAACAAGAGCACCAACATGTTCAGGATACTATTCAAACGCAAGAACATACACACAAAAGAATTACTTTAGGTATTTCTGGAGCTGAAATTGATTCTCTGATTACGGTTTTAACAGTAGATAAAGCTCATGCCGAAAAGTTCGGAAAACTAGTGATTCAGGATGCAGGTGGAAGAATGAAACCTGTAAATACTTTTTCGTCTGAGTTAGTTCGTAAAGTAAGCAAAAGCGACCATTATAAAGGTTTGAACTCTGATCAGGTATTTTTATCAATGCTTCAATACCCTAACTTATGGAATGAAGTTCCGATTATTCATCTGAAAAGAGGAAACGATAGTATTCGACATTTATTAGAAGTTGATGAAAAAGCAAAGTATGCTTCGTTACTTAACTTTTTTGATGAAAATGACAACTATAAACTTTCGCCTTTTTTAGAAGATGCTCAAAAAGCGAGAGTTCCGAATGCTTTTCAGAAAGATATCATCGAAGCACATAAAAAAGCGGTTTTATTAAGTTCTGCTTTAGGAGGAGGAATCTTGAGAGTCTTCCCTATTCCGAATGACGAAAACAACAAATGGATTTCGTTTTTAGAGCTGAGCAACTCGAGCATTAAAGGACAGGATTCAATGTATGTGCGCAATGTAATTCCATTATATTTCCACACATTGCAAGAAGCAAAACGTTCTGGAGGTTATAATCAAGCAGACCAACTCCTAGAAAGCATTAGTGCTTATCAACATAAATTCGGGTCTGAAGTAATGCCTTCGGACAAAAAAATACAATCCGAAATAACTTATAATAAATACGATATTTTCAAGAGATTATTCTCTTGGTATATGTATGCAAGTCTGTTGATGTTCACTTTGGGAATTATACAGATATTTTATAATAATCGAGGAATTAATATAGCCATTAAAGTCAGTCAATACATCATTGCTTTCTTGTTTGTTTTACACACTACAGGCTTAGCTCTGCGTTGGTATATTTCAGGACACGCTCCTTGGAGTGATGCTTATGAATCGATGATTTATGTAGCTTGGGCAACCATGCTATTCGGACTTATTTTCGGTAAAAAATCTAGTCTTACTACAGCCTCTACAGCTTTTGTAGCCTCGATGATTTTGATGATTGCTCATTGGAACTGGATGGATCCTGCTATTGCAAACTTACAACCGGTTCTAAACTCTTATTGGCTTATGATTCACGTTTCTATCATTGTTGGTAGTTACGGACCTTTTGCTATCGGAATGATATTAGGAATTGTTGCGCTGTTTTTAATGATTTTCACCAATTCTAAAAACAAGCAAAGAATGGAACTTAACATCAAAGAGCTTACTTATATCAACGAAATGGCTCTTACCGTAGGACTGGTTATGCTTACTATCGGAAACTTTTTAGGCGGACAGTGGGCCAACGAAAGCTGGGGACGTTATTGGGGTTGGGATCCAAAAGAAACTTGGGCTCTTATCTCGATTATGGTATATGCCTTTGTAATCCACGCAAGATTGGTTCCAGGATTAAGAAGCTTGTGGTTTTACAACCTAATTAGTGTGTGTGCCATCGCTTCTATTATTATGACATACTTCGGAGTAAATTTCTACTTATCCGGACTACACTCTTATGCTAGTGGAGATAAAGTAGTGACTCCTACTTTTGTGTACTATTCTATAGCTATTGTAGCGGTTATCGGCTTGCGATCTTATTTTAAATATAAGAAGTATTATAAGAAATAAATTATAAAAAAGTAGTATTATTGTTACTTTAAAGAATAGTAGAACAAAATAGTATTACGTGTGAAAAACATTCTTTTCATATTACTTTTAACGGCTTCTATGTTTGCTTTTTCTCAAGAAAAAACAAACATAGAAGTTATTAATTCTGACTATATGGACATCAATCAGACCGAAGTTCCTGATGCTGTTCTATATACAGGAAATGTTCAGGTCAAGCACTCAGGAGCAACAATGTTCTGCAACAAAGCTTATTTATTTACCAAAGCCAACAAAATTCAAGTCTTCGGAAATGTTCATATTGTACAAGGAGATACACTTTTTTTAGATAGTCGTTTTGCTGAATACGACGGAAACACCCGTATTGCTTTAGCCTCAGGAGATGTAGTTATGCGAGACTCAGAAATGACGCTTACTACAGACAAAATTTATTTTGACAGAAATACACAACAATCCTACTACAACTCAGGAGGAACTATTGTCAATGCAGACAATGTATTGACCAGCAAGGCAGGAACCTACTACGCTACTGAAAAGACATTTAAATTCAGAGAAAAAGTTGTGGTTACAAATCCGGAGTACGTAATCAATACAAATCACTTAGACTACAATACCTTAACCGGAGAAGCCGATATGCTTGAGCCTTCGACTATACAAAGCGAAACCAATACTATCTATACCGAAAAAGGAAAATATAATACTAAAACCAACCTATCTACGCTGACCAAAAATTCGTATATCCTATACGATAATCGCAAAATTGAAGGAGATAGTATTTATTATGACCGGAATACCGAATTTGCATCAGCAACTAATAATATCAGAATTACAGATACTATAAACAAAACTTTAGCTACAGGTGATTACGGAGAAATTTATCGTCTGCAAGATTCTTTAGTTCTGACCAAAAAAGCCTTGGTAGCTACAGAATCAGAAGATAAAGACACTCTTTATACAAGTGCTCAACGCATTATAATTACCGGAAAACAAGGAGAGCGAATAATCCGTGCTTTTAAAGATGCACGATTTTATAAAAGCGAGATGAGTGGAAAAGCAGATTCAATCCATTCTGACGAAATAACAGGTGTTACCCAACTTATCGGAAGACCGGTTCTTTGGAACGGAGAAAGCCAGATGACAGGCGATTTAATGCTGTTGTTATCCAACAAAGAAACCCAGAAACTAGACTCCTTAAAAGTACTAAACAATGTTTTTATTGTAGAAAAAGACACTTTAGGTACAGGCTATAATCAAGTAAAAGGACAAAATCTCTTCGGAAGATTCGAAAATGGAAAATTAGCCGAGGTTGATATCATCAAAAATACCGAGATGATTTATTATACCTATACAGACGGAGAACTCTACGGAATAGACAAAAATATAAGCAGTAAAATCAACCTTACTTTTTTAGAAAATCAAATAGAAACCGTCACATTTCATACCGACATTAAAGGAGATACCTATCCTGAGAGTGAACTTCACGAAAATGCTCGAAAACTTCGAGGATTTATTTGGAGAGGAGACGAACGAATTAGGTCAATAGAAGACGTAATTGTCCCCTGATGAGCAATACACATCCTTTTATTACCAATCATAATCGTATGTTATTTTTGTAGATTGCTTCATTGGGTTTTACTACATTAGCAAAAACAAACCTTTGGGTGTTTATAATGGCTGAAAAAAGTAAAATACTATACTGCTTTGCGTTGGTGCTTTTTTGTCTTTCTGGGTTTTCGCAAGAACCACAAAGTCAAATCAGCAAAGACACTATAAACCCGAAACAAATAGACAACCTCGAAAAACTTGAACAAAAAGTAAAAGAAAAAGGAGGTTTTACTAAGTTTATCCATCGGTTGGCTTTTAGACCTATCCGAAAAAAAACATCAAATTCTGCTAATCAGAACCAAATTTCATACGAAAAGTATGAAGGAAAAATCATCCGAAACATTAATATCACTACCCTAGACCCTTTCGGATTTTCGGAGTCAGATTCTCTAAAACAACCCAAAAGATGGAGTGAAAAAGCAGGAAATAACCTCCATATAAAAACTAAAAATCGGACTATAAAAAACCTTCTTCTTTTTAAAAAGCATCAAGCTTTAGATTCTATTAAAGCAAAAGAATCCGAACGTTTGATTAGAAGTCAACGATATATCAGAAGAGTACGACTTGAACCTACATTGGTAGCAGAAAATTCTGATTCGGTTGATATTAACATTAGGGTTTTAGACTCATGGAGTTTGATTCCACAAGGCAGTATTTCGACTTCTAAAATGAATTTAGAGCTTTCTGAACGAAATTTTTTAGGCTTAGGACATACTTTCAGAAATGACTTTCAACAACGATTTGATGACTCCAGAAGTGCCTATGGAGGACGATACATAATTCCGAATATCAGAAATACATATATCAACTCTGCTTTTGTTTATGATATTGACGTAGACCAAAACTCTATCAAAAGTGCCGAAATAGGAAGAACCTTCTTCTCTCCTCTTACAAAATGGGCAGGTAGAATTTATTTGGATGAACGATTTTGGAGAGATTCTCTACCCGACAATATAGGTGAATTTGCCATGCAAAACTTTAAATCCAGAACTCAAGAGTATTGGATTGGTCGCGCTTTTAATTTGTCAAATAGTAATACAGAATCAGACCGAACCCTAAACCTAGTGAGTACTCTGGGATATTATAACGTGGCTTTTTCGGAAAAACCTAATAATTTATATGATAGTATTGGTTATTTTTCTAACTCACAAACGTATCTCGCAAGTATAGGTCTTACTTCCCGAAAATACATACAAGACAAATATTTGTTTGAATATGACCGAACTGAAGACGTTGCCATCGGAAAAGTATATTCTATAACAGGTGGTTTTCAGGATAAAAACAACAAAAGAAGAATTTATTTAGGGATGAAGTATTCGTTTGGAAATTATTACAATTTTGGATATTTCGGAAGTGATTTTGAGGCTGGAACTTTCTTTAACAAAGGAGATACAGAACAAGGTGTAATCCGTGTTAGGGCCGTATATTTTACAAAACTACATCAAATAGGAAATTGGTATTTTAGACAATTTATAAAACCCGAAATTGCTTTTGGATTTGACAGAGAACCGATTATTAAAGACCAGTTTCACTTAGCAGGAACTAATGGTATCGAGGGATTTAACAACAGACTTCTTGGTACACAAAAAGCTCTTTTATACCTTCAGACCCAATCCTATGCTCCTGGAATATGGTACGGATTCAGGTTTAGCCCTTTTTTAAATTTTACTTTAGGAATGATAGGTGGTAAAAACAATTCACTATTCGAGAACCGGCTTTATTCAAAAATAGGATTAGGAGTTCTGATTTCAAACGACTTTTTGGTATTTAACCAATTTCAAATTTCAGTTGCCTATTACCCTACCATTCCGTTCGAAGGAGAGAATATTTTTAAATTCAATTCTTTTAATAATGATGATTTCAACCTTCAAAATTTTAGAATTGAACAACCGGAACTCATCAAATTAGAATAAGTTAAACCAGATAAGATTGCTATACAATTATACTTTTTAAGCTCTCTTCCCACGTTTTAATTGTAAGATCAAATATTGTTTTTATTTTAGTTTTATCCAAAACGCTGTATCTCGGACGAATAGCAGGAGTAGGATAAGCCGTTGTAGGAATTGGATTTAGCTCAATATCGATAGCTTTCAATTCAAAAATTTTACGTGCAAACTCGTACCAAGAACAACTTCCTTCGTTTGAAAAATGATAAATCCCGAAATCAGGTTGGCTGCCAGAGGTCGAATGTCGAAGTATATGAACCAGCACATTAGCTAAACAATTTGCATTAGTCGGAGTTCCGATTTGATCATTTACTACATTCAAACTGTCTTTTTCTGAGGCTAAGCGAAGCATAGTTTTGAAAAAATTATTCCCGAATTCAGAATAAACCCAGGAAGTACGAATAATATAATACTTCTGTAAAAGCTGCTGAACCTCTTTTTCTCCTTTTAATTTTGTTTTTCCATACACGCTTTCCGGATTCGGTTGATCTTCTTCAGTATATGGAACTTCTTTTCCTCCATCAAAAACAAAATCAGTTGAAATATGAATTAGTATTGTTTGATGTTTTTTGCAACTCTCAGCCAAGTTTTTTACGCCTTCTGTATTGACTTTATAAGCCAAATCACTTTCGGATTCTGCTCTATCAACTGCCGTATAAGCTGCTGTATTGATACAAAAATCAGGTTTTAATGCATCAAAAACACTTTGACAATTATCTTTATCTGTAATATCTAAAGTAGTAGAATCTGTAAAAACAAACTGAATATCTGAGTGAGCCTTAGCTACTTTCTGAAGAGCTTGCCCCAATTGTCCGTTTTTTCCTGTTACTAAAACTACCATACTCTGCGAGCGTTTTCTAAAGTAGGATTATTTTGGTCTTTCTCCGAAATTATAAGTTTTTCTGACGAAAAACCCCAATCGATTCCGATAGTAGCATCGTCAAAGGCAATCCCTCCTTCGGCTTCTTTATGATAAAAATTGTCGCATTTATAACTCAACAAAGCTGTCGGACTCAACACTAAAAAACCATGAGCGAAACCTTTTGGAATAAACATTTGTTTTTTATTCTCACCTGTCAAAACCACCGAAACATATTGCCCGTAAGTAGCTGATTCGGGACGAATATCTACAGCTATATCAAGCACCTCGCCTTGCAAAACCTGAACTAACTTTGCTTGAGCAAATTCGCCCACTTGATAATGTAATCCTCTTAGCACTCCTTGGCTAGAAAAAGATTGATTGTCTTGAACAAAATGAATATCAAGTCCCGTTTTTTCTGTAAAAGTTCTTTCGTTAAAACTTTCAAAAAAGTATCCTCTTTCGTCCTTAAAAACACGAGGTTCAATAATAAAACAGCCCTGTAACGAGGTTTGTATAATGTTCATCCTTCATAAATTTATATAAAAACAACCTTTTCAGTTTTAAAAAACTGAAAAGGTTGGAAAGTTATTTTACGTTGAAAATTTGTTCTAAAATTTTAATGGTAATAAGGTATGTGGGCTTTACTCCTGTAGTTCCTAACCCTCCTGATGCCAATGTACTTCCGGTTTCTAATGGATTATCAGAAGCGTAATAGGCATAACGAACTTTTACGTCTTTTGGTATGCTTTTTCTGATTTTCGAGGCCGATTGAATAGCTTTTTGATAATGAGCACCCTCCATCTCAAGTCCGATTACTCCCCAAGTTGATTTATGGAAAAACTGCAATAAGTCTTTGTTCTGAAGCGAGGTTCCAAGCACAGATATCATCGGGCCTGCAAATACAGGAATTCCGTAGCCTTCGAACATTTCTTTGGTAAGTTCGTTTTCGAACGGGTAGTTATCTCCGGTTCCTTCGTTGATATGAGCAGATGGAATCATAATATCGCCTTTTCCGCCTTCTAAAATTCCGGCTTTCCCCATAATCGAAACGGATTCTACGTTTAAAAAATGCTTAACGTCATTGATTTTATAGGGTTTTAACAGTTCGTCAATAGTTTCATAAGCCTGCTCTCCAAAGGCATAATCCATCACAATGATAACCGGTTTTTCGGCAGCGTTTGCATCCGGAAAGTTAGATTTTTTAAAATCAATTTTGGCGGTATCAAAAATCTGTACGTCAATATTAGTTCCTGAAGTATCCCAAAGTTGAATCATTCCGTTTTTCAGTGCTACATCTTCTACTTTTTTACGAAGGTCTCCGTTGGCAGAATCGCTCAGTGCTTCATATACATCAATATCTTCAGCATCTTTAAACTTTGATTTTAGTGTAGGAATTGCAAAAATCGAATTCATCACCGAATGCATATTCGCACTTATAATATGAATAGGCCTTTCTAACAGATTGTTCTCTTTTAGGGTTTTCTTGATGTTATCTGCCCAAATTTCACCGTGAATGTGATGTCCTAGTCGCTCTCTTAAAATAGGGCTAAAGGTGATGGCTCTTTTGTTGTTATTCACAACTTCTTCAATCGCTAATTTTCCTAACCAATAAATTACGTGTAGGAATCTATCCGGATTTTCAGGAATTGCAAACGAGTCATAAATATTGAGTACTTCAACAAATGTTCTACCCAACATGTTAGAAACATGAGCAATTGCTTTTTCTTTTTCTTCTTGCGATAAAGCCTCCTCTTGGTTTACCAAACCTTCTAAAGTCTTCCAATCGCGATTTACGGTTCCGTTGAATTCGTTAATCAGCACATGGTCTTTGATTTTATGTGATTCGATAAAAATAAACGTCAAATGCGTCAGTATATCATAAATATCTGAGCGTCCACGAGTAATCTCGATGTTCATTTGTTCGTCATCAATACGATAACAGTTTCTACGTCTTTTTGGAGGCACAATGGCTTTGAAATGTGATTTTGAGTAACCTTCGTCTGAAATCAAGTTGATATATCTACATTCTTCAATACCGATTGGCAAACGTTCGATTACGTATAAAAGTCCGTTTAGTTCAACTTTCTCGCTGTTTATCGAGCCGTAAATTTCGGGACGTAACAGCAAAAGTGCTTCACGAAGTGTTTCTCCCGAAACTCCCATTGGTTTATAAAATCCACGATTGAACAAATGCCTCATCGTGATGTACATTCTCTCGATAGCTGCAGAAGATTCCTGCGCTCTAGTTCTTTCTATATTTTTA
>Ga0209075_1001683_pt1 | contig 20556 bp, 17 predicted proteins | sample Stecom2011_FD_187523 | JGI IMG/M metagenome (GOLD analysis project Ga0209075, IMG submission 187523) | Agricultural soil microbial communities from Utah to study Nitrogen management - Steer compost 2011 (SPAdes) (version 2) | ecosystem: Environmental > Terrestrial > Soil > Agricultural land...
GGTAAATAGTGGTTTACACATCTTTTTTTTAAGTAATTTACAAATAATTGAGTATCTGCTTCAAAAACTCTCTTTCCAAATCTTCAAACCTCTCCCTTCTGATTTTAATCAGCATCCTCTCCCTCAAATTTGGGAAAAACATATTTAAAGCACAGCTTTAAATATGTTTTTCCCAAATTTGAACAAGCTCTCCCATCGTTTGAACTGCTTTCTGCATGTCTTGAACACTTACATACTCGTGCTTCGAATGAATCGCCATTTCACCTGTAAAAAGGTTTGGGCAAGGCAATCCCATGAATGATAAGCGAGATCCATCAGTTCCTCCACGAATAATCACTGGACGAGGTGTAATGTTGGCTTTTTTCATGGCTTGAATTGCATAATCCGTTACAAAAGGAACTGTTTTTAAAACTTCCTTCATGTTTCTGTATTGCTCTGTTATCTCAAATTCCATGCTTGCACCTGGATATTGAGCAATTACTTTTTCAGCGATTTCTTTTAAACGTTCTTCATATTCGGCCAATTTACTGGTCTCATGATCACGAATAATAAATCCAATAGTCGCTTTTTCTTGAATTCCATTAAATGCTGTTGGATGAACAAATCCTTCTCTACCTTCGGTAGTTTCTGGAGACCAACTGTCTTTCGGAAGTGCTGCAAGGATTTCTCCTCCTAATTTCAAAGCATTGATAATTTTTCCTTTCGCATAACCTGGATGAGCACTAACTCCATGAATGGTAATTGTAACAGCATCTGCAGAGAAACTTTCATCTTCAATAGAACCTAAAACCCCACCATCTAAGGTATAACCATAATCAGCATTAAGCTTTTCCATATCTAAATGGTCAACTCCTCGCCCAACCTCTTCGTCTGGCGTAAATAAAATACGGATATCACCATGCTTAATCCCAGGATTACCCATTAAATATTCAACAAAATCCATGATACAAGCAATTCCAGCTTTATCATCCGCTCCCAAAAGCGTTTTTCCACTTGCTGTAATTAAATCATCACCTATTTTTTCTGTTAAGTAAGGATGTTTTTCGGTGGTAATTACCTGAGTTGTATCGTCTGGAAGCGTAATCGGCTTACCATCGTAATTTTTATGTAGAATTGGCTTAACGTTTTTACCTGTCACATCCGGAGCAGTGTCCATGTGCGCACAAAAGCATACCGTTGGAACGTCATTCGAAGTATTTCCTTTTACCGTTCCGAACACATAGCCCCACTCGTCCATTTCAGCGTCCTTTACGCCAAGTTCAAGCAATTCTTGGACTAAGAGTCTACCGAGGTCTTTTTGGATCTCTGTAGAAGGAAATGTAGTTGAGTTAGGGTCTGCTGTTGTATCGATTTGTACATAGCGCATTAAACGCTCTGCTACCTTGTGATTGTAATCTTTAATTGCCATAATTTTATGTTTTTACTTAGACTATATTATTTTCTAAGTTCTGTTTTTAATTGATTTTCCAATTGAACACGAATATTCTCCATGATTTTATCAATTTGATCGTCTTTCAACGTTTTCTCATCATCTTGAAAGAAAAAGCTTACTGCATACGACTTTTTACCTTCTGGTAACTTATCTCCTTCATAAACATCAAACAGATTAACCTCTTTCAATAGTTTTCTATCAGTTTTACGAGCCACCTCTTCTATTTCTTGGAAACTTACAGATTTATCAAGTAACAGTGAAAAGTCACGACGCATTGCAAAAGTCTTAGGTAAAGGTTTGAACTCAATCTTGTTTCTATTTCCTAAACTAATGATCATATCCCAATCTAAATCAGCAATATAAACTATTTGCTTTAAACCTAAGCTTTTATTCATCTTTGTACTTGTCCATCCAATTTCACCAATCTTATCTTTTTGAATATAAAGTTGCATACCATCTTCCAGAATCGATTTCTTTAAGCTTTTCATAGATGTCATACCATCTAATCCTAACCTATCCAAAATAGCAGTTACAATTCCTTTTAACGTAAAGAATGAAACTTCTTCCTGATTAGAATTCCATTGCTCTGGTTCTTTCGCGCCCGTTAGAAATAAAGACAAACGCTTATTTTCAACAAACTCATTATTGAATTTTTGGTAAATCTTTCCAAATTCAAACAATCCTAAATCAGAATTCTGACGATTTTTATTGTAAGCAACAGATGTTAACCCTTGAAATATAAGGGACTGACGCATAACATCTAAATCTGTGCTTAGCGGATTTAGCATTTTTATAGAATGATCATTTGAAAACGCCTCTCCCCCATAATTTTCAATCAAATCACTTGATGTTAAAGAGTTGTTCATCATTTCAAAATAGCCTTGTGAAGTCAGCAAATCTGCGATTGTATTCAATCTCATTTCTTCACTTCTCAAGTTTTGATTTGAAAGACTAATGTTCCATTTTTTAGGAAGTTCAATGTTATTGAATCCATAAATACGCAAAACTTCTTCGATAACATCAGCTTCACGGGTAACATCCACACGATAAGTTGGAATTTTTAACTTAACTTGATCTCCGTTATTTTGCAAAATTTGAATATCTAGAGCATTTAGGATTTCCCCAACCTTTTCAACATCAATATCATTACCAATCAACTGATTACATCTTGAATAGCTGAACATTACTTCAGTTGGTTCAACACGTTTTGGATAGAATGGAATTGGTTCATGAGAGATCTTACCTTCTGCAAGCTTAGCAATCAATGTAGCAGCTCGTTTCATCGCGAATTCAATCATACAGATATCGACACCTCTTTCGTAACGGAAAGATGCGTCTGTATTTAATCCATGGCGTTTTGCAGTTTTACGAATGCTTACAGGGTTAAAATGTGCTGCCTCAAGAAAAATAGAAGTGGTTGTATTGCTAACACCTGAATCAATTCCTCCAAATACACCGGCAATCCCTAAGTTTTCCGTCCCATTAGTAATCATTAGGTCTTTAGCAGACATAATACGTTCAACATTGTCTAAAGTCTTAAATTTCTCTCCTTCTTTAGCACGCTTCACAACAATTGTATCTCCAACTTTCTTTAAATCGAAAGCATGTAATGGAGTTCCAAGTTCATGCATTACAAAATTGGTCACATCAACAACGTTATTAATTGGTGTAAGTCCAATTGTCAATAAATAGTTCTTTAACCAATCAGGAGAAGGATTTACTTTTAAACCAGAAATCACACATCCCATATATCGGCTACAGTCCTCTGGTGATTCAACTGTGATTTTGACTTTATCTCCTGTTTCAACAGCTTCATAAGCACTAATATCTGGCATTTGCAGCGAACTTTTTTCTGCTTTATGAATCTTGTTATACGCCACAATATCACGCGCTACACCTAAGTGACCTAAAGCATCACTTCTATTAGGAGTTAAACCTATCTCTATTCTATAATCATCCGCTAAGTTAAAATACTCAGCAGCTTTTTGTCCAATTTTAGCATCCTCAGGCAAGACCATTATTCCGTCATGAGAAACCCCCATTCCTAATTCATCTTCAGCGCAAATCATTCCGAATGAATCTACCCCTCTAATTTTTGCTTTTTTAATTTTAAAAGGCTCCTCAGGATTAGGAAACAACGTTGTTCCTACAGTTGCAACGACAACTTTTTGTCCTGCAGCAACATTAGGTGCTCCACACACAATCTGAACATCTTCAGCTTCTCCTATGTCAACTGTAGTTACATTTAATCGATCAGCATCTTCGTGCGGTTTGCAGCTGGTTACATGACCAATTACAACACCTTCTAGTCCACCCTTAATAATCTCAACCTTCTCCAACCCTTCAACCTCTAACCCTGTATCTGTTAGAATTTCACTTAAACGTTGTGGTGAATGCTCAGTTTTAACGTAATTTTTTAACCAGTTATATGAAATCTTCATTATTCTTTAATTGCGATATTTTTCAATCCACAAAAATAGTCAAATTATTATGTTAAAAAGGCAATTTCAATGGAGTTTATTGGGATGTTTATTGCTATTGGAAATTTACAATAAGCTTTAAACAGTAAGTATTTCAGCTTAAGAATTCTTGTTATATGTTTGATAACCTACAACCGCAAAGTAAAATCATTCCTATATTTGCAACAAAAAATATATCCAGAGGACAAATACAATGCAGGACCTTTCGAAATTTATCCCCTTTAAAGCTGAATTAACAGCAGTTTCTTTACCTGAAAAGTTTACTTATCCTTTTTACTATACTCCTCACCCCCTTGCTATTACTGCCACAGAGGAATTGCAAGAATACATTGAATTACAAGATTGGAATCATAACTTCGGTTTAGATTCCAATGCAGAAGGTTTAGAAATTGGAAAAATGTTTGGTGTTTTAGTTGTTGAAAACACCAAAGGAGAGTTAGGTTATTTAGCAGCATTTTCTGGAAAGCTAGCCAATTCAAATCACCATAAGTACTTTGTCCCACCAGTTTTTGACATGCTAACAGAAGGCAGCTTCTTTTTAGAAGGAGAGTTAAAAATTAATGCGATTAATAGCCGAATAAGTGAACTGGAGCAGAGCAAGCTTTTTATTCAGCTTAAAAGCAGATTGACTCAACTTACAGAAACTTTGAATAACGAAGAAGCTGAACTTCGTAAGGAAATGCGCAATGCAAAAGCAAACCGTAAGAAAAAAAGGAAAGAAAATGAAGGTACCTTAGACAAAGGAGCGTACGATAAACTGATGCATACCTTAGCGGATGAGAGTATTGCTTATAAAACTCGCCTAACACAGCTCAAAATCAGTCACAAAGAGCAGATATTAGAAATTGAATCACAGCTGAATCCATTTACACAAGAATTAAAAGAACTTCAACAGAAACGGAAGACAGATTCTGCACAATTACAACAAAAACTCTTTACATCTTATAAATTTCTAAACAAATATGGCGAAGAAGAAGCACTTCTCAATATTTTCAAAGACACAGTATTCAAGAAACCACCTGCTGGAGCTGGAGAATGTGCAGCACCAAAGTTATTGCACTATGCATTCAAACATGATTTTAAACCTATTTCTTTAGCTGAGTTTTGGTGGGGTACTCCTCCTGGAACAGAGATTAGAAAACACAAACACTACTATCCTGCCTGCTTAGGAAAATGTAAGCCTATTCTTTCCCACATGCTTAAAGGAATAGATGTAGATGTAAATCCTTTGCTCACAAATCCTGGTATAGACAAAGTAATTCAAACAGTTTACGAAGACGATTTTATTCTTGTTGTGAATAAGCCTCATGACTTACTATCTGTACCTGGAAAAGAGATTTATGACTCTGTATATGCTAGAATTAGAAAAGAATATCCAGATGCTGAAGGACCACTTCTGATACACAGGTTAGATATGTCAACTTCTGGCCTCTTAATTATAGCCAAAGATTTGGAATCACATAACGCACTTCAAAAACAGTTTATTAAGCGAACTGTAGACAAGACCTACACTGCTTTATTAGATGGATACTTAAAAGAAACAGTAGGAACTATTGATTTGCCTTTACAATTGGACATACTAGACCGTCCCCGCCAAAAAGTTGATTTTGAAACGGGTAAATCTGCTCGTACGGAATGGAAAGTGATCGAACGCAAGAAAGGAATGACACGCATTGAACTCACTCCAATAACTGGAAGAACACATCAATTGCGTGTTCATTGTGCTCACTCAAAAGGATTAAACACACCCATTAAAGGAGATGATTTGTATGGAGTTGTAGCAGATCGATTATATCTTCACGCTACAACTCTGGGAGTCACACATCCTAAAACTAAAGAAAGAATGTTATTTGAAGCTCAACCTGATTTTTAGTCTAATGGATAATTACTTCGCTCTTATAGGCATTCCAACCATTCTAGCATAAACGGAGGTATACTTTGCTCCTAAGAAAATGATTTGGGAAGTATAGAAAATCCACGTCAACACAGCTAATAAAGTCCCTGCTACACCACTATTCGCAGCAAAAAAGTAATTCGCCAAATAATAATTAATTACCAATTGACCAGCGTATAATAGAATCGCAGTAAACAAAGCACCTGCCATTGCTAGCTTCCACTTTACAATTCCATCATGTAAGTATTTAAACACAAAAGTAAATACTAAGAAGTTAATCGCTAAAATTGATATGTGTTCCAAAATAAAAAACAATGTCTCTTGAAAAAAGCTTCCATCAGACAATATCCTTGATCCGACAGCTATTAAAACTGACTGTGCAAAGTATATTACAAGGATTATTGCTGCAAAAATCGCCATTAGTCCAAATGAGACCATTCGCTTAACCAAAGTTTCTAACAAAGCATTATAATGTCGAATAGGGATAATTCCAAAAAAAGAGTTTAGACTTTTACTTAATGAATTAAACATAGCTGTTGAAGTAAAAATTAAGGCTGTAATACCTAATATCTGTAATAAAGTAGAACCTCCTTTTCCAATTTCCCACTGATACATTAGGTCTGTAAAAGAAGAAACATCTGAGATTCCCATATTTGACTCCATTAAATCTCCTACAATGGAAATTACCTTGTCTTGTCCTACGATTAATCCAAAAGAAGTAATAGAAAGGTAAATAATAGGTACCAATGCAAAAATTGCGTAATAAGCCAAAGCAGCACCATGCATAAAGCTATCTCCTCTAAAGAATTCTTTAAAGCTAATCTTAGTAAGTTGCCACATTTCTGGCCAAGTCAAACTTCTTCCCTTATTCTCTTCTTTAACAACTCTTATACTCTCCTTTTTCTCTTCAGACATAAATTTCTTTAGTTGATTTTAACTCTTCTGTTGAATACAAAACAATTTCTTTCCCGTTTTTTAATTTAAAATAATTGGCATAAAACGGTCCCTTAAAATGAGCCATAACCCAATCTACCTCAATTTTATCATTGTCTTCTACAAACACTAAGGAATACTCAGTGGGACGAAACATCACTTGTTTATCATTAATATAAACGCTATTTAATTCCCCAAAAAATCTCCCTTCAAATAATGTTTTTGGCTTGAAATAAGCTTGTATTGGCGTATATTTAGAAGTGATCTTACCATTCCGCATCATTAAAATACGATCTGACCAAGATAAAGCCTCTGCTCCATCATGAGTAACCAAAATTACGCCCATCTTTCGAACCTGTGCTAGCTTTCTGATATACTCTCCAATTTTTTTATTCAAATGTACATCTAAATGTACAAATGGTTCATCTAACAGTAAACATCTTGGCTCCTTTGCTAAAGCACAAGCCATAGAAAGTCTTTGTTGCTCCCCTCCAGAAATATCCTTTGACTGCATTGAAGCCAATTCTTCCAATTCAAATATATGAAGCAATTCCTTTATAAAATCAGTTCTGTCTTTTATTGACAAGTGATGCAATTGATTGGAAATATTCTCCTTAACCGTAAAATAATCGTCTAACTCAAACAATTGATTTACCAATGCTATTTCAGGATGTCCCGCAATTAGTAAATCTTTTGGTCCCTCTACTTCTTTACCTTCAAACAAAATGGCTCCACTATCCAACTGCTTTAAACCAGCAAGGCACTTTAATAAAGTTGATTTACCTGTTCCACTTGGTCCAACAATACTCAACACCTCACCTGGTAACAAAGTAAAACTTACTTCCTTAAAAACTACTTTTTCAGAAGTGAAAGAAAAACTTATATTTTCAACCTTTAGAATCAATCAATAAGTATTTTAGGGAAATCTTGAATAGCAATGTATATTCCTGGTATTGGATTGGTTAAAGGCTCCATTTCCTCTAGATAGACATTTAGAATAATGTTTTCTTCATCTCTTTCTATTTCATATTTATTCAACAAAGAGTGAGAACAAGCCATTAGCGTTATTTCATCATTCTCTCCAATAATTTGAAAAATCATCATATTGGGTACTTCTTCTGAGAAATTCTCTCCGTTTTTTTTACCTTGAATAATGTAAACAGAGTTTTCTAGAACATTTACATCCTTAACATCTGTAGTGATTACGAGTTCATCTTGCCAATCGTAGAATCGATTGTTTTCTGATTCTTCTCCTTTGTGATGCGCTTCTGCAAATTCAGGTGAAAAATCATAGTTTAACTTATAAAAACGAGCTGTACACTTCATAGAATATAGATAAATGGTAAAGTACTTAAGACCAACAAAAATACGTTATTTATTAACTTATTGACCTTAATTTAAAACTAATTAACAAAGCGTTTATCTGTCAATGCATTTAAAAAATAAAGAAGATCATTTCGTTCTAACTCAGACAAAGAAAAAGGTTGGATGTGTGGACTTTTATTGGGGTGTGATTTACCTCCAGACTCATAATGCATTATTACATCATATAGGTTTTCAAATGAGCCATCATGCATATACGGAGCAGTAATTGAAACATTCCGTAAAGAAGGAACTTTGAATTTACCTATATCTAGACTGTCAGCAGAAATATTGTAGCGTCCTGGATCTTCATAAAATTGATAAAGTCCATTGTTTTGTAGTGAATTATCGGTGAAAGTAGTTCCACTATGACATTGAGTACAATTCAATTTTTGATCAAAAATTATGTATCCTCTTATCAAAGCAGAATCTTTAACTAACCCAAGTTTCTTCCAATCATCAAACTCACTATTTTCTTGATAAATATTTCTTTGATAAGCGCTCAAAGCCCTTGTTAAAACATAAGGATCAAATGTTCTATCATATAGAACTTTAGCTAGACTATCGTACAAGGGAATTTCAGAAAGTTTAGGAAATAAATCAAGAATAGTTCCTCCCATCTCATTCGTATCTTGTAAAGGTACAATAGCTTGATGTTCGAGAGATCTTACACCTTTATCCCACATCATTTCCTGTTGATTTTTCACATTCCACAGTGAAGGGGTATTTCTTTTTCCAATTCTTTGGTGAATACCAACACTTATTTTTTTACCATCTGTAAAAGCCAACTGTGGTATGTGACATGTTGCACATGAGACTGAATTATCAAGCGATAATCGTGTATCAAAAAAGAGTTTTTCACCAAGATCAATTAAAGCTTTATTAAAAGCTATTGTGTCCAATGCCTTAAAGTGCTTTTCAACAGAAGTATTGCTATCAGTACATTGAATAAGGAAAGGAAGCAACAATACCCCAATCCAAAACTGTAATTTCATTATACTTTTTTACTAACAATATACAGAATTTCTTTTGACATTAAACGGTAACGTTCAATATCTTCGGGAGGAAACTCTACTGAAGTATGAAACTCTTCCACTTCAAATCCGGCTCTCTTCAACCATTCAGGATAGTCTAAACCAAATAAACGCACATGGTCTTTTTGCCAAAAATGCTTTTCTCTTTCTTCTGGTGAAGTTATGCTTGGATCTTCATAAGTAATATCTCTTGTTAAGTCCTGTGGAACCTGCAAGATACCCCACCCTCCTGGCTTCATCACACGGTGTAACTCTCTCATGCATTGTAATGCATCATCAACATGCTCAAGTACATGATTACAGAAAATTACATCAAAACGATTATCCTCTAGGGGAATATCATGTAAATCAAAATGCATATCAGCTATTGGAGAAACCAAGTCCCCCGTTAAGTATTTTAAGTTCTTTTGATTTTTAAACTTTTTATGGAAACATTGTTCCGGTGCAATATGCAATACTTCAAGATTATCTTTAAAGAAATTGGTCTCTTGCTGTAAATACAACCACATCAAACGGTGACGCTCTAAAGTAAGGTCATAAGGACATAAAACATTCTCACGATGAGCTACTTCAGAGCCATAGGATAAAAACTTACTAAAGGAACGTTCACAAACCGGACAAGCCACTTTATTCCCTTTATACAATAATGGAGCAATTCTTTTAAAAACGTAACTTAAGCGTATAAGTAATGGACGCGGAAGTTTATTGAGTAAAAACTTATATATTTTCTTCATAGATGTCAACAAAAATAATCAAAATAGACGTTTTAACTGCACAAAAATATAAAGTTGGAGCACATAGTCACAATTTAATTTGAATAACGTAGATTTGCATGTGATGAAAGTTATAATATCTATACTTTTTTTATTCATTTTATCAGGGTATACATCCGCTCAAAATGACAGTTTAGCTTATGCTATGCATAAGAACAGGTTGGTTGTTCACACATCTTTATCAATACGTGACGCTCCTTTTAGTTTTAAAGACAATTTCGGATCGTTTGACAAATTAAGTTATCGAGCTAACTTAAACGTTATTCAAGGGATTGGGGTAGCCTATAAATGGTTCGCTATAAACATAAACTACAAATTACCTGGCTACATTAGAAATACCGAAAAATATGGACAAACTAAGTACTTTGATTTAGGCTTACAATTCAGCTTGAAGAAATGGTATTTCCGAGTAGACTTTCATGATTACATTGGATATGGTATCAAAAAAGCTAGTGTCATTTCTAAGGACCTTCCACTCACCTCTTCGGGTTATTATTTAAACGACAAAATCCAATCCGCGTCCTTTGGAATAAATGCCTATCATTTTTTCAACAATGATATAAATATGAAGGCAGCCGTTGGAATTGTTGGCAGATATACCAAACCAGTTCATGGATTCTATTTAAAGCTAACAACAAATATTCACGGAGTTTCTACAAGTAATAGACTTATGCCATATCAGTTTTTCAACACTAACTCTTCGATTCACTCTGCAAAGTCTATTTCTGCATTTGATTTTGGAGCCATTCCTGGTTATGCTTATCTAAACAATATAAATGGCTGGCAATTTGGTGCTTTCGCTGGACTTGGTGGTGTAATTCAGGCTAAAGTCTATACTTATGGAGTAACAAAAAGAGGTTTTTTAGGAATATCTCCTCGTATAGACTTAAAACTACAAGCTGGTTATAATGTTGAAAACTGGTTTCTCATGCTTACCTCTTCATTTGACCAAAAAAACATTCGCTTTAAAGGTTTTGGTTATAACCAGCTCTATTATTATTTGAGACTTACCTATGGGTATCGTTTTAATAAGAAATAATTCTGTTAAGAAATCAATCAATTTAGAACTAAAGTAAAAAGCCCTAAAGACATTTCTATCTTCAGGGCTTAATCTATAACATAAATTTAAAAATTATCTTCTTCCTCCATTACTTGGTGGTGTTCTTGGAGAAGAACCGCCATTGTTTCTTGTGTTTGGTCTTTGATTAGTTGACGGACTCGGTCGTCTTGGTGGTGCTACCCTAACCCCAGTTCCAATAAATATTGAAGGTCTAACCTTTATTTGAGGTTCCGTTTTTCGGTTATTATTTTCCACCTTATTGTCCTTTCTATCAATCTCTGGCTCTTTATATTTAGTTGATCTCTTCGGCTCAACAAAATCATCATTATAAGCTACAGGATCTAATCCCAAGTGACCATAATCATAAACAGCACCAAATAAATCGTCTTCATCTACACCTGCTTCACGCGCTTTTCTTAATCCTTCTTCTATTTGCTTATCATCCAATTCAGCTAATGTCAATAACTCTTTAGGATAGCGAATACTATCAGGAATATCCGTCATTCGATTAGGAAATAACGAAGTTGTAGAATCTAACTGGTGCATTCCTCCAAATCTACGAGTGATAAAAAACAACTCACTTTCTTGACGTGATAAAACATCAGGGTTTCTTCTATTTCCACCAAACAAATCATCATTTGAATTAGCAACTCTTCCATGATCAACCTCTTCTCCAGTTTCAGGATCAAAAGCAACGATATCATTTTTTACTCCGTCGTTGTTCCCTAAAAGACCGTAATAATTACTATTACAACTTGGAACATATACTAGTAAATCAAATAACCATTTCTTTTCAAAGGTACGTTTTGAAACACTCATTTGCTCACCAGTTGGCCATTTCACCATGTGCTTTCCTTTTTTATAGTTAATTATTCCACCTTGTGGCAAAGCAAGATCCGTGTTCTCTGTTTGAATTTCTTCTCCATTAACATAAATCATTTTCTCACCGCTGTTTTTATCAACAGATCTAAATTCAACTACATCACCATTAATATTCATGATAACACCTCCATTCAAAGCAACATTAGATTTAATTCTATACTGTTGAGTTTGAACATAGAAAGAATTATCATCAGATGCAGCCAACAGATAGTCTCCAGCGTTTTGGAAATCATAATTCTCGCCATCGAATGTTGTCATATGTGGGTCACCACTAGACTTTCCACGGTTCATTTTACATTTAGTTGACTGAAGATATGATCTCCACTCTTCCCAATAAAAACGATCTCCTCTAGTGCTTCTTTTTTCATTTTCAAGTTCAGTAGAAGCGATACGATCCATTCTATCAATACGTTGTTCATCCATCATTTGGAGTAATTCAAAACTCGTTTGATTTAATCCTTGAGGTCTTTCTGGCTGTTGTTGCTTCATAATTAAAGCAGCCATACTTTCGTATAAATATTCACCTTTATTGCTATCCCAAGCAACCATTATTTCTTTAATATGATCAGAATCTTGACGTTCATAAGGAACGGGTTCTGATTGAATGTTTGCCCAAATAGTAAAGGCAAACAATTGTGCGAGTATCAGCGTAAAGTATTTCATAATTTTAAATTTAGTTATTTATACTGTTAAAACAAAATCTATACCAAAACAGCCAGATAATTACTTATCTGGCTGTTTATTAATCATTTTATAATTTTAAAAGTACTATTTCACCAATACTTTTGGTGCAGCACTCATTATTTCTTCTGAGGCATTGCTTTCAAATGTTTCAAAGTTCTTAACAAAAGATTGTGCTAATTCACTCGCTTTTTTGTCATAAGCAGCTTTATCTTCCCAAGTATTTCTAGGGTTTAAGATTTCAGCCGGAACATCTGGACAAGAGACAGGCATATTTAAGCTAAAAACTTCATCTTTAATATAATCTACATTATCCAATTGTCCAGTCAATGCAGCAGTAATAAGTGATCGAGTATATTTCAACTTGATACGCTCACCCACTCCATGTCCACCACCAGACCAACCTGTGTTAATCAACCAAACATTAACGTTATTTTTTTCAATCTTACTTCCTAACATCTCAGCATACTTTGTTGGATGTAAAGGTAAAAATGGAGCTCCAAAACAAGCTGAGAAAACAGTTTGTGGCTCAGTAACACCTGCTTCTGTACCTGCTACTTTAGCAGTATAACCAGAAATAAAGTGATACATTGCTTGTCCAGGTGTTAATTTTGAAATTGGAGGTAAAACTCCGAAAGCATCACACGTTAAAAAGAATATATTCTTTGGATCTGTCCCTTTTGACGGAACCATAATATTATCAATAAAGTGAATTGGGTATGAAACACGTGTATTTTGTGTTATCGTTGCATCTTCATAATCAGGTGTAGAAGATTCTCCTACGAATCCAATATTTTCTAACAATGCTCCAAATTTAATTGCGTTATAAATTTGAGGCTCTTTTTCAGCTGATAAATCTATAGTTTTTGCATAACATCCACCTTCAAAGTTGAACACACTTCCGTTTTCAGCCCAACCATGTTCATCGTCACCGATTAATCTACGGTTTGGATCAGAAGATAAGGTAGTTTTTCCTGTTCCTGACAATCCAAAAAAGATTGCAGTATCGTTATCCTCACCAACGTTTGCAGAACAGTGCATTGAAAGCACATTCTTTTCAAAAGGAAGTACATAATTCAATACAGAGAAGATTCCTTTCTTAATCTCACCTGTATAACCTGTTCCTCCGATGATAATCATTTTTTTAGTAAAGTTAATCACTGCAAAGTTTGATTGTCTCGTACCGTCTATTTCAGGATCTGCTAAAAAGTTTGGCGCACATACGATATGCCATTCTGGAGTGAAGTTCTCAATTTCTTCATCTGTTGGACGCAAGAACATGTTGTGTGCAAACATACTTGACCATGGTAACTCAGCAACAACTCGAATATTCATTCGGTAATCATCATCTGCACAAGCATAAGAATCTTTCACATATAAGTCTTTTCCCGTCAAATATGCTTTCATTCTATTGTAAAGTGCATCAAACTTTGCTGGCTCAAACTTTTTGTTGATTTTTCCCCACCAAACTGAATTCTCAGTTTTCTCATCACACACGATAAAGCGGTCTTCTGGCGACCTACCGGTAAACTCTCCTGTATTTACAGCAATTGCTCCGGAATCAGTCATAATGCCCTCTCCCAGAAGAATTGTATCTTCTACTAACTCAGCAGGACTCATGTTCCAATAAACATTACCTAGATTTCCTAAACCGATGTCCTTTTTTAAATTGGTATTCGAACCTCTTTTACCAAATTCATTCATAATCTTAAATTTTTGCTTAGTGCTTATGTTTTACAAATTTAAACGATATAAATCGTTTTTACATATTATCCCACTTTAATTATTCACAATTAAAGTATTTCTGAGTTAAAATTCTGTCTAAGTCTTGTATATCCTTAAAAACTTAATCAACAATACCAACCAACCGAAAATCATTATTATCCCGCCAATAGGAGTAATTGGTCCTATGAATTTATTAATTTCTATTCCTGTAACAGGAAGTAATACCAAACAAAATATTGAACCTGAAAATAAAATTGTACCCCACATTATTGAACGAAACGGTGCAATTAGCTCAAAATCAAACTTGTTATAAATCCCTGCAATCGCTAATAAACCTAATCCGTTATAAAAAAGATAAGATGTTCCCACCCCAAAGCTTTTAATTTGCAACTCATCAATACCAATTGTTTCTAGATAATGAGCCCCCATAGCTCCAAGAATAATTCCTAAGACTATAAAAATTAACCCAAGCAATATAAACTTCTTATCATTCATTCATCAAGTTTTTAGCGTTCAACAATGCTGCTTCATTAACTACACTTCCACTCATTAACTTTGCAATCTCTTCAATTCTTTCTTCATTATTTAATGGTTTCAAATATGTTTTTGTAAATCCATTATCATCTTCTTTTTTCACTAATATATGATGCGATCCCTTACTTGCAACTTGTGGTAAGTGTGTAATTGCCATTAACTGCATACGGTCTCCCATTTTCTTAAGATGTTCACCTATTTTGTGTGCTACTTCTCCAGAAACCCCTGTATCAATTTCATCAAAAATGACTGTAGGAAGTTGTTGCTTCTGAGAGAGTAAGAATTGTATTACTAGCATTAACCTTGATAATTCTCCACCTGAAGCTGATTTTTCAATCACTTGGGGAGCCATTCCTTTATTGGGTGCAAAATATAGCGTAATATCATCTGTCCCGTGTTCACTTATTTCCATCAATTCGAAATCGAAGTGAATTACTGCTCCTTCTAACTTTAATTGATTTAGCAATTCAGCAACTTGGCCTTCAATAACTTTTGCTGATTTCTTTCTTTTAGCTGAAAGTTGTTTAGCTATTTCTGCCGCTTTAAGCTGAAGATTCTCTAGTTCAATTTTCATTTCAGCAATTTTCTCATCGATATGACTAGAGTCATCTATTTCTTTAGATAACTTATCAAAAAGTGCTTTTAAATCTTCTTGAGAATTTAGACTGTGTTTTCGCAATGCTGAATTATAAGCATCTAAATGATTAATATACTTGGTTAACTCCTCAGGCTCTAGTGTTAAATCAGATAAATCATCTTCTGCAATAGCACCAATATCTTTCAATTCTATATTAACAGAATGAATTCTTTCTAGTAATTGCTCTATTTGCGGATCTTTTACATTCGCTGTTTTAATGACTTTATTCAAAGCGTTCAAAACCCCTTCTTCGTCATTAATAGTATATGTGATTAATTGATAAGCTGATTTAAGTTCTTCAAACTGCTCCCCTCTTTTAACTTCATTCTCTATGCTTTCATAATCCAACTTATCCAATTGAAGTTTAGTTAACTCCTCTAATTGAAAAGTGTTGAACTCTTGTTCTAATGTTAAATGAGATTTATTATCTTCAAGAGTTTTAATTTCTTTAGAAAGGTTTCTAGCTTTGCCATACAATCCTTTTAATATCACCAACAATTCCTGATTATCTGAAATCACATCAAGAATTGAGCGATGATAACTTTTATTTTTTAATTCTAATGTATGGTGTTGTGAGTGAATATGAATAAGTCGTTCTGACAAATCTTTCAGGACAGATAATTGAACGGGAGTATCATTAATAAAAGCACGAGACTTTCCTTTAGCATTGATTTCTCTTCTAATTATTGTTTCCTTCTCCATATCCAAATCATGGATGTTAAAGAAACTAGAAAAATCATTTCCTGAAATAGAAAACACTGCTTCAACAATTGTTTTTTTCTCTTGGTCACGGATAACTGTATAATCAGCTCTTTCCCCCAAAATCAGTTTCAATGCCCCTAAGAGTATTGACTTACCAGATCCGGTTTCTCCTGTGATAACAGTAAAACCATTGTTTAGCTCAAGTTGTGCGTTTTCAATTAACGCAAAATTATTTACTGTTAGCCGATTAAGCATTATTGTAATATTTCTTGGTACTTTGAAGTATTGGTTGGGTCTATTCTTTTAAGCAAATTCACAACATCAGTTTGTTGCTTTCGTTCTGCATCCTTAAATACACCAATTAACTCTTGTCGTTTAGCCGATAAAAAATTCAATACATTTACTGAGTTCGGTCGTGTAGCATTCACTTGAAGAAGTTTCTCCAAAGCAAGTTGAATTTCCGTTCTTGCTAATTCCTGATTTTCATAAAGATGATCTAAACCTTTTCTGTGGTAGTCATAAAAACACTCTCTTAAAGGATTAAAAAGTTCTTGTAAAGAATTGTCAATTAACCAATATCTATTATTTCTACCTTTTTCATCTGCTCTCCAACCTGGCATCATGCTACTTTGAGCAAGAAGAACAATATCTTGTGCTTTTTTCAAGTAGGGATCTCCTCCTTTCATTGCAAAAGAATCGCCATCTAATCCTAAAATGTAGAATGCATAAAATGCCATAACAGAAGAAAGATTATCGGTAAACTGGTTATCAGAATATAATATTTTGGCTCCTCTTCTAAACGTAAAATGTACATCTTCATCAAGATAATTTAACAAAGTGGTATTATAAGTTGAGTTAAAAACAGGTCTTGTCGCTTGAACTTGAACAGAAGCTTTGTACGAACCGTTTCCTTTTACTTCTGTAATTGAAACTTGGAAAACACAATTTACCCTCTCTTCAACTGCAAATTCATCCTTAGTCCAAGCTGTGTTATTCATTATGTCAAATATAGCTTGTTCTAATTCCTTAAGTATTTCTCTTTCAGTTGTAGAAATATCTAAAGCGGGATTTGACTGCACATTTACTTGACAATTCAGTTCTTGAGCTGAAATGGCTGAGGTAAATATTAGTGCTATAATAAAGAGTACAATTTTCATTTCTTTAATGTCAGTATATAATCTAATATATTGTTGGCAACTACTTTCTTTGAAGATAACTCAAATTTAGTGGTTTTATTGTTGAAGTCCAACAGTGTTATTTTATTTGTATCATGTCCAAAACCAGCACCTGCATCTTCCAGGGTATTAATTACAATTAAATCAAGGTTCTTTTTCTTTAGTTTACCAGCTCCATGAGTTAATGCATCATTGGTTTCTAAAGCAAAGCCTATCAACCATTGTTTATCCGTTTTTGAAGCTCCGACAGTTTGTAAAACATCTGGGTTTTTCACCATTTCGATATGCATTTTATCATCAGATTTCTTAATCTTTTGATCTGCAATATTTTTAGGTCTATAATCTGAAACAGCAGCAGCAAAGATACCACCTGAACATTCTGGAAAATGTTGTTTCGTAACAGTCAACATTTCTTCTGCTGTACGAATGTCGATTCTCTTAAGGTTTTTATGACTTAGTTTACACTGTGTGGGTCCGGTAATAAGAATTACTTCAGCACCACGTTCTAAACAGTTTTCAGCCAATGCAAACCCCATTTTACCGCTTGAGTGATTTCCTATGAATCTAACTGGATCAATTGCTTCGTAAGTTGGACCTGCTGTAATAAGGACTTTCTGTCCCTTCATCGATTGACTATTGATAAAGAAAAGTTCAATTTCTTCTGCTATAGTTTCAGGTTCAGACATACGTCCTTTTCCTATCAGTCCACTCGCTAAAAACCCTTCCTCAGCTGGAATAACCTTTACACCATGCTTTTCTAGAGCAGCTAAATTCTCATGTGTTGTAGGGTGGTCATACATATCTAAATCCATTGCTGGAGCAACCATAACCGGACATTTAGCTGAGAGATAAGTTGCTGTAAGTAAGTTATCACAGAATCCATTAGCAATTTTTGCTAGAGTCTGTGCTGTCATGGGTGCGATAATCATCAAATCACCCCATGCTCCTAGCTCCACATGATTTGTCCACTCCCCATTCTCTTTATTCCAAAAATTAATATAGGCAGGATTTTGAGATAGTGTGGAAACGGTTAGCGGAGTTATAAAATCAGAAGAGGCAGGAGTTAATATACATTTAACTTCTGCCCCTTTATTTTTTAATATTCTTATAAGGAAAGCAATTTTATATGCAGCAATTCCACCAGTAATACCGATAATAATGCGTTTTCCTTCCAACATCATCAGTCGGTTACTCTTCTATATTACGAAGGTAAATTTGGTCTCTTTCGTATTCATCTATTGCCATAGCAGTTGGCTTAGGCAAACGCTCATAAAAACGTGAAATTTCTATTTGCTCTCTATTTTCAAAAATCTCTTCAAGATTATCTGTGATTCGCTCTTTTTGAAAGAATAACAATAGATTCGTAAATATTTCCTGTTCCTTTTTCTAAATCAACAGTATCACGTGTAATTGTTGTGCGCTCTGCTCTACTATTTTTAAAGCTCATATTTATAAATTATTATTAACTATTGGTTAATTCCTTTTCTGCTTTCTTATATAAAGCTCTTGCTTTCTCAAGCAAGCTCGAATTAGGATACTTTTTGGCAAAGTTATCAAATCTTTTCATTGTTTCCTCGAGATAGTAAACTTTTTTCTGATCTGAAGGTGAGTTTGATAATTCGTAGGACTCAACAATATCATTATAATCATATTGTTCTGCAACGTAAATAAGTTCTTTTGCCAAGGTTTCATTATATCTATTCGTTCGATTGGCATATCCACCCTGATCAAATAAATAACTAAACTTAGTGTACATCTCCATTGCATTTTCAATACGCTCCTTCTTCTTGCTTAACACGCTATTCATAGCTAATTTATAAGCATTTTGAAACTGAATCAATGCAGCTTCTTCAAGGTATACAGAACGAGGATATTCATCTAAAAATGATTTAGAAGAGGCCACAGCAGCTCTATTGTGATTCATTTTATCGTACAATTGAACTGCTTCAAACCTTTTGGTCTCTAGCTTATAACGTAATCTATCCATTGTTCTGTTACATGAATCAATTAACTCACTTTCAGGATAACGTTGAACAAATAACTGTAAATCATTTAAGGCTAATTCAGTTTCTTCCTGATCTAAAGATGGATTCGGGCTGTTTTTAACCGAACAAATTGCAGTCATAAACAAAGCTTCCTCAGCATTTTCACTAGCAGGATAACGCATTGAAAACTGATTGAAGTAATAACCTGCCATGTAGAAATCTCCTTCAGCAAAATAAGACTTAGCTATACGGTAATACGCCACCTCCCCTTTATCCGTGTTAGGAAAACGTTGATAAATCTGCTCATATAAAGTTAATGCTCTAGAGTAACTTTGTTTCTCATAGAATCTGTTAGCTTGTAAAAACTTCGCTTCGTAATCATCTCCTTTAACGACTTTCTGGTAATCACTGCATGAATTGAGCAGTAAAAACATAAAAGAAATTGAAAGTATTTGTATAATAATTTTCATCCTTGCAAAAGTATAATTTTTATGTCTTGAAAGCAATTTTTATAGAAGATTAACGAAATTAATGAAGAATATTGTACAGTTCTAAAGTTCTAATCAGAATTTGGGAGAATTCTATTTAGTAAACACCAAACGAACATTTAACAATCGAAGCTGTTTCTATTGAACTCAAAGCGCATAAAATAGTTAACTTTGTAATATGAAATTTAAACTCGTTTCTCCTTTTGAACCAATGGGTGACCAACCCCAAGCGATTAAAGAACTAACTGCTGGAGTTGAGAACAATACATTAAACCAAACTTTACTTGGTGTAACGGGTAGTGGTAAAACGTTTACTGTTGCTAATGTGATTAAGAATGTGAATCGTCCAACCCTGGTGCTTTCCCACAACAAAACTTTAGCTGCGCAATTATACAACGAGTTCAAACAGTTTTTTCCTGAAAATGCCGTTGAATACTTCGTTTCTTATTACGATTATTATCAACCCGAGGCCTATTTACCCATTACAGATACTTTTATTGAAAAAGATTTAGCGATTAATGATGAAATTGAAAAGCTACGTCTTTCAGCTACCTCTGCCCTACTTTCAGGACGAAGAGATGTGATTGTGGTTTCCTCTGTTTCTTGTATTTATGGTATTGGAAATCCAAATGAATTTGAAAAAAGCATTATCCCTATTAGTGTTGGTGATGTTATTCTCAGAAATAAATTCTTGTTTAAGTTAGTTGAGAACTTATATTCTCGTGCTGGAGATGAATTTAAGAGAGGAACTTTTCGTGTTACGGGAGATACAGTAGATA
>Ga0209075_1001684_pt1 | contig 20543 bp, 14 predicted proteins | sample Stecom2011_FD_187523 | JGI IMG/M metagenome (GOLD analysis project Ga0209075, IMG submission 187523) | Agricultural soil microbial communities from Utah to study Nitrogen management - Steer compost 2011 (SPAdes) (version 2) | ecosystem: Environmental > Terrestrial > Soil > Agricultural land...
AATTCGTTGCGCACAATCGTGCGCACGCGCTGCGCGTGCAGGTATTGCTGCGAGCTGATGCGCGCGCCGATGGCCAGGAGCAGGCGGGTATCCCAATTATATCGGTCGCGGTATTTGGGCAGCCAATCGCGCTGGCTCGCGGCGGCTTCGCTGGCCAGGGTCACAAACCCCACACGCTGGGCCTGGTCGACGTGCGGGATGACGCGCTCTTGGAGGTGCGCGCCGTGCTTTTCGAGCTGGGCCATCGCCGATGAGAAGATATGGGGAATCGAAACCTGGGCATCCTTGCCCATCTGCGCGCTCCACGCGATGCGAAGCGTGTCGAGCGAGGGCGGGCGCAGCGCGCCGACGTTGACCGGGCCGGGTGCCTGGCGCGAATTCTCGTCGTCGGGGTGCGCGCCGACCGTCGCGTCGTAGAAGAGGGCGAGGTCGTCGACGCTCGCCCCCAGCGGGCCGAGGTGGTCGAGCGACCAGGCGAGCATCGCGCCACCGGCGGTCGGAATGCGCCCGAAGGTGGGTTTTAGCCCGTAGATGCCGCAGAATGCCGCCGGAATGCGTACCGACCCGCCCGCGTCACTGCCCAGTGCGATGGGGCAGATGCCCGCGGCCACCACCGCGGCGGAGCCGCTCGATGAGCCGCCCGCGCAGCGGCGAAGATCGTGGGGGTTTCGGGCGGTGATATGTCTGGCGTTGATGCCCGTGCCGCCGAATCCGATCTCGTGCATCGCGGTTTTGCCGAAGATGATCGCGCCCGCCTCCCGAAGTCGGGCGACCGCGGCGGCATCCTGCCCCGCGCGGGCCTTGCCGCGAAATGTCGTCCCCACGCTGGTGCGATAGCCTTTGACATCAAATTCATCTTTGATGGCAACCAGAACCCCGTCGAGGGGGCCAAGCGGTTGATTATCGGCGAAACGCCGGGTTGATTGCGCCGCCTGGCGGCGCACATCTTGCTCGTCGAGCGCCACAAACGCATCGAGGGGCTGGCGCTTTTGCTGGGCCTGGCGAACTGCCTGCAGCGCGGCGTCGGCGACCTCGTCGGGCGTGCGCGAGCCGTCGCGATACGCGCGGGCATAATCTCGAGCGGTCATACGAACATCAAAAAGCATTATTAAAATATCCGCAAAAGAATTCAGTCCGACTCGAAGTCAAAGCCCGAGTCCGACTCAAAGTCGAAGGTAAAGGTGCCAAGTTGGGGGGCGGTCTCGGGCATCGTGGGCGACAAAGACGGCTCGCCAAGTTCACGAAGATCCAGGTCGAAGAGCGCGTCCAAACCCATCTGGGACATAAGACGCCCCTTCAGGGCAAAGCCGACCCCCGGCGTTTCGGCCGCGCGCACCAGAGCCTTGAGCGCGCGGCCCGAGATTTTGATGTCTTTTTCATCCGTCATGATTGCTCTTCCCGCGAAGACGAGGTTGCCGAATTCTGCCGTAATTTAAGCCCCAGCGCGCGCGCGACAAGTCGGGCGTCGCGGGGCACGCTGATTTTTTCGCCTTGTCCGTCCATAATAGTGTCTGCGCAAATGGGGCGATAGTCCATCGCCGCGCGCAGCGCGTGCTGCACATCCAGGGTATTATCGGCGAGCAGGGCTTCGAGTTTGGCCGGGTCGCTTAAGCCCGCGATGCGTAAGCGACGCGCCGATTTCATGGCAGCGACGCGCGGAAAATGAGTCGCTGCGACCACCCGATCGCCGCGCGCGCTCAGGCTTTCGATGACTTCGTGGGCGATGTCTGCGCCCTCGTCGGGATGGGTGCCGCGCCCGAGCTCATCGAGCAGCCACAGCCGCGGCGCCCTCGCCGGGGTCTCCCAGAACTCGACCAATCTTTTAACCTCGCGCCCGAAGGACGAAAGCCCCGGGGTGCTCTGGCGGTTGAGGCTCTCCTCGGCGCCGACATAAATAATCGCGCCAACCGGCGCATACTCAAAAGATGCCGCGGGCACCGGCATCGCATGCTGGGCGCACCACTGACACAGACCGATGAGGCGAAGAAGGACCGATTTCCCGCCCATATTCGGCCCGCTGATCACGGTGGGGCGCGCATCGAGCTGCAGATCAATCGCCTGGATAGGCTCAGCACTTGCGGACAGGGCGGCCTCGACTTCGGGGTCGCGCCCCTGCGTGATGAGCAACCCTGGCGTGTCGCGCCGTTGGGCCCAGCAACCGCGGATATCACGGCGAAGACGCGCCTTGGCCAGGCGAAGATCGAACTCGGCGAAGACGCGCTCAACGCCGAGCAACCAATCGGTGGCGCCGCGAAGCGTGTCGCTGAGCCGGGCGCGCAGGTCATATTCGTGGGCTTGGATCGTCTCCTGAAGGTGTGCGATCTTGGTGTCCAGCGCGCTGAGTTGCGGGTCGGAAAGCTGGCAGGATTGCGCGCCGTACACAAGGCGAGGGTCCTCAATGCGCCCGGCTGCCTCGGGCGCGCGATAATGCCCGTGAATGTCGAAGCTGCCGCCGTATTCAGAGACCAGCGCACCCTCAAGCTCGGCGCGCAGGCGCCGGGCGAGCTTTTTATTCTGGCGAAGCGCGACGCGCGCGCCTTCAAGCGCCGGGCTGAGCTCGGCCGCCAGGTGAAAGCGCGGCGTGGCGTTCTTTTGCGGATGCATCGCGCTCATGAGCTTCGCCGCTCTGGCCGCGTCGCCTTGGCCCAGCCCCCAGCCGAGGAGCAACTTCGGCGCCGCTTCAAAGAGCGCCGTCGTATAAAATAGAAATTGCTTGACCCCAAATAATTCAGCCTCACCCAGCACTTGCTCGGCGCGCAACTGGCGAGTGGGGCGCTCAAGCTCGGGCAACTCGGCCAGTGCTTTTCGCGCCCGCTCGGTCTCCTCGGGGTGGGCATCCATCCAGGCGTCGACATCGATAAGACGGCGCATTTCGGCGACTAAATCGGACTGACTATGGGCGCTGCTATAGACGCGCAGCCGTTTCGCCAGGCGCGCGCCGGCGCGGCTATCCGGGCGCATGCGTGCGGCAAAGGTCTCGACCCCAAGGACGTGATTTGTGGATTTATCGCTGAAAACTGACATCTGGCCTTCGCGCGATCAGTGTTGAACGCCGGTTAGGTCGCGCATGCAGCGCAAATAGCCGTCGCGATCATGTTTGATATCGCCGCCATTATCGCCGCTTCCAGGGGTCACGCGCTCGATATTTGCGAAGAGGCATTCGCGGTGATCTTTGCCAATGAGTTGGCGGCATCGTGCTTCGTCCTGGAGTTCCAGGAAGCATTCTCGCTCAAATTCCTCGGCGAATTCCTTGGCAATCGTTGGACCCACCGGTTCGGCGGCCCATCGATTCAGGAAGAACCAGAAGCCGACGCCGCCGAGCGTGATCGCGATGAGCAAAAGGACGTAGAGGTTGGATTGGCGATGATTTTGGGGGGCTTCGCTACTCATGAGATACTCGTATACCGGAGCCAGAGGCGTTGGCAATATGGATTACGCGCTCGACGCAATTGCTGCAAGCGCAGAATGCATTTATGCCCGGCGTTATTGGTGAAGAATCTTTGCTTTGAGCAGCACCAACTCGCCTTCGGGGGAGCCATGCTCCCCAAAGATGGCCCGGGGAAGATAGACGCGACCTTCGTGATCAGGGCGCAGAATAAAGACATGAAACCCGTCCGCGTCGATGTCACGCAGCTCGGTGATATCGATCCGAGAGGCTGTTTCGGCGAAAGACGAGGGCGGCTGGGGCGCCGGTTCCGAGCGGCCCTGGGCGGCGTTCATTTTAATCGTGCGAACGCGCCTTTCGTGCGCTTTGAGCGCCGACTGGTCCACCACCGCGGCAGCCTTTCGCGTCTGAAAGGGATCGTGGACCGGAATCTGATTGGAGGCCGGCAAACCCTGCGCGCCCCAGCGCGCCGCCTCCCGCTCTTCGAGCGGCTCAATCATCTCGACCGGGATATCAAAACTGGTGGTCGTGCTGGCCTCATCCAGCAAATCTTGGTGCGCCGCATCGCGCAGATTCTGCTCCGACAGAAGCTGAGTTTCGCCCGCGTCAATCGGCGGCGATGCGTCGGGCGCTTCAATTTGAAGATCGTCCATATGAAGCTGCATCGTCGGATCGGAATGGAGGGAGTCGCGCCGGGTCGGTGTGGTCGGATCCGAACTTCCTATGGGCGAGGTGGCGGGCGTGGGAGCGGATGACTTTGTCTTTTTTGGCATGGCGCAAGAACCAAAATGGGGAGTTGGCCTATCGAATCGGTGCACCAAGTGTGGTCGAATTTCGCGGCCACGGCAAGCTGCCTGATAGTTCATTGAGACCAATATTTCGGGGATGCTCGGGTTGATCAACGCGCATTTGACATAAAAGAAAAAGATCGCTACATAGCCGATTCTGTAGCGAATAGGTTTGTTCTAGAGATGCCAACTTGGTTGGTTCACCGGGGCACGTCCTAATTTAACGTCTTAATTAATTCAGAAGTATCCACTTTTTCTTTGTTAAATAGCAGTTTTTCTGGGAGAAACCATGCGCTTCAATAACCGCTTTTATCTGCTTGGTCTGGTCTTTGCGCTGTCGCTGAGCGCGTGTGCCGATGATTCGGTGGACGCTAGTTTTGACGATAATGAAGGCATTATCTCGCCGCCGCTGACCCCGCGCGATACGCTGCTTGAGGGCGCGCCGGATAATAGCCTGCTGCCCACCGAGGGCAAGGCAGATGCGGTCTATCCGCCGAAGTTCGAAGACCTGGTGGTCCTGCAGTCGCCGGTGCGCAACCAGGGCGGGCGCGGTGTCTGCTCGATTTTCTCGACCGTCGGGTTGATGGAGCATCTTTATATTAAAGAGGGCACCTATCTGACGCCGGACTTCTCGGAGCAGTATCTGCAGTGGTCGGCTAAGTTTGAGGTCGGCTCCTTCAAGAATACCGAAGGCTCCACGGGGCAGTCGAACCTCGATGCGATCACCCGCTTCGGCGTGGTCGAAGAGGACGCCTGGCCCTATGAGTCGAGCCCCTGGTCGACGGCCAATGACCCGGAGTGCACCGGTGAGAGCCGACCGACCAAGTGCTATACCAACGGCGAGCCGCCCGAAGAGGCCAAGAGCGCCGAGAAGTTCACGCTTCCTGCCGGGCGCTGGTTGTCCACGCGCACCGACGATATCAAAGCCTATATGACCGAGCATGGCCAGGCGGTCATCGTCGGGCTGGACTTCTTCTATCAGTCCTGGAACCACGGCGGATCGCCGCTGAAAGTGAATAGCGGGTATTCGCGCAAGGGGTATGTGCTATATCCGAATGCCGACGATAAGACCGAAAGCCTCAAGAGCCGCGCGGGTCACTCGATCCTGCTGGTGGGCTGGGACGATACCTTCGAGGTCGAGCGCCTTGATAAGGACGGCAATATAATGCTCGACGAAGAGGGCAACCCGCTCACCGAGAAGGGCTTCTTTATCTTCAAAAATAGCTGGGGCACCGGAAGCTTCGGCAGCGAGAATCCCAACGGAAAGGGATACGGCTATATTTCGGCGAAATATATCCAGGAATATGGTTCGGCGCGCGTGGCGAGCATGCCGGTGCTTGAGCCCCGCGTTGAGATTTGTGGCGACGGCATCGATAACGACAATAACGGCCTCGCCGATTGCGAAGACAACGCCTGCGCCGAAAGCCCTGCCTGCCTGGAAGACAGCAATACCCAGGTCTACACCAATTCCGACGCCGTTGAGATTCCCGACAATGATATCGATGGAATCGTCAGCAGCATCGAGATTGCCGACAGTGGCGCGATCGCCGAATTCAGCGTGACCCTCGATATCACCCATACGTTCCAGGGCGACCTCGACATCATGCTCGCTCACCCCAACGGCAATGATATCGTCATTCTGCAGGAGTCCGGCAATACTTCGGGCGCTTTCGAAAAACGTACCTATGTGCTCGAAGACTTCGCCGGACTTGAGGCTCAGGGAACCTGGGAGCTCTATATTTGGGACGAGTTCAAGTATGACGCGGGTACGCTTAACGAATGGTCGATTGAAGTGACCTACTAAGTCGGCATTCGCCGCACTGCATTGAGAAAGCCCGCCCCGCGCAACCTGCGCGGGGCGGGCTTTTTTTGCGCACGGCGGCCGGGGAAAATGGGAATGGGCAAGTTTTTTTGAATAAAAATTTTTTTTGCACGTTTGAGGGAACGTACGCCCCGCAGTGAGGGCGCACAAGTGGTTGATTTATCCGTTGGATGTCTTGAACAAAGGGTTATGTATTATGCGTAGAATTATGATGTGTCTTGTCGCCTCGCTCATCACCTTCGGTGGCGCGAGTGCTTTCGCTCAGGAAGTTCGCCCAAGCAGTGACTCCGGTTCGACCGGCGTCCAGCTTGGCGTGGTGGGACTGCTCAATTTTAGCACACTGTCCTATTCGGCCGATAATGATGATGCGGCGGACGCCCTCAATGATCTGGCGGAATATAAGCTGGGTTTTGGCGGTGGTTTGCGCGCGATCATTGAGTTTTCGCCTTATCTGGGTATCCAACCCGAGATTCTATTCAAGCAGTATGGCACCAAGATGTCGTTGGAGGAGGGCCCGGTTAGCGTCGAATCCTCCACGACCATGAATTATTTGCAGGTCCCGATTCTCGCGCGTATCGCGGTACCGCTGGACGGACCCGTCACGCCCAAGCTGTTGGTGGGACCCACCATTGGGTATTTTCTTTCCGGTACCATGGATGCTGGGGATAATAGCGAGGATATCGACGGCGATAACGTCGAGAAGTTGGATATCGGAATCGCGGCTGGCGTCGGTGCAGATATCGCTGCTGGACCGGGATCGTTGAACCTCGATCTGCGCTACGACCGAAGCTTTACGCAGTCGAATAAGGAACAAGAGGGGGACGGTGGGGCCAAGGTGATGAATACCGGCTTTAGCTTCCTTGTGGGTTATACCTACAAACTCTGATGCAATAATAAGGGGATATCCAAATGATCGGGTATCCACCTTGAGGCGAAAAAGCCCGCCCCGCGCAACCTGCGCGGGGCGGGCTTTTTTGGGAAAGCTTTTAAATAATCGTGGAAGAAGTTGATCGCATCAGAGCAGAATACGCCGCGCGCGCCCCTGAGGTAGACGCGTGTCGGCTTTGCAACCCGGTGCCAACCCCCTAGAGTTGCGTGGCCATTATGGCGAAATGATTCATGGATGGAGTCTGCTGGATGCCTGCGAGTCGCGTGAAAATTCTATGTACCGGTGATCTGCATCTGGGGCGCTATCCGAGTCGGGTGGACACGAATCAGCATCGGTTTTCGGGGGCGAATATCTGGGCGCGCGCCGTGGATTTTGCGATCGCCGAGGCGGTCGACCTGGTCGTGCTCACCGGAGATATCGTCGACCGGGAGAATCGATTTTTTGAGGCAATCGGCCCGCTTGAGCAGGGGATTCGGCGTCTCGGCAATGCCGGTATCACAACCTTTGCGGTGGCGGGAAATCATGATTTTGACGTGCTTCCACGTGTGGCGGACGCGCTGAATGTCGGCTATTTTCATCTTCTAGGCCGCCACGGAGATTGGGAAACGCGTGTCTTTGAACGGGACGGAGAACCTATTATCCGGCTTATAGGCTGGTCCTTTCCGACGCAGCATTTTCCGCAATCCCCGCTGGACACGCTCGTGCGCGCCGAGCCCGACGGGATTCCGACGGTCGGGGTTTTGCACGCCGATCTTGACTCGGGCGCCAGCCGCTACGCCCCGGTTCGCCGCGCCGAGCTGGGCGCCTATGGCTTTTCGGCCTGGCTGCTGGGACATATCCACCGCCCGTCCAAATCCCGTGCCTTGGGCGAAAGCCTGCTGCTTTATCCCGGCTCGCCGCAACCCCTGGACCCGGGGGAGCAGGGCGTGCATGGCCCGTGGCTGGTCGAGGTGGGGCCGGGGCGCCCGGCGAAGGCCCGCCAAATTGCGCTGGCCTCGCTGCGTTATGCGCAGATGGAGGTTGACCTGTCCTCGATGCAGCGCGCCGATGAGTTCGAGGGGATTATTCTCGAATCGCTCCGCGCGCGCCTGCATCAATGGGCGCAGCAGGCGCGTGAATCGTCGAGCCACGCCTATCTGCCCGAGCGCGCGATGATTCGGTTGAAGTTGGTCGGGCGCACGCGCTTTCGCCGCGAGATTGAGTCGCGCTTTGCGCGCGTTATCGAGGATTTTGAGCTTTCGGTCGAAAAGATCGTCGCCCGGGTCGAGCAGGTCCAGCTGGCTACGCGCCCGGCGCTTGACCTGTCGGATATTGCCCGGGGAAATGACCCGCCGGCACTCCTCGCCCGCCTGCTCATCGAGCTTGAGACGGGGGCGCCAAGCGCGGCGTATCAACCTCTTTTTTTGCATCTTCGGCGCGAAGTTGCGCAGGTCCAGCGGGATAATGCGTTTGCGCTTTTGCGCGCCGAGCAAGTCGTGGGCGATGGGATCGACACCGCGCAATTGCGCCGCCTGGTGCAAGGCGAAGGGCTGCGTCTTCTGGATGAGTTGGTGGCCCAAAAACGCAGTCATGAAGACTTCGTGCCGGTTCGTGGAGCTTTGAAATGAGCGAAGCGCTGGAGGCAAAATCGGCGCCGGTTTCGGCCCGAAGGGGCGCGATTGTCTGTGAGAAGATCGCCGTGCATCGCGCGCGCTCCTTTCGGACGGCTCACTTTGAGGTTGGCGAGCTCTGCGGGGGCATCAATATCATCCATGGGCCGAACGCGGCCGGGAAAACCACGCTCGCCCATGCGATCTTGACACTGCTGTGGCCCCAGGATCCTGAACTCGAGCGCGCCGAACTTGTCGGGCATTTTCGGGTAGGAGCCGAGCGCTGGCGAGTGGGATTTGAGGCGGGTCGCGTCCACTATCAGTGCGATGGAATCGATAGAGATTTGGGGCCCCTCCTGCCGCCCGCCGAGTTGCGCGACCGCTATTATCTGGGGCTTCGCGACTTGCTCGACGGGAAAGATGAGGACTACGCCGCGTATATCGCTCGGGAGTCGGCGGGTGGATATGACGTGGGCGCGGCGCTGTCCGCGTTGAGTGAGTCATCCTCAAAACGCGCGAGTTTTCGCAAGGCCGACAGCGCCCGCGCGGCGCTGCGCGGTGCCGAAGCCGCTCAGGATGATCTTCGCCGCGAGGCCGGATCGCTGCGCGAACTTCGGCAGCAATTGCAACGCGCCGAAGCCGCGCAAACGCGCCTGGAATGGCTTGGGCTTGCGCTCGAATTTCACGCGGCTGACGCGCTGCATATGAACGCCAGTCAGCGTCTTTCTGCGTTTGCTCCGGCGGTGGCCATGGTTCGCGGCGATGAGGCGCAACGATTTGAAGCCCTGTGCGGGCGAATACGCGAGGCCAAGGCGGCGCAAGAAAGCGCGCGTCAGCGCCGCGATGAGCTGAGCGCGGCGATCGCGCAAAGCCCGCTGAAGTGGCACGCCGAGCGGGAGCCCGGCAGCGTTGAGGCGAGTGTGCTGGACGGCATCGTGCCGACCCTCGACCACTATTTACTCGAGATGGAACGCCTCATGCGCGATGGTTTGGCGAGTGAGGCAAAAGCCGTTGAGGCCGAGGCGAAGGCTTCGAAGGCATGGCAGCTTATCAGCACCTGCGTGGAGCCGTCGGCCCTGGAGACCATTTCAGCCGAAGCGTTGCGCGACTTTTCCGACCTCGCCCGCCGCTTCGATCGGGTGGCCGGTGAGGAGTGGGCCTATAAGAAGTTGCGCGGGATTCTCACCGGCGGCAACGCCGCCGACTTGGCGCGCCTCGAAGCGCTGCGCGCCGCGGCCAGGCGGTTGCGCGGGTGGCTGCGAAGTCCGGCCGATGAGGCGCAGAGCGCGCGCGCGCACAAGGCGATTCGATGGATGAAAATGACGCGCGCTGCGGCGCTATGTGCGGCGATTTCAGGCGCCGTCGCGAGTCTTTGGGGGGGGCTGAACGCTCAGGAGCTATGGCCTGTTTGGGTGGCCGGGTCGCTCGTTTTTTTGCTATTATTTCTGGCCATCTGGCGCGCATTGCGCGAACTTCGCGCGCAAGTTGACGAGGGCAAGAGCCAGGGTGCGCGGCGGGATGGATTTCGGCGCGACTATGAGAAGTCGGACTTCCCTGCGCCCGAAGCCTGGCAGCCGAGCGCGGTGGAGCAGCGCCTCGACGAGATCGAGCAGCAGATTGCCAGCGTCAGCAGTGACGTCGAAAAGGCGGCGGTTTGGTCTCACGAAGAGGATGCGTATCTTGCGACCGCCAAGAAACAACGGGCGCTTAGCCAGGAGCGCGATGACCTCGCCGCGCGCGTCGGGCTCAACCTGGATCTTCATTTTGGTCGGCAATTTATCCTGGGATTTGGCGGTGAGGCCGCCGAGTTATGGTGGTTGATCTCGCATATTCACGCCTGGCAGCAGGCGCGCATCGAGGCCGCGAGCGCCGGCGCGGGGCTTGCGCAGACGCGCGCAAATTTCGAGGAGATCCTGGATAAATTTCGTCAGGTGATTCGTCCCTATTTGCCCGACGCGACCTCGGATGCTCGAGATATCCCAACCGCCCAGGCCCAAACTCGCACGCTTGAAAAAGCCGCGCGCGTTTTGGGGCAGAATCTGCGGGATCGCTTGAGGGCGCAGGATTTACTCCAATCCGAAGAGGCGCGAGGAGCCGGCGAGTTGGCCGAAACGCAGCTTCTTCTAGAACGCCTGCAACTCGACGCGCCGCCCGGGGAGTCTGCGCAAATGCGTGATGCCGAGCTGGCGCGCGCGATCGATGCCCTCTGCGCTCAACGTCCCGCGTATCAAGCTGCGAAGGATGAAAAACTTGCGGCCCAGGCCCACCTGCAGCGCCTGCGCACGCGCCTGGAGCAATTCGATGAACCCACGGAGTTGCTCCAGTCGTCGCGCGAGGCGTTGCAGGCAGAGATTCAAGAGCTCTCAAACTCTGCTGGCGCGCGAGATGCCATTTTAAGCCAGATCGCGCGCATTGACAGCCGGGTCGAAGACGCCAAAAAGTCGAGCGCGCTGGAGCAAAAGCGCGCCGATTATCAGGCCGCGCTTCATCAATTATCCGAAGATCTCGACGCGAATAATCGCAGCGTGACGCGCATGATTCTGGCGGATTTTCTGCAGCGGGAGACGCGGGATTCGACAAGACCCGCGGTATTTCGCCGCGCGCGCGAGCTCTTCGCGCGCATCACCCACGGACGCTATCGCCTTGATCTCGAAGAGGCGGACGGCGCGCAGTTTCGGGCTTTTGATACGCTCAAAGAGATCGCACAGGGCCTCGATGAGCTATCGAGTGGCACGCGTGTGCAACTCCTATTGGCGGTGCGCGTCGCCTTCGTCGAGCAGCAGGAGCAGGGCGCAAAATTGCCGCTTATCCTCGACGAGACTCTCGCCAATTCCGACGACCCCCGCGCCCGCGCGATCATCGAGGCCGTCGTGCAGATCGCTGCCGAAGGCCGCCAGGTTTTCTATTTCACCGCTCAGCGGGACGAGGTTCAAAAATGGCGGCATAGCGACGCAGTGCACGGGGTCGAATGCAAGTTTATTGACCTCGGCGCCATTACGGGCGCACCCGATTTTGAGGCGAGCACGGGTGCGCAGCGTCCGGACTGGGTCGAGAAATCCGGTGTCGTTTATCAGCCAGATATACCCAGCGCCGACGGGTTATCCCATGCCGCCTATAAAGAGGCGTTGGGCATCGATGGGGGGCTGGATCCGAGGATGCCCATCGGCAGCGTGCACCTCTGGTATTTGAGCGATGCCCCCCGCGCGCTCGAGCAGATCCTGCGCGCCGGGATTTCGAGATGGGGCGCACTCCAGAATCTAGAGCAAAATGACGCCTTGCAGACGGTCGGACTCAGCAAAGCTCAGTATACGCGCATCCAGGCGCGCGCCACCGCCCTCGCCGCGTTTTTTGAAGCCTGGAAGATCGGGCGAGGACGCCCGGTGAGGCGGGCGGATCTCGAAGCGTCCGGCGCGATAAGCGATATATTTATCGACGAAGTTGCTGCGTTGAACAACTTTTATAAGGGCAATGCGGGCGATCTTTTGGCGGCGCTGGAAGCCGGTGAAATCAAAGGCTTTTATCGTCAAAAACGCCTCGACCTCGCCGCGTATTTTGAAGCTCACGAAATCCTCGACCAACGCGACAAGCTCAGCGACTCGCAACGCTGGAACCGCGTCCTCGCCGCCGTCGCCCCGCAGATCGCCGCGGGCGTGCTCACAACGCAGGAGGTGCGCGAGGTTCTTTTGCGGGCGGTTGCGTCTTAGAGTCCAGGCATGATTGCGGCGTGCAATATACCTTCGCGCTGCGCCGGGGCTGGGAGGCGCCAAGAAAGCGAAAACCCCAGAAGAGTTTGAATCTTCTGGGGTTCTTCAAAGTGGGCGTACCTGGGATCGAACCAGGGACTTCTTCCGTGTGAGGGAAGCGCTCTCCCGCTGAGCTATACGCCCGGTCAAGGCGCAATGAAATAGCATAGGTTATAAGCCGGCTGCAAGGGTATTTTCGCATCTTTTCAGCTAAATATTTCGGGCGCTCAGACGCCGGCAATAGCGCGCAATAACTGTTGACATTGCAAAGGCGCGCATGCTACTTCATCGGCGTCGATGGCGACAAAGTATTTTTGTGCCAATCGTTGACTCGGGGCAAAGGCCCTTGAATAATCGGGTGTAGCCAAGCGGCAAGGCAGCGGGTTTTGATCCCGTCATCCTAGGTTCGAATCCTAGCACCCGAATACCTGGCAGCAGCCCATCGCTTTGATGTATTCGCCCCGGTTTCTCATAGATTGAGAGGCCGGGGCGATGCTTTGCCATGAATCATTCGAAATTCGCTCTTTACTTCTAAGAGCGCATGATTTATCCACTCGCACCGCGCAACAGCACGCCCTGGCGTGCAGAACGTGGCCAAAACTTTAGACTGCCATTCCAATCGATTGATTTGTATTTTCGGCTCGCTTGCCTCGCATCGTCGACGCGAACGCCGGCTGCACATGGAGAAAGCTGATGGAAGCTCAAACAACCCCGACTTTGCTCGCCGAGCGTCGCACTGAAAGTGGAAAAGGTTCTGCACGTCGTCTGCGTCGCGCCGGTCTTGTGCCGGTTGCCTGCTACGGTCGCGGAGTGGAATCGTTGACCCTTTCGGTCAATCGCGCCACCTTGATCGATGCGCTTGACGGACCCCATGGTCTTAATACCGTCTTCCAGGTCGACGTTGAGGGTGAAGACATTCAGTATAAGAACGTGATTCTGCATGACTATCAGGTCGAGCCGCTTTCGCGCGCGCTGCTGCACGCAGACCTGCTGGTTGTCGAAGATGACCAACTTGTTGAAGTGAACGTTCCGATCACGACCGTGGGTCGTGCCAAGGGTGAGCGTTCCGGCGGCAAGCTGCGCGTGATTCGCCCCGAGATCAAGGTGCGCTGCACCGTATTCGATATTCCCGTCGCCATCGAGCTCGATGTCAGCTCCATGGGACCCAATGACGTGCGCATGGCCAGTGACCTGGTCTTTGGCGAGGGCGTTGAGCCGGTCCTGCATAATGATATCGCGATCGCTCGTGTGATGATGCCGCGTCAGAACGTCGTGGGTCTGGACGATACGGACGAGGATGAAGATGAGACGGAAGCCAGTGCTGAGGGCGCTGCAACCGAAGCAGAAGGAACCGAGGAAGCCTGAACAGGCTTCTGATCCCCTGCGAGACTTTATATGAGTCGCCATTTAATCGTCGGTCTGGGCAATCCAGGTGCCAAGTATGCACGAACTCGCCATAATATCGGGTTCATGGCCCTGGAGCGCCTGGCCGAGCGCCATTCGATTGCGCTGACGACTCAGAAGTTCGACGGATTCTATGGGATGGGACAAATCAGCGGCCACGAAGTCGTGCTGCTGGAGCCCCAGACTTATATGAATCGCTCGGGGGGATCGGTTCTCGGCGTGGCCCGTTTCTATAAGGTGGCGCCGGAGCAGATCCTGGTCTTTCATGATGAAATTGACCTTGAGTTGGGCAAACTTCGCCTTAAAGATGGGGGCGGGCACGGCGGGCATAACGGCCTGCGCGATATCGCTTCGCGCATGGCAACCCGGGATTTCAAACGAGTACGCCTTGGCATCGGGCGCCCCGAATTCGGCGAGGTGACCGACTTCGTGCTCGGTCGATTTACCGGCGCCGAAAAGCCCGAGATTGACGAGCTCATCGAGCGCGCGTGCGACGCCGCAGAGGTCTATCTGACCGATGGCCTTCAGATCGCGCAGAACCGCTTTCATTAGAACGCGCCTGGCGCGGTCAAACTTATCCAATAATTTGGGGATTCTTCGAGCATCGCTTTTTGCCCGGAATCTAATAGATTCCGCGAAAGAGTATGCCAACCTGATCGTTGTCGGGTGCGATGGAGATCGAGACGCCGGTGAGTGATACGGGCCTGGCGGGGGGCGGTTTGGCAGCGGAGTGCTCAGTGGGCCGGAGCAGATCCCAGGCGATCAACGCGCCCCCGGCAGCAACGGTCGCAATGCCCGAGAAAAGTAGCACTTTGCCGGTGAATTGTTGCTCTTCGATGGAGTCGACGCGCCGGTTAAAATCCTTGGGTTCATCGATTGTTGAAAGTTCGTCGATCTGGCTATTGGCGTCGGCGCTCAGATAGATCGACGTGCCGATGAGACCGAGGCCAAGGAACGCGATGCCTCCGCCGGAATAGCGCAGCGCGGACCAGCCTTCGTCCGACGGCGTGGCCGTTGGCGGGGCAACTTGCGCCGGTTGGCTAGCGGTGGGTTCTCGGCGCGTAAATCGGGTCGGCGGGGTTCGACGTTCTTCGGCTTCGGCTTGCGCGGCGATTTGATCGATTCGTTGTTCCAGGGATTTGATCAGCTGGGTATTTTTTTCGACCAGTGCATCCGGCAAAGGACGCTCGACCTCGGCTTGAGCGAGCTCTGCGAGCTTGAGTGATTCTTCGAATTGTTCCAGCTTTTCGGCGACGCGCGCGGCATTATATAGAAAGATCGCGGCGGGGATCTGGGCGTAGGCCTTGTCAAATTCTTCCAGCGCGCGCGCATAGTCCTCGTTTTGATAGGCGGCGACGCCGTCGTCAAAATGGCGCTGGGCAGCGGTGATTGCGGCCGCGTTATCGGGAGCCTGGGCCCGGGCGGGTTCTCCCCAGCTCAGCAGGAGCACGGCGAGCAGGGCGAGGGTTCGGATGCTTGGTACGTTCATTATTCAATGCCCCATATTTTTAGTTTTGGTGTTTCAGCGGGTTTTTTTGCAGTTTTCGTGGCGCGTTTGCGGCGCGGAATCGGCTTTTCGGAGGTTGCCGGCGGCGAGGTCGCTTTCGCATCCGTCTTCTCCGGCGGGGGTTTCGGTGCGCTTTCAGCGACCGGGCGCGAAGGAAGCGCAGGCGCGTTATCCGCGTCTGAGCGCGGCGCGATCGAGGAGGCGAGGGTGGGCGAATGGGTGCCAGTAGAAGACGGTTCGTCCTGGGGAGAAGTTGGCTCAGGCGCCTTTTCGGGAGGCGCTTCGGGAGCGGATTGAGTGGGCGTCGGGGTGTCCTGTTTGAGCACTTTGGGTTGTGAGGGGGCTGCAATTTCAGCGCTTTTCCGCGGTGTGAGCTCACGAAAGAGCGTGTACCCGCCGACCAAAATACTGAGCACGACCAGCCCCGCCACCACGCGCGCCAACAGGCGCAGCGAGGGGCGAATGGAAATTGTTGGGGAGGTTTCGGGCTCGCTCTGAGCAGGCATGGCCGAGGCGTCGGGGGCGTCGGCCGAATCAGGGATGACGCAGGTTTCGGGGGCGTACTCGCCCCGCTTCGCTTCTTCGGGTGTGCCGCGCAGTCTTGCTTCGTCCAGAACCATCGTATTGGACTCGGCCCCCATGGGTTTGAGGCGCATCAGATCGGCCAGAACGTCGCGAACGCTTGGATAGCGTCGGGCGCGATCTTTATTGAGCATGGTATTGACGACCTGGCGAAGTCCGGAGGGAATGTCGAGATCCTCGGGCAGACGAATCGGATGGCGGTCCAGGTGCGCCCGCATGATATGCACCGGGTCGGTGGCGGTGATCGCCCGCGCGCCCGTGAGCAGCTCATAGATGACCAATCCGAGGCTATAGATATCGGTTTGTGGCGAAATTTCGCCGTCGCTCGACCACTGCTCGGGCGCCATATATCGGGGCGTTCCGATCAACATGCCGGTCTTGGTCAGATCCGTGGATTCGGCGTGGCCGTCGGTGGCCTTGCCGACGCCGAAATCAAGCACCTTTACCTGGTCGGTGCGCCCGATATGCTCAAAAAGCATGATATTGGCCGGCTTGATATCGCGGTGGATAAGCCCCAGGGCGTGCGCTTCTTCCAGGCTTAACAGGATTTGCTCCAGGATCTTGACGACCCGAAGGGCGGGCAGGGCAAATTGCTGGCGGCGAATCTCTTCGAGCGTATGCCCCTCGATATACTCAAAGATCATATAGAGCAGGCCGTCGTCGGTCTGGCCGTATTCGTAGAGCAGCACCGAATGGGGATCGCGCAGGTTCGCGACGATGCGCGCCTCGCGCTCAAAGCGCTGGATTACCGGGTCGGCGTAGCCCTCGTTTTCGGCGCTTGGCAGCAGCACCTTGATGGCCGCCCTGCGCCCGACGGTTTTGTCGAGACCACGATAGACGCGCGAGTAACCGCCCGCCCCGATAAGCTCCTCAACCCGATATACCCCGATCTGGCGGCCGATAAGATCCAATCCACGATTCATAGACTTTTCCCGAGTCAATTCGAAAAATTCTAGAACTCCCCGTGCCCCGCAGATTTGGGACTTCCAAGCGTGGACTGCGCACGTACAAATAAAAATTGTGTCTAATAGTACGCGATGCACAACCTAATTTTCAAGAGGCCTCGCGAAATTGTCCAAAAAGGAGGGGCGCTCGCTGATTTTGGACAGCGCGTGCGGGTCGAGATGACGGGTACACTGGCGCGTTGCCTGGCCGATAAAATATATGCCAAACCATGATTGCGTTTTGGGTTGGCTTCCGTTAAAAGCCACCGTCCACAAACACCTCGCTCCGCCATTTTGCGGCGGGGCAGTTCATTCCGAGAGGTTTCAATGCCAGTTGCAAGACAGAGAGAGTACGAGACAATTTATATCCTCCGCCCGGATACCGACGATGATCTTCGCGCCGGTGTGCGGGATCGTCTCGAAGGAATCGTGGAAGGTCAGGACGGCCATATCCTGAAGTTCGACGATTGGGGCCAGCGCGAGCTCGGCTATGAGATTCGCGATGCCGGTGCCGGCAAGCGCTTCGGTCGGGGTATCTACCACTATTATCGCTATATCAGCCCGAACGATACCGTGGCCGAGATCGAGCGTAATCTTCGTTTGATGGACGGTGTCCTCAAATATATGACCGTCAAAATCGACGAAAATCTGATTCCGGAAGAGCGCCTGGCGCGCCCTGAGGAAGAAGAAGTCGAAGTCCTTCCCTATCAAGGTGAAGAGGAGTAATTCAATGGAAGTTATCCTACTTGAAGACGTCGCCAATCTCGGTGAGATGGGTGAAATCGTGAATGTCGCCGCCGGTTATGGGCGCAACTATTTGATTCCCAACGCCATGGCCGAGCACGCCAGTGCGGCGCGCAAAAGCGAGATCGCCCATCGTCTGGCCGTGGTCGAAGCACGCCGCGAGAAAGAGCGTGACGAAGCGCGCAAGATCGTCGGAGATATCGACGGCGTGTCGATTTCAGTGCCCTCGCGCATCGCCGAAGACGACCGGCTTTACGGCTCGGTCACCGCGCGCGACATCGCCGACGTGCTTGCTCAGCAGGGCATCACCGTGGAGCATAAGCAAATCGAGCTCGACGCGCCGATTCGTGAGCTGGGCATCTATAAGATCCCGGTGAAGCTCGCCAGCTCCATCTACGCCTATGTGCGCCTGTGGGTCGTTGCGGTCTGAGTCAGTAGCATCAGAATAAAACCCGCGCTTGTTGCGCGGGAAGAGCATCAGGCCCACGCTGGTTCAAACCAGTGTGGGCCTTTTTATGGTCACTATCTCGACCTGAATGCGCCGGGATAAATGAAGTGTCATCCGGAAAATCTATGTCATTCATTGCCCAAGAATTCCCCGCCGAAGTCGATGCCCTTTCCCAACAGATGGACGGCGAGGTGCACGGGGACCGCATGCACCGGATGCTCTTTGCCCAGGACGCCTCGGTCTACGAGGAGGAGCCGCTCGGGGTGGCGTATCCGCGCACGACCCAGGACGTGCAGGCGCTGGTGCGTTTTGCCGAGCGCATGCATATCAGCCTGATTCCGCGCGGCGCAGGAACCTCGCTTGCCGGGCAGTGTGTCGGGCCGGGACTGGTGGTCGACCTTGGCCGCTATATGAATCAGATCCTCGAGCTCAATATCGAGGAGCGCTGGGTGCGGGTGCAGCCAGGGGTTATCCTCGACGATCTCAACCGCTATCTTGCGCCCCACGGGCTTTTCTTTGGCCCGGATACCTCGACCTCGAATCGCTGCATGATTGGCGGGATGATCGGCAATAACTCCTGTGGCTCCCACTCGATTTATTTCGGCCAGACACGCGCGCATCTGCTGGAGATGGGCGTGGTCTTCTCGGACGGTAATTTCGAGACGATTACGCCCTGGGATGAGGCCGAGTTGGCCGAAAAACTCCAGGGCGGCGGCCGGCTCGGCGAGGGGCTTCGCGCCCTGGACGAGGCGGTGCGTGAAAACGCCGCCGTGATCCGCGAGAAATATCCGCGCCCCGAGGTGCGCCGGCGCAATACCGGCTACCCGCTCGATATCGTCGAAGCCAGCAAACCGTATGGAAATCATGAGCTTATGCGCGGCGGTCCCAGGGCATTTTCGCTCGCAGAGTTCCTATGCGGCACGGAAGGCACACTCGCGATCACGACCGAGGCGAAGTTGAATCTGGTGCCACGCCCCAGGAAGAATATCCTGGTCTGCGTGCATTTTGAGAGCATCCGCGCCTCGCTGGAGGCGACCATCCTGGCCGTCGAGCACGGGCCTGCGGCGGTGGAGCTTATCGACCGGCCGATCCTTGAGTTGACCCGGCATAATCTGGAGCAGCAGCGCCATCGATTCTTCGTGGAGGGCGACCCGGAGGCGATTCTGGTGGTGGAGTTTTATGCGGATACCGACGCCGAGTTAGAGCAAAAGGCAGCCAAGCTTATCGCGTCGTTCAAAGAGCGCGGATTTGGCCATTCCTATCCGATTGTGCGCGCGCCGCGCGACAAAAGTGTGTGGGAGATTCGCAAGGCCGGGCTGGGACTGTTGATGGGCACCCCCGGCGACACCAAGCCGGTGACGGTGGTCGAAGATACCGCGGTCGCCCTTGATGTGCTCCCGGATTATATCGATGAATTTCGCCAGATCATGGAGCGCCATGGCAATGAGTGCGTCTATTATGCGCATGCATCGGTGGGCGAATTGCATCTTCGCCCGCAGCTTAACCTAAAGGATGCTGCGCACGCGCAGAAGTTCAAAGAGATCGCCGAAGATGTCACGGATCTGGTCAAGAAATACGGCGGCGCGATCAGCGGGGAGCACGGCGACGGGCGGCTTCGCGCCCCGCTCCTGGAGCAATTCTACGGCCCCGAGATCATGGCGCTCCACGCGCGGGTCAAAGATGCCTTTGACCCAAATAATATCTTGAATCCCAAGAAGATCGTGGACCCGGAGCCGATGCTCAAAGACTGGCGGGTGCGCCCGGGAGAGCCCACGCCCGACGTCGAGACCTACTATAATTGGGGCGACGATCAGGGGCTGGTGCGTGCGGTCGAGAAGTGCAATGGCGCGGGGGTTTGCCGAAAGCGCGCCGAGGCCGGCGGGACGATGTGCCCCAGCTATATGGCGACGCTCAACGAAAAGGATAGCACGCGCGGGCGCTCCAATATCTTCCGCCAGGCGCTCTATAGTCCCAATCCGGCCGACGCCTTTAAGAGCGAGGAGTTGCACGAGGCGCTCGACCTGTGTCTGTCCTGCAAGGCGTGCAAATCGGAGTGCCCGGCCAATGTCGATATGGCGCGTTTAAAGGCCGAGTTTAGCCAGCATTATCACGATAATTTTGGGGTGCCCCTATCGGCGCGATTCTTCGGTCATTTTCGCCAGGCGAGCATCCCTGCCTCGTGGATGCCCGGCTTTGCAAACTGGGTCGTAACGCTCACCGTGGTGCGCTGGATCATGTTGAAATTATTCAATATTTCGCCGCATCGCGATATTCCTAGGTTTGCGAAGCGCACCTTCGGGCAACAGTTTAAAGCGCATCAAAAGGCGCGGGCGGCGGCGAAGAGTTCCAAAAAAGTCGTCTGGCTCTATGTCGATCCCTTCACGGAATATACGGAGCCCGAGATCGGCATGGCGGCGGTGCGGGTGCTGGAGGCGGCGGGTTATCGCGTCGAGCAACTCCCGGTGAATGACGACGGGCGAACGCTGCTCTCCAAGGGTCTGGTGCGCGCGGCGCGAAAGCTGACCGAGCGCAATATGCGCATCTTGAAGCCGCTGTTTGAGCAGCATCCCGAGCGCCAAATAGTCGGCCTTGAGCCCAGCTCCTTGCTCACCTTCCGGGACGAAAGCCGTGACCTCTGCGACGCCGAGTGGCGCCCGGTTGCCATCGAATGCGGCCGGCGCGCGCGACTTTTTGAGGA